>PPYF01525073.1_pt1 | contig 40329 bp, 23 predicted proteins | sample 1559871 | NCBI WGS metagenome assembly PPYF01 (sample SAMN08240021, study PRJNA423297) | Human gut metagenome, whole genome shotgun sequencing project.
TGCGATACTGCCGCCTACACCTCCCGTTCCTGCAATGAGATATTTCATATTGTTAGCGAATTAGTAATTAATAAGTCGTTGATGATTACCGATAATCACACGTTGAAACGGAAATGCATGATGTCGCCATCCTGTACGACATATTCTTTTCCTTCCACACCCAGTTTACCGGCTTCCTTCACGGCTGCTTCCGAACCGTACTGGATATAATCTTCGTATTTAATAACTTCCGCACGGATAAAGCCTTTCTCAAAATCGGTGTGGATAACACCTGCACATTGCGGAGCCTTCCATCCCTTTTCGTAAGTCCAGGCACGTACTTCCTGTACGCCGGCTGTGAAGTAAGTTTCAAGATTCAATAATTTATAAGCCGATTTGATAAGACGTGCCACGCCCGATTCTTCCAAACCTACCTCGGCAAGGAACATCTGACGGTCTTCGTACGTTTCCAGTTCGGCGATGTCCGCTTCTGTCTTGGCTGCGACAACCAGGATTTCTGCATTCTCGTCCTTTACCGCTTCACGTACCATATCTACGTATTTGTTGCCGTTTACCGCACTTGCTTCATCTACGTTGCAGACGTACATCACCGGCTTGCTGGTCAATAAGAACAGTTCACGGGCAATCTTTTGTTCGTCTTTCGTCTCGAAAGTGACGGTACGTGCCGATTTGCCCTGCTCCAAGGCTTCCTTATATTGAATCAATACATCATAAGCCTGTTTTGCAGCCTTGTCACCACCAGTCTGTGCTTGTTTCTGCACCTTTTGGATGCGGCTTTCGATGGTTTCCAAATCCTTCAATTGAAGTTCGTAGTCGATGATTTCTTTGTCGCGGACAGGATTTATGCTTCCGTCTACGTGTGTCACGTTTTCATCGTCAAAGCAACGAAGTACGTGGATGATTGCATCCGTCTCACGGATATTGGCAAGGAACTTGTTTCCCAGTCCTTCACCTTTGCTTGCGCCTTTCACCAGTCCGGCGATATCTACGATTTCTACTGTTGTAGGGACGATTCTTTGGGGATGTACCAATTCTGCCAGTGCGTTCAGACGTTCGTCGGGAACGGTGATTACACCTACATTCGGTTCAATTGTACAGAAAGGGAAGTTTGCCGCCTGTGCTTTTGCGTTCGACAAACAGTTGAAAAGTGTTGACTTACCCACGTTCGGTAGTCCTACAATACCACATTGCAATGCCATATTAATCTATTATTACTTTTGTTACCAAGTTGCTCATTTAAGTTTGCAAAGATAATCATTTTTGAACTAATAAAGGAAACTTGGTGCACTTTCTGTCTTTTCCCCTTATTCCTGACTACTTCCTATCGGAAAGTTAAGCCGGAAGAATAAGGGGAGAAAGTATTCATTTCATTACTACTCGCAAGGCGGCACTTCGGAAATACTACCGTACCGGTGGTACTCGAAAGAGATACTTTGTTCCTGGATATAGTGCAGCAACTCGATGCGTCCTTGCTTAACGGGCGGTGCTGTCGCAATGTACATATCATATTCCGCAGCTACTTCATACATTTCTTTGGGAATATTGGGCGAACAAGTCCGTATTCTTGCATAATCTATCATCACTTCCAGAAATTTCTCCATTGACTCTTCCCTTAGTTTGCAACCGGCTTCGGCAAGTGCGGCGCTACGGTTGTCTGTCGGGTCGAAGCTGATGGCGAGCGGTGTTCCGCAGGTCTTTGCCGCATAGGCAATCATCAATGCTTCCTCGTCCGTATCCTCCGGGAATAGACGCAGAATCATTTCATACAGAGGCAGATAACGGAAAAGATTCTGTTCCCCGTATAGCTTGTTGATGTCTTTGGCTTTTGAGAATTCTTCCTGCCAGGCTTTCTCGTAGCTTTGTTTATAATCAGTCTTGCTGTCCGGCTTGTCTGTGATTTCTACAAAGCAAGTGCAATAATTGGGGCCGCCCGCTTTGAGGCCGCCACCAAAAGCGGACATATTCATTCCGCCGAATGGCTGACGGTTGACGATTGCTCCCGTAATTCCCCGGTTGATATACAGGTTTCCTGCCGATAGGGTGTCCTTCCACAGTTTTTGTTCAGCTTCGTCGAGGCTCTGCAATCCTGAAGTTAATCCGTAGTACAGGTCATTGACCAGGTCAATACCTTCTTCGAGACTATCAATGCAGCCGACACTTAGTAGCGGGCCGAATAACTCGGTGCAGAAAGAGAAGCTCCCCGATTTTACTCCCCATTTTACGGTGGGAGCCAATATATATTCTTTCTCGTCGATAAAGCGGGGTGGAACCAGCCACGACTCTCCCGGTTTGAGTTTAAAGGCTTTCAGCAGTTTGTCATTCTTGTTGGTAATCATCGGGCCTACCACATTTCCGGCATTCCAGACACTGCCTGTTTTCAGACTTGTTGCCGCATCTTTCAGTTTGCTTTGGAAGTTCTCATCTTCGTAGACCGAGCGTTCTACCAACAACAGTGAGCAGGCGGAACATTTCTGTCCGGCATTGCCGAAGGCGGAAGCGACGGTATTCATGATAGCATGGTCGCGGTCGCCCGATGCCGTGAGGATAATGGCGTTTTTGCCACCGGTTTCTGCGGATAGGGGAGTTGCCGGAGCAGTCTTCGCGATATTTTGGGCGGTATCCGTGCCGCCTGTCAGGATAATATGCTTGATGGCGGGAGCAGTAGTCAGTACTTTCAGTGCTTCCCGATTGGTAATGATGACCTGTAATGCTTCTTTGGGTACTCCTGCGTCCCAAAATGCCTTGGCAAACATCCAGGCAACCGGAGCCGCCACAGTAGCAGGTTTCAGGATAACCGTGTTTCCGCCTGCCAATCCCGCTACTATACCACCTACGGGGATAGCGCAAGGAAAATTCCAGGGAGAAATAACCAATATCGTTCCCTTCGGCTTCATCTCTATATCATCCAATACGGCAAACTTCTTCATCGCCGTCGTATAGAAACGGGCATAATCTACCGCTTCCGAAACTTCCACATCACCCTCAATCACCGTTTTACCCGTCACGGCACACATACAACCTATCAGGTCGCCCCTCATGTCTGCCAACCGGTTGGATGCTTCGTACATAATCCGATGCCGTTCTTCCAGTGTAGTCTTTCTCCATCCGGCAGGGTCTGCTTCTGCAATCCCGATAATCTTTTCCACTTGCCCACTGTCCGCTTGTGACATTTCACAGATACAGACTTCATCATTCTGGCAACGGTCAAGGTATTTATAACGGCTTTCGCATACTACCGTTTCCGCACCTATCTGTAACGGAATAATTTCCGGTTCTTCCGTCCCGTTTTTCTTCCATTTGGCGAAGATACGACGTACCCATTCCTGATTCTGTGACAAATCGAAATCCGTATCCGGTTCATTCTTCATCATATCCGACGGTGCGACGGGAGTATAAGGAAGATTACGATTCTGGATACGTGGCGATACATGAGTAATAGTATCTTTCATCGCATACGCATCTTCAAACTGCTTCGCAAGGAAATCCCATTCTTTCGTATTCGGTTTCAGATTGAAAGAGTGAGTCAGGAAGTTGTCAGGTGCCGTGTTTTCATCCATCCGGCGGACAAGATAAGAAACTGCATTCAGGAAATGCTCGTTCTTTACCACCGGAGTATAGAGAATCACCCGATTGCCAAGCATAGACTGGGCACGCCATAGATGATTGGCCATTCCTTCCAGCATTTCAAATGTCATATATTCGGCTGTGCCGTACTTCTGCGCTGACAAATAAGCGTAAGCGATAGAGAACAGATTATGAGAAGCTACGCCAAGATGCAATGCCTTGGCATTTTCGGGCATCAATGCCCGTTCCAACAGGTGCAGATAGTTGGCGTCCACTTCCGTCTTGGAAGGGAGAATCGGATTCGGCCAACCTCTCAGGGAAGAAATAACCGTTTCCATCTCCAGGTTACAGCCTTTTACAAGGCGCATCTTGATAGGAGCACCGCCTTCCGCTATGCGGGCTTTGGCAAATTCCAACAATTCCGTCTGGAAATCATGGGCATCCGGCAGATAAGCCTGAACAACGATTCCCGCAGAGTAATTCTTAAACTGTGGCAAACTAAGCACAGTCTTGAAAAGACGCAATGTGAAATGCGCGTCTTTGTATTCTTCCATGTCCAGATTGATGAATTTGGACTGTTTTGCTCCGGTTTCGTCTATATACGGAAAATCAATAGCCTTCTGATAAAGCGCAGACATTCGTGAGACGAGTTCAGGAAAACTTTCCTCATAATTCAGGGCATGGGTCTGAGCGTATATTCCCGATATTTTCACAGAGATATAATTAATATCGGGTGATTCCAGCGCTTCTAAATAATGGTGGTAACGATGGTCGGCTTCCCCGTTACCAAGCACTACTTCCCCCAGCAGATTTACGTTCTGTCCGATTTTCTCTTGTGCACGGGTAGCCAGATGCTTTGTGAGTTGCGGACGTTCCTCATTGATGATGACTTGCGAGGTATCCATGCGCAAGCGCTTTTTGATAATCGGGATAGCGATAAAGTCGAAATGATAGCCGAATGCCTGATACATTTTGAAGAGGAAAGCATCCCGTTTATTCAGAAATTCGGGTACGCCGTATTGGTCGAGAAGAGTCTTGATGCGTTTGGCGAGTATCTTCCGGTCGCGGATTTGCGAGGATTCGTCAAGCATCTTGACCAGGAACTTCTTGTCCTGCGGACGTTGCACCATGACGGCGTATTTATGCTGTTCCCGGCGTTCGGCTTCCGTGATGGTATCTTCACAAGTCTGATATAGTTTGAGTACCCAATCCTGTACTTCAGTGAGGGTCGGTTGAAATTGTTTGTCCATAAGAATTTGTTTTATGTAGATTGTGGAAAATGAAGAAAAGAATCTCAAATTGCAATTTACATATCACGGAAGGTGGGGCTGAACATAACAGCACGGTAGCGATGCAGGGTTTGCAACGCTTGCTGCGAGAAGCGGTCGAACAGATACTGTTGTTTCATATTCGTCGTTTTTTAGAGTTATTAGAAACGAAAGGCTTACACTTATCACAAAGATAAAAATAAATTGTTGATTTTCAAGTGAAAGGAGAAGAAAATGCAACTGTGTTAAATTCTAATTTCAAAAGATATTCCTTTCAATACTCTAATGAGCTAATTCAGCCCAATCCTTCTCTACTATAAAGTTTAAACGCACAATTATCTTGCACCTTACACTTTTGCTATTTATCTATCTGATATAATGTGAATTGAGTAAGTGCAAGATAGGGTTGCAGATAGTGTAAGATACCTTTATCTTACACTCAGTGTGAAGTTCAAAAAGCACCTCTATAATTTCAAAAAGGTACGTAGTAATTTTCTGAATCTATGCATAGAATGACTTGTTCATGCCTGCGAACAATCTGTTTTATGCCTTGAAACAAAGTGTTTGCTATAGGGAAACAAAGTGTTTCAAGCCTTTGAACAGATTGTTTCGAGCCTATAAACACTTTGTTTCAAGCGCTTGAAACAAAATTGAACTGTACTTGAAACAAAACAAATTATGCACCAACAGGGAATAATCTATGTGGTAATCACAGAAGAAACAACAGTGCAAGATAAAAGGTATCTTACACTATCTGCAACCCTATCTTGCACTCGCATAATTTTCTATATATCAAGCATATAAACAGCAAAAGTGCAAGGTGTAAGATGTTTTGACGTTTTCAACTTATTGTAGAACAGAAGATGAAGTAGATATTTGGCTCATTCCAGTACCCAAAATGAATCTTTCAGCTAAAGAGGAACAGACTGGATTAAAGTGTACTCAATCTCGTTTCTAATGGGATTCACAAAAATAAGGGGAACAGCCGGATAAATCCATTTGCTCCCCTTCGGGTCTCGCTAAGCCTCGATAAAATTTCGTAAAAGGCAAGTAGCAACACCTGAATGTTGCGTTTTCGACTTTATAGCCGTCAGACGCCAGACGCCCCGCCTGATTTTACTTGCCTGTATAGTTATTACAAGACTGTGTCTCGTACCTTTTGCAAACGTATAGACATAAAAAAAGCGGAAGGGTATTTACCTATCCGCAAATGAGGGAGTCCAAGCCCTTGCACACAAACAGGAAACACCCCCCGCCTATTTGCAGGGAGCATTCGTCTGTTTTCATGTGTGCTTGATAATTTGGACTTTTCATTTGCACAGAAACCAGCTAAACGCTTTTTTATTCAAAATGTAAATACATGTCGCGCTACGACCATGCAAAGATAAGAAATTATTGAATCAATAACCGTCCGGCTCTTTCTTTTTTCATTCAATAGCTTGATTTTCTTTTTTTCGGGTATAACCGTTTCGAGAATATTAGTATTTGGCTTGATATTTCTTATAGAAAATCAGGAACAGAGTAAACCCAATCAACGCGAAAGGAACACCCGTGAGGGCAGGATAACGATAGCCTTCACTGACAGCTAGTCCCCCTGCATAAGCACCGATAGCATTTCCCAAGTTGAATGCAACCTGTACGCAAGCGGCTCCCAACATCTCACCGCCTTTTGATACACGGATAATCAATATTTGTTCAGGGCTGGATACAGCAAACAGCCCTGCCGTACAAAGACACATTAGCAAAGCTGCCGCCCATTTGTAAGGCGAAAGGAAGAATATAAGCAACAGCATAATGCAGATAAGTGCTTGCGCAGCGGTTCCCACCTTTCCGGGAGTATAACGGTCGGAGAGGCGTCCGCTAATCAGATTTCCCATTACCATTCCGAAGCCGGCAAGAATCATTAAAGGAGTAATACTTTCGGCAGAGAAACCGGAAACATGTGTCAGCATGGGATTAATATAGCTATACCAGCAGAATACACCACCATTTCCTAATGCCGTAGCACCGAGAATCAGCCACGGCGCCGGAGTTTTAAGAAAGCGGAATTGTCCCTTGAAACCTGTATCTTTCAATCCTTCCACGTGAGGAACCCAACGCCAGATATAATACAAGATAACAACTCCCCAAATACCTACCAACAGGAAGGTGGCACGCCAGGAAAGCATAGTACTAAGGGAAGTTCCCAGCGGTACGCCGAAAAGGTTGGCAATAGTCATTCCGGCAATCATAATCGAGACAGCTTCCGAACCTTTTCCCTTGTCAGCCAGTCTTTCGGCAACAATGGAACCCACGCCGAAGTACGCTCCATGAGGCAGACCGGAGATAAAGCGGGCAGCAAGCAACACCCAATAATTGGGAGCCATAGCCGCGCAAATATTACCTATCATAATCAAGGTAACTAATACTAAGAGAATATGTTTCAACGGATATTTGCGAGCCAGTGTCAGTACAGGTGCGCCAACACAAACGCCTAAGGCGTAAGCTGAAATGAAATGTCCCGCCATAGGGATGCTGATACCTAAATCTTTTGCCACATCGGGCAATATTCCCATCATTACAAATTCGGCAATACCTAATCCAAGCGTACCGAATGCCAATGCAATAAGACTTTTCTTCATACGAAACTATACCTGATACTGTTACTTTTTACCTTAATTATCTGCCGCTGCTTTTTTCGGCTGCAAAGGTAAAACAAAATCAGTCAGAGTGAGTTCGCACGGATAATTTTTGATTTAAATCAATTTGTATAATATCTTTCAAGAATTCTGGGCTGATGCCAACTTGGTTTTCTATCAATTATAGTAGATAAAACTGAAATATTTAGTAGTTTTATCTACTATAAAAGATAAAATCATTATTTTTGTATCAAAACTCATTTCTTATGAAATTAATAAATCGTCCTCATTCGGGAGGCAAGCGTGATGGAATAATATTACTTCATTTGAGGGAATTCTTGAAAATGAGCTTCTGACTTATTGTTTTTTTATCCAATCGGTAATATCTTTCAATACTTCCGGACTGATAGTCTCTTCCAGTTGTCCATATTCAGCCAATGTACCTTTTTCGCAGGTCTGAAACAGATGGTTTAAGTTCGGATAGGCTTTTACAGTTACTTTCTTATTTCCATTTTCGCTGATTCTTTGCTGAATAGCCGTAAGGTTCATAGCGGCATCCACTTGAATATCCTTTTCTCCGTTTAATGCAAAAACGGGACATTTTACTTTTTTCATGGCTTTAGCCGGGTCATACCTCATAAAGTGGAGATACCAGGGTGAGGTCATAGAACTTATCTGGGCGGAAATCTGCTGTATGGTATTCAGGTCTTTCAGTTGCTCGGGTGACATGGTTTTGGTAACGTCCGCATACAGTTCTTTTTGAAGTTCGTCTGTTGTCTTGTCCGTTTGTTGCAGTATGGCATATCTGTTTCGTATCGACGGTTTTGTTCCTTGCCAAAGCGCATCCGGCATTCCCTGGGACTTAGAAATCATCTCTACTTGTTTCAGCATCAGGCTGTCACCTCTTACACCGGCTCCTGCCAATGAAACAACAAATGCAATCGACGGGTCTTTGGCGGCTACGATGAATGCTATGATTCCGCCTGCGCTATGCCCGATAATACCAATCTTTTTTGCATTTATTTCTTTTCTGCCGCGCAGGTAATTGATAGCGGCTTCCGTATCCGTTGCGAAATCCTCGTTGGTAGCTGTTGCATGGTTGCCTTGTGAAGCGGCTGTGCCACGGTCGTCACAGCGCAATACGGCGATTCCGTTCCTCGTCAGATAGTCGGCGATGACAAGGAAAGGCTTGTGTCCCATAATCTCCTCATCCCGGTTCTGCGCACCGCTTCCTGTCACCATCACTACTGCCGGAAATTTGTTTCCTTTTTCGGGAAGGGTTAATGTCCCCGCAAGGTTGATTCCGTCCTGTTCATTTCTTACCGTGACTTCTTCACTCTTGTAAGGGAAAGGCGGTTGAGGCTCCTGCGGACGTTTGGGACGGCCTGCTTCTCCCTTTTCCAGGTTCAACGGGATAGGCATTCCCTGTGTGAATGTTCCGGTTATTGTATGATTACTGCTCAATTTACCTTTGTAGGAAGCATGGATAGAAGGTATCTGAATCGTCACTATGGAGTCCTTGAAAGAAGTGGATTGCGTCTTTATGCCGTTGGCTCCCTGGTCGGGGCTGTCGAGTGTTGCCACATAAGCTCCTTGTTCCGTTTGATTGATGTGGAATACGATAGTCAGCGAGCCGGTGGGGACAGTTAGTTTTCCGTGCCAGGTGCCCGAAATATCCTGGGCAGATATGGAAGATGAGAAGAACAGTCCGGTCAGTAACCCGGTAATGGCAATAACAATATAGATAGCTTTCAATATTTTCATAAGAGAAAAAATTAGATGGTTGTAATGATAGCTGTATGATATGTACAAAGATAACGGTTTTTCTCATTATAAAAAATAAGACATTACTCTATTTTCTTGAAGTCGGGCAATATCTTATTTAGATGCGATGAAATCTTGTTTTAGATATGTATATCAGTACCATAATTTATATGAGTTATAACCTGATAGCGGACAGTGCACCTAATAGTTTTTTTGTAACCACACTCCCAATAGTTTGTCGGATATTTCATATTGATTCTGTTCCTGGGAGACTAAATTCTTTTCCAGTAGCCCCTTGAGCGCAGATTGTACGGAACTGGGAGTACTTAGCTTATACTTTTTTATAAACTTTCCTGAAGTTACTCCTATCGCTTTTTGTTCTTTTCCTATAGCGATGAGTACCTCTTTCTGTTTCTCCGGAAGGCGGGAGAAAATCTCCTGGTAAGTGAAGTCCTGCATCTGAAGGATATTGGTCAGGGCGATGGTTTGTAGGGAACGGTCACATAATTCCCCTTTCCCGGTCAGTATGTATAATTCATTAAACATGAGTTGTATATACCAGGTATGTCCTTCAAAGAAATTATATACTTCGTCTATCAGTTCTTCTTCAATGCGCTTTTCGTTTTCAAGGAAAAGCCTTTCAACAAATGCTTTGTATTCTGTAAGTGGGATACTTTTTAGTTGCATCATATTGACGCTTTGGTAGAAAGGGCGAGCCGGACTGTTGAACATATTCATCATAATATGTTTCTGACTTCCGGCAAAGATGAAATGTGAATTTTGGCAATGTTGGACTTTAGTTCTCAATATGGCTTCTACATTCTTTTCCGCATAATTGCCTATTTGCTGAAATTCGTCGATGGCTACGATACAGGGTTTATCGGCTTGTTCCAGGTAAGCGAAGATTTCATCCAACGTTGTTTCCGCTGCATGGATATCTCCTAATCCAATGTCGAAAGTAGGCTCTCCTGTAACGGAATCCAATTTAAAACCTGCACGCAGTGAGGAAATGACCGAGAAAAAACGTTCAATGAACTTCATTCCTTTGGGCTTGAGCTTCTCGAAAATCTCTTTTCCCAATGCGAATACAAATTCCCTGAGACTGGCTGTCGCGTAGATGTCAATAAAGAAAGTATAATAATGCTCTTTTATCTCATCCTGATAAAAGCAGTGACGAATCAGCCCTGTCTTTCCCATGCGGCGCACAGAGATGATAACGACATTTCTTCCATTGGTTATGTTGCGTATCAACTGTTCTGTTTCCACTTCACGGTCACAAAAGTAATGGGGAGATATGTATCCGCCTACGATAAAAGGATTATTAATGACTGCCATACTGATTATTATAAATGCAATTATTGCAAATATAATAATTATGTTTATAATAATGTGGTTTCGGCTCCTGTTTTTTCTTTCCCATCACTCTTCTGCATCTGTTTATTGCAATCTATCCCGCATCTTATCAGGAAAACAGGCGCAGCTTTTTATTTTGCCCGGCAAGCGCAGTCCGTCAAATGGTCGTTGATAAACCCTGAAGCCTGCAAGTGGGCGTAACAAATCGTAGAACCGAAGAATTTGAACCCTCGTTTTTTCATATCCTTGCTCATGGCATCGGATTCGGGAGACGACACCGGAATCTCACTCAATGAATGGAAAGTATTGACAATCGGTTTTCTGTCGGGAAAGAATGTCAGTGTGTAATTATAAAAACTACCGAACTCCTTTTGCAGGGCGAGGAATTGTCTGGCATTGGTGATGGTCGATTTGATTTTCAGGCGGTTTTTCACAATGCCGTCAAACTGCATCAATCGTTCCACGTCTTCATCGGTCATTTGCGCTACCAGCGTGGCATCGAAATCATAAAAGGCTTTGCGATACCCCTCACGCTTTCTAAGGATAGTTATCCAACTCAATCCGGCTTGGGCGCTCTCCAGCACAAGAAACTCGAACAGCGTCTTATCGTCAGTCACCAATTTTCCCCACTCCTGGTCGTGGTATTTCACATACAGTTCGTCAGTTCCGCACCAACCGCAACGTCCGTTGATAATATCTTGCATATGCATAACATTTTGTAATAGTGTGTGTAAAGATAGCCGATTCACAGTGTCGTACCAAATATTTATCAGCTTATTATTTCCGAAAACTACCTTCCTTCCCGGTTTGCTTTCTGCAAAAGACAATAAGAGCACTGATGCCTTACTCCGTGAGATTGACGGTATCTATAAATCATAATTTTGATGTAATTTTAGGGTTTTACAAATCTTAATTACTATTTTTGCTACGATTAGTATTGAAAAAGATCATCTTTTTCAATACTATAACGGAGTATTGAATAGCAAATGAAAATAAAAGATATGAACTTACAGGAATCACAAACAGTAGAATTCAAAGAATCATGGCGAGATGAATATCTCAAGACCGTATGTGCATTTGCAAATACTGATGGTGGAGTATTCTATATAGGCATCAACGACAAAGGAGAAGTCGTAGGGGTAGATAATGCGAAGAAACTTATGGAAGATTTACCCAATAAGGTAATGAATGCTTTTGTTGTAACCGTCGATATACAAGCGGAAGAAGAGAACGGTAAACAATATATTCAAATGATGGTATCAAGAAGCAACTCAGCTCTTTCCTATCATGGAAAATTTTACACTCGAAGCGGAAGTACCACTCAAGAGTTGAAAGGAGGTGCTCTGCAAAGACTTCTCCTCAAAGCCAATAACCTGTCGTGGGATGAAGTTCCTGTTTCCGATGCTAACTTAGATGATATTGATCCGGTAGTTGTTCGCAAGTTTATAAAGCAAGCTACTGAATACAACAGATTACCTTTTGGCATTGACAGCGACAATATCGAACAGATTTTTCACAATCTCAGACTTATCAATAAGAATGGAGAACTGACAAGAGCTGCAATTTTATTATTTGGCAAGAATCCAACTCATTTCTTCAGCTCTGCTATCTTCAAAATAGGGCGTTTCAAAGGAGAAGATCCTACAGATTTGATTGTTAGCGATTTCGTTGAAGGAAATTTATTTCAAATGCCCGACAAGGTAATGGATTTATTGAAATCAAAATATCTGCTTTCACCAATAACCTATGAAGGAATTCAGCGGATAGAAAGATTGGAAATACCGGAAAAGGCAATGCGTGAAGCTATATTAAATGCTATCATCCATCGTGACTATACGAGCACATCTTCTATAGAACTAAGGGTATTCGATCATTTCGTAACACTTTGGAACTATGGGAAACTTGAAGACCTGAGCTTGGATGATTTGCGTGTTGCTCATAACTCAAATCCTCGAAATTCGCTTATTGCCCAGGTTTTCTACCGGGCAGGATATATAGAATCTTGGGGAAGAGGGACACTTACCATTATTAACGAATCAGTAAAAGCTAGTTTGCCAGAGCCAATCTTCAAAGAAGTAATGAATGGCGTACAGCTTGTGTTAGGGAGGAGCTTATACAAGAACGATAATCTTCCGACAAATAATAATGTGTTGAACGAACGTCAGAAGAAAGCGTTGAATTACATAAAAGAAAATGGGTTCATTACAAATAAGATCTATCAAGAATTGAATTGTTGCAGTGACAGTACTTCTAAAAGAGATTTAGCTCAACTGGTATCTATGAATGCCATCGAAACAGAAGGAAAGGGACGAAATTTGCGATATATTCAATCGGGTCATAATCGGGTCATAATCGGGTCATAATCGGGTCATATGTATTGACCCGATTATGGGATTTTTATTTTAGGTTTGGACAAGATTATATAATTTATACAACTACAATCTTTCGTTTGAAAGCAGAAAGTTTCTGAAAGACTTTTATCTTTGCAATATAATACATACGCCCTATGAAAAAAGTTATTTTGATTCTTGTGACAATTCTCCTTCCCGTCCTGCTGTCTGCAAAAGACAATAAGAGTACCGATGCGTTACTCCGTGAGATTGACGGCATCATCAAGAACCGCCAGACTTATGGAGCGGAGAAAGAGGTGCGTATTGCCGACTTAAAGAAATTGTTGGTTGAATCCACTTCCGACGAACAGCGGTATGGATTCTGCGGACGTCTTTTCGATGAATACCGGGCTTATAACCTGGACTCGTCTTTTGTCTACGCCCAACGGAAACAGGACTTGGCACACCGTCTGGATAAACAGGATTACCTGGATGATTCTGCCATGAATATGGCGGAAGTGATGGGAACCACCGGAATGTATAAAGAAGCGCTCGAACTATTGGGAGAGATTGACAAGAAAACCTTACCCGATTATCTGTATTCCTATTATTATCATTTATACCGTACTATTTATGGGTTGATGGGCGATTATGCCGTCACGGCAAAGGCCAAAAAAGAGTATTACCGCATGACGGACTTATACCGTGACTCTCTTCTACAAACCAATGTATCCGATTCTTTAGGCCATGTATTGGTTATGGCGGATAAATGCACGATTCATGCACAGTATGACCAGGCAATAAATATGTTGGCGGACTTCTACAAGAAACCCTCTTTGGACGCTCATGCACAAGCCATGATAACCTATACGCTTTCAGAAGCCTACCGTTTGAAAGGCGATAAGAAAGGACAAAAGTATTACCTGGCTCTTTCGGCCATTGCCGACCTGAAATCGGCAGTAAAAGAATATGTTTCTTTGAGGAAGCTCGCATCGCTCGTCTACGAAGACGGAGATATAGACCGGGCTTACAATTATCTGAAATGTTCCCTGGAAGATGCCACTCTCTGCAACGCCCGCCTTCGTACCCTGGAAATCTCGCAAGTCTTTCCCATTATCGACAAAGCCTACCAGTTAAAAACTGAACGTCAGCAACGGGAAATGAAGACTTCTCTGATTTGTATCAGCCTGCTTTCCGTATTTCTGCTGGTAGCCATCTTCTTTGTGTACAAGCAGATGAAGAAAGTAGCCGCCGCCCGCCGCGAAGTCATTGACACCAACACGCTCCTGCAAGAACTGAACGAAGAACTGCATGACTCCAACTCGCAACTGAAAGAAATGAACCATACGCTCTCGGAAGCAAACTATATCAAGGAAGAATATATCGGCCGTTACATGGACCAATGTTCCGCCTACCTGGATAAGATGGACTTATACCGCCGCTCCCTGAATAAGATTGCCGCCGCCGGTAGAGTGGAAGAGCTTTATAAAGCCATAAAATCATCCCAATTCCTCGACGAAGAACTGAAAGAGTTCTATGCCAACTTCGACATGACCTTCCTGCAACTCTTTCCCAACTTCGTAGACGAATTCAATGCCCTGCTTACCGAACCGATGCAACCCAAACCGGGAGAGCTGCTGAACACCGAACTCCGTATCTTTGCCCTTATCCGGTTGGGAATCACGGACAGTACTAAAATAGCGCAATTCCTTCGTTACTCCGTTACTACCATCTATAATTACCGGACACGTGTCCGCAACAAGGCTTTGGGAGAAAGAGATGAATTTGAAACTAAAGTAATGAGTATCGGAAAGATTGTGGAGGAATAATGTGATTACTTAAACAGTGCCTGGAATAGTTTCGAACAAGCTAAGTCAATGGACAAGTACTCTAGAGTTGATCTACGGCTTCAGGAAATGGGGTGCATCAATAATGGTGAAATGTCCATTAATGAGTTGGCGGTTTTTGTCAACATGCTATTGGGGGTAGATATTCGGGATACAATATATATACGGATATGAAGCGGCGGAAGAACGATAGCCGTACGTGTTTTGTTGTATGCTGGGCATAAAGAATTTATAGAGTAATAATTTTATAAATTCCAATTATTATCCGGAAATATTTCCTATTTTTGAGAACAGATAGATGTAATGGCAAAAGATATTATGATAATAAACGATAGCGAATACGTTCAAATATTGCAGCAGGCTGTTTCTGAGATTCAGACTGCCCGAGCCACTGTTGCCCGTCAAGTAAACAGTATGGTTAATTCTGTATATTGGAATATAGGCAAATTACTCTTCAATAAGAATTTGGAAAGTGGATATGGTAGTGGTGTGGTTAAGCGACTGTCAGTGGACTTAAAAAAACAATTCCCTGATATGGGATTGTCCCCTCGTAATCTTTGGAACATGAAACGACTATATGAACGTTATTATCAGGAAGATACAAAACTGCTACAAGCTGTAGCAGTTTTACCTTGGGGACATAATTTGTTGCTTCTGGATAAGTCCTTATCTGTTGATGAAACCTTGTTTTATGCCCAAGAATGCTTGCAAAAAGGCTGGTCAAGAGATATGTTACTCAATGCAATAAAGATGAACACCTACACAGTTCGTCAGATGCAAATCAGAACGAATAACTTTGAATCAGTCTTGCCAGTGGTACAAGCGGATTATGCAAATGAGGTTTTTAAAAGTTCATACAACTTGGGATTTCTTGGAATTACAGAACCTGTCAGAGAACTGGAATTAGAGAAGCGGCTGGTTTCTAAAATTAAGTCATTTATTCTGGAGTTAGGTCAGGGATTTTCTTTTATTGGCAACCAATACCGTTTGGAATACAATAATAAAGAATATTTTGTAGATATGCTTTTCTTCCATCGGGGACTTAGGTCGCTCGTTGCTATTGAATTAAAAATTGGTGCGTTTCAAGCAGAGTATGTTGGTAAGATGAATCTTTATCTCTCTTTACTTGATCGTTTAGAAAAAGGTGAGAATGAAAATCCATCCATAGGCATCATTCTTTGCGCTGACAAAGACCACTTAGATGTAGAGATTGCTTTACAAGATGTGAATAAACCTATTGGTGTTTCTGAGTACCAGTTACTGTTACCGAAAGATGAACTTCAGGCATTACTTATTAAAGAAATTGGTTCTATGGAGGAAAGTATCGATTCTGAAGAAGAGTAGCAATAGATACATGAATAATAAAGTTAGTAAAGTGGCTTATCAGAGATTTATAGTCTTTGCTAAGCCATTTATCATAAATAAAGCTACTACTTTTTATTTGTATGTTTTTTTATGTAACTAATTTGTTATAAGTGTGTTAGCTGTGTATGTAAATCCTAAACCACTATATTTTTGCTATCTGCTCAAAGAAGCAGTATTAAATGTGGATACTTTTGTTTCACGGTCATTCAGGAAATGACGCAGCGAATAAAGACAAAAGTAACCCTAATAATAACTTTAAATTAATGTACATGAAACAGAGCATGAAGCCGAAAGGCTTTGAACGCCGCCTCTTACTGATAATGTGGGGCTTGTTCCTATCTCTTGGTGCATTCGCACAACAGATTTCAATAAAAGGACATGTCGTAGATGCCACGGGCGAACCGATTATCGGTGCCAGTGTGGTGGAAGATAAGTCCACGAACGGCACGATTACCGATATGGACGGAAACTTTTCTCTGAAAGTGTCTCCTAAAAGTACGCTGACCGTTTCTTTTATCGGATATGCCACCCAGACGGTACCGGTAAACGGAAAAACGTCTCTGACCATCACGCTGAAGGAAGATACCGAAGTTCTTGACGAAGTCGTAGTAATCGGTTATGGCACGATGAAAAAGAGCGACCTGACCGGAGCTATCTCTTCCGTTTCTTCCAAAGACCTGATGAAACAACCGTCCCCCAGTCTCGGAGCAGCCTTGCAGGGACGTGCCACCGGACTTCAGGTGATTTCGAGCGGTGCGCCGGGCGATAACGTGTCGATGAAAATTCGCGGTATCGGCTCTATCAACAACAGCGACCCGCTGCTTGTCATTGACGGAGTGCCGACCGACGTTCCCCTGAACATGATTAATATGGACGACGTGGAGACGGTAGACGTATTGAAAGATGCTTCCGCCACCGCTATTTACGGCTCACGCGGAGCTTACGGAGTTATTATCATCACCACAAAGAAAGGAAAATCGGATGCCGCACGCTTTAACTTCAAAGCCTCTTACGGTATTGAGAAAGCCATCCGCACACTGGATTTGCTGGATGCCACTCAATTCGCTTCCCTTCATAATGAAATGATGACTGCCAACGGTCAGCCGCAGAACCCGCTGTTTGAAGACCCCACCTCGCTAGGCAGGGGAACGAACTGGACGGACGAACTTTTTCAGACGGCTGCCACCCAAAACTATTCACTGAACTATTCCGGTGGAAATGATAAAACGACTTATTATGTATCCGCTGCTTATTTCAACCAGGAAGGTATCGTGCGCACTACCCAATATGAGCGTTACACCGTACAATTCAATATGGATACCCAAATGAATAACTGGCTGAAGATGGGAAACAAACTGTCCCTGAACCATGACATCAAGCAAAAGGGAGAATACAATATCAAGAATACCATGCTGGCACTACCTACACAGGCCATCAAGAATGACGACGGTTCATGGGCCGGCCCGGTGGGACTCCCGATGTACGTAGGAGATATTGCCAACCCTATCGGAAAGATGATGACTAACTCCACCACTACCAAAGGCTTCAATGTACTGGGTAATATCTACGCCGAAGTGAAACCGTGGGAATGGCTGACATTCAAGACTATCGTCGGTGTGCAGGCACTCTTCTGGGACGATAAAGGCTGGTCGCCCAAATATGACTGGCAACCGATTTCACAACCGGAATCCTATGCTTCCCGCAAATATAACAAGAGTCTTACCATCCTGTGGGATAACACTCTGACTTTCAACAAGACTTTTGCAGAAAAGCATCAGCTCACAGTAATGGTCGGCTCTTCCGCACAGACTAATACCTACGAGTACATGAGCGGCTCTATCATGGGCTTTATCAGCCCCACCGCACAGCAATTGGATAACGGTACGCTCGAACCGACAGTGAACGGCAACGGAAGTGACTGGGCATTGCTCTCTTACCTGGGACGTGTCAACTATACATATGACAACAAATACCTGCTGACAGCTACGATTCGTCGCGACGGTTCTTCCCGTTTCAGCAAGCAGAACCGTTGGTCAAACTTCCCTTCCGTATCTCTTGCCTGGAGACTTTCCGAAGAACCGTTCTTTAAAAAGAGCTTTTGGCTGAGCGACGTAAAAATCCGTGCAGGATATGGCTTGACAGGTAATCAGGCAAGTGTGGGCAACTATGCATATGCTTCTACTATCCAAACCATCCAGTACAACTTCAATGGCACACAGGTGAATGCGATTGCCCCCTCGGTAATGCCGAACCCGAATGTCCGTTGGGAAGAAGTGGAACAATACAACGTCGGTGCAGACTTGTCATTAATCGACAGCCGCATCAATTTGAGTCTCGATGCATACATCAAGAACACGAATGATATGCTTGTCAACATGGTAGTGCCTATCTCCACCGGATATTCGGACATCAATGTCCCCAAGATTAATGCGGGCAAGATGCGCAACAAAGGTTTTGAAGTATCCGTCAGTTCCCGCAATCTGGAAGGAGAGTTCTCATGGAATACGTCTCTCAATGCTTCTTATAACAAGAACGAGATTATCCGCCTGAATGGGGATGTCCCGATGTATTTCGATAATAATATCCATGCAGTCGGTCGTCCGGTCAGCTCTTTCTACGGTTACGTGACGAACGGTATCTTCCAGACACAGGAAGAAGTAGACCGTTACGCCATTCAGACACAGGGAAACGACCCTTACAACCGTACTTCTGCCGGAGATATTAAGTTCAAAGACCTGAATAACGACGGAGTCATCAACGACAAAGACCGTACGTATCTCGGCAATCCCACCCCGACGTGGATTTTCTCAATGAACAACTCATTTGCCTGGAAAGGCTTCGACCTCGAAATATTCCTGCAAGGAGCAGCCGGAAATAAAATCTATAATGCCAACCGCGCTTCTCTGGAAGCCATGTCCGTGGCACAGAACCAAATGACGACCGTTCTCGACCGCTGGCGCGGCGAAGGGACAAGCAACAGTATGCCGCGTGCCGTATTCGGTGACCCGAACAAGAACGGACGTGTCTCCAACCGCTTTATTGAGGATGGCAAATACCTGCGTCTGAAGAACGTAACGCTCGGATATACTCTTCCCGCCGCATGGAGCAAGAAAGCAGCAATGTCCTCTGTACGCTTCTTCGTTTCGGGACAGAACTTGCTGACCCTGACCCGCTATACGGGACTCGACCCGGAGATTTCCGGTTCGGGAAATGACAACAACGTCTATCCCGTAGCCCGTAATATCACATTCGGCGCATCTGTTTCTTTCTAACTACTTTTATATAGAACCTTTAATTGATTGACAAATATGAAAAAGTTCAGATATATACTCCCTTGCTTCCTGTTGAGCTTGACATTGAGTAGCTGTAACGGCTTCCTGGATAGAGAACCGTGGGATTCCATCGACACTTCCAAGAGCTTTCAGGCGGAAGAAGATGCGATAGCAGCCGTGAACGGCGCTTATCAGCCGCTTCAATGGCCGAAACTGTATAATATGCGTATGTGGACGCTGGATATCGTAGCCGGAAACAGCATCGTTGGCGCGGGCGGCGGTACGGACGGTATTGAGACTACCGACCTGGCTAACTTCATTACCACTACCGACAATGCCGGTGTGCTGGACGTATGGCGTGGCCCTTCTCCGGGTATTCTCCGTTGCAACTTTGTTATCAAGAACGTGCCGGGCATGAACATCGACCAAAGTCTGAAGAACCGTTGCCTGGGCGAAGCCAAATTCCTGCGTGCCCATTATTATTTTATCCTGGTGCGGCTTTTCGGCGGAGTGCCTTTATTGACAGAACCACAGACTTCGGACGATGACCTGAAACCTTTCCGTGCGTCTAAAGAAGAAATCTATAAACTGATAGAGGATGACTTGAAAGAAGCCATCAACCTGCTTCCCGACAAGTCTTCTTATTCCGCTTCCGACTTGGGTCGTGCTTCTAAAGGTGCAGCCATGGGACTGTTGGCAAAAGTGTATCTGACTCAGGGAAAAGAATATGCGGAGATTGTACGTCTTTGTGAGGATATTCAAAAGTTGGGTTATCATCTGAATGAAGATTACAGCGACAATTTCAATCCGAATAAGAAGAACGGCCCGGAATCATTGTTTGAAGTACAGTATTATGGCAAGACCAGCTATGATTTTTGGGACAATGAGAATCAGGCTTCCTGGTTGAGCGCATTCACAGGGCCGCGCAATTCGGATATGGTGGCAGGCGGTTACGGTTGGAATCAGCCGACAGCAGAGTTTGTCAGCCAGTACGAAGAGGGGGATAACCGGAAAGATAAGACTATTCTTTACCTGGGATGTCCCGACTTTGACGGAAAGCAGTACCAGTCATCTTATTCCACTACGGGATACAACCTGCGTAAATTCCTCGTGACGAAATCCGTCTCTATGGATTTCAATACAAGCCCTGCCAACTTTGTGGTGCTCCGCTATGCCGATGTACTGCTGATGAAAGCGGAAGCCTTGAACGAGCAAGCTCTGACGACCGATGCGGAAGCTCCTCTGTACGAAGTTAGAAAGCGTGCGGGACTGACTAACCGTGCGGACATCGAAGGGCTGACACAAGTGCAGATGCGCGAAAAGATTATCCACGAACGCCGTATGGAACTGGCTTTCGAAGGCGACCGCTGGTTTGACCTCGTCCGTCTGAAAGATAACTATGCCCTGAATTTCTTTCATTCTATCGGAAAAACCAATGCGACGGAAAAGCATCTGCTGATGCCTATACCGCTGAAAGAGATAGAAGCGAATGGAAACCTGAAACAGAATCCGGGATATAATTAAGAACCTAAAAGATGAAACAAATCATGAAAACTAAGATAATGAGTCTGCTCATGTTGGCAGCAGGCTGTTTCGCATGGACTTCGTGTGCGGAAGATGATATGGAAATGAATAAAGGAAGCGAACCCTTGAAGTTGTCGGCTTCTGCCCGGCAACTGGTTCTCGACCAACGCCTTGACGATAAAGAAGCACTCCAACTGGCCTGGACTCCGGGCTCTAATGAGGGAACGGGAGCGGCTATCTCTTACCGGTTTGAGATGGATATACAAGGCAATGATTTTGCGGGCGGCGTCAAGAAGGAGATTGGAAAGACCGATTCACGGGTCGTTTCATACACGCATAAAGAACTGAATGATTTATTATTGAATACCTGGAGTCTTCCCGTTGAGGAAGAAGCTATGTTTGAAGCCCGCGTGACGGCTGTAGTCGCCGCAGAATCTGTCCCGACGCAAGTCTCGGAAATAGTAACCTTCAAGCTGACTCCTTATAAATTCAGAATACTGAATCTGTGGATGATAGGTGACGCCACTCCTAATGGTTGGACGCTGGAAAGGGCTACTCCGATGAATCCGGTGACGGATGTGAAAGGTGGTTTTGTATGGGAAGGTCTGTTGCAGAAGGGTGAATTCAAACTTCTGACGAATCTGCTTGACTGGACGCCTGCTTACAACAGGGACGAGACACAGGAGAATAAGCTTGTATATCGCGACCATTACGATGAAGATAACCCGGATACGAAGTTTGCTATCGAAAAGGTAGGAACTTATCGTGTGGAATTAAGTATTGAAACACTGGATATTACGATTAAGAACCTGGATGGGGAAGTGCCATATACTGAACTATGGATAGCTGGTTCTTCGGCAGGCAATACCCCGGTGGCAATGGCGCAGGATGCTGACGACCCGTTCTCATTTGTCTATAACGGAAAACTGGTTCCGGGTAAATTCCAAATTGTCTCTTCTGCTACCGGAACAGACTGTGACGTTTGCCAGCCGGCAACGGAAACGGAATCTTTACCAGCTTCTTCCGCCATCGAATGGGTGAAGAATGGTACGGCAGCTACTAACTTCTGGAATGTAACGGCAGGTAATAAATATACGTTGAAACTGAACCTGCGCACCAAACGTCTGTCCGTTTCCCAATACGTGGCTTATGAACAGGTATGGATGATGGGCGATGTATTTAATGATGGATGGAATTGGGATGTTGTGACAGCAAAACTTGAAATGACACAGAATCCGGATAACAAGAATCAGTTTATCTATGAAGGTTCTTTGAGTCAGGGAGAGATTAAGTTTCCGGTAGAGATAGACCGTTCTTACGGTGGCAAATTTATCATAGCCATGAAGCCGGGAGCAAGCATTACGTCTGATACGGACTTTCAGATAGTGGCCGGGGGAGATAATAAATGGAAGATAGAAGAAGCCGGAGACTATAAGATTGTGGTCGACCTCTACGAGGAGAAAGTCTTTTTCACAAAGAAGTAAACTATAAAACGAACGATTTATGAAAAAATTAGCATATATAGCGTTAGCAATGACCCTTTCGTTTTCGTTGGGCAGTTGCATTGACGATGAGCCTTCGCACAATCCTATTACGTATGGTGATGGGTATATCACCGTATTGCTGTCTACCGATAAGGCCGCCTACAAACCGGGAGAATCAGTACAGCTCTCTCTGAATAATCTGCCCGAAGGGCAAGTGACCATCCGGTACAAGCATCTCAATGAGGTGCTTTCCGAAGCTCCCCTTACCGGAAAATCATGGAGCTGGACGCCACCTGCCAATGATTTCAAAGGGTATATGGTCGATTTGTATACGGTAGATAGTGGCGGGGAAGTTGTTTTGAGCAGCATTGCCATTGATGTATCTTCCGACCCCGCACGTTTCCCGCGCAACGGATTCCTTTCCGAATATGGCAAGATGAGCGAAAAGGAGATTGATAAGATTATGGATAATCTGAACCGCCATCATATCAACTATGTGCAGTATCAGGACTGGCATTACAAACATCATAAGCCGTTGGCGGGTTCGGCTTCTTCTCCGATGGAAGTATGGAAAGATATTATCAACCGTGATTGTTACCGTTCTACCGTACAGGGATATATTGATGCCGGGCATAAGCGGGGTATGAAATCTCTTTTCTACAACCTTGCCTACGGAGCATTGAACGATGCTGCGGACGACGGCGTGAAAGAAAACTGGTATCTCTTCAAGGATAAGAACCACGGGAATAAGGATTATCATCCGCTGGGTTCTCCTTTCAAGAGTAATATTTATCTGACGAATCCTGCTTTGCAGGAATGGAGAGACTACATGGTTCAGCAAAACAACGATGTATATGAAGTCTTTGATTTCGACGGCTATCAGATTGACCAGTTGGGCGACCGGGGAACTTTGTATAACTATGATGGTAATGCCGTCAACCTTGCATCTACTTTCCCCGCGTTTATAAAAGCGATGAAAGAAGCGCAGCCGGAAAAGTCTTTGGTAATGAATGCCGTATCGCAATACGGGCAGAAAGACCTGATTGCCAATTCTCCGGTGGACTTTCTTTATACGGAAGTTTGGGACAAACCTACCAGTAATGGTTTCAGCATCCTTTCCGGGGTTATCACGGACAATGATAAATGGTCGAACGGAAAGAAAACCGTGTTGGCTGCTTATATGAATTATAAGCTCGGCGGCGAAGGGCGCGGTTATTTTAATACGCCCGGTGTATTAATGGCGAATGCCGCTATCCATGCATGGGGTGGTGCGCATCTCGAATTGGGCGAACATATGCTGACAACCGAATATTTCCCTAACAGCAATCTGTCGATGAAAGGGGAACTGAAGAAGGCGATGGTTACTTACTACGACTTTATCACCGGATATGAGAATCTTCTGCGTGACGGTGGAGAATTCTATGGCGCTACTGTTTCTTCTACGGATGGGAAGATGACTATTAACCAATGGCCGCCCGTCCGCAATCAGATAGCGACTGTCGGAAAACGGTTCGACAACAGGGACGTGATTCATTTTCTGAACTATACCAATGCCGTGCATCTCGACTGGTGTGACTCTAATGGAACACAGGCTGTACCTTCTCTGATTGAGTCGGCTCAGACAAAGATAGCAGTAAAAGGTACGGCAAAATCCGTTTGGGTGGCTTCACCGGATGCAAGTTTCGGAGTATCCCGAAAGCTGGACTTTACGCAGGAAGGAAACGAAATAAAGGTGACGCTTCCGTCATTGAGTTACTGGACAATGCTGGTAGTGGAATATGAATAGACAAGCGGAAACTGTGAATATGAACAGAATAATAGGTATGAACAGGATAATAGTATGGATAATGGCCTGTTTTCTCCCTCTTTCAGTGCTTTGGGCTACTGATGGCGCGAAAACATGTACTTCTTTCTCGCAGCAGGGACGCCGGGTGACTTTTCACCTGGCGGACAGTGCCGCCTTGCAACTGCAACTTTGCAGCCCTTCCGTAGTGAAAATATACTTCTCGTCCGATGGGCGATTTCAGAGGAAGAATGCTTCTTTTGCTGTCATCAATGAGGAATTGGAAGAGATTGGAGCGATTCATGTGGACGAGCAGGCAGCCTGCTACGAAATATTCACCCCGAAGCTGCGCATCCGGGTGAATAAATCACCCATGAGCCTTCAAATATTCGACAAGTATCAGAAACTCTTGTTTAGTGACTATGCCGACAAGGGGCACGTGAGTGAAGGAACAAGGAAAGTGGAATATAAGGTTCTCCGCCGTGACGAGCATTTCTTCGGACTTGGTGAGAAAGCGGGCAAGATGGATCGTCGCGGAGAGTCATATAAGATGTGGAATAGCGACAAGCCTTGTTACAGCGTAGCTGAAGACCCGCTTTACAAAAGCATTCCTTTCTTTATGAGCAGTTACCGGTATGGCATTTTCCTGGATAATACGTATAAAACGGAATTCAAATTCGGCACGGAAAGCCGTGATTATTACAGCTTCGAAGCCCCGGACGGCGAAATGATTTATTACTTTATCTTCGGTAAAGACTACAAAGAAATCATCAGCCAATACGTCGGTCTGACAGGAAAACCTATCATGCCGCCGAAATGGGCTTTAGGTTTTGCGCAATGCCGTGGCTTGCTGACAAGCGAGAAGTTAAGCCGCGAAATAGCCGAAGGCTACCGTAAACGGGGAATTCCCTGTGACATTATCTATCAGGACATCGGCTGGACGGAACATTTGCAGGACTTCGAATGGCGGAAGGGGAACTATGAGAATCCGAAGAAGTTGCTCTCTGACCTGAAAAAGATGGGTTTCAAAGTAATCGTATCCCAAGACCCGGTAATCTCCCAAGCTAATAAAAAGCAATGGGAAGAAGCAGACCGCCTGGGTTATTTCGTAAAGGACAGCACGAACGGCAAGAGTTACGATATGCCTTGGCCTTGGGGCGGCAACTGCGGTGTGGTGGACTTTACCTTACCTGCCGTAGCCGACTGGTGGGGAACTTATCAACAGAAACCTATTGACGACGGTATTTCCGGCTTTTGGACGGATATGGGCGAACCTGCCTGGAGCAACGAAGAGCAAACGGAACGTTTGGTCATGCAACATCACCTCGGCATGCACGATGAAATTCATAACGTCTACGGCCTGACCTGGGACAAGGTAGTCAAGGAGCAATTTGAAAAGAGAAACCCAAACCGCCGTGTTTTCCAAATGACCCGTGCCGCCTATGCAGGTTTGCAGCGTTATACCTTCGGCTGGACAGGTGATTGTGGCAACGGAGACGATGTATTGCAAGGCTGGGGACAGCTAGCCAATCAGATTCCCGTAATGCTTTCCGCCGGCTTGGGACTAATCCCGTTTTCTACTTGTGATATCACAGGCTATTGCGGAGACATCGAAGATTATCCCGCTATGGCAGAGCTTTATATCCGTTGGGTGCAATTCGGTGCTTTCAACCCCTTGAGCCGTATCCACCACGAAGGGGACAACGCAGTAGAACCCTGGCTATTCGGACCGGAAGCGGAAAAGAACGCGAAAGCCGCCATCGAACTGAAATATCGTCTACTACCATATATCTACACCTACGCCCGCGAAGCTTACGACACGGGATTGCCTGTCATGCGTCCTCTTTTCCTTGAATATCCGACGGATACGGAAACTTTCTCCACGGATGCCCAGTTCTTATTCGGCCGTGAATTATTAATAGCCCCCGTCGTAAAGAAAGGTGCCCGTACAAAGAACGTCTACCTGCCAGAAGGTACATGGATTGACTATAACAACAAGCAGACGGTCTACACCGGTGAGCAATGGACTACCGTCGATGCTCCCTTATCTTCCATCCCGATGTTTGTAAAGCAAGGTTCTATTATACCTACCATGCCTGTAATGAATTACACCCATGAGAAACCGATATATCCCCTTACTTTTGAAATCTTTCCGGCACAGGAAGGTGCACAGGCGAGTTTTACTCTCTACGAGGACGAAGGAGAAGACCTGGGATACCAACATGACGAGTTTGCAAAAACTCCCATTATATGCCGCACTTTGTCGAATGGCTATGAGCTTACTGTTTCCGCCCGCGAAGGAAAAGGCTACACCGTCCCCGGACCAAGAAATCTTCTGTTTCGCATTTATTCTGCGAAAGTCCCCAAAGAAGTTACTGTCAAAGGGAAGAAAACAAAGAAAGTCAAACCGGAACGCTTGGAAGAAGATTTGGAGAATGATACGGAATCTGTACTATGGAGTTGGGATAAAGAAACCGGTGTATATAGTGTGAGAATACCCGATAAGGGGGATAATAAACAAATTATGATTACCTTTAAATAGTAAGAACAGACATGAATCATAGAAAGTAGATTCACTGTTTATCAGTGATATATTTCCTGTTTATTGGGCATATATATTCAGCGTGATGGGTATATATGCCCATTGTGCTGTATATATAGGTCCACCAGACTGGATATATATACTCATCTGCGCATGAACAATTTTCCGAATGTTGTACCCTTTTTGGGGTTGCTTTACCTATGGTTTTAAATACTTATTGATACACCTGCGATCCCAATTAATCCCTCTTTTTACTATTTTGGCCGGAGTACCTGCAATAATCACGTTCGTTTCATTAAATTCTTTTGTTACGATACTTCCCCAACCCACAATACTGTTGTCGGATATTTTTGTATTCTTGCCAACTTTGGCATCTTTCCCTATCCATACATGTTTGCCGATTTCTATGCTTTTGGCAAAATTTATCGGCTCACCCTCTAAATTCGTTATCGTATGTGCATCTGTACACCATATATCAATGCCCCAACTTAACTGACTATCGTCTCCGATACTTACGTGTGAGTCATCTTCTTGCAAATATAGTGTAACACCATTGATTACTACGCGGTTTCCGATATCTACCCGGCAGTTGTTGGCTACTCTCGAAACACCTGCTCCCAAGCCCGGTAGCTGCCCAATGATAAGTTTCAAACCCGTCATGCCTAGTATGGTAGAATAGCGTAATAGGATTGTTCCTATATTCACGACATTGTTATCTCCTTTTACAATCAGAAGAAATCCATCACTAAGCAGTAATTCTTCTGCACTATCTTCAGAGTCGGAATATATCGAAATACGATTGTTGTTTCCAGTGACTGTGATGTTGGCTTGGTTAATAATCTTATTGAATTTTTCATTCTGAGAAGAAATACAATCAATTTTATTATGCGGGAAAATGATTGTAAGTTCATTGTTCTGTCCATCAAAATGTTTCATGTCATTCTAAATTTTAGAGTCTGTATTCGTCATTTGTATCTTTACTGATACGAGTTTTTATTTTATGTCTTCAAATATACGAAAAAAAGCAGATTTTCTGCACGGAAGGAGCTACTGTTTCTTCTACGGATGGAAAGATGACCATTAACCAATGATCGCCCGTTCATAATCAGATTGCTATTGTCGGAAAACGATTCGAAGAATATTTAGAGAATGATACGAAATCTGTACTATGGAGTTGGAATAAAGAAAACAGTATGTGTAGCGTGCGGATACCTGATAAAGGCATTGATGGGAAGGTTATGATTGCTTTTTAACTAAGCAGGGCGGCTGTTGGCAAGCTGATTGTCGCAACTGCGTCTGCTGGCTCTTTCAACCTATTCTTTCATCTGTTACTAGTCTATTTATTAAGTCCTAATTTGTCAGTTGCCAAGTATTAATACCTGACTTCTCAGCAGTTAATAGCTGACAGGTCAACTGTTAATACTTGGCAACTCAAGTATTAATACCCTGAGAACCAACTATTGTGGAAGAAAAACAATGAGTAGAAAGATCTCTGTATCAAGTGATTGGCATTAGTGTCGTCGAATTTGTTTCTGCTTACGTTTTTAGATAGTTTTATTTCCACCATTTACGATTTTCTTCTATATAAACCGGGTTCTTTTCGTAATTGCTGTTATAAGGTATTGCTTGGCTTAGAATATAACTCTTCCATCCAAATTCGGCATACTTTTCTTGAGGTATAAATTCGCCACATCCTTCATCTAAATCACCACTATTGGGAATACGATAATCTCCCCAGTTGCAGATTTTCTCTTTACTGGTTTTATAGCTTTTCCATACACCCTCATATTGGCAGTTATCATATCCATCGGCCATAAACATATAGGCATCATAATATAGGTTACCTTTTTTCTGATAATAATTCACAGAGACTTTTCCGTTAAATATACCTGTACCTTTTTGTGTTTTATCCTCTCGGAATGTATAATGTCCGTAGATAATTCCTGCGTCAGAAAAACCGGAACCATGATATTCATTCTCATTAATATTATGATGGATGATACTGTCAAGGATAATCTCTCCTGTGAAATCACAAATATTATCTTTTACTCGTGTTTTACCTGTAACACGGTAGCATAATGGGTTCGTTTCACTTTTTTCTACTGTAAGATAATGAATATAAAACCTTTGGTAATTCTCACCGATAAACCCTAAAGGTTCAATGCGGGTAAGAGTATCTGTGTCTTCGGCAATAATTGTTTCAGAGGCAAACAGATGTGCGATATTTTTCTGCTTTAAATTGTTTAAAGTCAGGATTTCATCTTGTGCCTTTAGATAACATCCGCACAGAACTAGCAAGAACAGAAATATGGTTCGTCTCATAACTTTCATCTTTATTATGTAGATCAGTCAGCAACGTTTCTACTGCTTCACCTATTAAGAACTGTATATGCGAGTTCCCTTACATACAGTCCCGATAATTCAGAATTTAATTCTTGCAAAGCTAATAATAAATCATTTATTTACAATTGAAAACATTTAGATTCGTAGAAGTTTAAAGCAAGTGTTCATCAATGGAAATGTTTTTCGAGGTTAGTTTGCCTATGTTTTTAGGTGTTTTCTCATTGTTTTTATATTGATAATGTGTATATTCGCACGAAACTCGTATCAGAAATGTGTGGATTCTCACGTTTCTGATATCAAAAATGTGATTCATTATGTTTGAAAGAGATATTATTAAGCAATTGGCAGCATGGAAAATAGATGCGAACAGGAAGCCGCTCGTTATTCATGGGGCTCGTCAAGTGGGAAAAACATGGGCTCTGAAATATTTCGGGAAAGAATATTTCGAGGATGTTGCTTATTTTAGTTTGGATAAGGATGAAAGTGGACTTTGTGATATCTTTAAAACGACTAAAGACCCTGGGCGAATCATTCAGCAGTTGTCTTTCTTGCATGGAAAGAAAATCAATCCTCAAACGACTTTACTCATATTGGATGAGATTCAAGAGTGTAATGAGGCACTGAATGCATTGAAATATTTTTGTGAGGAAGCCCCCGAATATGCGGTAGCTTGTGCAGGCTCTTTGTTAGGCATTTATTTGAACCATATCGGCAATTCCTTTCCGGTAGGAAAGGTGAATCATCTGTCCATGTATCCGCTTACTTTTACGGAATTTCTGAAGACAAAAGACTCGAACATGTATGAGTATATGTGTTCCATTAAGGAGATAGCTCTTCTTCCTCAGATATTTTTTGATAAGTTGCGGGAATCATTTATTGCCTATTCCATCTGTGGTGGTATGCCTGAACCTGCTACTCTGATGATTGACTTTAATGATATGGAGAAAGTGGATTCGGCACTTCGGGATATCTTGAATGATTATGCATTGGATTTTGTAAAACATACTACGCCGGCATTGGCTCCCCGCATCAATTATGTCTGGAATTCCCTGCCTTCACAACTGGCGAAGGAGAACCGTAAATTTGTTTATCAGTTGGTGCGTCCCGGAGCCCGTGCCCGTGAATACGAAGATGCCATTCTGTGGCTGGAGCAGGCGGGACTTATCAATAAGGTTGTATTAAGTAAGTCACCCAAATTGCCATTGAAAGCGTATGATGATTTGAGTACATTTAAACTTTACGCATTAGATGTAGGACTGTTGAGACAGTTGTCAGAGTTGGACGCAAGTGTTTTGCTTCTGTCTACTCCCGGCTATACGGAATATAAGGGAGCGTTGGCAGAGAATTATGTATTGCAGAGTCTTACAGCACAGTTCCAGACATCTTTCAGGTATTGGACTTCCGGCAATAAGGCTGAGGTGGATTTTCTACTTCAATATGGCAATCATATTTATCCGATAGAAGTGAAAGCAGACCAAAACATAACAGGTAAAAGTCTGATTCAGTATGAAAAACTTTTTCAGCCCGCTTGTCGGATTCGGTACTCAATGCTGAATTTGAAACAAGATGGTAATTTGATTAATATTCCTCTGTTTTTGGCAGATAAGACAAAAGAACTATTGAAGGATAAAAGTTGAAAGAGCCTTTTGAAGAAATCAGTAGTCTTCTTAAAAAACGATGATTCTTAAAAAAGGAATATTTAATCATCGGAGAAGGACGAAATCACAGGCTCGGTAAGAAAAAGCAGGAAGATGCCAAGCATTTGTAATTACGTGATTCTCTATTTCTGCTGTTTCAAGAATATTCTATTCAAACTGTGACAGATTCTCGATTATTTTTGTTACTCGGAGAGTAAATATCCGAATAACAAATCATTTTATTGTTTTTTTCTTTCCGATATACTATGATAAACTAGAGAGAAAAAGCTTCTTAATAGCCCATTTTTATCTTCCTCACCGGGAAACGATAGCTTCCCCGGTGAGGAACAAGTCGATGCACACCGAGGAACACTTCGTTGGTTTTAAAGAAATGAACGGTTTCCGAATAGAGAAAGATGCATATCCTGTTTGATTTTATGCAATATTGGACTATCTTTTTGCATGCTCATGCATTTATTTATGCAGTTTATTTTCTGGTTCACTATTTTTTTACTAGTTACTTCCCTGCAGAATATTAAAAATAGAACATCGAAATCCTGTTAGGATACCAGGTTCTTTTTCCAATAGTACTACATATCTTCCATACTAAAGCAGCGACTTTCTATCTCATATTTAGACAGGATTTTAGTACGAATGAATTCTATCTTTTGCTGAAGTAACTCCGGTTTGAAGTTCTTACGTTGCCGTTTCACTTCGGCCACTAATGCACGTTTGGAATCAGAATAAATGCCGATAATGTCGATCTCGTTTTGATCTGTATTATTCTTTCCGGCCCACCATGAACCAATATCAATAAACTCCTGGCTTTCGATCATCTTCTGGCGGAAATACTTTTCTAATGTTTCACCGGAATATGTCGGGAAATCATTTATAATGATTTCACTTAGAACCTTATAATTCTGCAATTCGATTAGTTTCTGATACTTTATAAAATAACGGAACCAGAACCGCAAGAATATGTCTGAAATTTCATATCTGACATTTTTTGTGGCATCTTTGGCAAAAATAGGACGCTTCTTTCTGATAATCTCATAATCTTCTTCCAAACGTTTCAGTTGCCCTGACAGACTAATATTACCCATCATACTCTCCATTTCTGAAATGGTTGTATTACCGTTGGCTATAAACGTAAGTATTGAAAAATAGTTTCCATACTGTTTTCCAAATTCTTGAATTAGCAGATTTTTGCCTTCAGTGAGGAAGGGAGAATCTTGCTTTATCATAAAATTAACCATCCCTTGAATCGAATAGTCTCCGTTGTCTATAATCATTTCAACGTATTTGGGAACACCACCGGTGAACGTGTAGAGTGCCAATAGTTCCTCATTGGAGCACTCTCCGGCATAGTCAGCCAGAATCTCTTTCAAGACCGATGTGGTGAAAGGCATCAGTTTTAGTATTCGATCTGCACGACCGAATAAAGGTTCTTTCTCGTCTTTGAAAATCTTTGTTATCAAGGTATATACAGAACCACTCACCACTAGATTAACATTTGATTTCAGGCGATATTCATCCCAGATGTTTTGCATTTTACTGTAAACTTCAGGATTGATAAAAAAGAATTCTTGAAACTCATCTATTACCAGGTTGAATTTCATTCGCGTACCAGTATCCATCAAGTACTGAAAAATATCTGAAAAAGTATTTATTCCCTCCGGTACGAAAACATTCAATGCAGTCCTGATCTCATCAACATAACTTCGGCACAAAGCTGCCTCGTTGCTTCGGGAAACGAACAAATAGACAGTAGGAGTGCCGTCACAACTCTTCTTTATTAGAAGAGTTTTTCCAATCCGGCGTCTACCAGTCAACACAGTAAACATCGAGTGGTTATTGAAGGATAGCTCCCTTACTTTATTCAGTGCGTCTAATTCTTTTTCTCTATTATAAAATTTCATTGCCTTCTTCTCTGTTTAATAGTTCTTACATATCTTTTCTTATATCCTCAATTTCACCAAAGGATAATTTAAGCAGTTTGATAGCTTGTGGACATTCTTTTTAATTAGTGTCCAACGAATTATTACTGCCGTAATTATTACGGTGGTAATAATTACGGATGATGCACAAAGATAGCCTTTTCATCTTGAAGAAACAAGATTTTCAGCGATTTCTCTATCATCTAACTTTTTTATTAAACTTCAATACCGCCTTCACTGGAAAATGGTCTGAAGGAATGCGTGCCTCATACTTTCCGGTAGCTTCATTCTTAATTCGGTAAGTATCTGTCAGTACTCCGTACTTTTCAACAGCGAAGTTTTTAGTAACGAAGATATGGTCGATACGGTTGGGAGTATATGTGTTCGGATTCCATCCCGCACATGTTCCATTAGTTGCATATCTCAGTTGCGCGACCTCATAAGAGTCTGATAATATTCCGGATTCATGAAGTACTTGGTAGCTTTCGCTGGTCTGGTCTACATTGAAATCTCCAGTGAGTATGACGGGGTCTTTGCCACACATCTCTTTAATCTTGCTGATAACCAGCTTGGCACTTTCGCGACGTGCCACTACTCCAATATGGTCCATGTGCAGGTTAAAGAACCAAAATCTGAACTTGCCTGTAATATCCTTGAATTCTCCCCATGTACAGATGCGGGTATAGGCTGCATCCCATCCTTTATTCGGCTTCGAGGTATCTTCCGATAACCAAAAATTCCCGGATTTGAGTAGCTTGAATTTATCCTTCCGGTAGAAGATAGGCGCATATTCCCCTTTCGTTTTCCCGTCATCCCGTCCTACGCCTATATAACTGTATTGCGGCAAGGCATTCAACATATCTTCCAGTTGGTTATGTTTCACTTCCTGCGCTCCGAATATATCGAAGTCATGAAAGGTGATTAACTGGGTGAGTACCGGGCACCGCTGTTCCCAGCCGTTTCCGGCTTTGGCATCGTTCAGATTGCTGTTTCGTACATTGTAAGAAGCGACATTCAGTTGCTGCGCATTCAGTATTGACACACCGCAGAGCGCCAATACAATAAAAAGTTTTCTCATTGTTTCTTTATTGTTAGATGGTTATTAAGTATCTTTTTCTTCTGTCTGTCCGCTCCTGTATTCTTTGGGAGAAGTGTTGTATAACTTGGCAAACTCCCGGTAGAAATAAGACTTGTTTGAGAAGCCCGATTTATACATAATCTCGGTAACGGTAAGCTTGGTAGTCTTTAATAGGCCTGCTGCATATTCCAGGCGGATGGTACGGACAAATTCGCTTGGTGTCTTTTCCGTCAATTCTTTGAGTTTACGGTACAATCCCGCTTTACTTACTCCTATAAAGTCTGCGAGAGAATCCGGGTTTATGGATTCGTCGTCAATATTATCTTCGATGAATTTGATAATCTTGTCCAGTAACAGCTCATCCTCTTTATGCATGGTGATTCCATCCCTTACGATGAGAGAGGAACGGCCGGATTTGAAATACTCTTTCATCAGAGAGTATTTATTAATCATATTCTCTACCGCGCTCAATACATGTCTCGGATGGAAAGGTTTGGGGATATATAAGTCCGTTCCATGATTGTAAGCGTTAATCTGGTCTTCGATGGAGTTCTTGGCGGAGACATGGATAATCGGAATGTGGGCAGTCCGCTCGTTGGCTTTCAATATATCCGTCAAGGTGATGCCGTCTAGCTTGGGCATCAATACATCGCTGATAATAATATCCGGCTGTTTCTGTTCGATTTCTTTCAGCGCCTCTTCCCCATCGGCTGCTTCCCGAACCTGGTAGTAAGGAAGCAGGATATCTTTCAGAAGTTCGCGGATATTTTTTTCATCTTCTACAATCAATATACTAATTTCCTTTTGTTTAGGGACAAAAAGCATTTCACCGGCTTCTGCTTCTTCTTCTGCCGGCTGACTTTCTTTCCCGGAATTCACGTGCATGGACGGTAGAGACACATTGAATTCTACATATTCTCCCAATACACTTCCTACGGTGATTTCTCCACCCAATAACTCCGTTAGGCTCTTGGTCAGATTCAGGCCGACTCCGGTGCTTCCCGCATGTTTCAGGTTACTGCTCTCAAAAATCTTGAATCGGCTGAATATTTCACTCATTTGTTTCTCTGTCAGTCCCTTGCCCGAATTACGTATGCGGAAATGCAATGTCCCATCAGTGACATTCTCCCGTATTTCAGCACGGATATATCCGCCGGACGGCGTATATTTGAAAGCGTTGGAAAGCAAATTGAATATTATTTTTTCCAGTGCGTTCCGGTCTGTTGTAAAGGATGATACTTCTTTGCTTTTGAAACTGAAGTCTATCTTGTTTTCTTCAGCAATTTCGGTATAGTTGTCCGATACATAATCGACGAGCAACTGAATATCCACTTTTTCCGCATAGATAGCCGTATGTCCTGCTTCTGCTTTCCGGAACTCCATCAGTTCGTTGATAAGCTTCTGCATCCGGTCGGCATTGTTCTTGATGATGTAGATATATCTTTTTGTATAACTGTCGAGGTCCGCCTTTTCCAGCAAGTGCTGTGCCGGGCCGTATATCAGTGTCAACGGAGTGAAAAACTCGTGTGCCACATTCGTGAAGAAGTTCAACTTCGATTCATGGATACGTTGCTGGTTTTGTTTCTCGATATGTTCCAGTAGAATCTGACGGTTCAGCCGGATTCTATTCTTGATGACGGATTGTGTGATATAAATAGCAATGGCAATCAGGATAAAATAAATAATAAAAGCTGTAGTACTGAGCCACCAAGGGTAAGCGATGTCCAAATTGAGGGAATAGGTTTGATTGCTCCATACCCGGTCGCCATTGGTGCATTTTACTTCCAGTTTATATTTTCCCGGCGGTAGTTTGGTGATAACGATATTCGGGTTATTCTCATTGTAAATCCATTCGTCGGCAAAGTCGATAATGCGGTAGCTGAACTCACAATTCTCATTGTTGATAAAATCATGTGCGGCAAATCCCAAAGTAATATAAGGCTCGTCATAGTCCAATCGGAGCGTATGGTTGCGGATACGTTCGTAGATATTCTGGCTGGTATTATTTATCTTCAGGCTGTTCAGGCTTAATGATGCGATATGTTCCCGTAAGCGTATCTTATTTTCGTCGAAATAGTTCAACCCGCTGACTCCGCCGAAATACAGCCATCCGGCTTTGTCCTTAAAAATAGCCCCATCAGAAAATTCGTCGTTTTGAAGCCCGTTTCTTGAGGAATAATTGGTAATTTTTCCCGAGGGCAAGTCGATAAAGGAAATGCCTTGATTGGTGCTTGCCCAAATATTCCCGTTCTCATCTTTCAGGATGCCGTGAATCGTATTATTGGGCAATCCGTTATTATCCGTATATTCGGTGATGGAAGGCGGTGTGGCTGTCGGGAACAACCGGTTAAGACCATAACTGGTACCTATCCAAATACTGGCAGAATCTCCTTTAGTCAGATAAATCACGTCATTGTTAGTCAGGGACAAACCGGGGTCTATCTCATTCATCTGCCGGAAACGTTCGGACGCGATATCGAACTTATTAATTCCGCCCCCTCGCGTGCCTAGCCAAAGTTCATTCTCATCGTATCCGGCAATAACCGAATAAATGATATTATTGTTTGGCGAAGAAGGGCCGGGAGATTTATATTGTTTCATGTCCGTTACTCTATAACTTTTTCCTTCTCTTTGCAGGCTCAGCTTGATAAGTCCGTAGCCGGAAGTTCCCAACCATAAAAGTGAATCATTATGGGTGAAAAGGATACTGTAAACTGCCCTGAAAGCTGGAAATTCAGCGGGAATACCCAGTTTCTTCACCTGGCTGCCATTGAGTGGAATATAATTGATACCCGCCCCTTCGGTTCCGATGAATATATCCCCGGACATATTTTTGCGGATAGTATAAACGGAGTTGGAGATTAACCCGTTGCCCGTTGAAAGATAGGGGGTGACTCCCCGTTCCTGCTTGTCGAGCAGCAGGATACCTTCTCCTTTTGTTCCTACGAGTATATTGCCATTGTCTTCCTCACAAAAACAGCGGACAGGATAATTCGTTTTTACGGTATGGAAAGGCGAACTGTGTTCATAGACTTCCAATATCCCTTGTCCGTCCGTACCTACCCAAAGGATATTCTGCGAGCCGATATAAATAGTGAAAATAGAAGCTTTTTCCGGCAATTGGAGTAATTCCGTTGAAGTCCCATTTTCAAGATTATATCTGATGCATCCCCCCTCGATAAAGCTGATAAGGAGATATTCACCGTGGCAGATAGCTTGTGATACAGTCTTGTTCTCCGGAATATTTATACTGTCCAATATACGGTTATCTTGTGAAACAGTCAGCGTCCTGTCATCGTTAATGATGAGGCAGTCCTGGGAAAGATAAATATTGGAAACGGGGGCACAGTGCCTGATTTCTTCTTTAAACGAGAGTTCGGGACAGGAGTTGCGGACAGTCAGTTGATAATGCAATAATTGTCCATGTCCTGTGAGAAAGAATATCCGGTCTTTGGAATCAATGACGAAGTTCCTGATGTCATCGGGCAGGTCATTCTTCAAGGAAACAAACTCCTGTTTCCGGTCATCGAAACAGAATAGACCCTGCTCTTTCACATAACAGATAATATGCTTGCCGGAAGTGATACCCAGCAGAAATGATTTCTCCTGTTTCGGCGGATTATTCTGTGTACCTAGATAATAGGGAGTAAACTGTTGGGTAGAACGTTTCCACCGGTTCACCCCATAGTCCGTAGATACCCACAGGATAGAGTCGCTCTGCTCGATAATCTGCCAGATGACATTATTGCTGATAGACCCTGCATCCTTTTTATTATAAGAATAGGTTTTGAAGCTACGACCGTTATATGCATTCAATCCGTCCCATGTCCCTACCCAAAGCGTATGTTCCGAATCTTCGAGGAAACAATTCACCGAATTATTGGATAATCCGTCCGCATTGGAAATCTGTTTTACTACATTCTGCGAATGTAATAAAGCAGGCATCAGGCATGAATAAATAAGGATGCAGATGTAACGGAAATATGAGTGTTTTCGTAGAATCATGTCGCAAAGATAGAGAGGAAAAATAAGAAAACAAAGATAAAAATATGCTGTACAACACGTGTATACCCTTTTGAGAATATAGTACACTCTTCCCGTCGTCGTGTGGGGTAGCTTTGCCACGAGAAATAAAAACAACACCTATTTAATGATTAGAAAATGGATATTGCAAAACGATTTCATCAGAACCCATTATTGAAACCATCCGATTTACAACCGGGAATAGAAGGTATGGAAATCACCTGTTTCCTGAATCCCGGAGTATTCCGCTTCGACGGAAAAACCTGGTTATTACTGCGGGTAGCCGAACGCCCCGTACAGAAACAGGGAGTGATTAGTTTCCCCGTATATAATAAGGAAGGGAAGATAGAAGTGCTTTCTTTCGACGAAAATGACCCGGAACTGGACGCTTCCGACCCTCGTGTGATAGGATATGCGGGACAGAATTATCTGACTACCATGTCTTATCTCCGGTTGGTATCGAGCGAGGACGGCATCCATTTTAAGGAAGAACCGGATTATCCGCCTATTTTCGGTAAAGGGACATTAGAAGCTTTCGGCATCGAGGACTGCCGGGTGGCGACTACCGCCGACGGCTATTACCTGACGTTTACCGAAGTCTCTCCTGTTGCCGTCGGTGTAGGGCTGATTCATACCCGTGACTGGAAGAATTACACTCGTCACGGCATGATTTTTCCCCCTCATAATAAAGACTGTGCCTTGTTTGAAGAGAAGATAAACGGCAAATATTTCGCCTTGCATCGTCCGAGCAGTCCCGAACTGGGTGGCAATTATATCTGGCTTGCCGAATCACCCGACCGGTTGCACTGGGGCAACCACCGTTGCGTTGCGACCACTCGCTCCGATAGCTGGGACTGTGCCCGTGTGGGTGCGGGCGCCGCGCCTATCCGTACAGAGGAAGGCTGGCTGGAGATTTATCATGGTGCAGACTATCAGAACCGCTATTGCCTGGGAGCCCTTCTGCTTGACTTGAACGACCCCTCAAAGGTAATTGCCCGAAGCAAAGCTCCTATAATGGAACCGACTGCTCCCTACGAGCAGACCGGATTTTTCGGGAATGTGGTCTTCACGAACGGGCATTTGGTAGAAGGGGATAAGGTGACTGTTTACTACGGTGCGAGTGATGAAGTAATCTGCGGAGCGGAGTTCTCCATTGGGGAAATCCTTCGTTCATTAAAGTCATGACATATATTAAGGTAGGAAATGAATAAATTGAAAAGAGAATACCAATTTTTCAGGCAGCAGGATTCCAATGTACGTGTACTGTTGATGACTAACCTGCTCTATGCGTTCGTGCTTCCTGTGGTGGAGATATTTGTAGGTGCTTATGTGATGCGTCATACGAGCGAGCCTGTTTCCGTAGCTTTCTATCAGCTTTTTATGTATATCGGCATCATTGCAACCTCGTTTGTCAACGGCTTCCTGTTGCGGCATGTCAGCGTGAAAGTACTGTATGCAGGCGGGATATTAGTTAGCGGGTTGTCGATGTTTACCATGATGCTGGTAAAGTCATTGGGCTTTGTAGAACTAGGCATAGCAGGTTTTGTCCTCGGAGCCGCATCGGGTTTCTTTTGGACTAACCGTTATCTATTGACTCTCAACAACACGACCGATAATAGCCGGAACTACTTTTTCGGACTGGAATCTTTCTTTTTCTCCATCACTTCGATAACTGTTCCTTTATTGATTGGCGCATTCATCAGCCAGATAGACGGCAAAGAAATCATGGGATGCCTGATTGATATAAATGGAGCCTATCGTTTGGTCACAGTCGGAGTCATAGTCGTGACCCTGTTTGCCGTAGCTGTCTTGTGGCGTGGTAAGTTTGCCAATCCGGTACAGAAGAATTTTCTGTATTTCCGGTTCTGTACACTGTGGAAAAAAATGTTGTTATTGGCTTCTCTGAAAGGAATGGTACAGGGATTTCTGGTGACTGCCCCCGCCATCCTGGTTCTGAAACTGGTCGGTGATGAAGGGACATTAGGCTTGATACAGGGAATCAGCGGTACGCTGACGGCTATACTGGTCTATGTACTGGGGCGTATTGCCAAACCCGAAGACCGTCCGAAGATATTTATTGCCGGGTTACTCGTCTTTTTTATCGGTACTCTGTTCAACGGGGTCTTGTTTTCAGCCACCGGAGTGATTATCTTTGTCCTCTGTAAGGTAATCTTTCAGCCCTTGTTTGACTTGCCTTACTATCCCATTATGATGCAAACCATCGACGCAGTAGTTAAAATCGAGAAAAGAAATGAATACACTTATATTTTAAGCCACGAATTCGGACTATTCCTGGGGCGTGCTTTCGGGCTCATCCTTTTTATGGTGCTTGCCTTTGCCATATCACAGGATTTTGCATTGAAGTACGCATTGATACTGGTAGGAGCCTTGCAGTTGATAGCCTACCCGTTGGCTCAGAACATCATCAAACAGAACCAGACGGTTCGCTAATATTTCAAAACCATTAAGCTGCCATTGCAAACGGATGAATTATTATGTTGTACAGCACCTATATACCCTTTTGAGAATATAGTACACTCTATTTTTTGCGGGGTACGATAGTTTTGCCGGCAGAAAAACGATGAACGACCGATTTG
>PPYF01114696.1_pt1 | contig 40328 bp, 38 predicted proteins | sample 1559871 | NCBI WGS metagenome assembly PPYF01 (sample SAMN08240021, study PRJNA423297) | Human gut metagenome, whole genome shotgun sequencing project.
GCATCTGGCTGGACGACGAGAACGTCAGCACCGCCAGCGTCAACGCCGCCATCACCGACGGCTCTGCCATCATCACCAGCTCTGCGGCGAATCCCTTCACGCAGGAAGATGTCGTCAAAATGGCCCGCCAGATCAACTCCGGCTCTCTGCCCTTTGCGCTGAGCGTGGACAGCTACTCCACCATCAGCCCGAGTCTGGGTGAGAACAGCCTGAGCGCCATGGTGCTGGCCGGTGTCATCGCCTTTGCCCTCATCCTCGTGCTCATGACGGCCCTCTACCGTCTGCCCGGCTTCCTCGCCTGCATCGCGCTGGCCGGTCAGGTGGCGGCCACGCTGGCCTTCGTTTCCGGCTACTTCCCGGTGTTTGAGAGCTTCACCCTGACTCTGCCCGGCATCGCCGGCATCATCCTCGCCATCGGCATGGGCGTGGATGCCAACGTCATCACCGCCGAGCGCATCAAGGAGGAGCTGCGCAGCGGCAAGAGCCTCGACGGCGCGCTCAAGAGCGGCTTTGCCCGCGGCCTGACCCCCATTATCGACGGCAATGTGACCATCGTCATCGTCGCGGTCGTCCTGATGGGTGCCTTCGGCCCCTCGGACGGCTTCTTTGCCAAGGCCCTGCACTTCGTCTTCTTCGCCTTCGGCCCCTCGACCGCAGGCACCATCTACGCCTTCGGCTACACGCTGCTCACTGGCGTGCTGCTCAACTTCGTGTTTGGCATCTTTGCCACCCGTACCATGATTCGGGGCGCTGCTTCCATCAAGGCTCTGCGGAACCCCCGTCTCTACGGTGCGGATGCTCCCGGTAAGACTCCCACCGAGAAGAAGCAGGTCAACTTCGTTGGTCTGCGCAAGCGTTTCCTGACCATCTCTGCCTGCCTGATGGCGGCGATCGTCCTCTGTGCAGTGGTGCTGGGCGTCCATCTGGACACTGAGTTCACCGGCGGTGCGATGATCACCCTGAGCTACGAGAACAGCTTTGAGATGTCTGCCGTCCAGAAGACGGCCTCCGAAGCGCTGGGCAGCAATGGCCTGACCCTGCAGACCGGCGAGAACGTCGCAACAGGGGAGCAGACCCTGAAGATCTCGATGCCCGGCACCGAGACCGTCACCACCGACGAGGTGCAGACCCTGCTGGACTCTCTGAATGAGAGCTACCCCGACAACTCCTTCGCACAGCTCTCTCTGAGCAACGTCAGCGCCGCAATGGGCATGAAGTTCCTCCAGAAGAGTCTGGTGGCCGTGGTGTTCGCGCTGGTGCTCATCCTCGCCTACATCGCATACCGCTTCAAAAGGATCGGCGGCCTGACCGGCGGCATGATGGCCGTTCTGGCCCTGCTCAACGACCTGATGGTGGTGTTCGGCACCTTCGTGCTGCTGCGTGCCCCGCTGGATGGCAACTTCATTGCGGCGATGCTGACCATCCTCGGCTACTCCATCAACGATACCGTTGTCGTCTACGACCGCATCCGTGAGAATCGCAGCCTGCTGGGCAAGAAGGCCAGTTTCGAAGAGCTGGTCAACCACTCTGTCAACCAGTCGGCCCGCCGCACCATCATCACCACCGTCACCACCGTGATGGCGCTGGGCGTGATGTGCGTCGTCTCCAAGCTGTATGGTCTGGACAGCATCTTTACCTTTGCCTTCCCCCTGATGATGGGTATGCTCAGCGGCGTGTACACCTCGCTGTGTGTCTCCACCTCCGCCTGGGTGGCATGGAGCGAACGCAAGGGCGCAAAGAAAAACTGAGCCGCTGGATCCTGATGCAAATCTGTCCCGAGTTTTTTATCGCAATTTTCAAAAATAGTGCCTGTCAAAACGGCATCTTTGCGACATGCAGTTTGCGGATGTTGCCTGTGCATTAAAAACGCAAACTGCTATAGGAGGAACGACCATGAAATGCCCCTATTGCGGCGATGAGGAGTCCAAAGTCATTGATTCCCGCCCCACCGAAGACAGCGAGCGCATCCGCCGCCGCCGGGAGTGCCTGAACTGCCATATGCGGTTCACGACCTACGAGGTGGTGGAGACAGTGCCGCTCATCGTCATCAAGAAGGATAATTCCCGCGAGCCGTTCGACCGACAGAAGCTGCTGAACGCCATGCTTCGCGCCTGCGCCAAGCGCCCGGTGAGCTACGAAGCGCTGGAACGCGCCGTCAGCAGCATCGAGCAGACTCTGATGAGCACCTACGACCGCGAAGTGACCAGCGTGCGCATCGGTGAACTGACCATGCAGGAGCTGAAAAAGATCGACGAGGTGGCCTATGTCCGCTTTGCCTCGGTCTACCAGCAGTTCGCGGACGTCGAAAGCTTCTTCAATGAGCTGAAAAAGCTGATGGGCGACCGCAAGAAATAATCTGGCTCCAAAGCCATAAGCGCCTCATTCTCTGCCGCAGGGCAGGGGATGGGGCGCTTTTTTGTGCACGCTGTATCCGGACGGGAAGGGTCTTTGAGGAATTGCCGAAGATGCCCTATATAAAAATCTATATAGGGCACAGATGGAAGACGATGATTTTCGAACAAGGCATTCAATACAGAAAAACAAATGATGAATCGATTGAAATTTCGGGAACTCTCTGCATGAAATCCGGTTTATAGCTCTTATTTCTCGGCGGGTTAGGGCAAATAAATTTCAGATAACGAAGATTACACGAAATAAAAATAAGTCTTGGAGATTTAATTAAACGAATCTCCGGGAAAGCCATTCCAGAGTTTCCACCTGAACCTGTGCCCGGCGTAGTTCGCCGAGGGCTTCCTCGGGAGCATTCATCTCGAGGTGGCCGTCGGCGGCGCGGAGAGCGCTCTCCAGTTCCGTGAAGTCCTGCGTGCGGAGAAGATGGTTCATCCCTTCCCGTATCTCGTCGCAGAGCTTTGCTCCCTCGGCCAGAGCCTGCCGTGCGGCAGGGAGATCCTCGTCCCGGAGGGCCTCCACGGCGTTGTCGATGTCATCCGAAATATCCTCGGCAAATTTCTGCACCCGCCAGCTGCTGTAGAAGGCGATGCTCAGCAGCACCGCCACGATGCACAGACACGCATAGATCCGTTTCATTCCGTACCTCTCACCGGGAGCTGCCCTTGTGGCGGCTCTCTTTTTTCAGCAGAAAATAATCCTCCGTCTCGTTGCCGACCAGAAGCAGGATCTCTTCCGGCAGCAGGGTGTTGGCCTGCGCGGTCCGCTCGAGCCAGCTTCTGTCCTTGCCGCACCATTGGAGGTTGTCCTCGAGGACTTGGCCGTCCAGCACGAAGGGGATGGTGGCGTGGCTGTGCTCGACCTTCAGCCGCAGGTCAGCGAGGGTGGCCGTCTCCTTTTCGGGGCGGAGCGCTGCCGAGAGACTGCCGTTCGTCTCGACCACGGCGTAGGAGACGTCCCGGGGGTCGAAGATATTCTTGCCCCGCAGGGCCTCCATCAGGTCGGCTGTGGTCAGCCGGAGGGTGCGCAGAGCATTCTGGTCGATCTGTCCATCCAGAATGACCGTCTTGGGGCGGCCGGACATCAGATTGAAAAATTTCTGGCTGCGAAAGCTCAGCGCTGACCCCAGCAGCTCCAGAGCTGCAATGAGGAAGAGGGGGATGAGGCTGGCCGTCACCGGCACTTCCTCCGACTCGATGGAGATGGACGCCAGATTGGAGATGAGGATGGTGGACACCAGCTCTTCGGGCTGCAGCTCGCCCAGCTGACGCTTGCCCATCAGCCGCATGGCGAACAGGACGCAGAGGTAAATGAGCAGGGTGCGGAAAATCAGAAGCTTCACAGAAGGCCCTCCTTGTGGGTTGAATAAGCGACTCCGACGGGGGAATACTGGCAGGCAAAGGGGGATACCGTATGCTGCAGCTTTCCTCGTTGCTGGATGAGAATCTGGAGGCGCTCAACGCTAGGTTTGGCGCTTCAGCGGATTTTTATGCCAAGCGCATCGAGCTTTATCACTGCCCGGGGGCCATCGTGCTCTTCGACAACATGGCCAGCCTCGAAGCGCTCTGGGCGCTCCTGCTGGACGCTGCCACCCGTCATACGCCCGGCCTCGAGCCGGAGCGGCTGGCCCACAGCGGCGCACAGGTCTATGAACTTCTGATGCACCACTCCGGTCTGCCCGCCGAGAACAGTCCGGTCAAGGAGATGGAGGACCTCGTCCGCCGCCTGACCGCCGGCATGGCGGTGCTTTTGCTGGATGGGTGCAAAAAGGGCATCGTCTTCTCGGTGCAGGGCCTCAAGTCCCGGTCGGTGGAGGAACCCTCCGGAGAAGGAAACCTGCGTGGCTCCCGGGAGGGCTTCGCCGACCTTCTGCGGGTCAATCTGAGCCTGCTGCGCCGCCTTATCCGCACCGACACCCTCGTGATGGAGACGGCACAGGCCGACTGTGCCATGAAGACCGAGTACGCCATCTGCTATTGCAGGGACAGAGCCAGCAGGCAGGCCGTGGCCCGGGTGCGCCGGACCCTTCAAGAGGCAAAGCCGGAGCTTTTGCTGGATTCCAGTTACTTCGTGCCGTGGCTTTTCCCGGCCAGATGTCGGCTGTTCGCTCCGGTGAGCTACACCGAGCGCCCGGCTTCCGCCGCGGCAAAGCTCTGCGAGGGGAAGATCGTTGTTTTAGTCAACGGCAGTCCCTCTGCGCTGGTGCTGCCCTCCCTCTTCTGCGAAAATTTCGACTGCCTCGACGACTACGCGACTACGGCGCTCTTTTCGTCCTTCCTGCGCATCCTGAAATATGGTTCATTCTACCTCAGCATCTTCCTGCCGGGGGTCTTCGTCTGTCTCGCAGTCTACCTGCCCGAGCTTATCCCGCCTCAGCTGCTCTATAAAATCGAGGCGGCGGAAAAGGCCACGCCGCTTCCGCTGTTCGCGGAGATGCTGCTGGTCATCCTCCTGCTGGAGATCATCCGGGAGGCGGGGCTTCGGATGCCCCAGACGCTGGGCCACTCAGTGAGTCTTGTGGCGGCACTTATCATCGGCGATGCCGCCGTCGGGGCCGGGTTGATGAGCACACCGGTCATTCTCGTGGCCAGCATCACGGCCATCTCCGTCTTCGTCACCCCTTCGCTGTACGAGCCTGCCACCCTGCTGCGGTTGGGTGTCACGCTGGCGGCGGGTCTGGCCGGGCCGGTGGGGCTGGTGTGCGCGGCTCTGGGGGTGCTGGCGGCGCTGACGTCCCTCTCCGCGATGGGGGTGCCCTACCTTTCGAGCGTTGTCTTTTCAGGGGATGGTATCATCCGCCGCAACTACCGGGCGCTGTCCCGCCGCCCATTCGCCATCTGGAAAAGGAGGGGGTCTTAAATGCAGCGGAGAGAGGGGGTTTCAGCCCGGACGCTGGCCCTCAGCACTGCGGCAGCAGAGCTGGGCCGCGTCATCCTCAGGGCAGGGCAGAGCGGCTCTGTCCGCGCCGCCCTGCTGGGGAATGTGCTGGCGACAGCGGCGTTGGTACTCCTTGTGGTGTTCGTTTCCTGGAACGCCGCCCGCCTGCGCCGTCCGGGATTTGTCGGTAACTGCTGCTGCGCCGCCTTCCTGTTCTGGTATCTCTGGGAGCTTGTCCGCACGGCGGCGATGATCCAGCAGGTCTGCTGGGAACAGTTCTCGTCGATGGCCTTTTTCGGCCTGCTGCCGCTGCTCCTCTGGGCTGGATGGAGCCTCGGCTGCGAGCTGTATGACCGGATGGCCGCTGTCCTCGGGGCATTCGTGGTGCTGGGGAGCTTATTCTGCCTGCTGGGGCTGGCAAGTCAGCTGGAATGGCAGAATCTCGTGATGGGCGAGGCAGGCAGGTCGTTCGCATTGCCGGATGCGTTTTTTTACCCCGAATATTTCTCGTTCCCGCTTCTTTGTGCGGGTAAAAATGCTTCGAAGACCAGTCGAAAATCAGCGCTGTGGCTTCCGCTCATCCCTGCAATCATTTCTTCCGGCTATACGCTGGGGCTGGCACTTTTGTTTGGTGCGCCGCAGGGCTATCCGGGCTATGAGCTTCTGCGGGCGTGGAGCTTCGGGGGCATCTCCCGCTTCGATGCCGCATTCCTGCTCCTCTGGCTGGCGGCGGCGGTCTTTCGTCTCTGTTTTCTTGTCCGCACAGCGCGGCTGCTCTGTGAGCGGCTTGCCGGGCGGCCCTCGGGCACAGCGGACGCGGAGGCTGCACGATGAGCCGCCGTGAGGGGCTGCGGCTTCTGGCCGCAGGCGTGCTGACCGTCTGGCTCTGCCTTTTTCTCCACTGGGAAAATACCGAGAAAAGCATGATCCGCTCCCTTCTCGTCGAAACGAAGGACGACAGCTGGACGGTGGGCCTGCTGTACCAGTTCCCGGAGGCCTCCGCCGATTCCTCCGAGGCCGAAGCTGCCATCCGCCTCTGCGTGGGCCGGGGCCCACAGCTTTCCGCTGCCATCGCTGCCGCCGAAAAAGCCCTGCCTCAGCGGGCGGACTGGCGGCTCTGCGAATATCTTTTTGTCGAGCAGGACTCGGTGCGGCGTGCGCTGCCTGTCTGTGAGGAGCTGTTCCTGCATCAGCCCTGCGGGAGGCTGGCGTCCCGGATGTTCGGGGCGGGCTTTTCGGTGGAAACGCTGGAAGAGCGGGCCGGGGCGTCGGATGTCCTGCCCGAAAATCTCCTGCAATGCGTCAAAAATTCCGCTCATTCCGCGCCCCGGCTGTATGAGCAGGGCAGCGGCTTCGTCCTGCCCATCGTGGAGCTGGAAGAGGAGGGGGCACACTGCAGGCCCGAGGCTCTCGTCGTGACCCCAGAGCAGACCGGGACACTGACTGAAGCCCAAACCGAGATGGTACTGTTATTGCAGGGCAGGAGCCGGACGACTGCCGGGGAGCACCGCTTTATGCTGGGCGCGGGGACGCTCCGCCTGCACCGGGCTTTCTGCGGCGTGGAGCGGGAAGGGGAGGGTTTTCTTCTCCGGGTGAATGCTCTCGCCCGAGGTGAGCTGCCCCCGGACGCGGAGAAGGAGCTGAAAACACTCTGCGAGGATACCATCCGCCGCTGCTGGACGCTGGGGCTGGATGTTTCCGGCCTCGGGGCCTATCAGGCCCTGCGGGACGGAGATCTTGGCCTCACAACAAAAAACGTCTGCCCGGAGATCTGGGCAGACGTAAGGCTTATGCAGTTTTAAGAATTTACAGACTCAAAGATAACGGTGATGGTCGTTCCCTCGTTCACGGCGCTATCCAGCTTGATGCGGGCGTTATGGATGCGGGCAATGTGCTTGACGATGGCCAGACCCAGACCGGTGCCGCCGGTGGCCTTGCTGCGGCTCTTGTCCACCCGGTAGAAGCGCTCAAAGACACTGGCCTGCGCCTCCTTCGGGATGCCGATGCCATTGTCCTTCACGGTCAGGGTGCAGTGGCCGTCCCGGGTGCGGGCCGTGATGATCTGGACCTTGCCGCCGGGACGGTTGTAGCGGATGGCGTTGTCGCAGAGGTTCTGGCACAGCTCATCCAGCAGGCTCCGGCTGCCCGTCACAGGGGCGCTCTCGCCGAGGTAGGTCAGGGAGATGTAAGAGCGGCGGGCGTTGACCTTCTGGCGCTCCACACACTCTCGGGCCACATCCAGAAGATCGACCGTCTCCATGGTGGGGGAAGCCCCCGTCTCGCTGACGTTGTCGAGGTTCGAGAGCTGGAGAATATCGTTGACCAGCTGGATCATCCGGCTGGCCTCTACATGGATCTTGTGGGCAAAATCCGGGGTGTCCTCGGACTTAGCGATCCCGGTCTCGATCAGCTCGGCATAGCCGGAAATGCTGGTCAGGGGCGTCTTCAGCTCGTGGCTGACGTTGGCCGTGAACTCCTGCCGCATCTTCTCGTTGTTTTCCCGCAGCATCCGGTCGGAATGGATGCTCTCCGCAAAGGGGATCAGCTCTTTGTAGGGAACATTCTCCTGAATGTGGTCAAGGTCGTCGGTCATCTTCAGCACAGGCTGAACGAGGCTCTTAGTCAGCAGCCCAGCGATGATGGCGGCGGCACCCATCATCAGAAAGCAGCTCAGAACGATGGCGGGCAGGGCAGCATCATAGATGGACCAGATGGTCTCGGAGTCCTGCGCCACACGGAGGATGTCCCCGTCGGGCAGCAGCATGGCGTAATAATAAGTCTCATAGCCCATCGTCTGAGAGTCGCGGCAGTCACGGCCGACGCCGCTCTTCATGGCCTGCTGGATCTCAGGGCGGCGCAGATGGTTCTCCATCGGCTGGTCCGTCGCAGACTCGAAGAGCACGCTGCCGTCCGACGCGATAAGGGTGATGCGCAGCGAGCCGTCCACATAAGCCTTCAACTGGCTGGGGTCATCCACCTGTGTGCACCCGGCGGCCACGAGATCGGCCTCCCGCTCGAGGGCTGTCCACGCCTGCGCACGGAAAGCCTTGTGGAACACAAAAATGCAGAGCGTAGCGGTGCACAGCAGGCCGGCAAAGCCCATCAAAAACAGCAGATAGCTTATTTTTTCTTCCATGCTGCGTGGTTTCATTGCTCAAGCTCCTCCTCGCTGTCGGTCAGCTTGTAACCGACCTTCCGCACCGTGCAGATGTACTTTCCGGCATCGCCCAGCTTCTTGCGCAGGGTGCGGATGTGCATATCCACCGTCCGGCTCTCCACCGAGATGTCGGTGCCCCACACCACCTGCAGGATGGTCTCGCGAGTGACGACGAGATTCGTATTTTCCAGCAGCAGCCGGAGCAGGCTGTACTCTTTGTAGGTCAGCTCTACCGGCGTGCCGCTGACGGTGACGCTGTGGCGGGCGTTGTCGAGAAGGATCTCCCGGAAGCTGTAGACGTTGGGCCGTGCCTCCGGCTCAGCCCGGCGGAGTGCTGCACGCACCCGGCTCAGGAACTCCATGATGCCGAAGGGCTTGGTGATGTAGTCATCTGCGCCGCAGTCAAGGCCGCGCACTGTGTCCAGCTCGCTGGACTTGGCCGTTATCATGATGATGGGCAGACGCCGCAGGGAAGGGGTGGCGCGCAGCTTTTTCAGGATGGAGAAGCCATCCTCGCCGGGCAGCATCACATCCAGAATGACCAGCTCCGGCGGCGTGGTGTGGACGGCCTGCCAGAACGGCTCCGAGGACTCAAAGCCCACGGCCTCGTAGCCGTTGGACTGCAATGCATATTGTTCCAATTCACGGATGGCTGCATCGTCTTCTACGATATAAATCATGCCTGTTTATCCTCCGTTTCCTCCGGAGCAGCCTCATCGGGGAAGAGGTAGCGCTCACGGTAGCGGTTCAGACGGCGCTGGAACTGCTCGCTCTCCTTGGTGGAGGCGTGGCCGCTGCGCAGGTCGTTGAGGTAGGCGTGGGTGTCGAAGCTGTCCTGCGCCACCTCGATCTGGGCGACGGCCACGTTGCTGCAGTGGTCGCAGACGCGCTCGTAATTGGTCAGCAGATCCTCCAGCACGAAACCGTACTCGATGGAGCAGCTGCCGGCCTGCAGACGAGCGACATGACGCGCCTTGATGGCGCGCACCAGCTCGTCCACGACGGTCTCCATAGGCTCCACCTTGCTGGCCAGATGCAGGTCGTCCTTGCGGAAGGCGTCGGTGGTGCGGTTCAGCACATCCTGTACGGCATCCTCAAGCACCTGCAGCTCCTCGCGGGCGTCGGCGGAGAAGTTGATCTCTTTGGTGTGCATCTCCTGTGCGGATTCCAGAAGGTTCACGGAATGGTCGCTGATGCGCTCGAAATCGCTGATGGTGTGGAGCAGGGTGTTCACACTCTGGCTGTCTGCGTGGTTCAGCTCACGGCTGGAGAGCTTGACCAGATAGGTGCCGAGTGCGTCCTCGTACTGGTCTACCTTGCTCTCCTCGTCCCGGACCTTCTGAGCCAGCGTGTCGTCCCAGGTATGAGTCAGGCTCATGGCCTGCATGACGCCCACACGAGCCAGCTCAGCCATATCAGCGGTGGCAGAACGGGCACGGGCCACCGCCACAGCGGGGGTGTTCAGCAGACGATCGTCCAGCAGGGCAAAGCTCTCTTTCTGGGCGTCGTCGGGGATGGTGAGGATGGCCAGCCTTTCCAGAACATTCGCAAAGGGGAGCAGGATGAGGGTAGCCGCGATGTTGAAGGCAGAGTGCACGACGGCAATGCCCCATGCGGCGATGGTCTCATTGACAAAGTCGAAGTGCACTACAGCGTTCAGGCCGTAGAAACCGGCCAGAAAGACCATGACGCCGATGATGTTGAAGTAGAGATGGACCATGGCGGCGCGGCGGGCGTTCTTGTTCGCGCCCACAGAGGAGAGCAGCGCCGTCACACAGGTGCCGATGTTCTGGCCCATGATGATGGGGATGGCGCTGCCGTAGGTGATGACACCGGTGGCGCTCAGGGCCTGCAGGATGCCGACGCTGGCACTGGAGCTCTGGATGATGCCAGTGACCAGTGCACCCACCAGAACGCCGAGGATGGGGTTGGAGAAGCGGACAAAGAGGTTGGTGAACCATGCCTCGCCCTGCAGCGGCTCGACGGCATTGGACATGGTGGTCATGCCGGTCATCAGGATGGCAAAGCCGATGAGGATGGTGCCGACGCCCTTTTTCTTCTCGCTCTTGCCCATATAGAGCAGGATGCCGATGAAGGCGAGGAGCGGGCTGAAGGAGGTGGGCTTGAGCATCTGGATCCAGATGCTGTCGCCCTGCAGGCCGGAGAGGCTCAGCAGCCAGCTGGTGACAGTGGTACCCACATTGCTGCCCATGATGATGCCGATGGCCTGATGCAGCTCCATGATGCCGCTGTTGACGAAGCCGACCACCATGACGGTGGTGGCGCTGGAGCTTTGGATGATGGCGGTCACGCCGAGACCGAGGAAGAAGCCCTTGATGGGATTGTCGGTCAGCTTGCTTAAAATTTTCTGTAAGTGTCCGCCGGCCTGTTTTTCAAGGGCTTTGCCCATGATGTCCATGCCGAACAGGAACAAAGCCAGACCGCCCAGCAGAGAAAAGACATTGAATAGAGTCATGTTTTTACTCCTCACTTGTTGAAACTTACGTTTATAGCAATTCAACTTTTTAATGCAACAGCAACAGCGTTGAATTGCATATCGCAAATATGCTGTTTTCATGTTGCACTAGGAAACCGGCGAAATGTAAAAGCCATGTAAAATGTAAAGAAAAAGTAAACTCTACCCCTGTCTTCTATTATAAAGGTTTGGCCCTCGGATGCAAGCCCTGATACAAAACCAGAAAAGATTCCTGCAAGAATTGTTGTTTTTGCCGTCCATCTTGATTATAATATAAGGAAGGATACGCTGTGCCGCCGTCTTGGGGCACACAGAGGATGCAGGAGGAAAAACGAATGGGGAATTTCGCTGTTTCGCTCAAGCGGCTGGTCGAGAAGGTCAGCCTTGAGGTCACTTATGCGCCGTGCGAGCTGGACAAGATCAGCGTCGAGATCGCTGAAGTCAACCGCCCGGGTCTGTTTCTGACCGGCTACTATGACTACTTCGACAAGCTGCGCTTGCAGATCATGGGCCTCGCGGAAATGAACTTTCTGGCCGGGCTTGCCCCCGAAAAGCGCCGCGAGCGCCTTGACCAGCTGTTCCGCCAGCAGCCGCCGGCCGTCATCGTCTGCCGCAGCGAGGAGCTGGAGCCTTTTCCGGAGATGCTGGAGCTGGCGCAGCAGCACAAAGTGGCGCTGCTGCGCTCCAACGAGATGACCTGCACCCTGATGGGCAGCCTCATCAGCGTGCTGAACCTTGAGCTTGCGCCCCGCATCACCCGCCATGGCGTGCTGGTGGAGGTCTACGGCGAGGGCATCCTGATTCTGGGCGACAGCGGCATCGGCAAGAGCGAGCTGGCCATCGAGCTGGTCAAGCGCGGCCACCGCCTCGTCGCCGACGACGCCGTGGAGCTGCGCAAGGTCTCCAACCGCCAGATCATGGGCACTGCGCCGGAGAACATCCGCCACTTCATTGAGTTGCGCGGCGTCGGCATCGTCAACGTGGCCCGCGTGTTCGGCGTGGGCGCGGTCAAGGTGAGCGAGAGCCTCGACCTCGTCGTCCAGCTGGAAGCGTGGGACCCCACCAAGAACTATCAGCGCACCGGTCTGGAGAGCGAGTACTACGACATTCTGGGGGTCAACATCCCCAGCACCATCATCCCGGTCTCTCCGGGACGCAACCTCGCCGTCGTGCTGGAAACGGCGGCCATCAACAACCGTCAGAAGAAGATGGGCTACAACGCGGCCAAAGAGCTGCTCATCCGTCTGGGCCTGAACGACACCATGGACTGAGCGCAGGCATTGCACACCACCCGGTGCTCACCAAAAACGTCTGATTTCCAAAGAGGAGTACGAATGGAACGATTGAAAGAGGCTTTGTCCGCTGCGGGCATTGCATACAAGGAGAATGAGCCGCTCTGTGCCCACTGCACCTTCCGCATCGGCGGCCCGGCAGACCTGTTTGTCCTGCCGGAAAACGAGGAGCAGCTCTGTGCCGCCATCCGGCTGGCAAAAGAAGCAGGGGTCAAGAGCTATCTGCTGGGCAACGGCAGCAACATCCTGTTCGAGGATGCGGGCTACCGCGGGGCTGTCATTAACGTGTCGGCCATGAAGAGCGGCATCGGCGTTATCGAAAATATCAGTTTCCCGGGAAAAGACCCGGCTCTTACTTACGATGCGGTCGTCGTGGGGGCCGGTCAGATGCTCTCGTCCCTCTGTATGGCGGCGCTGGAAAACAGCCTCACCGGACTCGAGTTTGCCTACGGCATCCCCGGCACGGTGGGCGGTGCGGTCTACATGAACGCCGGTGCCTACGGCGGCGAGATGAAGGATGTGCTGGCCTCGGTGCGGTATCTGACCGGGGAGGGGGAGATCGTCGAAGCCCCGGCGGAGCAGCTCGACCTCCGCTACCGCCACAGCATCTTTGAAGAAAACGGCGGCTGCATCCTCTCGGCAAAGTTCTATCTCGCCAGAGGCAGTGCCGCTGACATCCGGGCCAAGATGGACGACCTGATGGCCCGCCGACGGGACAAGCAGCCCCTCGACAAACCGAGCGCCGGCAGCACCTTCAAGCGGCCGGTGGGCGCGTTTGCGGCGGCCCTCATCGACCAGTGCGGGCTGCGGGGCTATCGCCACGGCGGTGCAGCGGTCAGCGAGAAGCACTGCGGCTTCGTGGTCAATCTGGGCGGGGCGACCTGCGCAGATGTGCTGGCGCTCTGCGACGAGGTGCGCGCTATCGTAAAGGAAAAAACCGGCTACGACCTCGAAAAAGAGATCCGTGTGGTCGCAGCCTGAACAGAAAGAGGACAAGAAGATGAAGCTATTGATCGTCAGCGGCCTTTCGGGCGCTGGAAAATCCGTCGCCATGAATGCGCTGGAGGACATCGGCTTTTTCTGCATCGATAACATCCCGTCGGCGCTGCTGCCCAGCATCACGGCCTTCTCGAAAGCGGGCGACAACCAGCTCAAGCGGGTGGCCCTCTGCATGGACGTCCGCGGCTGCCGCACGCCGGAGGAGATCGAGCACGCGCTGGACCAGATGGACGAGCAGGGGGTAGAGTATGAGATCCTCTTCCTCGACGCGCCGGACGAGGTGCTGATGCGCCGCTACAGCGAGACGCGCCGCCGCCACCCCATCAGCATCGCCGAGGGCCTCTCCACCCGGGAGGCCTTCCGGAAGGAGCGTGCTATCCTGCAGCCCCTCAAGGAGCGGGCCGATTATACCATCAATACCGGCCTGCTCTCCACCTCCCAGAACAAAGAGCGGATCTGCGACCTGTTCAACCCGAACGGCGGGGCCAAGAACGCCATGCGCCTGACGGTCATGTCCTTCGGCTTCAAGTTCGGCGTCCCGCCGGAGGCCGACCTCGTGCTGGATGTCCGCTGCCTGCCCAACCCTTTCTATGTTCCGGAGCTGAAGCACAAGACGGGACTCGATCAGGAAGTCGTCGATTTCGTCATGGGCCATCCGGAGGCGCAGGAGCTGCTGAAACGCTATGAGTCGTTTCTGGAATACGCTCTTCCGCTCTACGTCAAGGAGGGCAAGAGCCAGCTCACCATCGCGGTGGGCTGCACCGGCGGCAAGCACCGCTCCATCACGTTTGCGCGGAAGATCGCGGAATACTGCGACGCGCTGGGCTATCGGCCCGGCGTCCAGCACCGCGACGCCGTCCGCTGAAAGGATCACCATATCATGAGTTTTGCATCCCAAGCGAGGGAGGAGATCGCCCGCCGCAGCTTACAGAAGGACTGCTGCGTCCGTGCCGCTGCCTACGGCATTGCCTGCTTTGCCAAGTATTTTGACGCCAGCGGGCTGGTGCTTCAGACGGAGCAGGAGCTGACCACGCAGGTGGCCGCGCAGCTGTTTGCACGCTGCGGCGTGCAGGGCGAGATCGTCCGGAAGGAGCGCCCCAGCGGGGTGGTGTATGAGTTCAGCATCCGCGCACCGGAGCAGGTGGCGCGGATGCACGAGCTTTTTGGCACCACCGGCACCGAGACGAGCCTGCAGATCGACCCCGGACTCATCCGCTGCCAGACCTGCGTCAGCGCCTACATCGGGGCGGCTTTTTTGTGCAGCGGCACCGTCACCGACCCCCAGAAGGAGTACAGCATCGAGTTCCTCACCAGCCGCACGAACCTTGCCCGCGACTTCGAGGCGCTGCTGGCGGAGCATGAATTTGCGCCCCACCGCACCCGCCGCAACGGCGTGAACCTCGTTTACGTCAAGAGCTGCGACAATGTGGAGCGCATCCTTTCCTTTATGGGGGCGGCGGATGCCTCGACCCGGCTCAGCGCCCAGAAGGCCGTCAAGCAGGTGCGCAACCAGATCAACCGACACACCAACTGCGACACTGCAAACCTCAGCAAGACGGCCCGCGCCAACGCCCAGACCCTCAAGGCCATCCGCTTTCTGGACGAACAGGGGGCGCTGGAAACGCTGCCGGAGGCGCTGCAGCAGGCGGCGGCCCGGAGGCTGAAATATCCCGACCTGTCGCTGGCGGCGCTCTGTGCCAGCTTCGACCCGCCCATGAGCAAATCGGGCCTTTCCCACCGGATGAAAAAGCTGGAAGCTCTGGCCGACGCACTGCGCCAGCGGCTTGCAGAACAGAGCAGCAAAACAGACACAGAGGAGGTGCGGGCATGAGCGAAGGCAGCCGCGCGGGGAGAGACTTTGTCCATCTCCACATCCATACCGAATACAGCCTTCTGGACGGTGCCTGCCGCATCGACCAGCTCATGGACCGTGTCAAGGAGTGCGGTCAGAACGCCGTTGCCATCACCGACCACGGCGTCATGTACGGCTGCGTCCAGTTCTACAAAGCGGCCCAGAAGGCAGGCATCAAGCCCATCATCGGCTGCGAGGTCTATGTGGCCACCCGCACCCGCTTCGATAAGGTAAATAAGATCGACGGCAATAACCATCTCATCCTCCTGTGCAAGAATGAGATGGGCTACAAAAACCTCATCAAGATGGTATCCGCGGCCTTTGTGGAGGGCTTTTACTCCAAGCCTCGTGTGGACAAGCAGCTCCTCGAACAGTACCACGAGGGCCTCATCTGCCTGTCGGCCTGCCTTGCGGGTGAGATCCCGCAGGCCATTCTGGCCGGAGATTATGAGAGGGCCAAGTCCACGGCGCTGTGGTATCAGGACCTGTTCGGCAAGGGGAACTATTACATCGAGCTGCAGGACCACGGCCTCGAAGAGGACAACATCGTCCTGCCCCAGCTCATCAAGCTGGCCCGGGAGACCGGCATCCCGATGGCCGCCACCAACGATGCCCACTATCTGCGGAGGGATGATGCCAAGATGCAGAGCATCCTGCTCTGCATCCAGACCGGAAAGACCATTCAGGACGCCGACCGGATGGAGTTCCAGACCGATGAGTTTTACGTCAAAACCACCGATGAGATGTATGATCTGTTCGCAATAGTGCCGGAGGCCTGTGCCAACACCCAGAAGATCGCAGACGAGTGTAAGTTTGACTTTGATTTCGGCCACACCAAGATCCCCTATTACAAAGCCCCGGACGGGATGGACAATCAGGCATTCTTCGAGAAGCTCTGCTGGGACGGCCTCGAGCGCCGCTACGGCCCCGACGTCCCGCAGTCCAACAAGGACCGGCTGACCTACGAGATCGGTGTCGTCAAGTCGATGGGCTACACCAACTACTACCTCATCGTCTGGGACTACATCAACTACGCCAAGAGTCAGGGCATCCCGGTCGGCCCGGGACGTGGCTCGGGTGCGGGCAGCATCGCGGCCTACTGCGTGGGCATCACTGACATCGACCCCATCCGCTACAACCTCATCTTCGAGCGTTTCCTGAACCCTGAGCGCGTCAGTATGCCCGATTTCGACGTCGATTTCTGCTACGAGCGCCGTCAGGAGGTCATCGACTACGTCAACCGGAAGTATGGCGCGGACCATGTGGCCCAGATCGTCACCTTCGGTACGATGGCGGCCCGCAACGCCATCCGCGACGTGGGCCGCGTGATGGGACTGCCTTACCAGAGCGTGGATGTCGTGGCAAAGCAGGTGCCCATGGAGCTGAAAATGACGCTGAAACGCGCATTGGAAGTCTCGCCGGAGCTGAAGCGGATGTACGACAGCGACCCGCAGGTCACAGAGCTGATCGATACCGCCCTGAAGGTGGAGGGAATGCCCCGCCACGCCTCTACACACGCGGCTGGCGTCGTCATCACACCGGAGCCGACGGACTACTATCTGCCGCTGGCCACCAACGACGGCCTGCCCGTTACTCAGTTCAACATGACCGAGATCGAAGAGCTGGGTCTGCTGAAGATGGACTTCCTTGGCCTGCGCACCCTGACGGTCATCCGGGACGCCGAGCTGGCCGTCCAGAAAAAAGACCCCTCCTTCTCCATCCGGAAGCTGGATTACGACGATGCGGCGACGTATAAGATGCTGGGACAGGGTGAGACGGAGGGCGTGTTCCAGCTTGAATCCTCGGGCATGAAGCAGGTGCTGGTGGGTCTGCAGCCGCAGAATCTTGAAGATGTCATCGCTCTCATCAGTCTTTACCGCCCCGGCCCGATGGATTCCATTCCCACCTATCTGCGCAACCGCCACGAGCCGGACAAGATCAGCTATAAGACGCCCCAGCTGGCGCACATCCTCGACGTGACCAATGGATGTATCGTCTATCAGGAGCAGGTCATGCAGATCTTCCGCGAACTGGCGGGCTTCTCCTTCGGACAGGCTGACAATGTCCGCCGCGCCATGAGCAAAAAGAAGCACGCCGTGATGGAGGCAGAGCGGGAGCATTTTGTCCATGGCTGTACCGAGCCGGGCCACGAGTGCCCGGGCTGCGTCGCCAACGGCATCTCCGAAAAAGTCGCCAATGAGATCTACGATGAGATGTCGAGCTTTGCTTCCTACGCATTCAACAAGAGCCATGCGGCCTGTTACGCCTACGTCGCATTCCAGACGGCCTACCTCAAGTGTCATTACCCCAGCGAGTTTATGGCCGCATTGCTCACCAGCGTGCTGGACAATACCGACAAAGTCATTGAGTATTCGGGTGAGTGCGCCCGCCTTGGCATCAAGGTGCTTCCGCCGGACGTGAACATCTCGAACGGCGGATTCACGGCGGATGACGGCAAGATCCGCTTCGGCCTGAACGCCGTCAAGAATGTGGGTCGCAACCTCATCGAGCGGGTCGTGGAGGAGCGGAAGGAAAAGCCCTACGCAAGCCTCTACGATTTCTGCAAGCGGATGCACGGCACCGAGCTGAACCGCCGGGCCGTGGAGTGCCTCATCAAGGCGGGTGCGTTCGACGGCATGGGCATCAACCGCCACAGCCTTGTGGAGGCCGTGGACGGCATTATCAAGAGCGTGGAGAGCGACTCCCGCCGCAACCTCGAAGGGCAGCTCGACCTGTTCTCAGTGATGAGCGGCGAAGCGGAGGCTGCTGATGACAGCTACGAGATCAAGCCGTTCCCGGAGTACAGCCACACCGAGCTGCTCCAGCAGGAAAAAGAGGTCAGCGGACTCTATCTGTCTGGTCATCCGCTGGATGCCTACCGGGAGCAGTCGGCCCGCTTTGCCTCCAACAGCATCAAGGAGCTTACCGGCGAGGATGCCCATAGGCTGGACGGCGATCACGTCCGTATCGTGTGTACCATCGTCAAAAACCGGATGATGACCACCAAATCCAACACTATGATGGCCTTTACCAGCGTGGAAGATCTGACCGGCACGATGGAGATCATCGTCTTCCCGCGGGTTCTGGATACCTTCCGTGACGCGCTCAAGGAGAACGCCGTCGTGGTCATCGAAGGCCGTCTCTCGGTGCGGGAGGATGAGCCGTCCAAGCTGATGGCGGAGAGCATCCTGCCCATCGAGGGCTATGACCCCAAGCGTCCGCAAGCCAACCGTCCGAACCTCATGCGGGATGCTGCCCAAAGGCTCTATATCCGTCTGCCGTCCCGCAGCTGCCCGGAGTACGCGAAGGTCATCAATCTTCTTGAGATATTCGATGGCGATATGCCAGTCATTTTCTATCTCGAGGACGTCAGGCAGAAGCTTGCCGCCCCCCGGAGGCTGTATGCTTCGGGCCACCCGCTGCTGTTTCAGGAGCTGAAGCGCCTGCTTGGCGAGCACAATGTTGCAACAAAATGACATTTCTGTGCACCAATCTTTACAAGCACGCTGTTTCCAAATGGCTGACTTTGTGATATAATTGTCTAAGGCAAGCCATAGCAAATATGTTGCATCGAACCGGGCCGCATCTGTGGAAGAAGGGGATGCGCACGCCCCGAGTGGTATGTGAAGAAACAAATTGGAGGGAATCTCTCTATGGAAAAGCAAATCAAGACGATCGGTGTTCTGACCAGCGGCGGCGACGCCCCCGGCATGAACGCAGCTGTCCGTGCCGTGGTCCGTACCGGCCTGCACAAGGGCTTCCGCATGATCGGCATCCAGCGCGGCTAGCTGCGCGACACCACCCAGAGCCACGACCGTTGCAGCGTCGTCGAGGTCATGGGCCGCAACGCAGGCTACATCGCCTTGAACGTCGCCATCGCCTCCGGTGCTATGGCTGTGCTGCTGCCGGAGAAGGAATTTGATATGCAGCGCGACATCCTCGACAAGATCGTCGAGACCCAGCGCACCGGCAAGCGCCACTTTATCGTCATCGTCGCCGAGGGCATCGGCCACTCGCAGGAGATCGCCAACGAGATCCAGGCCCGCACCGGCATCGACACTCGCGCCACCATTCTGGGCCATGTCCAACGCGGCGGCTCTCCCACGCTCCGCGACCGCGTGAATGCTTCTGCAATGGGCTACCACGCTGTCTGCCTGCTCGAGCAGGGTAAGTACAACCGCATCGTCGGCATGAAGGGCGAGCAGCTGGTGGACTACCCCGTGGACGAGGCGCTCGAGATGACCAAGAGCATCGACCCGGTCCTCGTGGACGTCTGCAATACCATCTCCATCTAAAAAGCAAGAATACTGCAGGGCTGCATTTCCCCGCAAAAGGGGAGGGCAGCTCTGTTTTTTCGTTTACGAAATGCCCCGTTTTGTGGTATACTATCGCATGAGAAATAAGACGCGGGCGTGATGCCGTGTCAGGCAGGAGAGTGGAACTGTGGAACTGGAACAAGCCAGAAAGCGCGTTGAGGAACTGCGCGCTGTTATCGAGAAGAATAACCGCCTTTATTACGATCAGGATGCCCCCGAGCTGGAGGACTTCGAATACGACGCCCTGACCCGGGAGCTGAAGGAGCTGGAAGCGCAGTACCCCGAGCTGGTCACGGCCGCTTCGCCCACCCAGCACGTCGGCGGAACGCCCAGCGGCCGCTTCCAGAAAGTGACCCATGCGGTCAAGATGGAGAGCCTGCTGGATGCATTTTCCTACGATGAACTGCGTGATTTTGACCGCAGAGTGCGGGATGCGGGTATCGAGCCGGAGTATGTAGTCGAGATCAAGATCGACGGTCTTTCGTGCAGCCTCGAGTACGAGAACGGGGAGCTGGTGCGTGCTTCCACCCGAGGCGACGGCGTAGTGGGCGAGGATGTCACTGCCAATGTCCGGGCCATCAAAAAAATCCCGAAGAAGCTGAAGAATGCCCCCGAGTTTCTCGAGGTGCGCGGCGAGGTCTATATGCCCCACGAGGCATTCCGACATCTCTGTGCCGAGCAGGAATTGCAGGGCGCCGCTCCCTTCAAGAACCCCCGCAACGCCGCTGCCGGTTCGCTGCGCCAGAAGGACGCGAAGATCACCGGGAGCCGGGGCCTCTCGATCTTTGTATTCAATGTCCAGCAGGTGCGGGGCAAGGAGCTGTCCACCCACGCAGAGAGCCTCGATTACCTCAAGAGTCTCGGCCTTCCGGTCTCGCCCCGCTACCATATCGTCCACGACATCGAGGACGCCATCCGGGAGATCGAGCAGATCGGCCAGAACCGCTCAAAGCTCGACTTCGACATGGACGGTGCGGTCATCAAGGTCAATGATTTCGCCCAGCGCGCGCAGATGGGTTCCACCAACAAATTCCCCCGGTGGGCCATCGCCTTCAAGTACCCGCCCGAGGTCAAGGAGACGACCCTGCGCAGCATCGAGGTGGCTGTGGGCCGCACCGGCGTGCTGACCCCGACGGCCTGCTTCGACCCCGTCTTTCTTGCCGGTACGACGGTGGCCCGTGCGACCCTCCACAACGAGGACTTCATCCGCCAGTTCGGGCTTTGCATCGGCGACACCATTCAGGTGCGGAAGGCCGGCGACATCATCCCGGAGGTCATCGGCGTCGTCCACCACCCGGAGGATGCCGCGCCCTACCAGATGCCGGAAGTCTGCCCGTCCTGCGGGGCACCGGTCGTCCATCTTGAGGACGAAGCCGCCCTGCGCTGCGTCAACCCCGAGTGCCCGGCCCAATCTCTGCGCAACATCATCCATTTTGCCTCCCGCGACGCCATGGACATCGACGGTCTGGGCACGGCGGTGGCGACCCAGCTGGTGGACAAGGGCCTTGTCCACTCGGCGGCAGACCTCTATGACCTGACCCTCGAGCAGCTGCTGACGCTGGAAAAGTTCAAGGAGAAGAGCGCAACGAACCTTCTCCACGCCATCGAAAATTCCAAGCAGAACAATCTGGACAAGCTGCTGTTCGGTTTTGGCATCCGCAACATCGGAGACAAGGCCGCCGCCCTGCTGGCCGAGCACTTCGGCACGCTGGAAGCCATCCGGGAAGCTGACATCGAAACGATCAGCGAGATCGACGGCTTCGGCGGCGTGATGGGGCAGAGCGTGGTGGAGTTCTTCGCCAAGGACGGCACCACCGACCTTGTCCACCGTCTGGCCGACGTTGGCGTGAACATGACGTGGAAGGGCGAGCCGAAAGGGGATAAGCTGGCGGGCAAAACGCTGGTCATCACCGGCACCCTTGAGAGCCTCTCCCGCAATGAGGCAGAGGCCCTCATCGTCAAGAACGGCGGCAAGGCCAGCGGTTCGGTCTCCAAGAAAACGGCCTATGTCGTGGCCGGTGCGGCGGCAGGCTCCAAGCTGACCAAGGCGCAGACCCTCGGCGTGCCCGTGCTGACGGAAGCGGAATTCCTCGCTATGCTGCGGGACGAACCGGAAGCGTAACATAAACAGAACAGGCCCAGAGGCCCACGCAGTGGAGAACCGCTGCGTGGGCCTTTTTGCGTTCTAAAAGCGCCGCCGCCGCATACAGTAGGAGCAAGAAGCCAAAGCGACGAGACGGAAGGAGAAACGAGATGGACGAGTATTACCGGGCCGTTCAGGCCCTGCCTGCATGGCTGGCGCGGCCTCTGAGCGCCCTGCCGCCGGACATTGCAGAACAGGTACATGAGATACGCCTTCGGGTAGGCTGCGGGGTGCAGCTGACCATCGGGGGCAGGCCCTGCTGCCCGGCGGGACTGCCCGCTCTGCAAAAGCTCCGGCTGACGCCGTTGCAGATGGAGGAGATCTTCCTCACCCTCTGCAACGGGTCGGTGCACAGCTACGAGACAGAGATCGCGGCAGGCTATGTCACCCTCGGGTGCGGATGCCGCGCCGGGCTGGCCGGGCGGTTCTACTGCCCGCCGGGGCAGAGCGCCGTTTTGCAGGAGCTGCGCTCGGTCAACATCCGTGTGGCCCGCAGCCGGGAGTTCCCTCTGTCGCAGAAGCTCCGGGATATTTTGCAGCAGCGCTTTGTGGGGATGCTCCTGATGGGGGAGCCGGACAGCGGCAAGACGACCCTCCTGCGGGGCATCGCGCGGGAATTGGCAAGCCGGGAAAGAGCAGTGGCCGTCATCGACGAGCGGCGGGAGATATTCCCCTCGGAGGAAACAGCGGCCCTGCCTCTCGATATCCTCAGCGGCGTGCCGAAGGGGCAGGCAGTGCAGATGGCTCTGCGCACTCTCTCGCCGCAGGTGATATTACTGGACGAGCTGGGCGGGATGGACGAGCTTTATGCCCTTGAACAGGGGCTGTTCAGCGGGGTGGAGTTCATCGCTACCCTCCATGCCGCCAGCTGGGAGGAAGCTGCCCGCCGCCCACAGGTGCAGTATCTCCAAAAATGCGGTGCGCTCCATGCAGCGGTACTGCTGAAGGGCCGCACCGCGCCGGGCCAGCTGAAAGAGGTGCGGTTCTCATGAAGACGCTGCGGATCGTCGGGGCACTGTTCTGGCTGGGCTGCGGCTGGTGCGCGGGAGATGCAGCCTGCCGGAACGCCCGGCGGCATCTGGAGGCACTGGAAGAGACGCTCCTGCTCTTGCAGCGGGTCCGGCAGGAGATCGATTACCGCCGCACCGATCTCACCCTGCTGTTCCGCAGGCTGGAACGGGAGGGGGCTGTCCGGGGCGAGAGCTTTCAGGCTCTTTGCCCGCCGCCCGGGCTGACCCGCCCGGAGCGGGACTGCTATACCGAGTGCTTTTCGGACATTGGACGGGCGGAGGCTGGGCAGGAATGTCAGAGGCTGACGTTTTATCAGGAGCGGTTCGGGGTATTTTTGCGTCAGGCAGAGGAACGCACCCGCCCTCAGCTGGAGCTTTGCCATAAGCTGGGCGTTGCCGCCGGGCTGGCAGCAGCCATCCTCTGCCTCTGAAAGGGGAATGTGTATGGAGATCGACCTGATCTTTAAGATCGCGGCCATCGGCATCATCGTCGCGGTGCTCAACCAGCTTCTTATCCGCTCGGGCCGGGAGGATCAGGCGATGATGACCACGCTGGCAGGGCTTGTGGTGGTGCTGTCCATTTTGGTCAAGCAGATCAGTGTGCTCTTCGTCACCATCAAGTCCCTCTTTGCGCTATGAGCGCCCTCACGATGCTGGGGCTTGCGGTGGTGGGAGCCGTCCTGTACACCCTGTTCCAGAAGAGCGCCCCGGCCTTTGGGCTGTTCGTCTCGATGGGGGCGGCAGTCCTCGTGCTGTGGAAGATCAGCACGGCGGCCGAGATCGTGCTTGCCGGCTTTGAGAGACTGGAACAGCGGGCAGGCGGCGACGCCTTTTCCTGCCTGCTGCGGTGTACGGGCGTTATCCTGCTGGCTGACTACGCCCGCGCACTCTGCGAGGAAGCCGGGGCCGAATCGCTGGCGTGGTGCACGGCACTGGCAGGCCGGGTGCTGGTGCTGGCGGCGGCGTGGCCCCTGCTGGAAGAGATCGGCCAGAAGATCGGGAGCATTGCGGGATGAAATGGGACAAGTTTTTTCGCTTCGGGCTGGCCATACTGTTTTTGTGGACGAGCCTTGCGCTCGCGGCCCCGGCGGCGCGGGCTGCTTCGGATACGACGCTGCCCGGGAGCGCCCTCTGGGAGCCGTATTTACAGCAGAGCCGCATTGATCTGGAGGACGCCGTATCCTCGCCGTGGGAGACGCTGAAAAGCTTTCTGCCCCAGTCCTTGGGGGCAATGGTGCAGCAGATGGCCCGGGACTATACCTCGGTCCTCCTGTTCCTGACACTGACCGCGGTGCTGGGGCTTCTGGCGGGAGAGTGTGCCGACAGCGATCTGCTGGATCTGGCTGCGGCGGGCGGCTGTGGTGTCCTGCTCTGGGGGAATCTGGTGGAAGAGGCACAGACGCTCTGTGCGCAGATGGAGAGCTGGCGCAGCTTTTTGCTGGGCTTTCTGCCCGTCTATGCGGGCGTCCTCACGATGGGCGGCGAAGCGGCGGCAGGCAGTGCAACCAGAGGAACGCTGCTGACGGCGCTCTGTTTTCTGGCACAGCTGGCCGCAGCCTTCGTGCAGCCTCTGCTCCACTGTTATCTGATGCTCAGCATGGCCTGCTGCATCAGCGCAGAACCGGCGCTGGGCGTCTTCTGCAAGGGTGTCGGCAGTGCCCTCCGCCAAGCGCTGGGCTGGGCCGGGAAAGTGCTGGTCGCTCTGCTGGGCTTGCAGCGGGCGGCGGCGTTCCAGCTGGACCGCTTTTCGCTCCGCACCGGCCAGCTTCTGGCCGGGAGCGTGCCCATCATCGGGCAGACCCTCAGCAGTGCGTCGGAGTCCATCCTTGCAGGGGTGCAGATGCTCAAGAGCGGGCTGGGGCTGGCAGCGTTGTCGGTGCTGGGGGCAGAATTCGTGCCGCTCTATCTGGGGCTGATGATCCAGCTGGCCCTGCTTATGGGGTGCAGTCTGCTTTGCAGCCTGACGGGCATCTCGCGCTGCCGCGCCCTGTTCGACTGCTTCGCCGAGGCAGTGCGCTGTATGGCAGCAGCTGTGGCCCTCTTCTTCGGGCTGGCAGCGGCAGGGGTGGCTCTGCTTTTTATGGTAGGAGGTGGTTCGTGATGCAGGCACTGGAGTGTGCGGCGGCGGTCTTCTGTACAGCCTGTATCTGTGCCGAGCTGGCGGCCCGCTTTGTGGGGCCGGGCTGGGGGCAGAAGTGCATAAAAGCGGTGGCGGGGCTATATATTCTAGTAGCCTTTGCAGATGCCCTGCCCGGCGCAAAAGCCCAGCTCACCGCGCCGAAGCTGCCGCAGGCGGAGACTGCTTCGGTGGGCAGTCTGGAGGATGCCATCCTTGCGCAGACGGAAGAAGAGCTTTCCCGACGATTGGAGGATGCCTGCCTCGCGGAGATAGGCATCCGGGTGAAACTGCGCATCACCCTATGCCGGACCGCGGAGGGCGTGGCGGCATCCGCTGTGCAGGCCGTCCCGCAGGGCGCCCTCACCGATGCCCGGAAGCAGGCGGTGGAGAAACTGCTGACAGCACAGCTTCAGCTTGAACCAGAAAGCATATGCTGGGGGGAGGCTGTGCCATGAAAAACAAGCTCTTTTTGCGGCTGAAGGACCTTGTGCAGAAGGAGAACCGCGCCCGGCTGGCGGTCCTGCTGGGGGCTGCGGCGATGCTGCTCCTCCTGCTGTCGGAGCTGTTCAACCCTTCGGAGAAGCCTGCAGCAGCCAGCGTTGCCCCGGCGGATGAGAGCGCCTACCGTCAGCAGCTCGAGCAGCAGCTTTCCGACCTCATCACGCAGGTGGAAGGCGCAGGGAGGACCACCGTGATGATCACGCTGGAAAGCGGGGAGGAGACCATCTATGCTCTGGACACGCTCTCGGGACAGACCCAGCAACAGCAGACCCATGTGCTGCTGGACGATGGGACGGCGCTGGCGCAGACGGTCTGTACGCCCAGAGTGTGCGGAGTGGCTGTGGTATGCGAGGGCGGGGGAGATGTCCGGGTCGCTGTCCGTATCACCGAGCTGGTGGGGGCGCTGCTGGATGTTCCGTCCAACCGCATCTGCGTAGAGCAGCGCCGGGAATGATTTTTTGCAGCTATGAGAACCATGAAATATGCAAGGAGGAGACACGGATGAGAGCTATCACCAAAAATACACGCAGGGTCACTGCGCTGACCCTTGCGGCGGCGCTGGTCGTGGCAGTATACCTCAACTGGCAGTACGCCCGCACCGGCATCGGGGTGGATGAGGAGGCCGTCAACGTCTCGGCGGTGGCCGTGGAGGGAGAGCCGGTGGCTTCGCCCGTCACCGACGGGCTGATGACGGAGGCCGAGGCTGTATCCAGCGCCAACAAGAATTACGGCGAGGCCCAGCTTGTCAGCGTAGCCAACGACGCAGGGGCAAAATTCTTCGAAGAAGCCCGTCTCAAGCGCCAGAAAGCCCACGATGAAGCGATGGACACCATCCAGAAGACTCTCAAGACCTCGGGCCTCTCCGCCGAGGAGAAAAAGGACTGCACCCGGCAGATGACCGCAAACCTCGAGGACCTCAACGCAGAAAACGAGATCGAAACGCTGGTCAAGGCAAAGGGCTTTGCCGACTGCCTCTGCTTTTTGCAGTCCGGCCGGGCAGACCTGACCGTCATGACCTCCGGCGACGCCCTGACCGCGGCACAGGTGGCTCAGATAAGAGACATCGTCCTCAGCAAGAGCGAGGTGACTGCGCAGAATATTACTGTGGTGGAAGTGAAGTAAGGTGTTGTATAAAACCGGAGAAAATTGCAGATCTCCACGGAGGTCATCGGCAAGATCGCTCGTTGTGCAGCGCTGGAGATCGAGGGCGTGGCAGAAGTGTCCTGCGGCAAGCAGAACCGGAAGGTGAAAGACCTTCTGGAGCGTGCCAACGTCCAGTCGCCCGTCACCGTAGAGATGCGGGATGGCACGGCAGAGATCACTCTGGAAATTGTGGCGGCCTTTGGCGCACGCATCCCGGCTGTGGCCGAGAAGGTGCAGGAGAACGTCAAGTCTGCCGTCCAGAACATGACCAATGTTACGGTCAGCCGTGTTGACCTTGTCATTGCCGGTCTGGCCCCGGCGGCTGAGCCGCAGGCCTGAGCCGAGAACGAAAACGAAAACAAAGATGCGGTCAGCCTTCCCGCAAAAGGGAAGGCTTTGCCGCTGTGAGAGGAACATTATGGAAAATATTCTGCCCCGCCGTGAAGCACGCGAAAATGCATTTCTGCTGGCATTTTCTCAGACCTTTGGTGACATCCCCCTGCAGGAGGCTCTGGACAACCACCACGAGTGCGACGAAGAGCACCCTGTGGATGTGTTCGGCCAGCGTCTGCTGCGGGCCTACTACGAGCACTCCGCCGAGGTGGATGACCTCATCAGCGCCCATCTGCGCAACTGGACGATGGAGCGTCTGCCCCGCGTGAGCCTGACTGTGCTTCGTCTGGGTCTGGCCGAGATGCTGTACGGCGATGAGAAGAAGCCCGGCGTCGTCATCAACGAGGCCGTCGAGCTGACCAAAAAGTATGGCGCAGACGAGGATTATCAGTTCGTCAACGGTCTGCTGGGCACTGTGGCACGGGAACAGGGTCTGGACGCAGAGTCCGAGCAGCTGTGAGCAGTTATACGCTGGGCATCGACACCAGCAACTATGCAACCTCTCTGGCCGTCTTTGATACAGCCGGAGAGGTTGTTTGCGCAAAAAAGCGTTTTCTTCCGGTCAAGGAGGGCCAGCTTGGCCTGCGCCAGAGCGATGCGCTGTTTCATCACACGGCGGCTCTGCCTGCGATGATGGCAGAGCTGGGCGGCGAATTCGATTTGACGAAGATCAGCGCCGTGGGCGTGTCGGAAAAGCCCCGTCCGGTGGAGGGCAGCTATATGCCCTGCTTTCTGGCAGGCGTCAGCGCCGCTGAGGCATTCGCTTTGGCCCGGGGGATCCCTCTTGTCCGCACGACCCATCAGCAGGGCCACGCAGCGGCGGCACTGTTTGCCGCCAAAGGGGAGACGCTCTTCCGCGAGAAAACGCTGCTCTTCCACATCTCCGGCGGCACCACCGACCTTCTCCTCTGCGATGAGGTGAAGCATATCGAGACGCTGGGCACAAGCTCCGACCTCTACGCCGGACAGGCAGTGGACCGTGTGGGCGTCAAGCTGGGCTTTGGGTTCCCGGCTGGCGCGGAGGTCTCCCGTCTGGCCGCTGAATGTGAGGAGACCATCAAACCGAAATCCAGCGTCCGAGGGATGGAATGCAGCCTTTCCGGGCTGGAGAACCAGTGCAACGCCCTGCTGGCGGCGGGCAAAAGCCCCGCCTATGTCTGCAAATACTGTCTGCTCTGCGTGGCGGATACGGTGGTCAGGATGACCAAGGCTGCCCAGAAGGAATATCCCGGGCTGACGGTGGTCTGCGCAGGCGGCGTCATGAGCAGCGACATCATCCGCAGCTGGGTGCAGCAGCGCCTTCCGCAGGTGTATTTTGTGCCCGGACAGTATTCCAGCGACAACGCCATCGGCGTGTCCATTCTTGCGGCACGGGAGGCCGGTCTATGGCTGAAGTGATCTCTGTCTCTGCCCTGAACCAGTACGTCAAGACCCTGCTGGATGCAAACGACATCCTGTTTGATCTGGCGCTGCGGGGCGAGATCGCAAACTTTGTACAGAATGCCCGCAGCGGCCACTGCTATTTTTCCCTTCGGGACGCAGCTGCCAGCGTCAAGGCGGTGATGTTCCGCTCGGATGCAAGGCGGCTCGGCTTCCGGCCTGAGGAAGGCATGAAGGTGGTCGTGCGCTGCCGTGCTACTCTTTACGAGCGGGACGGCGCGTTTCAGGTCTACGTCAACGAGATGTTCCCGGACGGCATTGGCGCGGCGCAGCTGGCCTTTGAGCAGCTGAAAGCCAAGCTCGAGCAGGAGGGACTTTTCGCGGCAGAGCATAAAAAGCCTCTGCCCGCTTACCCCAAATGCATCGGCATCGTCACCAGCAAGACCGGTGCGGCACTGCAGGACATCCGCAATGTCATCAGCCGACGCTGGCCGGCAGCAAAGCTATTGCTCTGCCCGGTCAGCGTGCAGGGCTTTGAGGCCGCGCAGCAGGTCGCCGACGCCATCGGGCGGCTGGACCGGAGCGGGAAAGTGGATGAGATCATTGTGGCTCGGGGCGGCGGCAGCCGGGAAGACCTCTGGGTCTTCAACGCCGAGGTCATCGCCCGGGCTGCATACCGCTGCAAAGTGCCGCTCATCAGCGCCATCGGACACGAGATCGACTTTACCATTCTGGATTTCGTGGCGGACCGCCGTGCACCGACTCCGTCGGCAGCGGCAGAGCTGGCGGTGCCCGACCGCGCAGAGCTTCTGCGGGTACTGCTTCAGCTGGAGCAGCGCTGTCAGAGCACCTTGCAGAGCCGTTTTGCTGCGGCATTGGGGCGTCTGGAAAGGGCCGGGCAGCAGCTTTCCCGCGACATGACCCGCCGGACACTCACAGCCGGGCAGACAAAGCTTGAGGCATACCAAAAAGAGCTTGAGGATGCAGCCCGGAGCGGCATCCAGAAGCGAACAAATCAGCTTCGTCATGCTGCCGCGTTGGCCGACTCCCTCAGCCCCTACCGGGTGCTGGGGCGCGGCTACGCGATGGTATACGACAGCAAAAACAGGCTGTGCAGCGCGGACGCCCTTTCTACGGGCGACCGGATCACCCTGCGCGGCGCAGCGCATACGGCAGAATGTACGGTCTTGTCCGTGGAGGAACTGAATGAGAGCACCCAAAAGCTTTGAGGACGGCATGGCCCGTCTGGAAACCATCCTGAGCCAGATGCAGAGCGAGGAGACGACCCTTACGGAGTCGGTCAAGCTTTATGCAGAAGCGGCTTCGCTGATGGAATACTGCCATGCTGCGCTGGAAAAGGCGTCGCTCCAGATGGAGGAGATCGACGCTGCCCGCAGCGAAAAGGCAGAGGCAGAACCCAAAGAATCATAACAGCCCGCAGGGAGGAATCATAATGGAGAGCACCGAGTATAAAAAGCAGTACGGCGAATATCTGGCCCGTGCAGAAGAAGCACTGAACCGGGCGTGCGAGCGCTATCTGCCCGAGGAGTCTGAGGTCTGCCGTGCGGCACGCTACAGCCTGATGGGCGGCGGCAAGCGCATCCGGGCCGTGCTGGTGCTGGCCGTGTGCGATATGCTCCACGGCAGCGCCGAGGCGGCGGAACAGTTTGCAGCGGCCGTTGAAATGCTGCACTGCTATTCACTCATCCACGACGACCTGCCCTGCATGGACAATGACGATATGCGCCGGGGCAAGCCCTCCTGCCACAAGGCATTCGGAGAGTCTACTGCCATGCTGGCGGGCGATGTGCTGCTGACGGAGGCCTTCGAGGCTGTGGCCGGTGCGCCCGCTCCGGCATCGGTCTGCGTCTGCGCAGCACAGGCGCTCGGCGCAGGAGCCGGGAGCCGGGGCATGGTGTATGGACAGGAGCTTGACCTGAAATACGAGGCGCTCGCCGCTACGGAAGAACAGCTCCGCCTCATCCACCGCCACAAGACGGGGGCGCTCATCAATGCGGCCATCCAGATGGGTGGCGCGGCGGCACAGGCCGACGAGGCCCAGCGCAAAGCGCTGGAAGCCTACGCCTACGGCATCGGCCTAGTGTTCCAGATCGTGGACGATGTGCTGGATGTGACCAGCACCGCCGAGCAGCTGGGCAAGCCCATCGGCAGCGACAGCGAGAATGGCAAGACGACCTTCGTCACCCTGTTCGGCGCGGACGGAGCGATGCAGCTGGCAGAGAAACTGAACGATGAGACCTGTGCGGCGCTGCATGACGCATTCGGCGAAAAGAGCGCTTTTCTGGAGCAGCTGGCCCGCACGCTGCTGGCCCGCCGCAGCTGAGCATCGCGTCTGGGACGATAGGGCAGATGCGGCGCTTATGACGTCGGCTGCGGGAATGCGATAAAATTCAAGAAGGAGAACAAACAATGCAACTGATCAAGGAATTGTTCTCGGTCAACGAGATACTGACGGTCTCCATCGTAAGCTGGTTCGTCGCACAGGTGCTGAAGACGATCATCAACTTCATCCTGCTGGGCAAATTCCAGCTCGAACGGATGTGGGGCGATGGTGGTATGCCCAGCGCCCACAGCGCCACGGTCTGTGCGATGGTCATTGCCGCCGCCCGCAGCGAGGGCATCAGCTCGGCTATCTTTGCAGTGGCCAGCGTAGTCGCCATCATCACCATGCACGATGCAATGGGCGTGCGCCACGAGACCGGCGAACAGGCAAAGGTGCTCAACCAGATGATCGAGGAGTGGATCGACATCAGCGAAAAAAACGCTCCCTTTCTGCAGAATATGCATCTGAAGGAGATGGTCGGACACACGCCGCTGCAGGTCATGGCAGGCATGGTCGTCGGCGTCGTCGTCGGCTTTTTGTATCCGATGCACCTCTAATAAGAAGTTGTTTTCATAAGCAGTGCCCCATCCGGGCGGTTTTTCAGGAGATTGCCCTGCCTGCAAAAATGACTTCTGTGTTGAAATCATCCGGAATTTGAAATGTGAGGAGGACGGTCACTTTATGCATCCTTCACTGCTTCAGAATATTTCACAGCCAAGTGACCTGAAGCGCTTGAACAGTGCGCAGATCCAGCAGCTCTGCGGGGAAATTCGTCAATTTCTGCTGGACAGCGTATCCAAAACGGGCGGACATCTTGCTTCCAACCTCGGCGCAGTCGAGCTGACGGTCGCGCTCCATCGCATCTTTGAGACTCCCCGGGATGCGTTCGTTTTCGATGTGGGCCATCAGTGCTACACCCACAAACTGCTGACCGGACGGTACAAGCGCTTCGGCACCCTGCGGCAGCTGGACGGCCTTTCGGGTTTCCCAAACCCGAATGAGAGCGTTCACGATGCTTTTATCGCCGGGCACGGCAACACCGCCCTCTCGGTCGCTATCGGCATCGCATGGGCCAAAAAGCTCAAGGGCGAGCCGGGCCATGTGGTGGCCATCATCGGCGATGGTGCCTTTACCGGCGGCATGGTCTACGAAGGAATGAACAACATCGGCAAGCTGGACAATCTGATGGTCATTCTCAATGACAACAAGATGTCCATCTCCCACAATGTCGGCGCACTGGCAGGGTATCTGGGCCATCTGCGCACCACGACCCGTTATTTCACGGCAAAGGAGAATGTCAACAGCTTTCTGAGCGGGGTGCCGCTCGTCGGTGCGCCCATCAAAACTGCCCTGCAAAACAGCAAAAAAGTGGTGCGCCGGGCCATGTATCACTCCACGATCTTCGAGGATATGGGATTTCATTATTTCGGCCTCATCGACGGCCACAACGAGCCGGAGCTGGAGCGCATCCTGCAGACGGTCTGTGCCCAGCCCGGGCCGACGCTGCTCCATGTTGTGACAAAAAAGGGCAAGGGCTACGCCCCGGCGGAGTCGAATCCCGGCAACTATCATGGAGTCTCGAAGTTCGATCTGGCAGGCATCCCCGACCCGGAGATCGCCCCGGCGGAGTCGTTCTCGAATGCCTTTGGCCGTGCGCTCAGTGAGGCCGGAGATGCGGACGATACCCTCTGTGCCATCACAGCAGCAATGAAATATGGCACTGGTCTGCAATTTTTCAGCCACGCCCACCCGGAGCGCTTCTTTGACGTCGGGATGGCTGAGCAGCACGCCGTGACCTTCGCCGCCGGCCTTGCCAGCAAGGGGATGCTGCCGGTGGTCTGCATCTATTCGACCTTCCTGCAGCGCAGCTATGACCAGATCATCCACGATGTCAGCCTGCTGCGGGAGAATGTTGTCTTTGCCGTTGACCGCGCAGGTTTTGTGCCCGGCGATGGGGAGACCCATCAGGGCATCTACGACCCGGCCTTCCTCAGTCAGGTCGGAATGCCCATCTACTCGCCCTCGAACTATGAGGAGCTGCGGTACTGGCTGGCCATCCTGCTGCGGCATGAGATGCAGGGGCCTCGGGCCATCCGCTACCCCCGCGGCGGCGAGAGCAAGGTCTTGGCCGGATACGGCTGCACAGGCAGGGAGTACGACAAGCTCATCTCTCTGCCGGGTGCAAAGACTGCTCTGGTGAGCTATGCGGATGAGGTGGAGGATGCCCTTGCCGCCGCAGAGCTGCTGGCAAAAGAGGGTGTCCCCTGCGATGTGTATAAGCTGGTCCGCATCTTTCCGTTCGGGGAAGAGCTGGTGCGGGAGCTTTCGGCCTACTCCATCGTCCTGATGGCAGAAGAGTGCGCAGCCTGCGGCGGCATCGGCGAGCATCTGGCCCGCGCTCTGCAGGATGCAGGCTGGTGCGGCCGGTACATCCACCGCGCGGTGAGGGAGCTGAGCCTGCCCCACGCGACAGTGTCCCAGATCAAGCAGGCGACCGGGCTGGATGCGGTGCATCTGGCCGAGGCCGTGCAGGCGGCAGACCCGAAAGGAGAGAAAATACTTTGAAAATTCGTTTGGACCAATATTTGGTGCAGCACGGTATGATCCAGAGCCGTGAGCGCGCCAAGGCTCTCATCATGGCCGGTGTCGTCTTTGTCAACGAGCAGAAGGTGGACAAGGCTGGTGAGATGATAAAGGAAGATGCCAAGGTCGAGGTGCGCGGTCACGACATCGGATACGTCAGCCGGGGCGGACTCAAGCTGGAAAAGGCGATGCAGTGCTTCCCGCTGACCCCCCGCGGCAAGGTCTGTATGGACATCGGTGCGTCCACAGGCGGCTTTACCGACTGTATGCTGCAGAACGGTGCCGTCAAGGTCTATGCTGTGGATGTGGGATACGGCCAGCTGGCATGGAGCCTGCGCACCGACGAGCGTGTCGTGAATATGGAGCGGACCAACATCCGCAATGTCACGCCGGATATGCTGGCCGAGCCGGTGGAGTTTTTCAGCGTGGACGTGTCTTTTATCTCGCTGCATCACATCTTTCCGGTGGCGCAGGCCATCACGACGCCGGACGCGATGGGCGTCTGTCTGGTCAAGCCCCAGTTCGAGGCAGGCCGTGAAAAGGTGGGCAAAAACGGTGTCGTCCGTGACCCTGCCACCCACCGCGAGGTGCTGCACAACGCCATGGGCTATGCCGCCGCAAACGGCTTCGTTGTGCGGGGGTTGGATTTCAGCCCAGTCAAAGGCCCGGAGGGGAACATCGAGTATCTGATGTTCGTCCAGAAGAGCGAGCAGCCCGGCGTGCTGGATGATTCCGTCGCCGAGCAGGTCGTGGCCGCAAGCCATAGCTCGCTGGACAAATAAATCGGCTGGGAGACGTCATATGACCGTTTACATTTCGCCAAACCCCGGCAAAGAGCAGGCGGTGGCCACCGCCCAGCAGGCAGCGCAGCTCCTGCTGATGCAAGGGGCCACCGTCCTGATGCGGGATGACCTGAACGAAACCTGCTGCGCCGATGGGGTGCAGTATCTTCCGCTGGAAGAGTGTCTCCTGCGTACCGATGTTATCCTGACCATCGGCGGCGACGGCACTATCCTGCATGAGGCGAACCTTACGCTTCAATACCAGAAGCCCATCCTCGGCATCAACATCGGCCGCTGCGGCTTCCTCGCCACCTGCGAGGTGGATGAAATGGAGGAAAAGCTTGCGGCGCTGGTGCGGGGCGAATATCTGCTGGACAGCCGGATGCTGCTCTATGTGCGGGTGCTGGGCGAAGAGAACTGGGAGGGCCATGCCCTCAACGACGTGGTCGTGACCAAAGGCCGCCTGCAGCAGGCCATCGATTTCAGCATCTACTGCGACGACATCCTTGTAGAGCATTATCGAGGAGACGGCGTCATCGTAGCGACGCCCACCGGCTCTACGGCCTATTCACTGGCGGCAGGCGGGCCGATCCTTGACTCGCAGACCAAGGGCATCGTCGTCACGCCCATCTGCCCCCACAGCCTGACCAGCCCGGCAATGGTCTTTGCACAGGAGCGGAAGATCAACATCTGTGTTGGGCAGGTGGTGGACAACGAAGTGTTCCTGAGCTGCGATGGTGCGGCGGAATATCCGCTCAGCGCCGGTTCGACGGCAGAGATCCGCCTTTCGGACCAGATCGTGCAGCTCGTCACCTTCAGCAGGGCGGACCAGTTTCAGGCCATCGACCAGAAGCTGCGCAGCCGGAGATAACAACAAGAGGAGGCAAGGAATATGGGCCGAAACAATCCAGCTGAGTCAAAAGGCAAGGCGGAACGTCAGCAGACGATCCTCCGCCTGATCCAGGAGAACCCCATCAGCCGTCAGGAGGTGCTGCTCGAGCACCTGCGTCAGGAGGGCTTCGAGGTGACGCAGGCGACTATTTCCCGGGACATCCGGGAAATGTGTCTCGTCAAAGCCGCCACCGCAGACGGCTACCGCTATGTTTCCAGCCACAACGAAAGCCTCAACCCCAAGATGCAGGGCCGGTTCGAGACGATCTTCCGCGAGTCGGTGCTGGGTGTGGATTTTGCCGGGCATGTCGTGCTGGTAAAATGCTATTCCGGCATGGCGAACGCCGCCTGTGAAGTGTTCGACGCCCTGAAGTGGAAAAATGTCGTCGGTACTCTTTCCGGCGATGATACGTTCCTGATCGTGGCCCGTTCGGAGCGGGACGCCAAGACCATCTGTTCGGAACTGACCCGTCACATCGGGCAGAAATAAACGCGGGAGTGAAACTATGCTGAGCAGCCTGCAGATCGAAAATGTTGCAGTTATCCAGAAAGCCAATGTCCATTTTGAAAAGGGCCTCAACGTCCTGACCGGTGAGACGGGCGCAGGCAAATCCATCCTCATCGACTCCATCAACGCTATTCTGGGTAACCGCGCCTCTAAGGATCTCGTGCGCACCGGTGCGGCCAAGGCTGTCATCCGGGCTGCATTTGAGGATGTGCCGCCTGCCGTCCTTGACAGTCTGGAAAAGGCAGGCTATGAGCGCTCTGAAGCGCTGCTGCTCAGCCGCGAGATCACCGCCGAGGGCAAGAGCACCTGCCGCATCAACGGGATGCCTGCCACCGCCGCTGTCCTGCGGGAGCTTTGCGGCGGACTTATCAACATCAATGGCCAGCACGACTCGGTGGGTCTGCTGAATCCAGCCCGGCATGAGGGCATTCTGGACGCTTACGCCCAGAACGGCGCGGAATATCAGGCATACTATGCCATCTATCGGGAGCTGGTGGGGGTCAAGAAAACGCTGGACGCCATGATCACCGACGAGGGCGAAAAGCAGCGCCGCATCGACCTGCTGAGCTATCAGGTGCAGGAGATCGACGATGCGGCGTTGACGGCAGGGGAGGAGCAGACGCTGGAAAGCCGCCGCAAGGTGCTGGCGAATGCTTCCACCATCCGGGACCGCATTGCCCAGTGTTACGCGCTGCTCTCGGGCGGCGACGAAGCCCCCGGTGCCGTTGACCTTCTGGGCGAAGCCTCCAACGCCGTGGATGCAGCGGCCCAGCTCGACGGAGAGCTGTCTGCCGGTGCGGGCCAGCTGCTCGACCTCTATTACACCGCAAAGGACGTCGCCGCCGATCTCATCGGCCGTCTGGACGCTTACGACACCAACGACGCAGAGCTGGACGAGATCGAGCAGCGCATCGATCTCATCTACAAGCTCCGGCGGAAATACGGCGATACGGTGGAGGATATCCTCGCGTTTGGCGAGCGGGCACGGCAGGAGCTGGAGATGATACAGTCCTCGCAGGAGAGGGTGGAGCATCTGCAGAAGGAGCAGCGCCGTCTCTATACCCTTGCGCGGGAAAAGGCGGAGCTTCTGACCCAGACCCGGCTGAAGGCGTTTGAAGAGCTGAACAAGCGCATCTCTGACACATTGGACTTTCTGAATATGCCGGGCGTGCGGATGACGCTCCGCCATACACGGGGACCGCTGGCCAGTCACGGACAGGACAGCATCGAGTTTTATATCTCTACGAACCCCGGCGAAGCCCCGAAGCCTCTGGCGAAGATCGCCTCAGGCGGCGAGCTGAGCCGTATCACCCTCGCCATCAAGAACGCGATGGCCGACAAGGACGCTGTGCCGACCGTCATCTACGACGAGATCGACAGCGGCGTTTCCGGCAAGGCGGCCAGCCGCATCGGTGAGGTGCTGCGCCAGAGTGCCGAGGGTCATCAGATCCTTTGCATCACCCACACGGCCCAGATCGCTGCGCTGGCAGACTGCCATCTGCTCATCCAGAAAAACATCACGAATGAGCGTACCTATACCGAGATCCACCCGCTGGACGAGAATGGACGGGTGGAGGCGCTGGCCCGCCTCATCTCCGGCGACCATGTCACGGAGCTTTCGCTGGCCAACGCCCGGGAAATGCTGGGCTGGAGCGCCGGGAAATAAGCAGGCGCTTTTGTGCTTGACATTCCCACAGGGATGTGCTAAACTGAATCTCGTTGAAAGGCGAAGATGGGAATCGAGTACCCTGATGCGCTCTGCCCAGAGAGGCCCCGGCTGGTGAAAGGGGCTGCGGAGACGCAGGTGAAATACCTCCCGGAGCTGCAGGCTGAACGACGAGTAGGCTGTGCCGCGTGCGAGCGTTACAAACGCAGGAGTGTCACTCTACTCTGGGGTGTGCACTCGTGAGGCCGTCTCTGTGAAGAGGCGGCAAACAGAGGTGGTACCGCGAATTTTATCGCCCTCTGCCAATTTATTTTGGCGGAGGGCGTTTTGTTTTTCCCTCTGCCCGACAAAACAGGAGGAAATTTCTTATGACTCTGTACGAAGAACTGAAAGCCCGCGGTCTGGTGGCCCAGATCACCGATGAGGAGATCATCGACCTCATCAACAACGGCAAGGCTACCTTCTACATCGGCTTCGACTGCACCGCCGATAGTCTGACCGCAGGACACTTTATGGCCCTGACCCTGATGAAGCGCCTGCAGATGGCAGGCAACAAGCCCATCGCCCTCATCGGCGGCGGCACCACTATGATCGGCGACCCCTCCGGCCGCACCGATATGCGCAAGATGCTGACCAAGGAGGACATTGCCCACAACGCTGCCTGCTTCAAGAGGCAGATGGAGAAGTTCATCGACTTCTCTGAGGGCAAGGCCCTGATGCTGAACAACGCCGACTGGCTGCTGAACCTGAACTATGTCGAGCTGCTGCGCGATGTGGGCGCCTGCTTCTCCGTCAACAATATGCTGCGTGCCAAGTGCTACGAGCAGCGCATGGAGAAGGGCCTGTCCTTCCTTGAGTTCAACTACATGATCATGCAGAGCTACGACTTCTACTATATGTTCCAGCACTACGGCTGCAATATGCAGTTCGGCGGCGATGACCAGTGGAGCAATATGCTGGGCGGCACTGAGCTGATCCGCCGCAAGCTGGGCAAGGATGCCTACGCCATGACCATCACCCTGCTGACCGATTCTCAGGGCAAGAAGATGGGTAAGACCGCCGGCAATGCCGTCTGGCTCGACCCCAACAAGACCAGCCCCTTCGAGTTCTATCAGTACTGGCGCAACGTCGGCGATGCAGATGTCATGAAGTGTATCCGGATGCTGACCTTCCTGCCGCTGGAGCAGATCGATGAGATGAGCACCTGGAAAGATCAGCGCCTCAACGAGGCTAAGGAGATCCTTGCTTTCGAGCTGACCAAGATGGTCCACGGCGAGGAGGAGGCCAACAAGGCGCAGAACGCAGCCCGCGCACTGTTCAGCGGCGCTGCCGGAGACACCGAGCATATGCCCGGCACCCAGCTGACCGAGGCCGACCTGACCGATGGTGCCATCGGCATCCTGACCCTGATGGTCAAGGCTGGTCTGGCTGCTTCCAACGGCGAGGCCCGCCGTCTGGTCGTGCAGGGCGGCGTTCTGGTGGATGGCGAAAAGGTCGCTGCCCCCACGGCAAGCTTCACCGCCGAGCAGCTGTCCAAGGGTATCGTTATCAAGAAGGGTAAGAAGGTCTACCACAAGGTGAGCCTGTAAGCTTCTGGTAAAACAATAGCCCCGGCTGTCTTCTCTCTGTGACAGGAGAGGGGACAGCCGGGGCTTTTTCATACAAAAATCTCCCCTGTCCCATGCAGGACAAGGGAGGTTCGCTTCTATTCAGGTCACAGCTCGTAAGCCTTCTTCAGGACTTCATAGGCAGCATCCTCATTCTCAGAACGGACGAGCAGGGAAATGTCAAGGTCGCTGGTAGTGATGAGCAGCACCTCGATGCCTGCCATTGCCAGAGCATTCAGGGCACGCGCGGCAACACCGCAGCTGGTGACCATCTCTTCTCCGAAGAGGTTCAGCTTGGAGTAGCCCACGCTGATGAGGGGAGAGGCCTTGGCATCCTTGTTGAGATTCGCGGCAGAGATGGCCTTCATCACCAACGGCAGATCGCTGCTGGATGCCGTGAAGCTGAAGTCCATGCTGGTACCGTGGGGGGCGCTCTGGCTGATCATATCCACTACAACGCCGGTGTCGGCGAAGATCTGCAGATAACGAGCCATCGTGTTGCCCTTGAACTCGGCATCCTGCACGCTGATCATCATCAGGCTCGGCTCGATATTGATTTTGGAAACACCGTACATAGTAAACACTCCATTCTGCCCATCGGGCGTTCTGATTCAAACTTTATGCAAGCTCCAAAAATTCGCTGTTGATGTAGGTCTGTGCCGTCTGGCGGATGTAATCGTATCCGAAGTTTGGGTAGGCAGCGCGGACGCCATGGGCCTTTGCAAGCTCAGGCGTATAATCCCGGAACAGATAGGTGCGGACGTTGGACTTTCCGGCGTCATAGTGGGTCACTGTCACATGGAGCTTCGGGCCGCGCACCGCGCAGCGGACACTGCCGTCCGGCTCGACGGTCTGCTCCAGATCCAGTGTCAGGACCGCGCCGATGAGCTGGTCGGGCTTGCTCTGGGTGCTCAGGAAATTTCCCAGCGAATAGGCCACAAATACGTTCCGCCCATCGGCTGCGGTGCGCCATTCGGCGTCCTGCAGAACGTGCGGGTGGGTGCCGATGATCACATCCGCGCCCCAGTCGGCCAGAGACTGAGCTAAGGTGCGCTGTGCCTGCGTGATGTTGTGGCTGTCCTCGACGCCCCAGTGTACGCCGACCACCACAAAATCGGCCTCCTGCCGGGCCGCCCGCACCTGCTGCTCCATGACATCCTGCTGGCTGGTGTAGATGATGTTTGCGGTCATCTTGCTGTTCCGGGGGATGCCGTTGGTGTGCTCGGTGTAGGAGAGGTACGCGATCTTTACGCCGTCCACGGTCTGGATGGGGATGCGGCCATAGTCCACCTCGCCCTTCCACAGGCCGGTGGTGATCACATCCTCGGGCATCGTCTCCCAGAACCGGAGGGTAGCGGCAATGCCCACAGCCCCCTTGTCGTAGGTGTGATTGTTCGAGAGGCTGAACACCCGAAAACCTGCCCGGTAAAGCGCTTCGGCGCACTCACCGGGAGTCGAGAAGCAGGGGTAGGTAGAGGGCGCAAGCTCTTTGCTGCAGAGCGTCTCCTGATTGATCCAGTTGATGTCCTGCTGTGCATAGAAATCAAGCAGATTCGCGTAGCAGTAATCGAAGCTGTATCCTTCGCCCTCTGCAGCCCGCCGGGCGGCCTGCGAATAGATGGGTGCATGGATGAGGTTGTCTCCCGTAGCCGAGAAGCGCAGTGTCGTGACGACAGGCTGCGGCTCAGGCACAACAAGCTCCTCCGAAACAGCAGGGGACTCCGCCTCCGTTGCCGGAGGAACTGCATCCACGATGCGGCGGGGCCAGAGGCGCAGAGAGAGCAGCGCCGATACGGCCACAAGCAGGACCCCCAGTGTGTACAGGGTGACGCCCTTATGCGAGGTGTGCTTTTGGGCGGAACGCCGACGGCGGGGAGGGG
>PPYF01267551.1_pt1 | contig 40299 bp, 25 predicted proteins | sample 1559871 | NCBI WGS metagenome assembly PPYF01 (sample SAMN08240021, study PRJNA423297) | Human gut metagenome, whole genome shotgun sequencing project.
GGACGATTGTTTTCCCGTCGGCATCTACCAGGCTGAACGGCAGGCGGCAGAACTGGGCACACTCTCCCCGGTTGGCGCTTCTGCCGAAACATGCCTGACTGACGTAGCACTGGCCGCTGTAGCTTACACAAAGCGCACCGTGCACAAACACTTCCAAAGGCGTTTCCGGACAAGCCTCGTGAATTCGGCGTATCTCCTGCAGTGACAGCTCGCGCGCCAACACTACCTGACGAAAGCCCGCATCCGCCAGGAAACGTACTTTCTCCGGTGTACGGTTGTCCATCTGCGTACTGCCGTGCAAGGGGATGGGCGGCAGGTTCAGACGGGTAATTCCCATATCCTGCACTATCAGGGCGTCTACACCGATGCGGTACAGTTCCCAAATCATCTTTTCCGTTTCGGCAAGCTCCTCTTCTTTCAGAATGGTATTGACCGTAACGTAAATGCGTACATTGTACAAATGGGCATACGCCACCAAAGCGGCTATATCTTCCAAAGAATTGACCGCAGCCGCACGTGCGCCGAACTTCGGTGCGCCTATATATACCGCATCCGCACCATGATTGACTGCTTCAATACCGCACTCCAGATTCTTGGCGGGGGCCAATAGTTCTATTTTTCGTTGCTTCATCATATTTCTTTCACCACAGAAAGGGGCACAAGACCCCACTAAGTTTTCGGAGTTCTTATTTAATTTCTTCAATATTGAACGGGGTTTCCTGATATACAAAGTAGTTCAGCCAGTTGGAGAACAGCAGGTTGGCATGCGCCCGCCACCGTACCGATACGCCTTTGTCCGGCATTTTCGCGTCCAGCGGATACTTGGGCACACCGTAATGGTGGTAGAGTCCGGCTTGCGCCGCCCAGCAGATATAAAGCGTGGACGTAACGTGCGTACGCGCCCAATCGAATATTTCGGTTATCTCGTCCCAGTAGGTCACTTCCTCAAAGTCCATCTGCTCCACAGGGGCTCCGGTAATAATCATACCGTCGTACTTCTCGTCACGCATCTTGTCGAAATCCGTATAGAAAGCTTTCATATGCTCTATCGGAGTATTCTTTGAGGTGTGGCTCTTGATTTTCATGAACGAAATTTCCACCTGCAACGGAGTATTGGAGAGCAGACGCACCAAATCGGTCTCCGTCGTAATCTTCAACGGCATCAGATTCAATATGACAATCCGCAGCGGACGGATGTCCTGCCGGGTGGCCCGTGAATTGTCAATGACGAATATGTTTTCCTCTTTCAGCAGCTCTATCGCGGGAAGTTTATCGGGTAAATTTAAAGGCATAAGCTCTGTTCTACGGTTTAACTAATTACTGTTTACGATTTTAGCGTGTAAAGTTAGATAAAAAATCAGAGCGGTATAAATAAATTGCGGAAGTTTTTGTTGAATTAAAGCAGGCAATACAAAATATTAATATACTTTTGCCCCGTGACTCTATAGATATATGTAAAGAGAAGAAAAAGCACCAAGCTATCAAGCGTGATAACTGACTAATAGAAATCTGAAAGCGTAAACTACTTTCTCATAACATTTGCGGTTCTGCCCAATCTGATATATCGACACGTAAGTTTTTAAGTACAAACCAAAGGCGAAGATGTTTTCGTCTTATAAAACTACTATAACATGAATATCATGAGAGACGCTTTCAAAAGGGCAAATTATGTGTTATGCCTGCTCCTTGCCTTATCGGGTACATCTTGTATCAACAGGCTTAATGATGAAATCAAAGAGGGCAGTATCCTCATCTCCTTTTCCTTTGAAGCAAGTAAAGCCGCTACCAAAGTAACTAAAAACACTTTCGACATAGGAGACAGAAGCGGTATCTTTGCCATGCTGACAGGCAATTCCCTGGACCAGCAGCGATACATCGACAACCTGCTTCTGGAATGCAGCGACAACAGCAAACTGATATCCAAGAAAGAAGTGTATTATCCGGAAGGAGATGCCACGCTGGACTTCATCAGCTACTATCCATATCAGGAGGAAAACGTGTCCAAAGGAAGCTCACTGCTGGACGTCACAGTACAAGCAGACCAGAACAAGACCGCCAATTACAGCTTATCCAACTTCATGACCGCCCGCATCGGAAACGTGCCCAACAGCGAAAAAACCGTAAAGCTGGAATACAAGCACCGGTTTGCCAAAATAAAGTTAGTTCTTATACCCCAAGAAGGTGAAGATACGGACGAGATGCTCAAGGCCAACCCCAGAATCATAGCTACCGGTTTCAGGACACAAGCCGTATATGACCTGCAATCGGACAAGCTTTCCTCGGTTGACGATGCGAGCGAAACGGATATCATTCCTTTCGGCACATGGAAGAAAGAGGGTAATACGCTGTCCGGTAAAGAGCTTATTGTAATTCCGCAAACACACTCCGACGGCGGACAGGCTTTTACCCTGGAATGGAACGGAAAAATCTATACCTGCCCTCTCCCGTCGGCCACCATTGAGGAGGACACGGAACTGGAGATTTGCATCAACGCACTGCAAAGCACAAGTGCAACCCTCACCGGAGTTATCGCCAACATCAAGGAATGGGAGCTCAGCGAACAAGGAGAGAGCGAAAACCGGTACGAAATCACTGCCGTACACACAGCCTCGCTGTCATTCAGCACGTCTGATATCTACAGGATATACCATCAAGGAAAGCCCGTGGCAGAAGTATGCCGGGAGTATCTTTACACTGCCCCCGCCGATGCTGTTGCTACTAAAGCGATTGTAGCCTATTCCGTACAGGACAATGAACAGACGGACTTGACAAATGGAATCGTTTTACAACTACCGGACAAAACCGCCACGACACATGGTGGTAAAGTAAGTTGGAATGAAGCGGACAACTCGCTGACCTACATTAGCGGCCACTCCCGGCCTATCGAAAAATTCTACATAGACGAAAACAGAAAGATAGTAACGGAAAAGCCTGCCGCACCAGCACTGGCTATCAACGTCAGCAGCTACGTAATCAGAGATATACGGAACGGTATATTGCACACCTACCCCATCGTGAAAATAGGCGCACAATATTGGATGAAAGAGGATTTACAGACGGCCCATTATAATGACAGCAAGAGTATGCCTCTCAGAAAAGCTTTGGGAGATGGCGAGGGCTACCTCAAATGGGCGGGCACCAACTCCCATTTTTACAACGGCGAGGCCGTCCTTACCGGGAAATTGGCTCCGTTGGATTGGAGATTGCCAACAGAAAACGATTGGAACAGACTGAAAGAATACATAGGAGAGAATGCTTCCGCACTGAAAAAGGCAGATACCTGGAGCTCGGATGTTTATTCCGCAACCAATGAAACCGGATTCTGCATTCAACCCGCAGGGCTGCTGTTGGAAAGGGAAAACAAGACGGCCTTGGTAAACGCAAACTCATCGACCGCCTATTGGCTATATGACGGCACACAAAAGCAATTGGACAAAGTCGTAATGTTTGCGAACAGCAATAACGACATCGCCTTAAAGAACGCCGTCAAACCGGAAGGCAAAGATTATTATAATGCGTTTTCCATCCGTTGCATAAAAGAATAGCCTGCCAAAAAAGCATTTCTCATTTCTTTTTCGTATTTTTGTTCCCAATGTGCAGGATTGTGCAGGATTTTGCCAATTAGACAAAGACAACGGAAAAGAAATGAGAGTAATCGATCTGATAAACAGTAACGAAAAAACAGCTTTTTCTTTTGAAATATTGCCCCCTCTGAAAGGTACAGGCATCGAAAAGTTGTATGAAACAATAGATACATTACGGGAGTTCGACCCTAAATACATCAATATCACCACACACCGCAGCGAGTACGTGTACAAGGACCTCGGCAACGGGCTGTTCCAGCGCAACCGTCTCCGTCGCCGTCCGGGAACCGTATCCGTAGCCGCAGCCATCCAGAATAAATACAACATAACGGTGGTGCCGCATATTCTTTGCAGCGGTTTCAGCCGTGAGGATACCGAATATGTATTGCTCGACCTGCAATTCCTGAACATCACAGACCTTTTGGTGTTACGCGGAGACAAGGCAAAACACGAGTCGGTATTCACCCCCGAAAAGAACGGTTATCATCATGCCGTTGAATTGCAGGAACAGATTAACCAATTTAATAAGGGCATCTTTGTAGACGGCTCCGAGATGAAAGTCACCAATACTCCTTTCTCATACGGAGTGGCCTGTTATCCGGAGAAACACGAAGAAGCGCCCAACATCGATACGGACATTTATTGGCTGAAAAAGAAAATGGAAGCCGGAGCGGAATATGCCGTTACCCAATTGTTCTATGACAACCGGAAATACTTCGATTTCGTAGAACGCGCCCGCAAAGCCGGAGTTACCATCCCCATTATACCGGGCATCAAGCCGTTCAAGAAGCTTTCGCAACTCAGCATGATACCCAAAACGTTTAAAGTAGACCTGCCCGAAGAGCTGACAAACGAAATCTTGAAATGCAAGAATGATGCAGAAGCGCAACAGGTAGGTATCGAATGGTGCGTGCAGCAATGCAAGGAACTGATGAAGCACCATATTCCCAGCATCCATTTCTATTCCATAGGTGCAGTGGACAGCATCAAGGAAGTAGCCAAACAGATTTATTAACCAAATACCGACACCGTGTTTTTTAAAGATGTAATAGGCCAGGATACAGCCAAACAACAATTGATACAAGAGGTGCGGGAAGGACGTATTCCTCACGCGCAACTGTTCTGCGGACCGGCAGGAGTAGGCAAACTTCCGCTGGCTATGGCTTATGCCCGTTACATCTGCTGTCCGAACCGCACGGAGACCGATGCCTGCGGCACGTGTCCTTCGTGTGTGAAGTGGAATAAACTGGTGCATCCGGACGTACACTTCGTATTCCCCATCTTGAAAAGTGCCAAGGGGAAGAAAGAAGTTTGCGATGACTACATAGCCGACTGGCGGCATCTTGTACTAAGCAACCCCTATTTCTCACTGAATCATTGGCTGAATGAAATGGGAGCGGAAAACGGACAAGCGATTATCTACGCAAAGGAAAGCGATGAAATCACCCGTAAGCTCAGTTTGAAATCCAGCGAAGGCGGATACAAGGTAACCATTGTATGGCTGCCTGAAAAGCTGCACGAGGTCTGCGCCAATAAATTGCTGAAACTGCTGGAAGAGCCGCCTGAGAAGACCATCTTCCTGTTGGTTTCCGAAGCACCCGAAATGATATTGTCTACCATACTCAGCCGTACACAACGTTTCAACATCCGCAAAATAGATGAGGCAAGCATGGCAAACGCGCTGCAACAAAAGTACGGCGTGCAACCGGCGGACAGCCAGACCATAGCCCATCTGGCAAACGGAAACTTCATCAAGGCGTTGGAAACAATCCACCTGAATGAAGAGAATGAGTTGTTTTTCAATCTGTTCGTCAGCCTGATGCGCCTCTCCTATCAACGGAAAATACGGGAAATGAAGCAATGGAGCGAACAACTCGCGGCTATGGGGCGCGAACGCCAAAAGAATTTTCTGGAATACTGCCAGCGCATGATACGGGAAAATTTCATCTATAACCTGCATCGGAAAGAGATGAACTACATGACCCTGCCCGAACAGAACTTCGCTACCCGGTTTGCCCCGTTTGTCAACGAACGGAATGTTATGGGTATTATGGATGAACTCAGCGAAGCGCAAGTGCACATTGAACAGAATGTGAATGCCCGTATGGTATTCTTTGATTTTTCACTGAAAATGATTGTTCTGTTAAAACAATAGAAGAATCCTTTTCAACTAACATATAACATAGTAAATCATCAAAATAACAGATAGAATGATGGAATTTAAACTACATAACGGAAGCGGCGGTCTCTGCTGCAAAAGCTGCGGCAGGCAAGACAAGCAACTGAACACTTACGACTGGCTTGCCGACATTCCCGGCAATGCAGAGGAATCGGACATGGTGGAAGTTCAGTTCAAAAATACCCGCAAGGGTTATTTCCGCAACAGCAACAAAATTCCTTTGGAAAAAGGCGATATAGTAGCCGTGGAAGCTACTCCCGGACATGATATAGGCGTAGTAACCCTTACCGGGCGGCTTGTACCGCTACAGATGCGTAAGGCAAATATCAAGTCGGAAGCGGATATCAAGCGCATCTACCGCAAAGCCAAACCGGTGGATATGGACAAGTATAACGAGGCGAAAGCGCGTGAACACAGCACGATGATACGTGCCCGCCAGATCGCTCTTGACCTCAACCTCAATATGAAAATCGGGGATGTGGAATATCAGGGAGACGGCAACAAAGCAATCTTCTACTACATTGCCGATGAACGCGTAGACTTCCGCCAACTGATTAAGGTGCTTGCCGACGCTTTCCATGTACGCATCGAAATGAAGCAGATCGGTGCACGTCAGGAAGCCGGCCGTATCGGCGGTATCGGACCTTGCGGCCGTGAGTTGTGTTGCGCTACCTGGATGACATCGTTTGTTTCCGTTTCGACCAGCGCCGCCCGCTACCAGGATATTTCACTGAATCCGCAAAAGCTTGCCGGACAATGCGCCAAACTGAAATGCTGCCTCAACTACGAAGTGGACTGTTACGTAGAAGCACAAAAACGCCTGCCTTCCAAAGAAATCGAATTGGAAACCAAAGACGGCGTATTCTATTTCTTCAAAGCCGACATTCTCAGCAACCAGATAACTTACTCCACCGACAAGAGTATCCCTGCCAATCTGGTTACTATCAGCGGAAGACGCGCCTTTGAAGTTATCGGTCTGAATAAAAGGGGCATCAAACCGGAGAGCCTGTTGGAAGAGACACATCGCACCGAACCCAAGAAACCGGTAGACCTGCTGGAACAGGAAAGCCTGACCCGCTTCGACCGTAACCGCAAGAACAAGAACGGCGGAGACGGCAACAATGGAAACGGTAATGGAAATAACGGCGGCAACCGGAATAAAAAGAAGAAAAAGACTCCCAATAACCGACCGCAAGGCGGAGAACAGTCTGCCGCTCCGCAACAACAAGAGCAGCCCAGACAGCAGGGAGACGAAAAACGGCCGCAAGGAAATGAAAGACGTTCACAACGGAATAGCAACAACCGTAAACGTCCTCACAACAACAAGCCCAAACCTCAGGGAGATAAACCTGCTCAAAATGACAAGCCTGCTCAAGAATAAGACAAAGACTCTGAGATATATCATACTGCTGTTTATCGTAAGCGCATTAGGCGCTTGCGATAAACAGACTGTATATCATGCATTCCAATCCATTCCGCAAGAGGGTTGGAAACGACAGGACACACTCCTTTTCAATGTCGCTGTGCCCGATTCGCAAACTTACTACAAACTGATAGTAGAAATTAGAAACCGCAGCACTTACCCTTACCAAAACATCAACTTATCCGTCTGCTATGACAGTCCGGAATTGAAAAAACTACAGACAGATACACTGACAGCTGTCTTAGCCGATAAAGAAGGCATATGGAAAGGAGATGGCTGGGGCGGTTTATATCAGTCTGCATTTCCCGCAGGAAACATCAAGATAGGGAAACCCGGTGACTACCTTTTCAAAGTAGCTTATACATTATCCGACAGTCTCCTGCCCGGCATCAATGATGTGGGAATTAAATTACAACGATAATATTATACCAACCTTCTATTTCTCCCCGCATCAATACGCAGGAATATAAACAACAGTATCGTAAAGCCCCATAACGAAGACCCCCCATAGCTGAAGAAAGGCAACGGAATACCGATAACAGGCGTCAATCCGAGTACCATCCCGATGTTTATGAAAAGATGAAACAGGAAAATACTCAGCACCGAATACCCGTATACTCTGCCAAATGCGGACTGCTGCCGCTCTGCCAACGCTATCAGACGAAGTATCAAAGTCAGGAACAAGAGTAATACAGCCGTCGAACCGATAAAGCCTTCTTCTTCGCCTACGGTACAGAATATGAAATCCGTGTCCTGTTCGGGAACATATTTAAGTTTGGTCTGTGTACCGTTCAAAAAGCCTTTCCCAGTCAAGCCGCCCGAACCGATAGCAATCTTCGATTGATTTACGTTATATCCCGCTCCTGCCAAGTCCTCTTCCATGCCCAACAGAACCTTAATGCGAATCTGCTGGTGAGGTTCCAATACTTTATTGAAAAAATAGTCGCTGGAGTAGAGAAAACCTATCGAACCTATGGCAAACAAACCAATAAGAAAATAACTCCAATGGCGTTCACTCAAAGCAAGGAAGAATAAATAACATGTTACAACCACACACAATCCCCATTGCACCCATACCAGATTAAAAGGGGTTATATATTCCGAAACCAGATAAGCGACAAGCAATACGATAAAAGAACCGACGATGATATTCCGAACCGGCTCCCATTTCTTCTTATATACCCATACCATTCCACCGGCAAAGAGCAAAATCATCGACAGTACCACAAACTCTCCGATAGGTGTTGGAGTATCTGCAATAAAGACTTGATCAAAACGGATACCCACCACAAAATATACCACAGCGCAAATACCGGAGAAAAGCACTACTCCGGGCATACCTTCACGATAAAGCATCAGGAAGAAAGCCATATAAACCAATGCAGACCCCGTTTCCCGCTGAAGAATAATCAGCGTCATCGGCAGAAGAATAAGGAAAGCCAGCATCAACGCGCTCTTCCAGCTTTTTATAGTGAACGAATAGGCGCTCATATACTTGGCCAACGCCAATGCCGTGGCAAACTTGGCAAATTCAGCCGGTTGTAGACTGACAGGCCCCAAAATCAGCCAAGACCGTGAGCCTTTGGTATCAGGAGCAATAAAAATGGTGACAACCAACAAGAGAATGAGTCCTATATATATAATGTAAGAGAACATATCATAAAGCGTGTCTTCCAGCATCAGCAGAATAAATCCCAACCCGAATGAGCAGACAATCCACATGAACTGCTTGCCGGCACGGGTAGAGAAATCAAGAAAATCACGGTCACCATAGTCGTAACTTGCCCCGCAAATACTGAACCAGCCGAATACAATCAACATCAGGTAGATTATAATCGTCACCCAATCCAATGATTTCCATATACTGTCTCTTCTTACCATTTATACTGCTACTGTTTGACTGTTTATTACCTTTCTTCGTCTCCGTACAGAATTACGCGGTTGCTGAATTCCTCCGCACGTATCTCATTCTCCGGCGATAACTTGCCATGCAAGTACTGATCCATCATCATCGCACCGATAGGGACGCCGTAGGTTGCACCAAAACCGCCATTTTCCACATACACCGCAATAGCAATTTTAGGATCATTCATCGGAGCGAATCCCATGAACACCGAATGGTCTTTACCGCGATTTTGTGCCGTACCGGTTTTGCCGCATGCCTCTACACCCGGCAGGATTGTGCCGACCATACGGCAGGTTGCACTACCCGTACTACCTGTAACAGCGGCACGCATCCCCTCCACAACTTCATCGTAATATTCTCGGTCGATTGACGTGACACGGGGGGTACGGTAGATACTGTCCAGTTCATTATCCTGTATCTCCTTTACAACATGCGGAGTAATGAAATGCCCCCGGTTGGCAATGGTTGCACCCAAATTGGCTATCTGCAACGGGGTCGCAAGAATTTCTCCCTGTCCGATAGCGATACTGATTACCGTAAGTCCGTTCCAAGAGCCCCGATATGCTTTATCATAAAACTTAGCGTTAGGAATCAAGCCGCGCTGCTCTCCGGGAAGGTCCGTACCAAGGCGATAGCCGAATCCCTGCGACACCATATGGTCTTTCCATACGGTAATGGCATTTTGCGGAGAACCGTACTTCTTGTCGCTGAACATACGGAACAGCCCCCAACAAAAATAAGAGTTGCACGAAGTGGCTATTGCCGGAACCAAAGGCAAAGGAGAACCGTGCCCGTGACAGCCTACATGCAAACTTCCATAATTGAAACCGTGTGCACAAGGGAAAGTAGGATAATCTTCATGGATTATTCCTTCCTGCAAAAATGTCAATGCCTGTGCAGTCTTGAAAGTAGAGCCCGGCGGATACGCTCCCATGATTGCGCGGTTCAGGAGAGGTTTCCGCTTGTCTCTTTGCAACATCCGGTGATTCTTTCCACGCTGGCGTCCAATCATCAAGTGAGGATCGAAAGTAGGAGAAGAAACCATACAGAGTATCTCTCCCGTAGCCGGTTCAATGGCTACGATAGCTCCGATTTTATGCTGCAACAAACGCTCACCTAACCTCTGCAACTCAATATCGATACCTAAAGTCAGGTTCTTACCGGGCACAGAGGGACGGTCGAGCTTCCCATCCATATAATGCCCCTGAATACGTCCATGCGCATCACGAAGCAGAATCTCCACCCCTTTTTCGCCACGAAGATACTTTTCATAAGATTTCTCGATACCTTGTTTGCCTATATAATCTCCGCGGATATAATAATTATCCGCCTCAATATCTTTCTTTGACACTTCACCTATATCCCCCAACGCATGTCCGGCAGCATCGTAAGTATATTGCCGGATAGTACGCCGCTGGATGTAGAAACCGGGAAACTTGAATAGTTTCTCCTGAAACACACCGCACTCTTCTGCCGAGAGTTGCGTCATAAACACCTGATGCGTATATTTGGAATAACCGGGATTCATCCAACGGTTCTTTACATCCTTCATCCGCTTCTGGAACTGCTCGAACGTGATGTTCAACGCACGGCATAAATCCAACGTATCGAGCTGCGTCACTTCACGAGGCACAAACGTGATATCGTATGCCGGCTGGTTAAAAACCAGCAGTTTACCGTTACGGTCATAGATAGCTCCACGCGAAGGATATTGAATCTTATTCAAAAAGGCATTGCTGTCCGCATTCTTCTTGTAATCATCCGTCATGATTTGCAAGTCGAACAGGCGAATCACGTAGATAAGGACAATGACGACAGCCGCCATGCCTATCACATATTTTCGTTTCTCCAGCGTATAATCCTTCATTCAATCACAACATATGAGTTATAAATACAAGTAACATAACTTGCAACCTCTTTTTACTTCTTCCGTATGCCCTCTACTGCCATTATACAAGCTACAGTCAGCAAAGTGCTTGTTACAATTCTCAGCAATAACGCACCTATGTGGACAAAAGAAAAGAATTCAAGAGTAAGCAGCATCCCGTGATGCACCAAGACACTGGCAACCAAGTATTTCAAAAAAGGAGAGATTCCCATTGTACGGACTGCCGGAACCAATGTATCCAGCGTATCGCGAGGCACGAACAAGCGTAAGAATGTAGGGCGCAAAAAGGCTAAAAGCACCGTAGCCGCCGCATTCATTCCCGGAGTATCGGAAAGGATATCAACCGCCAGTCCAAGAAAAAAAGCCCATAGCATCAATGCATTACGGGGTACATCCGACTCAAACTTCAATATCAGATATATATATAAAAACGGAGTGGCATATCCTGCAATATGCACATTGTTCAGTATCAGCACCTGCAATAATACCAGACCGACAAACCACCCTATCTTATGCAAATAATTGATTATCATTTCTCTCCTTCTTTTTCCAGCATATTCTGTTCTTCCTGTCCGCTGCGCGAAATGACACGCACATTGCTCACCTTACCGAAATCCGTAGCTAACTTTATCTTCAACAGATATGAAAGTCCGTCATGGGAATCGGACATATCATCGACCGTTCCTACCATAACTCCTTCAGGAAATACTGTGGAATAGCCGCTAGTCACCACCGTATCACCCAGATTAAATTCCGCATGACGGGGCAAGTCCTTCAAATAAGCAAAGCGCGAATCTCCACCTTCCCACTTCAAATAGCCGAAGTACTCACTGCCCACAATCTTGCAGCTGATACTCGACTTGCTGTTCAGCAACGGAATAACCAGCGAATAGCGGGGAGAAGTCTTATATACGATACCTACCACTCCATTTGCATCCACTACCCCCATTTCCGGACGAATACCATCTGACGAGCCACGGTCCAATGTTATATAATTATCTGCCTTATTCAGACTGTTCTTTATAACATTCGCCTTGAATATGCGGTAATCATCCGGAGCAAGGCGCGCCATACTATATAGTTTTACGGAATCCAAGCCCTGCTCCTGCAGGCTTTTTTCCAGAAAAGCTACCCGTTGTTCCAGCCACATATTCCGGTCGAGCAAGTCCTCATTGACCGATTTCAAATGGAAGTAAGAACTGATGCCGCCCGAAATCTCATAAACTTTCCCGGCTACTCCGTTTGCCGAAGTAAAATACACGCTCTGCTGATAATGGTTGAAACGGAACAATAAAACAAAACTGGTAACCTCTAACAGAAGAAAGAGGAACCAGTAATTGTATTTAATAAGAAAGTTCAGTAGATTCCGCATACCTATCTCATCAGGAATGAGAAGCGGTCGACATTCTTCAGTGCAACACCTGTACCTTTGGCAACGGCATGCAAAGGATCTTCCGCAATGTGGAACGGTATGTTGATTTTATCGGTCAGACGCTTATCCAGTCCGCGAAGCAAAGCACCGCCACCTGCCAGATAGATACCGTTGTGCACGATATCGGCATACAATTCGGGCGGCGTATTCTCCAATGCACTTAGAATAGCAGTCTCAATCTTAGAAATGGACTTCTCCAGACAGTGTGCCACTTCCTGATAGCATACGGGAACCTCCATAGGAAGCGCCGTAATACGGTTCGGACCATGAACGATATAATCTTCGGGAGCATCCTCGCCCAGTTCGGTCAGGGCCGCACCTACGTTAATCTTGATACGTTCTGCCATACGCTCGCTGACCTTCACATTGTGCTGGCGGCTCATATACTCCTGAATATCGGCAGTGAGGTCATCACCGGCAATGCGGATAGAGTTGTTGGAAACGATACCACCCAACGAAATAACGGCAATTTCCGTAGAACCGCCGCCTATATCAACAATCATATTACCCTCCGGCGCTTCCACATCGATGCCGATACCGATAGCGGCAGCCATCGGCTCGAATATCAGGTAAACGTCACGTCCGCCGGCATGCTCGGCAGAGTCGCGCACGGCACGCAACTCTACTTCCGTACTGCCCGAAGGAACGCCTATTACCATACGGAGCGAAGGGGAAAACAGACGGTTTCGATTGTTCACCATCTTGATAAGTCCGCGTATCATCTGCTCGCAGGCATAGAAGTCGGCAATCACACCGTCGCGAAGAGGGCGGATAGTACGTATGTTCTCATGGGTCTTTTCGTGCATCAGCTTTGCTTTTTCACCCACGGCAATCATCTTGTCTGTACGACGGTCCAACGCCACCACCGAAGGCTCGTCCACTACTATCTTGCCATTTGTGGTAATGATAGTATTGGCAGTGCCAAGGTCCATCGCTATTTCTTGTGTAAAAGGCCCGGTTGGATAACGGCCGTAACACCTTCATTACCTGCAATCTCCACGCAGTCGGGGAAGGGGAAGAAAGCATCACTTGCCATTACGGCACCGTTCAGGTCAAAACCAAAGTTCTTGGCTTTCTCAATAGCCTGCTTCAAAGCGTCTACACGGCTGGTCTGTCCCACACCGCTTGCCAGCAGTTGCTTGCCTTTAGCCAGTACGATAGCATTGGACTTGCTGTTCTTCACAATCTTGTTTGCGAAAAGCATATCTTCAACTTCCTCCGCAGTCGGAGCCTTAGTCGTTACGGTTTTCAAATCTTCGGGAGTTTCCACCTTCAGGTCACGGTCTTGCACCAGCACACCGTTCAGCAAAGAGCGGAACTGCTTCTTGGGCAGAGCAGCCTGCTTGCGCACCAGAATGATGCGGTTCTTCTTCTGACCGAGAATTTCCAGTGCATCCACATCATAATCGGGAGCTATGATAACTTCAAAGAATATCTTGTTGATTTCCTCGGCAGCAGCCTTGTCTATCACGGCATTTGTGATGAGCACACCGCCGAATGCGGATACCGGATCGCCGGCAAGCGCGTCTGTCCAAGCTTCCAATACTGTGGGACGTGAAGCCAGACCACAGGCATTGTTATGCTTCAGTATAGCGAAAGTAGTATCTGTGAATTCATCAATCAAGTCAACGGCAGCGTTGATATCGAGCAGGTTGTTATAAGAGATTTCCTTACCGTGTATCTGGTCGAACATAGCATCTATGTTACCATAGAAATAACCTTTCTGATGCGGGTTCTCACCATACCGCAAAGTCTTTTGGTTGTTGGCGGACTGACGGAAAGCAGACCCTTCTTCGCCATCGAAATAGTTGAAGATAGCCGAATCGTAATGAGAAGATACGGCAAACGCCTCTTTGGCAAACCAACGGCGTTCTTCGAGTGAAGTGGTAGCTCCGTGCTCCATCAGCATATCGCGAAGAGGCTGGTATTGAGCCTGTGAAGCAACGATAACCACATCATTATAATTTTTGGCAGCGGCACGTATCAAAGAAATGCCACCTATATCAATTTTCTCAATAATAGCCGGTTCTTCGGCACCGCTGGCAACGGTGGCTTCAAACGGATACAGGTCAACGATAACAAGGTCTATTTCGGGAATCTCATATTTCTCTATCTGTTGCATGTCTTGTTCCAATCCGCGACGGCAAAGGATACCTCCGAATATCTTCGGATGCAAAGTCTTAACGCGTCCACCCAGAATGGAAGGATATGTGGTAAGGTCTTCCACTGCCTTGCAGGGATAACCCAAAGATTCTATAAATTGACGAGTTCCGCCGGTTGAAAGGAACTCTACACCTTCTTCATGCAGTTTGGTAATGATTTCGTCCAAACCTTCTTTGTGGTAAACGGATACCAGAGCTGTTTTGATTCTTTTAGTTTCAGACATGGATTTGCGTATTAAAGTAATGCGTACATTTTTACCAGATAGAAACCCGTTTGTCCACCGGCACAAACATCGGGTCGTTCTCTGTTATATTGAAAGCCTCATACCAAGCGCCGATTTGCGGCAAAGCACCGTTAACACGCCACTTACCCAATGAGTGAACATCGCTCTTGGTACGGTTCAGCACTTCTTCCGGACGGATATTGTTTCCCCATACGCCTGCATAAGCAAGGAAGAAACGCTGTTCGGGAGTAAGACCATTCATTACAGGCAGCGGGTTGGCAGCCGTAGCTTTCTTAAATGCCTGATAAGCAACCTGCAAGCCACCATGGTCAGCAATATTCTCACCCAAAGTCATACGGCCGTTACCATATACACCCGGAGCAACCTCGATACTGTCGAACACATTCACCATCACCTGTGCACGCTCATCAAAACGTTTGGCATCTTCCTCAGTCCACCAGTCTTTTAAATTACCGTCCTTATCGTATTGGCGTCCCTGGTCGTCAAAGCCGTGCGTCATTTCATGACCGATTACCACTCCGATAGCACCATAGTTGAAGGCATCGTCCGCATTCATGTCAAAGAACGGATATTGCAAAATACCGGCTGGGAAGCAGATTTCATTCGTTGTAGGATTATAATAAGCGTTTACGGTTTGCGGAGTCATCAGCCATTCGTCTTTATCTACCGGCTTGCCGGCTTTAGCCACCATCTCTGCATGGCTCCATTCGTTGGCACGCTCCATATTCGCCCAATATGAATCATCCTTGATTTCCAATGTAGAATAATCTTTCCATGTATCAGGATAACCTATTTTCACATGGAAAGTAGCCAGTTTCTCCAAAGCTTTCACTTTGGTAGAATCGCCCATCCAAGCGAGATTTTTGATGCGTTCACCCAAGCTTTCCTGCAGGTTCTTCACCAAAGTCACCATACGTTCTTTGGCTGCGGCCGGGAAATATTTCTCTACATACATCTGGCCTACCGCTTCACCCAAAGCAGAACTTACAGTGCTGACCGCTCTCTTCCAACGAGGTTGCATTTCCTGCGTACCGCTCATGGTACGTTGATAGAAATCGAAGTTCTGTTCGGCCATAGCATCATTCAGAGTACCTGCGGCAGCATCAATCAGTTTCCATTGCAAATAGAGACCTTGTTGCTCAAGAGGAAGAGTATCCAGAATTTCTGCAGCAGCCTTCAGAGAAGCGGGCTGACCTACGATAACTTCTTGCACATCTTTTAAATCCAAAGCTGACAGATAAGCATCCCAATCAAAAGTAGGATAATTCTTCTTCAGTTCTTCCAAACTCATCTTGTTGTAATTGGCATGCGGATTACGCAACTCCGTACGCGAACGGAAAGCTTTGGCAAGACGTGTTTCCACATCCATCACCACTTCTACGCCTTTCTTGGCAGCAGCCTCATCAAACCCTGCCAATTGATACATCTTCTGTACATGTGCACGAAAAGCATTGCGTATCTTGGCAGTAGCCTCATCGTTCTCCAAATAATATTCGCGCTCACCCATGCTCAAGCCGGCCTGATAAGACTGTACGGCATTCATGCTGCTGTTCATTTCATCAGCGCCTACGTACAAGACATTGTAAGCCACAATTCCTTTCTTCTGCATCTCGCCCAGTAATGCATAAACCTCTTTCCGGTCCTTCAATGCACCGAGGCGGTCAAGTTCTGCTTTAATGGGAGCCACACCGTCTTTGTTCAGCTTCACGCTGTCCATTACGATTTTATACAAATCACCAACTTTCTGAGCTACGCTGCCGGCTTCGTGCTGCGTGGCAGCCAGCTCCTCGATGAGTCCCTGAATCTGCTTACGGTTATTTTCCGCAAGGATGGTAAAAGAACCATACTGTGAATACTCGGCAGGAATGGGATTGTTCTTCATCCAACCGCCGCAAGCGTATTGGTAGAAATCCGTTCCGGGCAAGGCCGTTGTGTCGAGGTTGGCAAACTGAATACCGGCTGTGAGCTCAGCCTGCTTCTTGCCGGTGCTGCAAGCGCCTGTCATCAGACAGAATGCTGCAATGGGTAAAAAATGAAATACTCTCATACTTATATAAAATAAATGTTATTATTTCCTTGCCTCTTCCAACTCGCAGGAAACTGCATCCCACTCTTCCATCACACTGTCCAGTTGGGCTTTCAGTTTCTGATGCTGTTCGTAGAGCGCCATATCCGAAGCGCCCTCCGGCGTAGCCATTTTAGCTTCGAGAATGGAAATGGCCGCTTCCGTCTGCTCTATCTCTGCTTCACAATCCGCTACACGGCGTTCCAGCTTCTTAAGCCGTTTATTGAGTTCTTTCTGTTCCTCATAAGAAAGTTTTGCAGCGGAAGGCTGTGCAACCGTTGCCCCGGCATTGCCGCCGGCAACCGTTTTTTCCGCAGACGGTGAGGAAGACAAAGAAGGCGATTTCTGCAAATCATTCAGGCTCTCTATCTGCTTCTTCTGCAGGAAATCGTAGATACCTCCGAGGTGCTCCTTCACCAATCCGCCACCGAACTCATATACCTTAGTCGCAAGACCGTCCAAAAAGTCACGGTCGTGACTGACAATTATCACCGTACCGTCAAAATCGCGGATAGCTTCCTTCAACACATCCTTCGAGCGCATGTCGAGATGATTCGTAGGTTCATCGAGAATCAGGAAATTCACCGGTTCCAGCAACAGCTTAATCATGGCAAGACGGGTACGCTCTCCGCCGGAAAGCACTTTCACCTTCTTGTCCGAAGCCTCGCCACCAAACATGAATGCTCCCAATATATCACGTATCTTCAGCCGGATATCCCCTACCGCCACACGGTCGATGGTATCGAATACCGTAAGATTTTCATCCAGCAACTGCGCCTGATTCTGAGCAAAATAGCCAATCTGCACATTGTGTCCCAAAGTAAGTTTTCCGGTATAATCCGTAATCTCGTCCATGATACACTTTACGAGTGTAGACTTACCCTCACCGTTCTTACCTACAAAAGCCACCTTCTCACCACGGTTTATGGTGAGATTTACATTGTGGAATATGACATGGTTGCCATACGCCTTGGCTACATCTTCACAAATAACAGGATAGTTACCGCTACGGCTGCTGCAAACGAACTTCAACCGCAGCGCAGAGTTGTCTTCCTCGTCCACTTCGATGCGCTCTATCTTCTCCAGTTGCTTGATACGGCTCTGCACCTGCACGGCTTTGGTAGCTTTGTAGCGGAAGCGCTCGATGAACTCTTCCGTATCCTGTATCTGTTTTTGCTGGTTTTCATAAGCGCGGAGCTGCTGTTCACGGCGTTCCTTGCGAAGCGTCACAAACTCATCGTATTTCACTTTATAATCATAAATACGTCCGCAGGTTATTTCAATAGTACGGGTAGTGACATTATTCAGAAAAGCACGGTCGTGGCTGACAAGTACCACTGCATTGGCACGGGTGGAGAGAAAATTCTCCAACCACTGGATGCTCTCTATGTCGAGGTGGTTCGTAGGTTCATCGAGCAACAATACGTCGGGACGACGCAACAACAACTTGGCAAGTTCGATACGCATACGCCAGCCGCCGGAGAACTCACTCGTAGGGCGGTCGAAGTCTTCTCGGCAAAAGCCCAACCCCTGAAGAGTACGCTCTACCTCGGCACGATAATTAGTGCCGCCCATCATCAGAAAGCGTTCGTTCTCGTGGGTAAAGCGGTCTATCAGCTTCTGATAATCCTCGCTGTCATAATCGGTACGTTCGGCAAGTTGCTGGTTCATACGTTCAATGTCGGCCTGCATCTCAAAGATATGCTCAAAGGCAAGTTCAGCCTCCTGCATCACAGTACGTTCATCGCTGAGAACCATTACCTGCGGCAAGTAACCGATAGTACATTCGCGGGGGACGGCAACAACACCGGAAGTGGGTTGCTGAATACCTGCCAGTATTTTGAGCATGGTGGACTTACCCGCCCCATTCTTGCCGACAAGGGCTATACGGTCTTTCTTATTAATAACGTAAGAAACGTCTTCAAACAGAGGAGTAGCATTAAATTCCACCTTCAGTCCTTCTACAGATATCATAGTGTCAATGAATTAATCGTTCAAGACTGCAAAGGTAACGATATTATTTTTTATTCTCACGCAATCATGCATTCAAAGCATACAACTGCATTCATTTAAATTTCAATAAATCCCCTCTTTCCCTTTCTGTCCAACCGATTTGGAAAACAGAAAGAAAAAGAGGGGATATTTTTATAAAGGGAATCGCCTGGGCGCTCCTTTAGAATAGATTGGCGTTCTTTTAGAACAGCTTAGCCGGATATTCTCCCGCATCCACCAATGCCTTAATCTTATCGACCACGCTCTGACGGTCTTCCGGATAAGTCACCCCGAACCATTTACTGTTCGTATCAAGCACTTCAACCGTAGCAGTACCGTCATTAATCAGTTTATCCACCATCAAAGGAATAAAGAATTCACTCTTCAGGTTCTCCATATTCTTCGAATCGCTGAGGAACGTCTTGAAGAATTCCTGACTGTAAGCGAAGTAATCGGGAGTAAAGCCCCAGAAATTCATACTGACCGGAGTTGTATCGGGAGTAGCAGTCCACTCACCATTATCATCAATATATTTCACTTCACCGTCCATACGCTGAATTTTGGTACGTTCAACGACAGAAGTCAGCAGATTATTTGCATCAGTACTGCAGAGACCGCGAGACACCGTACCGCTTTCACTCAATGTATTGCCGATACGGAATCCTACCATCGAATATACATTCTTGGAGCCTTCGGGAAGCTCAGACAGGAACTTGCCCATTACCTGGAAAGAATCACGACCGTAGAAGTCATCGCAATTGATAACGGCAAACGGTTCCTTTATCACATCGGCACCCATCATTACGGCGTGGTTGGTTCCCCAAGGTTTGGTACGGTCGGCCGGACACGTGAATCCTTCGGGAAGTGCATCCAGTTCCTGGAACACCAATTCGCACGGGATATGACCTTCGTATTTGGATATGATTTTATCGCGGAAGTCTTGTTCAAAATCTTTACGGATAACAAAAACGAGCTTACCGAATCCGGCCTTGATAGCATCGTAAATAGAATAATCCATAATAGTTTCGCCATTAGGCCCCAGTCCGTCCAATTGCTTCAGGCCACCATAGCGGCTGCCCATGCCGGCTGCCAATAAGAATAAAGTTGGTTTCATATTAGTTATTATTTAAAAAGGTTAGTGTATCATGGTTGATAACAGGCACAAAAGTAGTAAAATTTATATCAGAAAAAGGAAGATTTCAGTCCATTCTTTTCCATAATCGTACAAAACTCCGCCTCAATGGCAGATACTTCTACTTTTAGTTTGCTTATTAGCCACAATTCTTCACTATTGTCAGTCCCAAACCCACAGTTTGCCTTAGAACGGATAACCGATAGCGAAATGCAAGGCAAGACTGTCCTTGAACTTGGGAATATTATAGTATCCCGACTTACCGGTATCATACGGATCGTGCAATCCCACTCCACAATCCAGACGGAAAACCAGAAAGTCCATATCATAACGCAAACCGGCTCCCGTACCCAAAGCTATCTGTCTGGCAAAGTTCTTTAAAGTGAACTCGCCGCCTGGACGGGACTCATCCTTACGCATCAGCCACACATTACCGGCATCCAAGAATACAGCTCCATGCAAATCTCCGATAATGCGGAAGCGGTATTCAACATTAGCTTCCATACGTATATCACCCACATGATTGATGAAAGAATACTTATTTTCCTTATCCGGAGCATAACTGCCCGGACCTATGCTACGTGCAGAAAAAGCACGCACACTGTTGGCGCCGCCGATATAGAACTGTTCGGTATAAGGAGCCGCCAGCGCATTTCCGTACGACCATATCACGCCACCGGCAATGCGCGAGGCAATCATCTGGTTCTTGTCTATCTTATAATGATAGCGGAATTCGCTGTTTACCTTCAGGAACTGTGCAAAAGGAACACCCAGCAGCTTTTTGTCCTTCTCCTTGAACGACTTTCCGAAAATACGATAAATGCACGAAGTAAGGTTACCAGCCGAGCTCACTGTCGTCTGCCACCAGATAGGATTGCGCACACCCGGCAAAGATGCGTTGTCGTAGGTGTACATATACTCAAAGACCGGAATAAACTGGTCGCGCAGGCTGACGTAGAGTGCAGGATTCTCCGCCTGCAACTCCTTAAAGGCTTCCGTAGGGTCGCGAAGTACGTTGAACGTGAGTTTGAACGGTGTAAAACTATGCTTGCTCGTACGCTTCGGCTGGAAATCGTATGTAGCATTTCCACCAAACGCCAGCAGTTTATAATACTTGGCACGGTTCAACTGGTCGATGTACAGTTTGAAAGTCGTAGTGGCCGGAAAGTCATACTCCTTGTCGCCAAAGCGAGGGAAGACCACGCGCGGAAACATAAGCGAGGTAGACAACCCCACTTCATAACTGTTCATCAGCGAAGAACGGTCTTTACCCGTCTGCCACTCATACGAACCGTCCAACTTTACATTCCATGCCTCACCGCCGCCAAACACATTGTTCTTCGTTACGGTGAACGAAGCTCCCGGTCCGGTTTGGTTATTGCTTTTCATCTTTACGTTGAAGTCCAGTTCGGCATCATAAGGCTTGTCGAGTGCCGCATGAATATTCACATCCAGCGTATCGCACACGAATGTCGTATCACGCGGGGTGTACTGCATCTCAAGATAACGGAAGATGCCTACATTGTTCAAACGTTCCTGCACGCGGGTCTGGCGATAAAGGCTGTAAAGGCGCTGCATGGAGCGTCTGCGGGAAATACCCGTACTGTCCTGCACCTGACGTTTCTGACGATACGCCTGATAGTTCAGCCATCTGTAAATCATATTGGGACGTACCCGCAGCTTGTCGTGATAATAGATGCGCAGGCCTTTGTAGTCGATACTGTCATTAGGGGTCTGTCCCTGCTTGCCATACAGATAAAAAGCTTTCTTGCCTACATAAAACGGTTTCTCGGCAACGGAAGGCATGCCGGGAGCAGGAACCATGCGCATGGCAACATGTCCGCCGGGCACTAAGGTCGTATCCGCCTGATAAGTCAGATAATCGGGACGGAAATAATAGCACCCTACATTGCGCAGCAAAGTACTGATACGGGTACGTTCTCCATCGAGGTCGGTCACGTTGAACTGTTCTCCCGGACTGATAAGCGAACGGCGCCGGCTCATATTCATAATGCGCAAGGTACGCTCACTGAAACCGTGATAATAAACCGTATCTATAAAATAAGGGTTGCGCATATCCACCGTATATTGCAGCTTTGCTTTCAAAGAATCCTTCGGATCGATGAACGTTTTATAGCTGACCGTTCCGTTAAAATAGCCGTAATCGCGCAATAAATTGGCGGCCGCCTTCTGCCGGATATCGGGATTGACAGTAGACATCAGTACGGGCTTTGCCGCAAAGCGGTTGAATATCCACCTGCCAAAGCCTTTCTCATATTTCACAAAGCCATTGTAAATCCATAACCCCATAGGAAAAGGTATGCGAATAGTGGAACTACCCAGCAAAGAATTGTTCGGAGCAGTGGCAAGCGCCGCTTCAACCTCTTCCATGGCAGTCTCGCCTACCGGAGTGGTACTGCGGTTCTCGACAATCATCTTTTTTTGTCCCGTATACAGAATTTCACCTTCCGGCAAATGCTTGGTTGTGGAACATCCTGCCAGCAACAGTATGCCCGCCATATATACTATCAGTCGTTTCATATCATTCTACAGTTTGCTTCTTCTTTTTCCTGAAGATAAAAAGTTCGCCCAGGCGGTCCATTTTGCGACGAAGCACAAGGCCGACTCCGGTTTCCGTTATTTCCCCGTCGAGCACACTCTCGTAGTTCTTGTCATAGAACACACGGACATAGCGCGTACCGGACGTATCAAGGCGATACTCAAGCGAAATATTGTCGATAAACGATTCCGCATCATTCGTGGCATTGGCGCCGGTTGTCACCTTACCGCCGATGACAATCTGCACACGGTCGTTGAAAAGACGCTGCGAATAGCGGAAGCTATAATCCGTCTGCTTGTCACCCGTTTCGGCTGACGTACGGTCTTCCATACCCATAGTGAAACTTGCGTTGATGCTTTGGAAAGCCGAGCCTGCCAATGAGTTGATCTGACTTTGGATAACACTGTTCAAAGCACTGCCCATAGACAATCCGCCGCCTTTGACACCGCTGTTCATATAAACACCGGTTGCCAGCATGGCAATGGCCTGTTTGCTGCGCTCCTCGGCTCCCATAGCCTGCAACTCATTCTCAATGGTGGCATCATCCGGCGCCGTTATATCGAAAATAAGTTCGGGAGCGTCAAGGCGATTCTTTATAGCTATGGACACATCGAAATTCACCACGCGCGAACCACCGTCGTCACCATCGGCTACCGAAGCGCGCATACGCTCCGTCGCTTTCAGGTTCAGCGTCGGGTTCATCGGATCGCCTCGCCAGTCCACATAACTGCCGTTGTTAATCTGGAATTCCTTCAACGGAATGATAGGAAGCGAATACTTCATAATTCCGCCCGAAAGTGTATAACGTCCGGTAAGGCTTATATCGCCTTGCGGAGTATACTGCATGTTCAAATCTCCGCCGCCTTCCAATTCAATGAATTTACTGCGGTCGGGACTTAAATCGGCGCGCAGGCGCACGGCATTGTCGATATGTACGGACATAATCATATCCATACCGCCCAAAGACATGGCGGGAGCCTCATCAGTGCCCACCGAAGCCGTATCGGCAAAAGAAGTAAAGGTTACCAAACCCTCAAGGCGGTCTTCCACCGTCAACGGTGAGTCCGTCAGTACATAGGTAACATCCGTATTGCCCAGCAGGTTCATGTTACCGCGCATGGTCAGGGCATCCAAAGGCCCTCGTACCGTAGCGTTCAAATCGACAAATATCTTGCCGTAGATAAGACTTTCGCGGGTGCGCGGCGCATCCAGCAGCGTATAGTTCTCCGCCAGCAACTTCAAGTCCGCCGTAGGACGTTCCAAATTGCGGAAGTCCACCTTGCCGTTAATGGTAAACGGATTCTTGCTGGTGGTATAAATGGCAAACTTATCAAATATCAGTTGATTATCCTTAATCTGCACGGGACGGTCGTCAAACCAGTAGCGGGCCCCTGCCTGACGGGCATATACCGATACGCTGTCCAGCGTGATATCTCCGTGCATCCTGGGTTTCTCCAACGGTCCGTAGATGTACATCCCGCCATCGAGGTCGCCGGTAAAGGAGATCATTTGGTCGGGCACAAAAGCATTGGCAATCTTCATCGGGAAGTGTTCAAAAGAAGTAGTCACTTCCAGCGTGTCCTTTCCGTTCTTCTGTGTCAGTATGCCGTCGGCAGTCATCACTTCCCGGTTGTCATAACTGAAATATGTATTCAGATAATGCGTAGCGCCCTTATCGCCCGGCAGCCATGTGGCTCCCATACCGATGTCTCCCACATGCTGCCGCTCATAGGTCAGTTCATCGATATTGGCTTCGGCTGAAACCTGCAAGGAAGTAGGGGTCTGTATATACTGCGCCTCGGCAGAGAACAAGCCGGTGAGACGGGGCATATAAGGAAGCACTTCGCTCAGTTCGCCCAGTTGGAAACGGCTCAACTCCACGTTCATATTCTGCAATGAAATGCTGTCGTTCTTGTCCGACTGCATACGGAAGCCCAAACCGTTGTCACTATCCATATCGATATTGGCATAGACGCGCATGTTGTTATGCAGATATATCCAATTGCTGTTGTCTACGAAATGGAACTTACGGTATGCGATAACCGGTTCGGCAGGCGTCAGATTAAGCAATACTCCGTTGCCTTTGCCATGTCCCTCCGTCAGCGGACGGGCATTGACGCCGAACAGCACTCCCGTCTGTCCTTTTCCGTCCACATAATTCACGGTCAGTTCGGCATCTTCACTGCGAATCTCACCGGTCAGCGTACTGCGGAATACGAACTGCGGATTCTTCGGTCCGTTAATCACCCCGCTTTGCAGCATCATCCGGGAAGTATCCTGCTTCACGGCAAAGAAAACCGTATCGAGCTGCAACGAGTCCACACGCAATCCGTGAACGGCGGTCCGTCCGTTGATGCCCCGTGCCGGCGTACTCCCAAAGCGAAGGGTGAAGTCATTGAAACTTATGTTTTTTGTTTTCAGGAAATAGCTGACCGGATTGGCCTGCCCCGCCGTCAACTGCATGCCCGCCGAGGGCAATACCTGCCGCAAGGTGGCATGGTCGAGGCGTCTTTCCTCTATCTGTTTCGTCAGAATGGCTACGAACTTGTCCGACTGCCCCAGCAACTCCTCCAACGTGCTGCGGGCACGGAACTGCAAATCCATATCGCCGGCATCCATCCGCAACTTAATGGAATCGCGACGCGCTTCCGCTCCCAGATTGAACGCAACGGGATGTTCCAAAGGTTCGGATGCGATTCCCAGATTATACAAGTCCAGTTCCTCTACTTTCATGTTCAGTCTGCCGTCCATATATTTACGGTCGAGACGAAGGTCGGCTTCGGACTGCATCTTCAACAGTTCATTATCGCTCGTCAACCGTACAGAAGCTACCGCAGATTTCAACCCCGCATTCAGGTTCACACCCGACAGATTCCAGCGGGCATATTGCAGTTCGTCCAGTTTGGCTTCCACAAGAGCCGTCGTCTGGCGGGAAGTCATATCCACTCCCCTGCCTTTGGCGGCAACATGCGCAGTAAGTGCATAAACAGAATCTTTGGGCAGGAAATGATGAAGCTGCAAGGCATCTATGGCGAGGTCTGCATGATAGACCTCGGTAGACAGGTTGTAAGCGGCATCCAGATTCAGACTGCCTTTGCCCTCCTGCACTTTGAGCAGGGCATTGCATTGAGGCCCGTCGAGCCCGAGACGCGCTACGAGGTTCATACTGTCGGGCACAACGATAGAGCCGTCGGGAGTGACCCCGGTAAGCCCGGTGAGGAAGTTAAGGTCTTGCGTCTGCATCTCAAAGTCAAGCCCTCCGCTACGCTTCAGGCTATCCGTAAGGTTCCACAACTCACCGCCGCCGCTCAATGAGAAAGCGCCGGGAAGTTCGGCCGTGAAACGGGAAATCTGCATCTGTTTCAGATTGCCTTCCGTACCGGCATGGATTACCAACGGGCGGAAAGGATAAGCCTCTTTAAAGGTTTCGGGCAGTCCGCCGGCAAAGAGCAATACATCCTGCTTGCCGATATTGGCGTTAAAGCGGGCGGACAACTGTCCGGTAGTGGGTATATCGACAAGTTTCCAATAGGTCTGCGCCGTCAGGTTCATCTCGCTGTGCGGGGTCTTGAGCTGCAAATAGGGAACACGGATAACGGCTGAGTCGGCAAAGAGGCGTCCGGTCAGGGAAGTCACCGTCAGCCCGGAACGGTCGTACATGGAGAACTCTCGGATAACGGCATTCATGTCGCGGCCGCAGGTCATCACCGAATCTATGCCGATACGGATATCGCGCAATGCGATGTGCGAAGCGTCAAATCCCTCGGCAGGAACGGCTGTGCCCGTATCGTAATTCACGGAAGTCCCCGTAAGGGCAAACTTACGCCAGCCATAAAACTGCCGCTTGAGGTCGGCTTCGGCATCCTCTATGCTTGCATCTCCGATAGTGGCTGCCAGCGACATGGAGTCGAGCGGCATCTGCAAATCCACCGACACATTCTTCAGTTTCAGGTTATGCAATGCTACGCGCCAGTTCAAGGCGGTTTCGGTGGTATCCTCCGGAGTTTCGGTAGTGTCGGCAAGCATCACCTGCACGTGGGTATCGCTCAGTTCCACCCGGTTCAGTACGGCATCCTCTTTATTCAGGTCTATGCCGTGACTGGCAAGGAAGAACCGTCCGAGCGTACCTTTTATGCGCATGCCTTCCAGCAGGCCGGAAGAGTTTACGGCCACCCGTTGCAAAGTAATGTCATCCACCTCTACCCTTCCTTTCAATAAGGGCCATGCCTGTACGCGGACATTCAGGCTTCCGAGGTTCAGCAAGGTATCGGGGTGTTGGATATCAGCAGTATCGCTTCCCGGCTGCACTACCTGAACACCGCGCACAAGCAGGTTCAACGGAAAACGAAGGTCTATCCGCTCTACGGAGATATTCATGCCCGTAGCATCCGATGCTATTGCCGTGGCCTGCTTCCGTATAAAATTCTGTACGGGCGGCACGTAAAGCAATATCATCAATATTACAAATAGGATAATAGGAGTAAGAAGCACCCAAAGTGCCCCTCTTAACCATTTTCTTCTCATTGGAACGTCAAGCTGTCATCGATTAATTCGTACAAAGTAAACAATTAATTTTGAGATAAAGTTCCTAATAAAAGAAAAATACTATGTTGCGCCGGTGTTTACGACCACTTATACCGCAATTGCTTACTCTAATCCGCCCGTGTCTGCAAGCGGATAATGTCCTCGATAAGAGCAAGCGAACGCAGTGCCCGCTGCCTCTGCCCGGCTGTAAAAGGAGTACCGCGCAAGCCTTCCAGTATTTTAAGCTCCGCCACCAGTTCCGTAGCGCCAATCAGCGTAAAGAGAGGAATCATCTTGTGCGAAACGGCCGCCACCTCGTCCATATCCGCCGCATCCGCCGCCTTTTGCAAACGTTCGGCATTGAGGCGGGTTTCGGTAACGAAGCTCTCCATAATGGACTTTGCCGCCTCCGGGTCGTCACCGGAGAAAGCGGTGAGTGCCGAGAAGTCATAAGGAGCATCCGGCGATGAAGCCTCAACCGTCTCCGCTGCTGCTACTTCGCTCCGCACGGCAGATGTTTGTCCGATACCTTCCGCATTCAGTTCCCGGAACAGTTCCGCTACCGTAAACGGTTTGTGCAGGCAACCGGCAAAGCCATATTCCTTGAACTCTTCCGGCTTCATATCGCTACGGGCGGTAACGGCTATCACGGGAATGGCCTGCGCTTGGGGCAGGTTCGACGCACGCAACAGTTTCAACAGGTCGAAACCGTTGATGGCAGGCATCTGTACATCGGTGAGCAACACATCAAAGGTATCGGAACGCAGGGCATCCAGCAATTCGTCCAATTGCATGCACGATACCGAAGCGATGCCGCTATGCTGGAGCATGGCTGCGGTAAGCGTAAGCTGAATGCGGTCGTCGTCAATCAGCAGCACACGGAGCGAAGGTTGTGAAGAAGCGGGCATGCTCTCTGAAAGAGCGGAAGAAATTCCGGTTTCCGTCTCCTGATATTTCTCGCCGGTATCCTCCGATACCTGTACGGGGAACAAGGGAACACGCAGCGTAAATGTACTTCCCTTGCCCGGCACACTGTCCACATCAATCGTTCCTTCCAGCAACTGCACAAGCATGCGCACAATAGACAAACCGAGTCCGAAGCCCTCTTTGCCCTGTGCACCGGGAAGGCGGGTAAACTCCTGAAAAATCCGCTCCCTGTCCGCCGGTTCCATACCTTTGCCCGTATCGGCAATGGCCACCACCAGCCGGCGTTCCTCGTAACGCGCCGTCATCGTTATGCTCCCCTCGTCCGTAAACTTCACTGCATTGGACAGCAGGTTGTTGATAATCTGGCGGAGACGGAGCGGGTCGCAGATGTAAGTACTCTCCAATTCGGGAGCAATATCGCAATGCAACTCCAGGCCTTTGGCAGAAGTCAGCGGTTCAAAACTGACATGAATCTCTTCCAGCAAGCGGGCGGGATGGAAGGTGACCCGGTTTATCTCCGCCTTATGAAGGTCGAGCCTGTGGAAATCGAGCAAATCGACCACCAGCTTCAGCAGATGTTCCGATGAGGTTTTCATATTATCCAGGTAGAAGCGTTGCCGTTCGTCCACCGTCAGACGGGAGAGCAGGTCGGCATAGCCCATGATGGAGCCGAGCGGCGCCTTAAAGTCGTGGGTGATGGCAAGCATCATCTTCTCGCGCGTGGCCAGCAGGTCCTCGGCACGGCGGCGGGCTTCTTCCAGTTCGCGGCGATAGCGGTTGCTGCGCGTAATGTCGCGCCCTATGATTATCAGGAAAAAGACGGAAAGCAGCACCGCACCGACGGCAATGCCGCTGATTGTCTTAATGGAGTGATGGCGTACGGACTGCTGGTACTCCGCCTCTTTGCGGGCACGCTGCAGGGTTTCCTGTTCGTAGCCTTTCAGCAGACTGTCGATACGGGCGGTCAGCATCCGGTCCATGCGTTGCAAGGTACGCCTGCGGCGCTGTACAATTGCAATGTGTTCTTTCTGCTGTTGTGCCACGGCACGCAGCTTTTCCTGCAGGGAATCCACCGGATTATACACGTTAATCACCGTATCCGTGGCATATTCGAGGGAAGTCTTTACCTGAATGGCGGTATCTTTCTTAGGCGGCACGAACACCTCTCCCAAACGGCGGAAGAATCCTTTCTTCCTGGGCTTGGTAACCACCGTGTCGCGATGCGTAATGATGCGCTGCTGTACGCGCTGGTTTGTCACAAACGAATCCTGCCGGGTAGCGATAATATTTTCTATCTCCCGGGTAGAGACCATGCTGTCGTTCGTCTCGCTCAACACGCGCAGCATGTAAATGGTGTTCGCATCCTTCTTCCGAAGAAGCGTAATGAGACTGTCCGTCCACTGCACGTCCCGGTTATCGGAAAGCATAAGATGCTCCATCTCCCGGTGCACAAAGAACAGGGAAAAGAACAACACTCCCAGCAGCAGAGTGTATCCGACAGCTATCTTTACTTTCGATACGCTATTCATAAACAGGTAATAAAAGAGTTATGGAGCGACAGGGTGACAAAGCATCGCCCCGTGCATCATCTCGTCCTCGTTTTATAGCGGAAGCGCAGCCACAGCATCACCCCGGCACTGGTCAGACCGAACGGGAAAGCCATCCACACGCCGACCAGTCCCCAGCCCAGCACAAAACCGCAAAAATATCCTACGGGCAAAGATATAATAAAATAAGAAATAAATGCAATAACCATCATCGGCTTTACATCCGATATGCCCCGCAGCGCATTGGCAAAGTTGATTTGCAGTCCGTCGCCAAACTGATAAATCAAGAAAGGGAAGAACAAAGAGGCTACCAACGCCGAAGCCTCTGCGCTATCCGTAAACCAGCCGCCCACCTGTCCGCGCATCACAAAAACGATGCTCATAAGCACTACTTCCATAGCCATTATCAAGTGGAAACCCGCAAATGTGGAGCGGCGTACATTCTCCATATCGTCTTGCCCCTTGAAATTGCTGACACGCACCGCCACCGCTGCACCCATACCGTAGTACATCATAAACGTGAATTGCGAGATGGTCAGCATTATCTGATGGGATGCCAAAGCGATAGTGCCCAGCCAGCCCACCATGATGGCGCTAAGGCTGAAAGAGGCCGTCTCCATTCCCATCTGCAAACCGACAGGCCAGCCCAGTGCATTGAGCTTCTTGAACACCGGGAACGACCATCCCATGCGGGAGAACCCGATCCGGTAACGGATAAAGCGGCGGCCGCGCAGCACAATCAACGCAAACACCACCACCATCATAATACGCGAGAACAACGTACTGATGCCTGCTCCCAGCAACCCCAGTTCCAGGAAGCCCAGTTTGCCGTTGATAAGGATATAGTTGCCTATGATGTTCAGCGTATTTCCGCCCAGCAATATCCACATGGCGGTCTTCGTATCTGTGATTCCGTCCGTAAACTGCTTGAAGCCGTTGAACAGCATCACGAAAACCAGCGAAGCAAGCAATACCAGGTAATAAGGTTTTATCAAAGGCATCAGTTCCTCGGGCTGCCCCAGGCGCTCCACGTTGAAGTAGACCACCGTCATGATAAACGTAAGGAGCAATGCCACCAGGACATTCGCCACCAAACTGCACCGCAACGCCTGCCCCGCTTCCGCAAAGCGGCGGTTGCCGTAAAGACTGCCCACGATAGGCGTCAGCCCGTAACTGAAACCGGTACTGAAAATGATGCAAAGCGTAAATACATTGTTCACGAAAGAAGCGGCACCCAACTCCTCGGTGCTGTGATGCCCGATCATCAGAGTATCGGCAAAACCGAGAATAATTACTCCCACCTGTCCGATAACAATGGGAAGTCCCAAAAATATCAACGCTTTATAATGCTGCTTATAGCCGGCTATCCAATTCATCATCTTATTGTCTAAAATTTGTTTCAAAGGGAGAAACCATTGTTCCCCTGGCGGGAAACCAGAGTTTCCTTAGTAAGAAACCAAAGTTTCCCTAATGGGAAACGGGAGTTCCCCCGACGGGAAACGGGAGTTTCCTCAACAGGAAACTGAAGCTTCCTCAACAAGGAAACCTAAGTTTCCTTAACAGGGAACTTTCGTTTCGTCAAACGGCGCCCTTCCCTTCCTGCAAAGAGACGAAAAACGCTCCCTTTGACTGTCATTTATCACTCTTATAATATAATACTACGGCATTGCTTTCGCAGAAAGTACGCTGCGCCACAGTATGCAACTGCTCCGTCGTAACGGAGCGATAACGCTCTACTTCAAGGTCAATATCTTCCGCCTTTCCCGTCAGCTCGAACCAGGCAAGGTTTGTGGCTACGTTCAGATAGTTGATATTGCCGAATATCTGGGTAGATTCAAACTTGTTCTTAACCTTCTCCAGTTCCTGCCCGTCTACCGGAGACCGCTGCAACTCTTCCAGTTCTTTACGGACAGCAGCTTCCGCCTGCTCCAACGACACACCTGCCGCAGGTTTACCGCTGATTTGCAGCAGACCCGCATCACGCGTACCGCTGATGTACGCGTCGATACCGGAAAAGATATTCTGTTCCTGTACCAAGCGGCGGTTCAAACGGCTGGAACGTCCGTTGCTGAGAATATCGGACAGAATATCGAATGCGTAATAATCCGCACCCTCGCGACTGCACATGTGATAGCCCATGAACAAGGCGTCCAGCGGCACGTTTCTTTCTACCATCAGCCGGCGTTCCTGCGTTTGCTCCGGCTCCTGCGGCAATTGCCTCACCGGAACGTCCCGCCGGGGTATGGGAGCAAACCACTTCTCGGTAAGCTTAACGGTTTCATCCCATGAAATGTTTCCCGTCACTGCCAGCACAGCATTGTTCGGAGCATAGAAACGGTAGAAGAAACTCTTCACCTCGTCCAGCGTGGCTTGCTCTATGTGCGAGAGTTCCTTGCCGATAGTAGGCCAGCGGTACGGATGCACCCGGAACGCCAGCGGCCGGAACAGATGCCCCACATCGCCATACGGCTGGTTAAGGCAGCGTTGCTTGAACTCTTCCATCACTACACCGCGTTGCACTTCGAGGCTTTGCTCGCTGAAAGCCAGCTCCAGCATACGGTCGGACTCCAGCCAAAAGGCCGTCTCTACGTTCGGCTTCGGAACGGTGAGGTAGTAATTGGTAATGTCATTATTGGTCCAGGCATTGTTTTCTCCCCCCGCCAACTGCAAAGGAGTATCGTAATCGGGAATATGCGCCGAACCGCCGAACATCAGATGCTCGAACAAATGGGCAAAGCCGGTATGCTCGGGATGCTCGTCGCGCGCACCGACATCGTAAACGATGTTCAGCGCCACCATCTGCGTGCTGGTATCCTCGTAGTGTACCAGCCGCAGGCCGTTGGGGAAACAATGCTTATTTATCTTCATACTTGTGTGACAGGGCGAGACTCTCTTCCCAAAGGTTTGACGCAATTCTGTTTATCAGTCAATCACAGTCACCTTCTCAATCTTCACATCCTCTTCCGGACGGTCGCTGCGGTCTGTCTTTACCTGTTGTATCTTATCTACCACATCCATGCCTTCAACGACTTCGCCGAACACGGTATATTCGCCGTCCAGATGCGGTGTGCCGCCTACAGTGGTATATGCCTTTACCTGTTCCGGCGTGAAACGGAACTCCGGTTCGCCGGCCACCTGAGCCTCAGCCTGCGCGATAAGCGTGTCCTGCAGATTCATCAGCCCTTCCTGGTCACCGTCCTTACGCATCTTGTAGATTTCCTTCATGTGCTTCTGCGCCAAAGCATTGAAAGCATTGTTCAGGCGTGCCTGATTCATCTGATGTTCCATGCCGAGAAGCGTAGAATCGTTATACACCTTTCCGGTCACGATATAGAACTGGCAACCGGACGATTCCTTCTTCGGGTTTACGTTATCTCCCTGACGGGCGGCAGACAGCGCACCTTTCTTATGGAAGTATTTCGGGTAGACAAACTCCGCAGGAACAGTGTATCCCACATCGCCCGCTCCCAGCATCTTGCCTTTCGGGGCATTCTTCGATTCGGGGTCGCCCGCCTGTATCATGAAGTCCTTGATGACACGGTGAAACAGCGTACCTTCATAAGTACCTTCCTCGGCCAGCTTGATAAAGTTATCGCGATGCTTCGGCGTTTCGTTATACAGTTTCACGATGATGTCACCCGCACTTGTCTCAATCTTCAACTTCGTTTCTTTTTCCATATTTCCGTCTTTCTTTTGTCCCGGTTTGCAGGCCGTCAGGCCGCATACCAGTATGGTTAATAATACAATGAGATTTCTTTTCATCTGTCTTTTTGTTTAATTTAAGCCTGCAAATATACTAAAATCGGACAAAACGATTTACCTTTGTGCCATAAAAGAGATAAAAAGCAGAAGGGATGAAATCCATATTAATCGTAGAAGATGATATCACTTACGGCATGATATTGAAAACATGGCTTGGCAAAAAAGGATTCCAAGTCAGTTCGGCAAGCAGTATAGCCCGTGCCCAGAAGCATATCGAAGCCGAGACGGTGGACCTGATACTGTCCGACTTGCGCCTGCCCGACCGCGACGGCATAGATTTGCTGAAGTGGCTGGGAGAACATTCCCTGCACATCCCTCTTATCATCATGACGGGCTATGCCGACATACAGTCTGCCGTGCAAGCCATAAAACTGGGCGCATGCGACTACATTGCAAAACCCGTAAACCCCGACGAGTTATTGAAGAAAATGGATGAAGCCCTGAAGTCCTCATCCGTTGCTTCGGAACAGACCATGCGTTCGACCCAAACAGACCATGCGTTCGACCCAAACAGACCGTCTGTTTCGTCCAAACAGACCATGCGTTCCGAAAGCAATGGGAATCCCTGCCGGAAAGGTGCAGAGAACGCTTCATCCGACTACCTGGAAGGCGAAAGCGATGCCGCCAGGCAACTTTATAATTATGTGAACCTGGTTTCTCCCACCAACATGTCCGTCCTCATCAACGGGGCCAGCGGAACAGGCAAGGAGTACGTGGCGCAACGCATCCATAAGTTGAGCCGCCGCGCCAAGCAACCGTTCATAGCCATTGACTGCGGAGCTATCCCCAAAGAGCTGGCGGCTTCCGAATTCTTCGGCCATGTAAAAGGTTCCTTTACCGGTGCGCTGACCGACAAGACGGGCGCGTTCGTTGCTGCCAACGGCGGCACTATCTTTTTGGATGAAATAGGCAATCTCAGCTACGAGGTGCAGATACAATTGCTCCGCGCCCTGCAGGAACGTAAAATACGTCCTGTCGGCTCCAACAAGGAGATACAGGTAGACGTGCGCTTAGTGTCCGCCACCAATGAGAATCTGGAACAAGCCATCGAGAAAGGGACTTTCCGCGAGGATCTCTACCACCGCATCAATGAGTTTACTCTGCGTATGCCGCAACTGAAAGACCGCCGCGAGGATATCCTGCTCTTTGCAAACTTCTTCCTGGACCAGGCAAACCGCGAACTGGACAAGCACCTCATCGGCTTTGACGAAAAGGCATCCAAAGCTTTATTGGAATATCAATGGCCGGGCAACCTGCGCCAGATGAAGAACATCGTCCGGCGTGCAACCCTTTTGGCGCAAGACAAACTCATCACCCTGAACGAGCTTAGCGAACTGAAGAGCCCGGTAGCTCCATCCGCAGCAGGTATGCCTCTCCGTAACGAAGAGACCGAAAAGCAGCAGATAATCGAAGCCCTGAAGCAGACAGGATATAACAAAAGCCGCGCTGCCCAACTGCTTGGGATAGACAGAAAGACACTTTACAACAAACTTAAATTATATGGAATAGAGTTATAACTGTGGAAAAACTCCACACTCTATTCCACACTTTCCACACCGCTTCCACACATCTTCACACCCCTGCGCACCTTCACGGTAAAAATAGCGTGCTAATATGCAATGACTTACCGTTTCCACCCTCACTCTGGCACGTCATTTGATATATATATTGTGTGAAGTTTAACTCCACAACATCAAAGTAGAATCTACCTAAACCAAAACCGAATAAATATATTAACCTAATTAAAAACAAGTAAAAAAACAAAAAACTAGTATTAGTAGCAGCCCTGTTTATGTTTGTTTGTGACGGATCGTTCTTGGCCTGAGCACAGATGCAAACGGCCAAGAGCATCCATTTCACAACTTCATGTGCCGAATAACAGTAAGCACACTGACAACAAAAAAGCCGTTTCCTCCTTGTCTATTCCGGGAAACGGCTTTTTGTCGTAATAAAGCGGTGAGGAACTTTTTCCTCTTATCTTAGTATCCTACCAATGTCTTTCCGGGTAAAGGTCGTTCCACCATGCCGGACTATCTTGCAGCCAACGTGCAAACCATGCCATGATAGAGTTGTGCCACAACTCGCGCTTGGGATAATCACTGATGAAATGATTCTCGCCGTCCACCGTTATGAACTCAACCGGCTTACCCAATATCTTCAAGGCATTGTACAACTGAATACTCTCGCCGATAGGCACATTCGTGTCCACCGTACCATGCAACAGCAACAACGGGGTCTTGATTTTATCCGCATTGAACAATGCTCCGTGTTTGGTAAACAAATCGGGATTATTCCACGGATAGCTCCCGGCAGCGGCAACGGAGTTGTAGGAATAGCCCCAATAGCCCTCGCCCCAGTAACTGGTCACGTTACTGATGCCCGCATGTGAAACGGCAGCGGCAAACAAATCCGTCTTGGTCTGCAAGTACATCGTCATAAAACCGCCATAGGATGCTCCGATACAGCCGATACGCTTGTCGTTGACAAACGGATGCGCGGCGCAGAACTTCTTCGTTCCCTCGATGATTTCATCGGCAGTGCGTTCTCCCCACGCATTGACATGACGGGCGGAAAACTCCTGACCGTAACCGATAGCCCCGCTGGGCTGGATAACATAAACCACATAATCGCGTGATGCAAACAATTGCGCACAATAAGGCGAAGTGATGCCGCGTGTGGTAGGTGTAGTCCCGCCGTAGTAATAAACGATAAGCGGATATTTCCTGTTCGGGTCGAAAGCCGGCGGCAGGCATATCATACCTTTAATTTCTGTACCGTCTTCCGTCGTGAAGTTCCACTCCTTCATTGTGCCCATATCTATCTTGTCCAAGACGGACTTCATCGGATTGGCAAGCAAAACGGATGTTTTCTTCTTCACATCATACGTATAAGCAACTCCCACACTGGCATTGCCACCACCGACATAGGCGGCAACCGCAGGATTGTACTCCGCCAGGTCGAAGGAAGAAATCACATCTTCCTGAAGCGGCAGCATTTCAAAACTCTCCGTCTTCGGCACATAGCGATAGATATGTCTGCAATCTTCGTCCGTTGTATTGAAGTAGATACAGCCGTCTACACGGTTCCACTGCAGGAAGTCGACGGCAGGATTGAAATCGCGCGTGATGGGATTAACCTTTTTCGTGGCCTTGTCCACAATGAATGCCTGAGTATCGAAATCATTGGCGATGGGATGCTCGCCGCAGTTTTTCCCTATTCCGTCAAAAGCCATCGGACTGCCGATTACCAAAAGCTGTCCGCCGTCGGGAGAGTAAGCCGCCCTGTTTACATAAGGGTCCCACGCCACCAGCGTATCCGCCTGCAACGTAGCCAAATCCAGCTCGAAGATGGAAGTAAGCGAGAAAGGACATTGAGTGATATTCGATTTAGAGGTGGAGCACAAGAGTTTCTTGCCGTCAGAGGATATATCATTCAGATAAACGGCATGGCTGCCGTAAGTGAGACGTTCGGAAAGTCCGGTGACAGGGTCGTACCTAACGAGATAGTTGCGGGAACGCGCATCGGGAATCCGGTCGTCGGGATGCAGCAGCCGCTTCAAAGGACCGCCTACCGCTTCTCCCTTATCATCCGGAGAGTAGATAAGATAGTCTTCTGCAGGCGACCATGCAAAATATCCCTCGGGAACATCTTTCAGCAACACTTCCTCGCGCATGGTAGCAGGGTCGAACACAACCAAATCATTCCGTTGTCTGCCTGTTACGGTATAATAAAGCTTATTGCTGCGGGGCATCCAACGCATTTTCTCATCGGCAGCGGGCAGTATCACCCTGCCCGTCTTCAGTTCGGTCAGTTCACAACGTGTCCTTGAGCGCTTCAACGAGTAGTTATCCGCATAGCAGGCAAGCAGATATTTGCCGTTCGGAGAGAGACTGACCGAGCGCACGCGACTTCCGAAAGCCGTATTGTGCAATGCGAAACGTCTTTTCAAATCGGGTGCGAGCCGGTAACCTACATCGGCAAACTCCTTATCCTTCTCAAACTCGCACTTCAATACGGGAACAGCCTTATCGGCAGCCGTCGACAACAATTTAACGACTATCTCATAATCCGTTTCCGGCTCCAGACGCAGACTAAGTACCGAAGGAGCAACCTGCGACAAGCTATCTTCCGCTGTTGTTTTAGACTGTTTGGAAACGCCATTCACAAACACCTCGAAACGCGCGGGAGAGTAGATATTCAACTTTCCTTTCATAAAGCGTTCCGCACGCAGATGGGTGGCAAACAGATAGAACAGATTATCCTTATCGGCTTTCTCCACCCGTACATATCCTGCGGTATCCGCCGTGATACGTTCGTAAGGACGCCCGTCGAAGTCAAGACTGATATCGGTTTTCAACAAAGCGTCGGCCGTGAACTTCTCCCCAGTAAAATTGATACTGTCACCCTGGAGCGGAGTACGTACCGCAACGGCAGGACGTACATTGTATTCGGTCACTTTATCCTGTGCCCGAACTGCAAGCGCAACAAGCAGGGACAGTCCCGAAAGAATCAGAATCTTTTTCATTGAATTTGTTATTAACAGATTATCAAACCATTTCAAAGCCATTCCATAGATTACCGGCAGGGACAGGGGCTTCCACCTCTATCAGTTTCTTGGATACCGGATGTACAAAGCGCACAAAGCGCGCATGCAGGCAAATGCTTCCGTCGGGATTGGAACGGGGAGAACCGTACTTCAAATCTCCCTTAATGGGACATCCCATTTTTGCCAACTGACAGCGTATCTGATGATGCCGCCCCGTTTTCAGGTCTATTTCCAGCAGATAATAGTTCTGCGACCGGGCTATGAGCCGATAATGCAAAATCGCTTTCTTGCTGTTCGGCACTTCCTTATCGTAGGCATAGCTCTTGTTTTGCTTCTCATTACGTACCAAATAGTGCACCAACTCACCCTCTGACTCCCGAGGGCGGTTCTTCACCACTGCCCAATAGGTTTTCTTCACCTCACTGTTCCTGAACATCTCGTTCAGACGGGCAAGTGCCTTACTCGTTTTGGCAAAAACAACAAGACCGCTTACGGGGCGGTCCAAACGGTGTGTAACACCTATAAAGACATTGCCGGGCTTTTGGTATTTCTCCTTAAGATACAGCTTTACGGTTTCCGAAAGCGGCGTATCACCCGTCTTGTCTCCCTGAACTATCTCGGAAGCGGTCTTGTTGACTATAATGATATGATTGTCTTCGTATACGACAGTCATTTATTTAGCGATTAGTGATTAGTGATTAGTGATTAAAAAGCTGAGGTTAGCGGCTGGCAATTCTCACTAACCGCTAACCGTCAATCACTATTTTACATGTTCATACCACCGTCTACCTGAATTACCTGTCCTGATACATAAGAAGACATATCAGAAGCCAGGAAGGTAGCAATATTGGCAACGTCTTCGGGAGTACCGCCACGACGCAAAGGTATCTTCTTGCACCATTCGGCTTTTACTTCTTCGGACAGCGCATCCGTCATAGCCGTCATAATGAAGCCCGGAGCAATAGCGTTGGCACGGATGCCGCGAGAACCCAGTTCTTGTGCGATAGACTTTGCCAATGCAATCATACCGGCCTTAGAAGCAGAGTAGTTTGCCTGGCCTGCATTACCGTGAACACCTACTACAGAAGCCATATTGATAATGCTGCCGGCTTTCTGGCGCATCATAATCGGAGTACAAGCGTGAATGAAGTTGAAAGCCGATTTCAAGTTCACGTTGATAACCATATCCCATTGCTGTTCGGTCATGCGCATCATCAGACCGTCACGGGTGATACCGGCGTTGTTTACCAGAATATCAATGCGACCGAAGTCTGCATGGATAGCCTCCACCACTTTGGCAGTATCTTCAAAGCTGGCAGCATTGGAAGCATACGCTTTGGCCTTTACGCCCAACGTTTCGATTTCTTTAGCTGTAGCTTCAGCATTTTCGTCAATCACCAGGTCGGTGAATGCTATATTAGCTCCTTCTTGAGCGAACTTTAAAGCAATAGCCTTACCAATGCCGCGAGCGGCGCCGGTTACAATGGCTGTTTTTCCGTCTAATAATCCCATACTGTTTTTAATTATTGATTAAATGTTTTTATGTTCTATGCAATGCGCCAAACACGAGGTTGACAACGTATTTGTCGCGGGTTTCATCATCCAACTTTGCACCGATATGGCCGCGGATATAGGGCACTTCAATTCCTTTTACGCAATAATGCACCAACTCGGCAGTCATGTCAATATCGTCTATTCTGAACACGCCTTTCTCCACTCCTTCGCGCAATACATCTTTGAACAGCTGTATCTCCTTGGCATCAAAACGCTTACGTACCTTCTCTACCCGCCAAATGTCGCGAAAGAAATTAGCCCGGAGCGTCCCATTACGGAATACCACCTCTTTCACTGCATCCAGACGCGTGTATATCATTTCAATCATCTTCTCGTCCGGCGATATATTCTTCTCCGCCACACGCTTCATCATGTCCGAAAGCATATCCAGTTCCGATTCGACAACAGCCATATAAATATCTTCCTTGCTCTTAAAATAGGTATAAAGCGTTCTCCTACCTTTTTTAGAAGCGAGGGCAATATCATTCATCGTGGTATTCTCAACACCCATTTTAGCAAACAACTGACGGGCTACATCCACTAATTTAGCTTTTGTCTTCGATACGGCCATAGACTAATTGCACATTGCTTAATAATTTGTGCAAAAGTAAGACATTTCCGCATATATCACAAACAAAAGCACATTTTATTAACAATCAAGCCAATTAGCAAATAAAAATATTTGTATTTTATCAGCCTATTTATCAACCGATTATGTATACTAGTGCATTTCTTATGAAAAATAATCCGGCTTTTATTTGCAAATTCAAATAAAAGCCGTACCTTTGCACTCACAAAACATCGCGGAGTGGAGCAGTTGGTAGCTCGTTGGGCTCATAACCCAAAGGTCGTCTGTTCGAGTCAGGCCTCC
>PPYF01219193.1_pt1 | contig 40288 bp, 47 predicted proteins | sample 1559871 | NCBI WGS metagenome assembly PPYF01 (sample SAMN08240021, study PRJNA423297) | Human gut metagenome, whole genome shotgun sequencing project.
GTCTTCCAGATAATCCGGAGTAAAGAAACAATATACTGCATATGCAATTGCTGCAACTGCTGCTACCGCACCGATAATTGCAAGAATCCAGAGAACAGTTGTCTTCTGATCATCATCTTTCTTATGCATCATATCGTTGAGTTTCGTTGTTGCAAGTAATTCTTCGATTCTGTTCATCTCCATACACGCCCTTTCTGCCGTCACTCTCTGCTTCGGCTCACTCATTGTTTATAGCTAGTATACCACAAATCCATGCATAATTTCCACCATATTGCACAGATTTTACGAAAAAGAATGTGTTTCTTAGGCACATAGTGCAATTTTAGTCAATTTTCTGCAGTTTTGCAAACATGGCAAACATCTTCTTCGTGCCCGCCGTATCAAAGTCCACAGTCACTTCATAGTCTCGTCCGCCTTCTGTGATCTGTGTCACCAGACCTTCCCCAAACTTAATATGACGCACTCTGTCCCCCACATCATATCCCGGACCTTTTCCCTTGGTCACAGTAAACTGCTGTGCAGGCTTTGTCGCTGCGAACGCTTTTGTCGCAAATGCCTGCTTTGCCTGACGGTAAGCAGATACCTTTGGTTCCTCCTCTGTCTGCTCTTTTTTGAACAGGGCACCGGTAGAAAGCAGACTCAGCGGAATCTCTTTTAAGAATCTGGACATCTTATTATACTGTGTCTCACCGTGTACCATCCGTCGTCTTGCACAGGTCAGCGTCAGATTCTCCTTTGCACGGGTAATTCCCACATAGCAGAGTCTTCTCTCTTCTTCCAGCTCTGCCGGATCATCTGCCGTGATCGTCATATAGCTTGGGAAAATCCCATCTTCCAGGCCGGCGAGATAGACGTGTGGAAATTCCAGGCCTTTCGCACTATGTAAAGTCATCAGCACCACATAGTCCGTCTCCTCATCAAGACTGTCGATATCTGCAACCAATGCCACTTGCTCTAAAAAACCGGAAAGTGTCGATTTTTCATCTTCTGCTTCACAGGACTCCTCATATGCAACAATTTTATTCCGGAGCTCTTCAATATTTTCCAGACGGCTTTCTGCTTCTTCATCAGAATCTGCCTGCAGTTCTTCTACATATCCAGTTGCATCGATAATCTCATCCATCAATTCCGCTACACTCATGCGTTCGCCTTCGGCTTTAAAATGCTCAATCAGGGCTGCAAAGGATTCGATTTTGCCAAGCGCACGTCCGATTCCCGGAACCGATCCTGCAGCCAGGATTGCTTCATAGAAACTGATCTCCCGTTCCGTTGCATAATCCTGCACCCTTCCAATAGTTGTCAGTCCGATTCCCCTCTTCGGTACATTGATGATCCTCCGTACTGCCAGATCATCTTTTCCATTATCTACTGTTTTTAAATATGCCAGCAGATCCTTTATTTCGCGTCTTGCATAGAAGTTTACTCCACCAACGATCTTATACGGAACATTGGATACCACCATCTTTTCCTCGAATATACGTGACTGCGCATTGGTTCTGTATAAAATAGCGAAATCCTTATATTCTCTTTTTCCACTGTTCACCTTGTCTTTGATATCACTGACAATATAATCTGCCTCATCGTAAGCAGAATCAAACTGACGGAACTGAATCTTTTCACCCTCACCATTCTCGGTCCAAAGCGACTTCTCTTTTCGTCCTGTATTGTGACGGATCACTTCATTTGCGGCGTTCAGGATTGTGGATGTGGAACGGTAATTCTGTTCCAGCTTGATCACTTTCGCATTCGGATATTCTTTTTCAAAATTCAGGATATTCATGATATTCGCACCCCTGAATTTATAAATCGACTGGTCGTCATCACCAACTACACACAGATTCTGATACTTACCGGCAAGAAGGCTTACCAGCTTAAACTGTACCGTATTCGTATCCTGATACTCATCCACCATGATATAACGGAATCTTTCCTGATAATACTCCAGCACGTCCGGCTGTGTCTGAAGAAGCTGTACCGTCTTTAAAAGCAGATCGTCAAAATCGAGTGCATTGTTAGCTTTTAGCTGCTTTTCATACTCGGTATAAACCTGTGCAATCTTCTTTTTCGCCCAATCCCCTTCCGCACGAAGTGTCATCTCTTCCGGTGTGACAAGCTCATCTTTTGCAGAAGAAATCGCACTAAGAAGCGACCGTTCCTTAAACATTTTCGTATCAATCTGCAAATATTTACACACATCCTTGATCAGTGTCTTCTGATCATCTGCATCATAAATCGTAAAATTTGTATCATACCCAAGCCGATCAATATATCTGCGCAGGATCCGCACACACATTGAATGGAAGGTGCTCACCCAGATACTCTCCGAACCGAATCCAACAATCTGATCCACTCTCTCACGCATCTCCCCGGCTGCCTTGTTCGTAAATGTGATCGCCAGGATATTCCATGGGTTCACACCTATCTGATCGATCAGCCAGGCAATCCTGTGTGTAAGGACACGTGTCTTACCGGATCCTGCTCCGGCAAGGATCAGAAGCGGGCCCTCTGTATGGAAAACAGCCTCCTGCTGTCTGTCATTTAATGTATCATAAATACTCATATTTTTGTTCCTCTTTCTTCTCCTCTCTCGAGGCTCTATTGCATCATTATATTATAAAAAAAGTAGGGTGTCAAAGAATCTCTCGTCTCTATTTTTCGTCGTAAAAATAGAAAAATCCAGCTCCTTTTTTCTTATCTGTAAAATTTTGCAAAATATCTGGACTTTAAAATTTTAATGTGCTAATATGTCATTGTATGAATGAGTGGGGCAGTTTATGTCACACTCTTATTGATTATTTGTCATGGAGGGATAATATAATGAGTAGAAAAATCAGAACAGAAGCGGTCGATTCTTTATTTGATGCCGTTCTCAGTCTGAAAAGCAGAGAAGAATGCTACACATTCTTTGAAGATGTCTGCACGATCAATGAGCTTTTATCGCTTTCACAGCGTTTTGAAGTAGCTAAGATGCTACGTGATCAGAAAACATACCTGGAGATTGCAGAAAAGACTGGTGCTTCCACAGCAACAATCAGCCGCGTAAACCGCTCTCTTAATTATGGTAATGATGGATACGATATGGTATTTGAGAGACTTCAGGCAGGGGCTGAAGAATCCGAATCTTAATTTTACAGACACCGGCAGGAGTTGGTAGTAACAGCTATTGCCAAACACATAATAGCAAAAAGGAACGAATTTCAAAATCTGAAATCCGTTCCTTTTTTTATTCTTCTTAAAAAAGCTAACGCTTTTATTTTTTCTTATCCGGCTTTGGAAGTTCGTCCACCATTTTTTCAATCAGTTGCTTTTTCACATACACATCAAAACTGAGATTACAGATAAAGGCAAACTTCTGAAGCTGTTCTCTTTCTTCATCATCCACACATACAAAAGAATGCTCAGCAGTCTCATACGCCTTACGAATACTATCCTGCAACTCTCCGATCCTGCTTTTTTCCATCTTACAGACTTCTTCATAGATACTTTCCATGTCAAATTCCGAATCCACAGCAAAATATTTGTCTGTCAGTGGCTTTAACAAAATCTCAATATCTTTGATTGAGAGCAGGTTTTTAAAATAATAGACAAAAATTAAAACCAGAAGGTGCTCTTTGGAATACTTTTTCTTGTTCGGAGGCGGAAGCAGATTGTTTTTCGCATAATTATTGATCATCGTTTTCGTCAGGATCTTATCATCCTCATAACGCTTCGTCGAACTGAGCTGTTCCTCCATAAAAGTTGTTACCTGATCCATATATAAATCTATATTCGGAATATCTACCGGATGAATATAATCAATTCTGCCGACACTTTCCAGGATACTGTTTAATAAATCTTCCGTATTTATCGTCATTCTTTTTCACCTCAATATAGATATTATATAGTATTAAAAACTAGATATCAAGTCTTTTCTCTATCTTTCATCCAGGCTTTTTTAACGTAAATGACGTATTAACAATTCACTTTTTTCTGTTTCCACATATTCCGTTTATACTGAATACATGATTTCAGAAGCTCTGCAGAAGTATTAACGATCAGTTCTTCCGGAAAATGACTCTCCTCGATCACCGGAAGCGCATAACTGTAATCTGCAAGATCTACATCCATATGTGCGTCGCTTCCCATCGTAACCGGAACTTCGTATTTCTTACAGTATTCCAGCATTTTTAAATCATTTTTCCTGGTATCCACGCGGAATCCGCCAGGTCTTAACGAACCGTTATTTACCTCCAGAACGGTTCCTGTCTCTTTTGCTTTTTTGGCCAACTGTTCATAATCCACCGGATATCTTCCGTCATCCGGATGTCCAATAATGTGAATCAGCGGATTCTCCATTGCCGCAAGGTATGCCGCCGTGATTGCCTCTTCCGTCCGCTCGCCTTTATAACAAGGTCCATGAATACTTGCAATTGCAATATCCATCTGACAAAGTGTGCTCTCCGGAAGGTCAACCTCTCCCTTTTCATTCATAATATTCAGTTCCACACCCATGAACAGTCTCACGCCGTACATTTCACGCGGTACGACATGCAGATTCTGGAAATAGAACTCATGACAGGTTCCCGGCATCTGCGGTGCATGTTCAGTCAGTGCAAATGCCTCCAGTCCTTTCTCTTTCGCCATCTGTGCCATCTCACGTATCGTATTGTATGCATGTCCGCTGACAATGGTATGTGCATGTGTATCTAAAACTATTTTCATCGGTCTTTCCTCCTGCCTGCTCTTTGTCTGTGTTCTCACAGCTCATCTTTTCTTATATTCTTATGATAAACTGATTCTTTCTTTTTTACAATCCGTTTTTCCCCACTGTTTTCATTTCTAAAATTTCTATAAAATGTGCGGTGTTTTTGTTGTCACATGGTACAATAGACTATAAGAATATTTAACGAAAGAGGTTTTTTTATGAATCTTTTAGCAGCACTTGCAAGTGTACGGATCTTTCCCAGAAAAGCTTCCCATCAGGCACTGACTACCCGTTGGGGAAAAGCTATTGATCCGCAGCACATACTGGAAGAATATCCACGTCCGCAAATGATCCGCGATCAATATATCAACCTGAATGGAGAATGGAATTACACAGTTCTTTCAGAAAAAAATACCATAACCAAAGAAGGAACTCTTCTCGTTCCTTTTTCTCCGGAAGCCCCTCTTTCCGGTGCCGGTTTCCAGTTAAAGCCGCGCGAAAAAATGCTCTGTGAGCGCCTGCTGTCGGTCAAGTGCCTTCCTTCCGACGGATCCCGATGCATCTTGCATTTTGGTGCAGTCGATCAGTATGCGAAAGTTCTGGTAAATGGAAAAGTAGTTGTCTCACATATCGGCGGATATCTTCCATTTTCTGCTGATATCACAGATGCTCTGCAGGTGGGTTGCAACACTCTGACTGTACACATTGAAGACCGTTCCGACACTTCTTATCACAGTGTTGGAAAACAGAAATTAAAGCGTGGCGGAATGTTCTACACCGCCCAGAGTGGAATCTGGCAGACAGTATGGATGGAATGGGTTCCGGCTGTCTATGTCAAAAAACTGGAACTCACCCCTTTATATGAAAAAGAGACGGTACACGTATCCCTTCTTTTAAATCATCCGATTTCCGGATGCAGCGATGCCGAAGCGGTTGTCTGTCACGTCAGAGACATGGACGGTCGCCTGATTTCCAAAGGGATCTGCACCAATCAGTCTGACTCTCTTTGCTGTTACTCCTGCTACTGTGACGTCAACAATATGCATCCCTGGAATCCTGATGATCCTTATCTTTATACAATTGAGATACAGGCAGGCGAAGATAAAGTCACCGGCTATTTTGCAATGCGTACCTTTACCATCGAACCGGATAAAAAAGGACTTCCCCGCTTCTGCCTGAACCATGAACCACTTTTTCTGAATGGAGTCCTGGATCAGGGATACTGGCCGGACGGGCTTTACACTGCGCCATCTGATGAAGCGCTGATCTATGATATCCAAACCATGAAAAATCTCGGCTTCAACATGATCCGTAAACATGTAAAAGTCGAGACTGCAAGATGGTATTATCATTGCGACCGCCTTGGAATGATCGTCTGGCAGGACATGGTAAACGGTGGCACCTACAATGCTCCGTTCATGACCTGGCTGCCTGCACTCTTTCCAAAATTCAAGCTTCACACCAGTGACCGGATTCATCCTCTCTTCGGCAGGAAAAATGTACATGGCAGAGAAGAATTCATCCGTGAATGCAAAGAAACTGTCACTGCCCTAAAAGCATTCCCATGCATCAGCACCTGGGTAATCTTCAATGAAGGCTGGGGACAGTTTGATTCAAAAAAGCTCACTGCCTTATTCCGCGAACTGGATGACACCCGGCTCATCGATTCCGCCAGCGGATGGTTTGACAGACGGCAGGGAGATTTCAAAAGTGAACATAACTACTTTGCAAAGCAGTTCGTAACTCCATCTGACCGCGCTTTCGTCATCTCCGAATACGGAGGCTACACCTGCCAGGTCAAAGGACATACCTGCTCCGGCAAGACATACGGATATAAAATCTACTCTTCACAGGAAGAATTCCAGGCAGCCTATCATAAACTTATGTCTGAAGAAATCGACCCCCTCAAAGAACAGGGATTGTGCGGAGCAGTATATACACAACTCTCCGACATCGAAGATGAAATAAACGGGCTGATAACTTACGACAGGGAGGTTTGTAAGTTGTAGGTGGTTGGCAAAGTTACACACCCATGGATTCGGATTCACCCCCGCTCGCGCTTAGTCCGCAAACGTAGCGGATACTAAGTTCGATGATGTCTGACGACGTCCTCTCACTAAGTACCGACGTTTCCGATGGGGTTCATTCCGAATGCATGGGTGCTTGCGTTTGTCGCTCCAGTACAAGTTGTGCGGAGGCGCTTCGCTGCCGCACTGGGAAAATACTATTTTAATTTCAGTGTGATAGGTTGCTCAGGAACGTAAACTTTATACCTTATCAATATACCTCCAGTACTTCTGCAAATCCATTGCCATCACTTCCCGTTAGACGCCGCATCCAGGCGATGCGCAGCGGATGCCGTCCCCCCTGGTATTAGTTTTTTGTGCGCTTAGTATGGTGCCGTCTTCCCCCATTCGCCGATGCGGTTCTGGTGTCATAGCACAGCCCGGGGCAGAACGATAATTCTGCTGGCGGGCCCTCAAAAAACGCCGGCACTTAGTGAGGGGATAACGCTTGCGGTATCACCGAACTTAGTACCGCTGCGTTTTTTGCGGAGCGAAAGCGCGCCCGAAAGCAGAAATATCGTTCTGCCCCGGGCGTCCCTTTCCCATCACCTAACTCATCAGCAAAATCCCCGAAAACGGCGGCAGGTCCAGCGTCACATGCGTCCCTTTTTTTGCTTTTGCCGGCAATGTCTTTTTCTTTTTTGTATTTCCTCCATATTCGTCCCAGTCCGTATCCAGTATCACACTGAGTTTTCCTTCTTCTTCGGTATCCAGTTCGTAATCTTCCTGTTCTTCGTCTGAGAAGTTGAATATCGCGATAAAGTTCTTATTTTTTCCTTTTCTTTTGATCGCATAGATACAGCGTTCTTCCTGATGGCAGTCCAGCCATTTGAAATTCTCCGGATCATAATCATGCCAGAATGCATCATTTTCCTGACCGATACGGTTCAGTTCGATCATATAACAGTGAAATGCATCATGGAGCGGATATTTTAGGATATCCCAGTCCTGCTCGCGGCTTTCATCCCACTCGCGAAGCTGACCAAATTCATTTCCCATGAAATTCAGCTTCTTACCAGGATGCGCCATCATATACAGATACATGGCTCTTGCCTGCGGGAACTTATCCTCATATTCTCCGTTCATCTTCTGGAGAATCGTTGCCTTTCCATGTACCACTTCGTCATGACAGTATTCCAGCAAAAAATGCTCATTATAATAATACATCATCGAGAATGTCAGCTTATGATAATCTCTGCTTCTGTATTCTGGTGCACTCTGGAAATATTCCAGTGTATCGTGCATGAAGCCAAGATCCCACTTGTAATCAAAACCAAGTCCTCCCTGGTCAACCGGTTTGGTAACACCTGGAAAATTGGTGGAATCTTCTGCGATCAGCATGGCTGTCGGATGAAGGGACTTTAGTCCCTGGTTCATCACCTTCAGAAAATCCAGTGTCGTTCCGTTAACACCCCTGGCCTCGTCACCCTGCCAGTAGATCAGACGGCTGACTGCATCCATACGGATTCCGTCAAAATGGAACTCACTCAGCCAGTAATTTGCTGCCGACTGTAAGAAACATCGTACTTCCCCTCTGGAATGCATGAAATTACAGCTTCCCCATTCGCTTTCACCTACTGCCGCATTTGGATATTCATACAGACAGGTTCCGTCAAATTCTTTCAAGCCATAATAATCGACTGCAAAATGTACCGGAACAAAATCCATGATCACACCAATTCCTGCCTGGTGACACTCATCCACAAATTTTTTCAGCTCATCCGGTGTTCCATAACGTGCGGTCGGCGCAAAAAATCCGGTATTCTGATATCCCCAGGATCCATCAAAAGGATGCTCAGAAAGTGGCATCATCTCAATATGAGTATAATGATTCTTTTTTACATAAGGAATCAGAAGCTTTGCAAGCTCAATATAAGTATACCAGTCTGTCTTCCCTTCTCCTTTTTTTCTCCAGGATCCTGCATGGATCTCGTAGATATTGACCGGACTGTCAAATCCGACTGTCCGGTTCTTCATCCATTTTTCATCCTTAAATTTATAACTATAAAGATCCGTTAAGATTGAGCAATCTCCTGGTCTTAATTCCATCTGGAAGCCATATGGATCACAGTGCTCTACCCTTCCGCCATTTGCTGTGTAAATGCAGTACTTATACAGCTGACCAGTCTTCGCCGGAATCGGCTCTGACACATATACACCGCTCTGTCCCTCCTGATACATCGGGATCTCTGTCCAGTTACTGAACTCTCCAAATACGCACACTCCTTTTGCCGATGGCGCAAACACACGGAAAATAAAATTTTCACCCTCTTTATGCGCTCCAAAATAACGATATACATCAAAAAGATGCCCTGTATAAAACTCCTTCCGCATCTCTTTTCCCCCTGTTTATTTATTTTTTTGAAAAGATATGTTTGATAAAAACATACATTACAATAGCAAATGCCATCAGATATCCAAACGCACCGATTGCCGGAATCCCCCACAACCTTGGCTGCATATTGGTTGTACAGATAATGCTGGAACTGATCAGAAGTGCCATCACCCACAGCCCCATTACAATATTCCGAACCAACCTTCTGAGCAACCCGGAAAGCTCATCCGAAGTATGAAGATCCAGGTTGACTCTGGTCTGTCCTTTCATGTGACCCTGCAGGATGTCTGCTGCAAGGGAAGGAATATCCATTGCCTTGTGAAGAGAACGATACATTCTTTTTGCATCATTCTTTATCTCTTTTTTCCACTGTTCCTTCGTCAGAAAGCTCTCCTTCATCCGTGCCGCCGCAATCTCAACCATGTTGATCTGCGGACTGATCTCGGCAAGCACACCTTCCATATTGGCAAGTCCTCTTGCAAGCATAGTAAGTCCATGAGGCATGGAAATTTTATTTTCCTTCATAACTTCCATCAGATCCTGCATAACTTCCGCAATATCGATATCACCCATATCAATCGTTCCATATTTTGCCATCAGATTATTGATATCTTCATACAGCTTGCTCTGATCCGGCTTTCCGCGGAACTCGCCAAGTGCCATCACCGCTTCCTGGATCAGACCGATGTCATTCTCTGCCACACCTTTGACTGCATTACTGATCTGTTCCCGGTCACGCTCGGTAAGTCTTCCCATCATTCCCATATCGATCCAGACAATCTTTCCATCACGGATACGCACATTGCCCGGATGCGGATCAGCATGAAAAAAACCATCCTCCATAACCTGGCGAATGTAATTATCTACAAGCTTTGTTCCAATCTCATTCAGATCATAGCCATTTGCCAGCAGATTTTCTTTATCGTTGATTGCAAATCCATCAATATATTCCATCACTAGCACATGGTTGGTCGTATATTCGCGATAGAGCCGAGGCGTTGTAACAAAAGCCACATCCTGATTGCGCTGGGCAAATTCTTCCATACTGGCTGCCTCCAGAAGGAAATTCATCTCCTGCTGGGTGACAGTCCAGAGCTCGTCCAGAACCATGTTAATATCCACCATGTCCTTGATCGTACCTGGCGGGACCAGCTTTGCCGCTTTGTGGAGCAGGCTGATATCTCTGGACATTACCTTATAGATGCCCTGCCTCTGAACTTTGACGACAACATCTTCCCCAGTCTTCAGAACCGCCCGGTGGACCTGTGCGATCGATGCCGATCCCAGTGGATGCACATCAATGCTCTGGAATACTTCGTTCCACTCATAACCGTAGGACTTGCGGATCACTTCTGCTACCTGTTCAAATGGCATCGGTGTCACCTCGGAATGAAGCCGCATCAGTTCTTCACAATAGCTTTTCGGAAGAATGTCGGAATGCAGTGACATGATCTGACCAAGCTTAATATAAGTCGGTCCCAGATCCTCCAGGATCAACCGGAGCTTTTCCGGGGTAAGTCCACCGGTAATCCCATGTTTTCTGAGGACTGCTGTCATCTCCCGCAGTCTGGAACCGTATTTATTTGACTCTTTTGGCTGGTTTTTGTTACTCATTCATGTCCTCGTTGCCAGATTCAATTGCTTCAACTTCTTTTGCTGCTTCCTCTGCCGTCTCTGTTCCAACAGTTTCAGCCATCTCTCCTGTCTGTTCTACAACTTCTTCTACTTCTTTTGTTTCTTCTTCTGAAACTGTTGCTTCACGTTCATAAATTCTTTCTTTGAGCTGTTCAATCTGCTCCGGTGTCATCTTGTCAAGCAGCTCATCCAGTTCTTCCGGTGAAGATGTCCTGACAGAAACATTAACATTTTCTTTTACGGTCTTCTTGATATTGTGGCGAAGTTCCTGATTCAGAACTTTTCCCTGTTCTACAGCTGCTTCTCCACGTTCTGCCATCTTATCCAGAACTTCTTTTGACTTTTCTGCAGTTACTGCTACTGTACCAATCCCTGCAAGTAATACTTTCTTAACTCCATCTCCTAAGCTTCCCATAACGTCTATCTCCTTTCACAATTTCAATCTGCTTTAAAGTCCAAGGAATGTAAGCCCCTTTGGTAGAAAAATAATAATCCCGGCGATCGCTGCCATAATTGCTGCAATCAGAACCGCACCTGCTGCTGTATCTTTTGCAATCTTTGCAAGTGGTTTCCGCTCTTCCGTCACCAGATCGACCACCGCTTCTACTGCGGTATTGACCAGTTCCAGCGCCATGATAAGCCCAAAAAGCGTCAGGCAGATGCACCATTCCAGCAATGAGATCTTCAATATCACTCCGGCAATCACTACCAACACCGCTGCCGCACAGTGAATCTTCATATTCCGCTCTTTTTTGATACAGGTACCAATTCCTTCAAATGCGTATCCAAAACTCTTATAGAGCGGATCTTTCTTCTGACTGTCCATATTTCATCACCTGCTTCTTATTATTGTCTTTATTTTACCAAATCAGCTCTATAATAACCAGTCTTTTCCGTATTTTCTTTCTATACAATCTGTAAAAATTGTAAATTTGTATTTGTATTTTGTATCGAAAAAAGCAGAAATACCATTTCTGATATTTCCGCTTCTCTGTCTGTTTATTTTATCTCTAATTCATCCATCGTTGTTTCCGCATTCATTGCAAAAAGTACACCTCCGAGGAATCCCGGGAAAACAATCGCATATCCTGCAAATATGATCAGCCAGGATATTCCTTTTAACGCCACCAGACTGACAACTCCCCAAAGTGCTGCACCTATAACCCCACACAATAATGCATTCGTCAGCAGAAACCATCCTGTCATACTCTTTTTTCCATATTTTTTATTCTTCCAGAAATCCCACAGCTTTCTCATTTTACATCTTCCTTTCCAAATTCCTTACCTTTAACAGAATCTTAACAAAGGTATGTAAAATCCAAAGGATCTGCCATGTAAAATCTATGTAAGAATTTTAAATCACCTGATGCTTCAGCCACTTTCTGCTGTGAAATCTCCACGAAAAAATAATCCCACGGAGTGTCCAGTCTGAAAACATTCCGATCCACACGCCCATCGCTCCGACACCAACTATCCGAATCATAAATACGCTGAGGCAAAAACGGCACAGCCACATCGTCGTGCAAGATGTGAGCATTGAAAATTTCACATCCCCGGCTGCGCGCATACCATAGCCCGGGATAAATGCCATAATCCATACCAATGGCTTTACAATCGTGATCCACATCGTCATATGGATACACATATCCGCACTTTCTTTTTCCATACCACCAAGGATCGTGATCGGTTTTGTCAGCACAAATACACTCAGACAGCTGATGATCAGAATCACTTCCGCAATCATACAAAGCTTTTTGATATAGTAAACCGCTTCATCTTTTCTGCCAGCCCCAATACACTGTCCAACAATCGTCATCAACCCAACGCCAACTCCGATTGCTGCAATTCCATTCAGATTTTCCAGAATACTCGTCATTGCCTGTGCCGCGATTGCCACTGTGCCGAGCGTTGATACGGAGGACTGAATCGCAAGCTTTCCAAGCTGGAACATACTGTTCTCTACCCCTGACGGGATACCGATACTTAGAATTCTCCGGATCATCTGGAAGTCTGGACGGATTTTCAGATAATCACGCACCACGATCGGCTGCCTGTCCTGACGCAGCTGGGCCAGAACTACAACTGCACAGAAAACACGTGAAATCAGAGTTGCAAGTGCTGCCCCTGCAACACCCATATGAAATCCCCAGATCAGCATTGCATTTCCTGCAATGTTCATCACATTGGATATCATGGAAATGAGCATCGGACCTTTCGTATTATCCTGTGCCCTGAAAATCGATGCTGCCGAATCATAAGCTGCGATAAACGGAAAGGACAGTGCCGTGTAGAAGAAATAAATTTCCGACGCACGCATGACCTCCGCCTCCACTGATCCAAAGATCAGACGCAGCATCGGCTTTTGGAAAACAAGACAGATCAGGCTGATCACAACCGAAATTGCCGTAATAATAAACAGCACCTGCCTTGCGGATTCATTTGCCCGCTTCACATTCTTCTGTCCGATATACTGTGCACAGACGATCGCACCTCCTGCCGCCAGCGCAGAAAACGCCTGGATCACCAGCACATTGATCGAATCCACCAGCGATACTGCTGAAATCGCCGCAGATCCCACATTGCTTACCATCATTGTGTCCGCTGTTCCCATGATGGAGTTCAGAAGCTGTTCCAGAACGACCGGTATCAGAAGATCTGCAATCATTTTATTTGTGAACATATGCTTTTGTTCCATTTTCTTTTAACTCCCTTTTTCCTCTGCTTCTCTCTTACTTCATTCCTGATTTCAAATAATTTCAAAAAAATCCCTTTGCTATTATGGTCTTCTTAAACTCAAAATGCAAGTATTTTTTTGCCCTGATGCGTTTAACAGACGGCTTTCTTTCTATCTCACAAAGTTTTCAAACCCAAATGAGGCAGAAACCGTTTTTTTCATACATACTTTCTACCTATCAGCACATACTTATCTTATCCTGCCGGCAGTTTTTAAGATTTTCACTTTTTTCTGCCTGTGCCATATCAGATAAGGAGGTCCCCATGAAAAAAGAAAAACATTCTGATATTTCATCCCGCAAAAAATCCAATCAGAAGATCATCGATTCCTACGATTATCTGTCTAATGCAGCATCTGCGCAGGACTGCACCGGTCTGATCCCTGTCGGTCCCACAAACAGAGCAGAGCTGGAATCCTACGAAGAAGTCTATCATTATCAGCCGCCGAAAATTGATCCGGAGAAATGTGAGTGACTTCTATCAACCAAATAAGGAACGGTTTCGCTCTTTTTGTCCGAAACCGTTCCTTATATTTACGCTGGTAACTACTACTATAACATGAAAAAGCATAGAACATCCTTTGTCTCATTTTCTACAAAAATCATCCCGGTAAATTTCTGGTATCCTGCCTTTTTCGCCATCTCCAAAGAAACCCGCAGGCGCTCGATTTCCCGGCTGCGCAGCTTTTCAAAATGTTCGATCGTATCTTTTCCTTCATAGCAATAGCCCTTTGTTCCAACCAGGGCATATTCGCCATAAGAATAAAAATTACTCTGGAGAAATTCCAGACGTTCGGAAAACATTTCCTTCATTTACACCAAGATAAACGGTAATCTTCATCTTCTATTCCTCATCAAAATCTACTTCAAATACGCCTTCCGGTGTCTTCATGGTCAGGATTCCAAGATTAAAATCATCATCCTGAATCGTGATATGATATTCAAACACGACATCATCATCAAATTTGGAAAGTAAAATATATTCTCCATTTTCCTTTCCTTCAATCTGATCACAGATATCATCGTATACATCCTCTCCGGAAATCAGTCTCGGATATCCGGATGATTTGATTTTCTTTTCAATTGCTTCATATAATTCGTTCATGCTTTCTCTCTCTTTCTTTTTTTCATTTTATGTTGTTCTTTTTACGAGAATCTGATCTTACATCTCCTCCCGAAATCGCACATTTTAATTTATGCTGATTTCAGCATAACATACCCGCTCTATATTTTCTATTTTGACCAGGTCAGTTCTTCCTTCCCGGTATAATCAAATTTACCATCGTTTTTCTCTTCCAGCGCCTTAATCATATGATAGGTGTATTCATTATACGGCATCGGGATTCCAAGCTCTTTTCCCATCCGCACAAGCTCGCCGGAGAACATATCGATTTCCGTGTGGCATCCGGCATCCAGATCCTGCAAGGTGGAATATCTGGCTGACGGTGGGACCGCACTTCCACGTCCGGACGAGCTTTCGGTCTTGCTCATATCGATTCCTTTTGCCTGTGCGACTGCTTCCAGCTCTCTTTTTAATCCGTCACTGATTGCTTTCATGTGCACGCTGTCACGGTAACATCCAACGCCTGCTCCCAGAATCGCCTGCGGCAAATTGCTGCACACATTCAGGCAAAACTTGCACCAGATCTCTTCCTGAATATACTCTGTGAAGCGGAAATGAATCCCGGTATCTGCAAATAACTCTTCCACTGCTTTCACCCGCTCGCTGTCGAACGGCGCGGACGGTTCTCCGAAAATGATTCCAAGTGTGGTCGGTGGATCAAAATGATAACCGTCTTCCTCTTTATGTGAAGCCACTTTAATCAGTGCCGGTAACACATGCTCCATTCCCACTGTTCTGCCAATGATCTCTTCGCTGTCAACACCGTTCATCAGACTCATGATCACCGTATGCTCGCCTGTTACTTTTTGTATACTCTCCAAAGCACCTTCCAGTGAACCGTATTTCAAAGCAATCACCATCAGATCCACATCATGTGCCTCATCCGGAGTCCACACCTCCGGATGGTAAGTCTTGCCATTGATCGCACATCCGTTCTTTTTCAGACGTTCTGCTCTTTCTCCTTCAGCGATTACTCCAAGCCGGATATCTGATTTTTCAGAAAGACCCCAGATCACATAAGAGCCTACTGCTCCCGCACCTAAAACTGCAACTGATTTTATCTTCATCTTCTCTCACCTCGTAAATTTTCTATTTTTCAACCTTTCGGAGTACCCTTGCCGGATTGCCGACGATTCCCGTCTTTTTCAATAAAATTCCAAGAACCATGACAAACGCCAGAGATGCTGCACGTAAAAGTACCGCTGCCATTTTGTTGTCCTCCTGATGTATGTTATTTTCTCTTTATCCCCGCATCGGTGTCCTGACTTCAATCAGATTGCCGTCCAGATCATAAAAACGGATCACTTTCTGTCCCCAGCTGTACGTCATCAGCCTGGTGACATATTTGGTTTCCGGATACAGTTTTTCTATTTTTTCAGTAAATGTTTCAATATTCCGCTCTTCAAAATAAAGTTCACAGGAATTATTCTCCGGGACAACTTCTTTTCCTGTAACATCCTTCCAAACTTTTTCGTCCTGTAAAACAAGTCCTTCTGTCAGAATAACGTTTCCATCATTGTCCAGAATGATATCCAGACCAAACAGATCATGATAGAATTTCTTTGATTTTTCAATGTCTTTTACGACAATCAGGATATTCCTTAATCTCATCTTCTCCTCCACAACCTGATTTTTTTACTCTATCAGTTTTTTCTGATCTTCCTGGTAAAAAATAGGCTTTTCCTATTCAACTTCCCTTCCCAGTAGCACACCGCCATGGAGGATATCTTCCATCCTATGCACACGATGTTATCCGGATTGCACGGGATTTATTCGACACCTCCAGTGCAAATGGGTTCGCTTTCCTGGAATAGCTACCGCAAATACTTCTGTGTCTTTTCCATTACGTTTTTCAGGATATCAATGTTTTGTAAAATATTTTCTTTTTCCAATGAATGATTGGCATCCTCATACACATAAATCGGAACTGCCTGATTCTTTGAACATGCAATTACTTTTTTTACATCGCTCCACGGATCCGCAGTTCCAATAAATGCAATTGCATCATCATGTTCAAACATAAAAGTCTGTTCAAGCGGGGTATAAAAAATCTGGCAGCATTTTATCTTATATTTCTCAGCATAAGCGGATGCAATAATGGTTCCTACGCTTTTGGAAATAAATAAAACTTCACTGTACTCGTCAAATGCGATTTCTTCAAGCTCCTTTTCTGCCTGCGCATACAAGCACTCAAATGCCTCTTGCATTTTCTTTTTATCGCCGCGTATATTTTTGCCATTATAGGAATACTCCTGCATGACTGTCTTTTCATATCCATATTCCTGAACCAGTTTTCTTGCATAGTACAAAAGTGGCTTATCACAATGATAACCAATGCCTGGGAAAAATACTGCTATTTTCATGGCATCCTCCTGATTTATCTTTTATTTCCATATTTATCAAAATTTTTCCTGAGTGCAATCTCCGTCGGTATAATCGAACCCACCAGTGGAATCATCTGAAATACACACAGAATTCCCCCGACATTTCCTATGGCATCATTAGACTTTCCAATAACCAGAAATAACACAATTAAAGATACCACCAAAAGAATAAGTCCACAGATATACCAGATCTTTCCGCAATAATGATGTGCAAATACCCAGGTGTCCTGATTCTTCATTGACATTGATGTTCTGTAACCAAACACATAATTGATCTGATCCGGTGCTTTTTTCAAAAACATTTTTCCGAAGCCGATCATTGTAAACGGAATCAGTAAATCCATTATAAGCATAAAAATCCAGAATCCCATAACCGCACCTCCATTATTTTATCTTTTTTCAGTTTTTCTCAGATACACACACCCCAAATGTCTTATGTTTTAGTTTACTCTCTTGGGACAAATTAATCAACAAACCGTTTTCGGTTCTTGTGCATTTTGTGGTAAAAAAGAAACTGGAAATTTGTGCAAATGCTGGTGAATTCGGTTCTCTATACAAATCAATTTTTAAGGCAGGACTTGCTCCTTTCGGACTTGCTCTGACTCCTAATATTTCACTGGTGATCATCAACCTGATATTGCAGGGCGTAGGTGATGGAAGTCAGCCACTTATGAGCAAATATTATGGTGAAAAAAGGACAAATGACTTAACCGAAGCGAAACATATGGCTTATACTTTTGCTATTATTTATCTGCCATATTACTCGGATAAATTATATGATAAAATAAGGGACTTTTAGTTGCAGGTTGTTCTGGAGTTTCAAAATCTTCAGCGGAGAACGATTGGCTATCAGATAAAAACACCAATTTCACATTTTTTGCATATCTTAAATGAGAATGTTATACCACCCAGGAGGACTTATGAAAAAAAATTTTATATCCTTACTTTTTGTTTCTGCTATAACTGTCGGCCTTTTATCAGCCTGCAGCTCTGCACCTGCCGATGATAATGCCACGAATCCTAAAGCTGAAACCGTCACTTCCCAAGCCAATCATGACACCAATTCTTCTCCTGTCTCTGTGACACTGAACGAAGTCGCCCATTCTATCTTCTATGCCCCGCAATACGTTGCGATTGAAAATGGGTATTTTGCGGATGAAGGAATTAATTTGACTCTTGTTACTGGTTTTGGGGTAGTTTAGTTAGTACAAGACAATATTTATTATTTCACCCGCAGTCTCTGACCAACATAGATCAAATTAGGGTTGGATAGCCCATTAAGCTGTGCAACCTTCTGGTAGGATGTGCCGTATTTAGCTGCAATACCGGAAAGCGTATCTCCAGACTGGACAGTGTAATACTGTGCGGATGAAGCACCTGACTTACCGTTCACGATATTCTGAATCGTATTGTAGTCATATCCGGCAGCTGATAGACGATTCTTTCTGTCGTTTCCATTGCCCCATTTACCGGCAAGAACTTCCTGTGCGATCTGCTCATTTGATTTTCTGGCAAACGCAGCGTTGATCTTGTTCTGTACTTCCGTATACCGGCTGCCGAGAACAATCTTCCTTGTGTCACCGTTACCATATTTACCGGATTTCGTCTCATTTACAAGCATATCTGCTGATGCGGAACTGATGTGATCAATAAATCCCTGTACTTCACTGTACCGCGATCCAAGAGCAAATTTACGTGCATCTCCGTTCCCGTATTTTCCCTGCATAACTCCAACTGCCAAATCCAGCGCAGACCCTGCCGGAGCTGTTGCTGGATTACTTGGTGATACGTTATTTCCTTTACCGGCGTATTTATTCCAGTCTTCCCGGTTTCCATAGAATTTGTTCAAATCCAGATTTCCAGCCCATCCATTTAAACGCCCACACGAACTGTACTGTCGCATTACGCAGGTATAACTTCCTTCATTCCAAGGATGATCCTGATACCCCGTTGTATTCATGTCAGCGTACTGTGCTACCCAAAGCGGATAATTTCCGATTCCGGAAAGCCGGTTCATGGCACTCTGCTGGACATATACAATTGGATTGACCCCGGTTTTAGAAGCAACATAGTCACACCATGACTTCACCCAGGCATGATCATTTGTGCCAAATGCCGGATTCGTGTATGATTCCCAGTCTAAGATAAGAATCGCTTCTCCCACACGATTTCCAACCTGTTTTAAGAAATGGTCTGCCTCTGCCTGTACGTTTCCACCAGATGCATAGTGATAAATACCCAAGCATTTGCCTGCTGTTTTCGCCTGTGCATAGGCTCTCTCATAATCCGGGTTTACATAACCAGTTCCTTCAGTTGCCTTCGTGATCACAAAGTCACACGGAACAACTGTAAGATTAATCCCTGATTGATAGCTGCTTATATCAATTCCATTCATTGCCATAATACATTCTCCTTCCAAATAAAAAGAGGACGATTATTCGCCCTCTGAATCATTATCCACTTTCACCTGATCTTCTACCTGCGATCGGATGTGCTTCACAAGTGGCTGCATAAATGCCGGGATATTCACTCCCATGTCCTGAATATTTTCTAAAATACTGATAATCTCATTGCAGATCAGCCACATTGCCACAACACATGCCACCAGAAATGTGACTGGTGACTTCCAACCAATTGAAGTTGATGCATATAGAAGCATTTCATCAATAATCGCTCCCACAACTACCAGCAGCCACATAGATACCTTCTTAAAGATTCCACGGATGCTTTTATAAGAGTTGATATCCTCTGCTCTGTATTTGCTTGCCATAAGTCCGGTCGCATAATCGATCAGATTGCACGCCACCAACAGGATCACCGGTACTGCAAGCACTCCAAGGAGTGCCGACAGGAACGCAAATACTGCCGTAAAAATTGCTTTGATATAATTTGCCTGTTCCATTTTATATACCTCGTTCTTTCTTATTTTACTGTAAAAAAATAAGACCTTTTGGGTCTCGCTCTTATTTCCATATATGCCCCTTTCTGCATTGAAAAAGAGAGGCGTTAACCTCTCTTAAATAATGTTTTCAGTTATATAATAAATGTCTTTTTTATTTTATTATATAATTCAACTCCATTTTTTATTTCTGATTCTTCTACCATACCATCTGCTATTTTTATTCCGCCAGTTGCTTTTACTTGTGGCATATTTTTTCTTATCTCATCCACAGTTTCTTTTGGAATATCTATTCTTCCGCTTTGCATACAATCAATGCGTCTTTTTAGACATTTTTGGATATAACATGATTTTTTCAGTTCCTCCAAAACTGCTACCTCATCTGCATTAAGATATTCCCGATAATTCGACTGCAAATGCTTTACCATTTTGATTACTTCTAATGATGTTTCATACATAAAATGATATCCTGTGATATATTTTGTTCCCTCCAGACATATCTTTATTTGGAATTGAACATTATTAACTATCCACGCAATATCTTCATCTTTGTATTCTGAAAATGGTCTTCTGGGAGCTTCTGGATTATTCATATATATTCCAAGACAACCAGTTATAATATTCTCAGTTTTTTCCAAAATCATATTAACGCATTCTTCTATCCTATCTCGAACTATTCTATTTTTCTTTATATTAGGCAGTGTGACGCTCGTAAATAGAAATACTAAACTTGCAAGAAATGACATTCCTAATGTATCCAAAAAATTCAAAACTTCTGCACATGTACTTCCCTCCACGGGTCTTTCCAGCAACATACTAATAATGTCAATTTGAGCAAATACCTGTGGATATGGTGCCACTGAATTTTTTATTCTTACCAATAATACAATTACAGAAACTATCGCAGTCCACTTATTTTTCATCAGGAACTTCCAAATTCTTTTAACATTTTTCTCAACATTCATTAACATATCTCCCTCCACCGTTATTATACAGTAAGAGAATCCATCTGCCAATGCTTCATTTAATAAACTGTTTCCTCCAACATCCCCTTTCCAACATCCATCAGCTCATTATACTGGTCTTCCGTAATCCTGCCCGTGGCGAAGAAAATGTCAATCTTATTCTTCAGATCTTCTGTCAGACCGTTTCTTTCCTTTAATTTTTTCAGTGTCTTGTATAACATAATCATACCTCCAATTCTGTAAGTGCTACTGCGTACTCACTGTTAACATAGGCTTCTGCTGATTGTATATCCATGTCATAGATATAATCACGATTGTCGTTGAGTTGCTGTTTGACATAATTCCAACCATTAGCCATGCTAATCGGATAGTTAAATACTGTATATCCGTCTAACTGGTCGGATGTGACGGAGATGTTGGTTACTGGATAATATGTTGTAAGTGCATTAAAGGCGGCAATTTCAGCAGGGGTAAGTGGGGTTTCGATGGGAGTTGCGAGGGCGTAGTAGATAACGGATTTCACATTCGTCAGCAACTGCTTAAAGGCTTCAAGTGACGAATATTCAGAGCTTGGCGGAAAACTGACAGTAATTTCCTTGTTGTTTGCGTATATTTTCGGCAGATTCTGAATACTGTCATCCCATGCAACATTCTTAAAGGGTAGTATGTTGCAAATAGACAGAACAGAGTCTTTAGCCATATCTGCATTAAGTATACGAATTTGAAAATTGTTGTTTCCGCTAGCTAACTTTTGATACGACCACTTATCACCAGGATTTAACTCTTTCACTTTTACCCTCTGCACCTTCACCCCTCTCTCCAAATCCACCTCGTCACAGACCCACTGCTGCCCGTCAATCGTTACATTGCCGCCAGTTGCTACCGGGATGGCATTTAATGTATATGGAAGTGTGATGGACTGTCCGGTGTATGGTTCATAATCTGCATAAGTTCCTGTCACGTCCACTGTCAAAAATGGTTTGTATGTAACATCTATATACGAGGTAACGTCGGTAAATGCAATAGAGTAATAATACAGTTTCCCTTTTTTAAGCTGAAATGTTTTCCCACTATCTGTTATTACCGCAATGTTCATTTTCGCTTCGGGATCGTATATAATGACTTTAGGGATAGGGCTATTTGTGCCTCTATAAGCTTTGTATGTTCCAGATTGATAAACCATAAACTCAATGTTATATGCGTTCCAATACCATGTGTTCTTGCCACTTATCGAAAAACTTCCATCTTTGTTGTTAATAAAAGCAATGCCACCCACTGTTCTTGATAAAACCGAACGGCAATCCAATAAATTCCTACCACACACTTTCACTGTTGGGTTCACAACGCTCTTAATCTCCTGCGGATAATCCGGTGATGGAGATGGCTTTCCACCGGTATAAGGCTCATAAGATTCATCTGTAATAGATGCTAATTGAATCATAGGATAGATTGTTTCATCTACTGTTAAACCTTCCTGTATTACAATATAACAATAGATTTCATTATGTCCATCTGTGATTGTGAATGTTCCTGCATCTATTGCGGTACTTACATCATTACTCACAATTACACTGCACTTACTTCTTCCTTTTACAACTAGCTTATACGTTCCGCTTGCAAGCGTTAAACGTTTGCCATCAACATTTGAATATAAATTGTAATAACTCATCCCTGTGGCAGTTCCACTAAGACTAATACTTCCGTCTTTGTTATCTATGAACGTTATGCCTTGAGCCGTTTTAGTTGTTTCTATATACGGATATTTCAATAAATTCTTACCAGTAGTTGTAAATTGGCTTGACCTCCCATATATTATCATATCTTGAATCTTTCCATTATCAGAATCAGTGATGTGAGTTTCGTCCTGATTCGATGCGTAAAATTTGGTGATTTTGTTGGATAACTCTTCCTGTAGTGAACCAATATCCTCTTTATTGGTCGCGATCTGCTCCCGATCGGCTGTGAACGCTTCTGCTACTGCCTGCATCTTACCCAGCTGTTCACTTCCAGCTGTCTGAATATCTTGGACTGCTTTCTCGCCAGATGCTATAAGGTCTGTCTTGAGCTGTGTCCCAGTTTCAATCTCCTCACCAAGAGAAGTGTCCAATGCACCCGCTTGCTTCACAGTCGCACTCAGAGTCTCCTGAACCGTTCCTGCCGTCTCTGTAGACTCATCTAATGCAGTCTTGGCAGTTCCTGCTTCCCGTATGGACGTATCCAACTCTGTCTTTGCAGTTCCCGCCAGCTCCACCGACTTGTCCAGTGCTGTCTTAGAAGTACCAGCTGTCTCAATAGAATGTTCAAGTTCTTCCTTTGAAACACCAGCATTTGTAATGGTCTGTTCGAGTTCTCCCTTGGACTCTGTAGCCTGATTTTGAATCCGTTGGATCTCACCATCAGTGTGAGTAGTAATCTTGCCTACAGAGGTCTCTTCCTGATTCTGGATAGCTTCGATTGCTTCCTGCTTTTTCTCTCCGACTTTCCTAAGAGCATCTTCCTTGGTCTTTTCTGCTGTAACTGCACTATCCGATGCACTAGAAGCATACTTACCGGCTTCTGTCGCACTTTCCTTTGCATTCTGCTCTGCCATCTTCGCTCGTTCGGCAGATGCATTGACCGCTACTACCGTCTCCCTAAAGAGATCCGGATCCGTCTCTGGATCTTCCGCCGGAGAGGTTGGCTTACTACGTACCCTGACCGGGATTATAATTTCATATTTGGTGTTTCCTGAAGTCTCATCTGTCAGATAGATATAAGCATAGATCCGGTAATTACTTGTCGCACTGTGTTTCAGTAATTCATCCGGAATCTTTACCTCTGTAACTCCGTCTACCGTCGTGCCGACTCTGGATAATGTCTCTCCTGATTTCTCATCCAGCGAAAACTGCACTTCCACTGCCGGTGGAAGTTCCGGACCTGTGATCCGGAGCACCTGGCCGTAATCATACTGCCATACCCCCAGCGTGGATGCGTATCTGGAATCTAATTTTGCAGATACGATATTGTCCATACTACTGCTCCTCTGTTACAAGTTCTTCTGTTCCGGAATCAATCAGGATCTCTTTTACCTTGTCCTTTAAAAGTCTCGGTACCTGTGAATAAGTTTTCTTTCCTAACATAATCTGCTGTGCCCATAACATTGCCATCATTTCTTTCCCTCCTGAAATTTGTAATAATATGAATAAAAATAAAATGGTTAATACAATTATCGTTTTACTGATATACCATTTCAGACATTTCCAAAATGCATCCTTCGAGCATTTCATTTTTCTCCTCCGCTTTTTCGACTCTTGACTGCAGGTTCGTATTTTTCTCTTCTGCTTCTTTAAGTCGTGTCTCCAGAGCTGCTATCCGGCTGTCCGGATCTTCTCCTTCCCGGTACATCAGCACACCAAGGATGCCGGCCGTGTACTTCACGATTGCATCGAGCTTTGTGTAGTTTTCATACACAACGGTATCTTCATCCCGTTCGCTCACAGACATTCTCTTAGTTGTTGTCGGATCAGAGAATAAAGTCTTCAGCTGATCCTCGGATGCTGAAATGGTCTTGATCAGAAGTGCACCATCCGTCTGCTCAGTGACCTGCTGGATCTGCACTTCCTGACCATCATTGAATGTGATTTTCATTTTTCTGTTTGCCCCTTTCTTCTTTTTAGATGGATTCTGAACTAAATAGCAATAATTATACTCTTACATATGAACCAAATCCATTTTTAACATACAAAATATGAACGAACAATGTAACCGTTGCGGTTCCATTTCCAAAGTTATGTCCTTCAATCCCAAATTGATTACTTGTAGAATATCTTGCAGCCGTAGATACATTTAACCAAAGATCGTAATCGCCATGAAGATTCCATGCTAAAACCTCTAACGGATAATAGCCAGGTATTGTCGGCAAGTCCCAGCTCCATCGAAAATCAGAATTAGCATTGATTTTTAGATTGGTTTTTGTGATTTCAACATTTTTGATTATATTATTCATTGCTGTTATTTTGCTACTTAATTCAGTAAGCTCTTCCTTTAACTTGCTGATATTACCGATCACATTGAACAGTGGATTCACCTTTACAATGTTGATTCCATTCAGTTCCACGGTATACAGAGGAAAGTCTGACTGCATTGCACCGGTCAGTATATTTCCATCCACCGCCGTCGGTGCTGTAGCCGTTCCGGTAGAATCTTCTCCCTGGATCACAACCAGATCAACCGTTTCTTTTCCGGTGCTATCCTTTGTGTACCGGAACACGATCAGATCAACTCTGTTTGTTCCAGAATGTCCATTGTTAATCGTCACCAGTGCACTGTCATTTGCCGGAATCCTTACGTGTCGTCCGTACATAACTGCATCACCATCAGAGATTTTTACAATGTTATTGGACTGTACCCCCGCTTTTAACTGGCTGCCATTTTCCAATACATATTTTTCAGCTCCAAAAATACCGGCAAATAACGCACCGTCAGATTCCGAGCTGACTGCACGTCCGGTATCTCCTGTATCTAAATAATTTGTCGCCATTGTTATTCCTCACCAACCTTATACGTTATAGTCATAATATCATTTTTTATTTTTACGATTTCCTGTGTTACCTGTTCCTTCAGCAATATTCCGGTTGCCCGGTTTCTTCCCCCAACAATATCACCGATATCCACGTCTAATTTACTGAACGATGCAGAGACAGAATCCGAGCTTTTCAGTTCCTTCAGATGTTCAATTCCCTTTTCTTTCAGCTCTGTAGCTGATTCAGAATTTCCATAATCGTATGTTTCTGCAATTTCATACTCACCGAAATACGCCTGTTTTTCACTGATCTCTCCTGTCTTATCTACATACAGATCAATCACCGTTCTGGCTGCCAATTCACCAGCTCCAAGACAGATCAGATGATTTACCCCTCCGGTTTTCTTTTCGATTATGATCTTCATTCCGTAGTCATCGGAATACTCATATTTCTCTGACAGATCTTCGATCGGGACAGCTGATATATTCACACAAGAATCCTTGTCGTTGTAAATTATTTTCAGCTTTGCCCCAACAGTAGGCAGCATTTTTACAATGCCTGAATAAGCATCGACGTATCTCGGGAATTGATAATTGCTTATCTGTATTCCGGAAGACGTATCCGGAACAGCAAACATATCTACCAGATCACACCGCTTTATCAGCAATGCAAGAATATCATGTACATCACCGGATACTGTCAAGTAATCTTTTCCGGTGTCCGGTCGGATCACTTTCTTTTCCAGAACACCACGCCAACTTCTTCCGGAATAATATACCTTGGATTTTTCTGTGTCGACTTTTACATCATCCACAATACCGCCGTATTCTTCGTCTTTTACATACCAGATGCATCCGGCACTCATGCAGTGATTTTTCACATTCATTTGAAGCTCAAAGTCATTATTGCCTCCGAGTTCCAGATCAACGGAATATTTTTCAAGGCTCCCTTGTGGAAGCCTGTTTACGTCTGTATACATTACTTCCACAATGGTTCACTCCTTTTGTCAATCAAGATTAGATCGAAAGAAAAACTGCCATTCCACGCAACGATCTGCGTACCGGACGCAATCTTCTCAAATATGTAATACTCTTTTGCCGCCGACCAGAGAACATTTTCTGTATACCCGTCAGTATGTATCAGCTTTACCGTTTTTCTCCGGGAATCAATCTCCAATCGTTCACCTGCATTCAGCGATACATTGACCTGATAGGTATTGTCTCCAATCTTCACAAGCGGTTTTGATACGGAACCGTATATCCGCAGCACAAAATCTGATTCCGTGATACTAACATTATTGATCGAGGAAGATGATACCTGATTCAGATAATAATATCCGTATTTGTATGGATATTTCTTCAGATTATCCATTTCAATCGTCGCGCCTTCTGTCTTCAGAAAATTAAATTCTCTCTCCTGAATCCAGTCCGGCTGATCGGTCGCAATGGTAACTTCGATCTCAATGTACCGTTTTGTCAGATACCACTTTGCTTTCTTCGATGCTACGATATAGCAATTAAGGTAATAGCCGTCCTGATACAGTCTTCCCGACTGTTCCGCAAGGATATCGGATTCAAAGATCTGGAAGATAGCATTTCTTTTTGCAATCCCCTCTTCCTTGGAAGATGCCGAAATGATGATCTTCATTTTCTTTTCCTTGACACCTTTATGAAAGTTGGTAATCTCGTCATAGTCCGTATCATATTCCCATTCATAATTCCTAAGTTCGGAATCTGTAATAAAAATACCGCCCGAACCAAAATCAATACTTTGGTTTAGATGGTTCACATATTTCGCCCTATCAAGCATATTTTTTCACCAACCTTGCTATCTCTCTGTTATCAAATTCAAACTCTACGCCGTTTGTCAGAACATCAATTAACAGCTTGTACAATCCACCGTTCCGCATCCAGTTAAAGATTGCTTCCAGTAATGCACGGGTCGCTTCGCTGTCACCGTTTCCACTTCCGGCATTATTCACAGCTTCCTGAATCATGTCCATCAGATTCTGTGTACCAACTACTGTTTCAGATCCAGCTTCACCACCTGCAAGGAACTGGTTAGACTTAGCGTTATAACCGAAAATCGTAGGCTGATTCAAAATCATACCATTATCCATTGCCTTTTTGTACCATTCAATTCCAAGCTTCGGAACAGACGGTGGATTAAGTGAGAATTTTCCAGAAATACTGAAATGTGGTAATTTCAAACTCGGCAGGTTCCATGAGAAATTCATGAGTGACTTAATATGACCAATTGCATTACCAACTATATTTTTGCAGCCATCCCACACAGAAGAAAATGCGGACCTGATACCATTCAGTGTTCCGGCTACAGTGGATTTTGCACCATTAAGACCATTTGATATACTGGACTTAATCCCATTTATTGCACTGGATACATGGGATTTTATCGCATTCCATTCGCTGACAAACTTATTCTTAATATTACTCAGAATACGCGTCAAGTAATTTGCAATGATATTCCAGGCATTACTGATTACACTAGATATAACGCCAAGTGCAGATGAAACTGCTGCCTTGATATAATTCCATGCTTCAATAATATATTCTTTGCAATTCTCCCATATAAACCTCCACGGAAGAGTTATGATCTGAACTGCCGCACTGATAATACTGGCAATCAGCATAATGCCGACTGTAATTATATTCTTGATCATTTCCCACGCAGAGGATAGTGTACTGGTTATTCCATTCCACAGGTTAATCCAGAAATTCCTGAATGATTCTGAAGTGTTCCACAAATGTATAAAAGCCGCCACAATTGTGGCTAGGACCGCCACTACAATAAGCACTGGATTCACCGCAAATACACCCCACAGTTTTCCAAGACCCGTAACCAGTTTTCCTGCTACAGAATATACCTGACCAAAAGCTGTAATCACTTTCCCTACAACAAGGAGTACCGGTGTTACGGCTGCAACAATAGCAAGCAATACCAGGATAACCTTTTTCTGACTATCTGGCATTGCATTGAATTTGTTTGTAAGTTCTATGACCTTTTGCGAAAACACCTCAATATAAGGTGTAACCGTTGTTAAAAGAACCGATCCAAGTTCGACTCCACTGTTCTTAATCCTGTTCAGTGATTTAGATACTTTTGTGGACGGGGTATCCATCTTTTCAAGTCCCTGACTGACAAGATCTGTAACATTTGCCATTGATCCCATTGTTTCATTGAAATCTCCGGCAGAGTCATTCAAAAGAGCCATTGCAGCCTTTCCAGCTTCCTGACTGCTCCATAATTCATTAAACGCTGTTCCAGTTTCATCAGAACTTTGTTTTATAAGCTTCAGCGCATCGCCAACAGACATTCCATCTTTCATCAGCTCCTGGAAAGATTTTCCGGTTTTCTCTTTCAGAATTTCTCCTACGTCTGTACCAGAATCACCAAGCTCGTTGAGCATGCTGTTCATGTATGTAGTAGATTCTGCTGTCGCAATACCCTGTTTCGTCATGAGCGTGTACATCGTACACAGCTGATCCAGATTGACATTCATCCCTGCAGCTGTTGGGATTACTTTACCCATGCTGGATGACAGTTCATTGACTGAGGTTTTACCAAGATTCTGTGTATTTACAAGTTTATTCGCAATATTGTCCGCCTGATCAGCTTCCAAACCATAGGCATTTACCGCTGTAGATAACAAATCTACAGATGTTGCCGTATCGGTAAATCCGACTTTTGCCATATTTGCAGATGTTCGGATAAAGCTTCCCAGTTTCTCGACCGGAACAGAAGCTGACAGTGCCTGGTATCCGGCTTCAGTGAGCTCGGTTGCACCCTTTCCTGTCTCATTTGACAGATTCAGAAATTCTTTGGATAATTTCTGAATAGACACTTGTGAAGTATCAAACAAGGTTGACATCTTCGCCATACCGTTCTGGAAATCAGAAGATGTCTTTGTAACAACCGTAAGTGCTCCAGTCGCTGCCGCAGATACAGGAGCAAATTTCTTTCCCAGTTTTACAACTTCACCGCCAGCAGATGAAATCTTTTTGCCAACTCCTGTAACCTTTGTACCAGCGGCTTCAACCTTCTTCCCAAACTCTACCCATTTATTTCCGCTCTTCTCGGTTTCTTCCCCACTTTTTTTGTTATCCTCTCCGGCTTTTCTTCCTTTTTTTCCGGATTCCTCTACTTTTCTTCCGGCTTTTTCAGCACTACTTCCGGCTTTTTCGGAGGATTCTTTTACTTTATCACAGCCTTCAGAGACAACCTTTTCTGTGTCATTGACCTGTTTACTAACATCATCCAATGACTTTTCTGCTTTGGCGGTATCAATTGCAATCGTACCGACAAGTTTAAATAAATCCATTCGTCACCTCTCCTACTTCGAAGGCTGAAAGGATTGCAAGATAGATATACTATCCAAAACAACATTTTCCTGCTCAGACTCGCTCATGTGAGATGTCTCAATCCGATGCGTTTCTTCAGCTACTCCCTCTTCAAACTCATTGAACGTCTTATCCCACACCTTATGCAGATAAACTTCCCATCTCAGTTCCTTGTTGTACGCCTCTTCAAAATTCAAAAGAAATTCTACAAAGCAACCGGTTTTTATATATGCGTCCAACATACGAAACGGATCATTGTATCTTTTAAAGATCTGATCCAGGACTTCAAATCTCCCTACTTGACTAATCCTGATACAACCCGAAAAAAATCACCGAACTCTTCTTTTTTGAAAATATCGATGATCATCTGTGTAAATGTTCCAAGTGGGAGCTTCGCAATCTCCTGTTCCTTCATTCCAGATACTCCTTCCAGGAACTTGTATAAATCACCTTTGATATTTCCCAGATTCTTCATCAGAAGTCCTACCAGTTTCATTACAACTCTGATTCCGATCTGCTGTGTAAGCAGCTCATTCGCTTTTTCAGCAGTTCCTACTTCTGATTCCTCGTCTTCTGCCGGCTTCATTGCTTCCATGACCTCAGACATTTCTTTAGCATCAAAGCAATTTGCAATATCATCAATGCCAATCTTGGAAATAATTTTCACCATTGGAAAAATATCATCCGCGCATAAAGTCCTCAGCTCATAATTTCTTTCTACCATCTCTTACAATCCTTCCTTTCCTTTCTGCTATTCTTCGTCCTCTGCCTAATCAACTACAGCTTTATCAGAAACGTTCTTTTCTACAGACTGGGAAGCTGCCGGATCCGGGTAATAAATGTGATAAGGTAATACTTTCAGGGTATCATCCTGTTTAACATCTCCTACACATTCAACCGTAACTGCCGGTGATGCCTGAGACTTATGCTTCGGATCCAGTTCAAATCCGGATGTGCATAAAGCATAATCAAAAACAACAATGATAGGCTTCTTTGATACTGTCCTTCCCACAAATGCGAAGTTTTCAAAATAATCTCCTTCCTCAATATCCGGCTTACCCTCCAACACTTTATATCCTTTTGCCGAAGAGGTCCCCTCCCCTGCGATCAATCCTTTTTTGATGATCTCCGGGTTAATCTCGGCAAAGTTAATTTCCATCGTTGCGCTTTCACCAACTTTAACCATTAACCCCTTTGCTTTAATAAATTTTCCATCAACCTCAATATCCTGCACCTCTGGCTTCATAGACAGCTTTGATCCGCCATTAGTTGCACCGATAATCGATTCCGCAAAATTCCATTTCTCACCAGAAAATTTTAATCCTTGATGGATTGTTCCTGCTCCAAACAAAATGGAATCTGGCGTGTCTTTGGTAATTCCATGCTCTTTCCAACTTGTCCATTCATTTGCCATTATTCATTCACCTTCCAACTTTTAATCTGCAAATTCACCTGCAACCGTTTGATATCATTCCCGTCTGTCGGAATACTGGTTGCTGTATCATAAAACACAAGAATGTGTGTCCCGGAATCAAGAACAGCGTGATAACCTTTGATTGTTGAAAAAGCTTTCCGAAGAATCTCTTTCCCATTTTCAAGGTCTATCACGCTGCCTTTTGTTGTTCCTGTTATCATCATTGTGTCCTCTCCTAATCCATCCTCTGTATTGGATGGAATCTCAGAGTATTCACCTATCCAGTACGGATAGACTGCTTTTGTGCTCCATTCATAGTATTGATATGGAAGCAATTCTTTCAATTTCAGGTTCATGTATTCCAGTATTTCATTTGTCATATCATTCACCCAAATCCTTAAAATCTATTTTCACATTGTTCACGATTTCTGGTTTCATGGAATTAAAAGCATTAAATAATGCTCTCGTTCCACGCTTACCATTGGTCTTATAAAAATCCACTCCATTCTTGCCGTGAACGATAACAACTTTTCCGTTAAATGTAGGTTTCTTTTTTCCTGTATAGGATTTTACCGGAACGTACCACGCTCCAGCTCGTCCATCTCCATGTAATGCATACTCACCGGTCCCGAACTCTTCCCATACAGCATTTTCAAGAGAGGAACCGATTGAACAAACCATGGATTCTTCATCAACCTTGTGTTGGAAGCTTCCAGCTGTCTCACCGGAAGCTCTCCTCGAATTCGATGCTGCCTGAGACTGAATATCGCCACCTGCTTCTTCCAACCAAGCAAGAGCCTTGTGCCTCATTTTCTCAATGATCTCATCTGTGTTATTCTCAAACTCAATCAGTGCCATTTCCAACACCTCCTACAGCTTTCAGGTAGATTTCCAGATGTTCATGCATTCCCATCGGATCATCAATCCACTGTACATCATAGATTTTTCCATCTATCAGCATTCTACACACCTCAGGATCCTGATTGGCAAGCGCCCGATAATAATCAGTAATATAGTAATGACTGGACTCTGATATCTTGGCATTATAGTTCTGGACGGGTGAGTTTCCAGATACTAAATCAAGCCATCCCGGATAGGAGCCTGCTTCTTCCCAGCTAATTACCGGATTGCCAATCTCATCAACACCATTTTCACTCTGCACCTGTAAGATTGCTGTTGTGTTTCCACCAATATCAGACACAATCAACACCTTGCCTTTCTATACGGTTTCAGACAGCCTAACAGACTTACTGGGTAGCCATTTATCTGATTAGATGCGTCCTGATCAAAGTATGTAACCGAATGGCGAGACAATGTTTCTGCCTTTATTCCGACTTTTCCACGGTTCTTTACTTCCCATTCGCACAGATTAATACAGCACTCGATCACATCATCTGGATACTCTACTTTTGTGATCAGTACATAGCATTCATCGATTAACTCTTTATCCAGTACAATCGCGTTCTCTTCTATTCCTTTTACTGTATATAATCCGTCATTGAACATACTTTCCGTTATTTGTACTGTATCTCCAATCGACAATCCATAAAGTTTATTTATTACATTGAGTTTCGACGATGATACAACACCTGCTGATCGAATCTTTCTATTCTGGAAGTTGTTGTTCGTATAAGAGCGGATGGTTTGCTCGATTGCTTTTAGCTTCTGTTCAATCCGCTCTATTGGCCAGTCCTTAAAGTCGATTAACCATTTTGCCCTTTCTACCGACAGGATCATAACTGCACCGCCTTCCTACTGTTCTCCCGGTGTTCCATCATCCGAATCTGTTTTGATTTCGGTAACAGTATATCCTTCATGTTCGCCAAACCATTTAGCAAGGCGCTCACTTGTGATCAATGCTTCTCCGTGTGCGAACTGTGCACCACCGGCACCTTCACCGCAATATCCCGGATTATCTTTCACTTTAACCCTGTATGTTTTCAGCTCTTCCTTTTTCTTCGCTGCCATTGTACATTCCCCTTTCAACTACGCGATTTTTACGTTTCTAATTACGCCTGCATGCTTTGTATTTTTCAGTACCGTAGCGGCTACCATCTCAACCTCTCCGTCTTTTACAGCCCCCGGCTGATTAAAATCTGGAAGATACTGACTGATAGCAGAGCTTCCGGTAATGGTAGCTGCATGGAATCCATCATTCACGTCAAACTTAACAGCATAAATATCTGTCAGACCAGTAGTAGCGGATGATCCGGATACTGTTCTGGAAATATTATTTTTGACACATGCGTTTGCCGTAACAGTTGTTCCGCTTTCTACTGTGTAATGATCCTTCAGATCCATAAATCTGACACCATCCATTGATGTTACTTTCTTGCCAAATGCCTCTTCTGTTTCTGTCTTATACCCCAGGATACGTGCCATTGTCTGTACTTTGGAAATCATACCGGCATTCATCAGTAACGCATCCGCTCCTGTCTCCCGGATCAGGATCTGCAGCATCTCATACAACTGATCTGCATTGGATTTCATCTTTGTAAGATCAGACACATCAATTACAGTGCTTGTATTAAATTCTGTCGTAGTGCCAGCAAGCATTTTGTCCAGTCCGTCAAAGGATTCCGTCTGAGTTGTGGAATCACCATTAATCAGAGTGTAATGGAACAATGATACGGCTGCCCGGATCTTCTGCTCCATCTGGAATGCCATATTGTTGAATTTATTTTCGGACTGTTTGAGCACACGGTCCATCTTGAACTTTCCACCGAAAATTTTAAGATCTGCAGACTTCTTAACGAGTTTTGCTTCACTGTCTTTGTATTCTTCATTCAGTCTTCTGAATGCTGCTGTAGATGGAATCTGTGTCTGCAGATAGCTGTATGTCAGCGTTGAGCCACCCTGCGGACTTACTGTATTGTCAAAAGGTAACATCTGTAAAATTTCTGATTCTCTCAGAAATGTATCAACAACCTGCTCAGCCACCTTATCAGATACGCCTTCTATCATGTCTTTTAATAAAAGTGCCATTCAATTCACCATTTTTAACCTTTCTATTTCTGTGTGTCTTCGTACTGCATCCGGATTGCATCAGCCAGATCTTTAGGTTTTGCTCCTGTGTCATGTTCACCAGTCGGTAAAGGCTTCGGATCGATCACTCTTGGTGTTGTTCCATTGCCTCTATCCCCTGTAGTCTCAAAATGAGTTGGAAACTGAGTTTTTAAACCGGCAATCTTCTCATCGATTCCTTTGATATTTCCATTGTCGTCCAGTTCAAGATCTCCGCCTTCTTTCAGCTTGAATGCCATATATGCAACATCATCTGTCTTGGCTCCCATAAGTGCCACTTTTAATGCAGATTCCAGTCTTTCCTCATTCAACTGCTTTGTCAGTGTCTCCACCTGTGTCTCGTAGGCAGTAATCTTCCCCTGAAGTTCATCACTATTCTTTGTCCCTTTTTTCAACTGTTCAATGAGTTTCGTAGCTTCCCCATTCTGAGTTGTCAGATTATCATAATCTGTCTTCAGTTTTCCATAACGGATATCAAGATTCTCTTCCGATGCGGTGAATATCTTATTCTCCTTCATTTCATCAAGAATTGCCTTGATCTGATCGTCTGTTAATCCTTTTGCTTTCAATAATTCTTCTAATGTCATTTTGTATTTCCCCTTTCTTACGCTTTTTACATGTCTCGTCCATGATTTCGTGGAATAAGTGTTTTACATCCCTGCGGATGAAATGGCATCAAAAAAGGACATCCTGAGATGTCCCAAATCACTCTATCCTTATTCTGCCGCCCAGCCACCCACTATTTAACGCATAGCTGCGAGATTATCGGATCACCGTATCCTTTCTTAAAAATGAGTATAAAAATACCACCAACCATTTCTGATCAGTGGTACTAAAAAATCTCCGGCCAGTCTGTTAATTTATCACTTTCCTCTTTCAGTCGCTGAAGTTCTTCTTCTCTTTCTTCCGGTGTCATATCCGGATGCGAAATAACAACATCTAAATAGGAATTTATTTTAACTCTTCCCATGTTACACCATACTCCTTCGCTAATTCATTTAATGCCCTTGTATGAGCTTCCTCTACGCCTAAATTATATGGTGTATTTATATATTTGTCAATTCGCTCATCTAATATTTTTGGAAGAAATGGCTTGTTTCCAACTTTATACTTATATACCCTTCCACTATGAGTTACTACTATTCCGAAAATATATTTTCGATATCCAGCAGCCACAAAATCACTGCCAGTTGGCGGTATATTTGTTGGATGATTATGTATTCCTACAACTCCATTTTTCTTTCTCAATATCTCTGAATCTTCTGCTGAAACAGTAACACCAAGTTCATTCTTACCGGATATCTCCCGAAGCAATAACTTTCCTTTGGAATCCATAATATACAAGTCTTCCCCATCTGTGCCGTTTCTATGAAGCAGCATAGCCGTTGCATAATTTCTTAAAGAATCATTGATTGCTGTGTTTTCAGTAATCTTATTGAATTTCTTTCTGAAAGCTTCAGATTTTATATACTCCAAATTAACCTCATTGGTTCCAATCCTCTTAACTGTTGTCGAATACGCTCCCTCTTCTTTTGTTTCGACAGCTGTCAGATATTTTTCTCTGAAGTCATCAAACTCCTGTTCTTTATTCAAACCATAAAAAGAAGCTCTCTTCTCCAACCGATCAAGCTCTTTGGAATCCAGTTTCCATCGTGCTCTCTGCAGTAAAATACATCTGCAATTTATCACTTCTGCAGCACTCCCGGAAGGATCTCCTGGATACATCAGACCGTTGCTGAACTTATCATCAAGCTCTCTGATCTGTCCATCAAGCATCTGATGTGATTCCCTTGTGGCTGCATCCAGAGCTGCATCCCACTGTTTTACAACATCAGCTCCCCGGTCTCTTGCAGCATAACAGGCATCCATCGTAGATTGCTGCTGGATTCTGTGTCCCTCTGTCCTTGTGATCCGAACCGCATTATTATAACCAATCTTTGTCCGGCTTGCCAACTGCCTCGCCATCTGGTCGTAACTCATTCCCGTAGCAATTCCCCGGCTTACTTCCGCAGTAATTCTGCGCTTCAGCAAACCCACATCTTCTCCTAACCGGCGGTACAGACCACCACTGATCTTGCTGTCCAACTGCACAGCACGTACAACCTTTTCCTGATCAATCGGAATAATCAGTGGAATTCCTTCCTCATGCAGCACATACATATTTCCAATAAAGGATTTCTCATAGCATTCGTTTAGATATGGCTGAACCGTCTTGAATTCTTCTTTATGCATCTTATCCAGAATACTGCCAACCTGCTTTTTCAATGCATCCTGATACCTTTTCTGGTAAACCTTTGCTCGTTCCTGGCTCTGCAGGAGCTTCCTTTGTTTTTCATCCTCAACAGAATTGTATTTCTCTTGAATCCGATAGATCTGTTTCTGAAGATCATTGGATTTCTGTGTCATGTCTTTCAACGCTTGTCCATATACACACTGCAGTCTCTTGATCACTCGTTCCTCATCATCAAGAAACGCCTGTTGAACAATTTTCTCACGCTTCTTCATTCCGTATCACCTACTCTGTACCGACATCTTCCGGAATGACCTGCTTCAATGCTTTTCTTGCATCAGATGCCGTATTTCCTTCTTTCTGCACTTGATCTTTCAATTCTTCATAGTCCCAGTCCATTACATCACACAGAGCTTTCAGTGTCTGCTCGTCACCGATCTGTTCTGCAATATTCAGAATTGTATTGACACGGACTTGCTGTGTATCTGCTTCTGTCTTCTCATTGGTTACATTTTCTGATTCATTTGTCATAATGGACCGGTCAAACTTCATCTTGACATCTGTGATCTGATATCCTGTGCCATTCATAAAATTGATTTCATCCAGAACAACTTTAATCAGCTGTTTCAGCAACCGCCTTAACCTCTTTTCCAGCTTATTCGCTTTTAAATCAAGCAGAGCATACCGTGACTTGATCACAATATTCGTGATATTTCCATCCCCTGTCTGAGAGGAATTAAATCCCATTCCAAATCGATAGATGTTCTTTTCATCCTCATCTGCCTTTGCTTTTCTTGCCTGATACGGAATATCGATTGTCCTGACTTCCACATCCCCTTCCGAATCTGTTCCAACAATCTTTTTGGTTTTGAGATTCTGCTGCAATTCATCCAGATTGTCTCCCTGAAAGCCTTTTACCACATACAACGGTGAATCAAAATCTTTCAGGTTATTGGACAACCCACACTCCATGATGTCGTAGTCATCGATCAGGTCCTTGATTGGTTTCAATCCACTGAACTGCTTTTTGTTATAATCCAATCGCCAAAATGGAATATAGCCAAGTGAACATCCCATTTTCATCCCCGTCTTCTTATCTGTAAATACGATATGCGGTCTTGGATTTACTGCCTCCGATGCATCCGGAGTGATCTTTCCATTTATCCCTTCCTGGACATAATAGTATGTCTCATTTTCTGACCATACCTGAATCTTCCGGATCACCTTCCGACCATTCTCTATGCGCTCCACATAATGATAGATCATATACCGTTGATGATCGGATGTGTCTTTCTCCTGACACTCAATCACGCCCATACTGTCAGCACACTGGAAGGCAAGCTTATCCGAAGCATTCTTATATGCAAAAATATATTCAAACCCTTTCGTATAAGCTCCTGTGACCACATCACCTACTTCAGACCAGAAATCATCATCAAAATACAGATCAAGGAAATCCTGCAATCCATACGCTGTATCCTTTGCCTGTACCGGATTCTCTTTGAATGACAGCATATAAGCCGACAGCTGATCGGCAAGCTCCGTGAAAAAAGGATGACTGATCTTCACATTAGACCTCACCTGATCCTCAACAAACTTCCCGTCTGCGTTATAATAAAACAGTCTGTATTTTTTGATATCATGCTCGCCCTCATAGTATTTCTGACCGATACCTGCGAACTTTTTCTTTTCAGACACCAGATCATTTTCTATGAATTTCTGTATCTCTGATACATCCAGCAACTTTTTACACCTTCCTTCTGTTATTTAGTAAATAGGGATTAACAGGAATCGAACCCGTGACCTCTGTGCTCTACCACTGAGCTATAATCCCTTTATCTAAATGACAGTCCTGCCAGCACCATAATCGACCGCCGATTGCGACCGGGAAAGGAGGTGTTGCATTCACAACAAATGCAATTCTGTTAACGGTAAAAAAACACAGCCTCGTCTGAGACTGTCTAAAAAAACCGCTGGTGCTGTGCACGCTGCCCGTCAATTTTCTTCATTCTATTTACATCAGCCATTTACTTGCTTTACGCCATCCCTCAATGGCATATCGTAACGCTGCCATTGCATCATCCATGATTGGAACTGGATCATCCATGTATTCACCCGTCCTTTCATCCTTCTTCCACTTCCATTGCTGCAGTTCCTTGATCGTATTTACACAATGGGGAGCAACATAGATCCTGCGTTTAACCGTGTGCTTCTTATCGACTACACCTTTTATCCAGTCAATCTGTGCTTTCACCGAACCATTTGAACCGCCTTTATCAACACCTTTAGCTCTGTATCCCGCATTTCTCCAGGTCTTAATCCTGTCCGGCTCGGCGCTGTCACACCACATTATTTTATTTGTCGGTATCGCATGCTGTATGGCTATTGGTATAATCTCAGCCGTTTCTTTTTCATGCTCATAAATCTCATCGATGATATGTAAATTCCCGTCTTTAATTCCTACAAGTAATATGGCGTCTGCATGGTTAAATCCAAAGTCCTGCCCGATAGCCACATCATCATAATCATTAAGATTCTGTGATACTTCCCGAACCTCCCAGTTATGCAGGATCAGTCCGCCAATCTCGCCCCATTCACCAAGTCCGTATATTTGGTAGCCTTCCGGATCAACAATCTTTCGACGTTCCATACGCTGCCGGTATGCATCATCAATAAACCGGTTGCCAAGGTATGTGCTGTGATGCGTCAGGACGTTGGAATCCGGAAGGTCAAAAAAGACCTTCTTAATCCAGTGATTTTTGTTTACTGGATTGAAGGTCATCCTAATTTGATAAAATTGTCCCGGTGGAAGCTCTCCACGCAAACGGTCATCAATGATCTCGAGATCCGCCTGGGTAAACTCCGTTGCCTCTTCCATCCATACATCCGTCAGTTTTCCCTTCGGAAATGTAATTGACTTCAGCTTCTCTCGCTGTCTGTCATCATTCATTCCGCGGAATATAATCTGATTTCCATTGCTTTTGCATGTCAGCATCAGAGGACTCCGGTTAATTTTCCAGTATGCATCTGCTTTATCTCCAAACATCTTGTACAGCGATCCCGTTAATTCAGCAAAGGTACTGTCTCTGTTGGTGATATCGGATTTACGCATGGCAACCAGATTTCTTCTCTTGTCCTGCATCAGTCGCAAAATGTAGTTTTGAGCTGTGTCTACGCTCTTCCCTGATCCGGCTGAACCCTTCATGACTATATATCGCTTATGGCTCTGGTCAACCTCTTTAAAGCATGGGTTTGCCTGTACATTTATTTTCACCCTGTATCAGCCTCACCATAATCAATTGTGATATTCAGATCCATATCAGTATCCATGTCTACCTTGTCCGTAAATAACGCATACCGTTTACCGAGCAGTTCTGCTGCTTTCAACCGTTCTTTTTCTGACGGTGCTTTCTCCATCGTTCTTGCTTCACTGCAGCCTTCTCCTGTTCCTTCAACCACAATCTCCTGTGCCCGGCTTTCGCCACGTAGAACAGAGGTTAAATACCGGAGAACTTCATCCTGATCGGCAACCCGCTTTGATTCCTTTTCCGCCATCCTCTGTGCGATATACTCTTGAACCTTAACATTTCTTAACAATCTACTTGCCGCTGCAGCTGCTGTGACATCATTCTTAACATTTGGATACGCCACTTTGTAAGCCCGAGTGGCATTTAAATCAATCAGATATTCATCTGCAAATATTTTCTGTTTTTTTGTCACTCGGACTCACCACCTTTTCTATCTTTTTTGTTATTGATGGATCATACAGGTATCGAACCTGTGACATTTCGCTTATGAGGCGAATGTTCTACCGCTGAACTAATGATCCAAATTTTTAGCTGTAGAAAAGCACTATCCTAATTTTTTTCGGATAGTGCTTCTTCTTATTCTTCTTTAATTTCCTTAACAGTAACAATATACTTCTTTTCCGCTATAA
>PPYF01671030.1_pt1 | contig 40266 bp, 74 predicted proteins | sample 1559871 | NCBI WGS metagenome assembly PPYF01 (sample SAMN08240021, study PRJNA423297) | Human gut metagenome, whole genome shotgun sequencing project.
GCCTGTGAAAATCATGGTGTAATAATCGTTCGGCATAGCGCACCTCCTTATACGATCATTCTGCGGTCGAGGGCGTCCAACAGGTCGCGGCCATCGCTTGTTTTCAATGCGCCGGACTGCACCGGCTTCGGCTTGCGGTAGTACAGGATGATGCAGCCATCGCCGCCGGGGCCGCCCTGGGCGCCGTTGCTGCCGGTGGTGCGGACGCTGCCCGGGTAGTTGTTGAGTGTGCCGCTCTTGCTGCCGCCGTAATAGGTGCGGCTCAGGCCCGTAGCGCCGTCGCCGCCGCCACCGTAGCCGCCTCTGCCACCCTTGCCGTATGCAGCGGGCTTTCTCGGGATCAGCGTCGCGTTGGCTCCGGGCACGGAGGCGCTGCCGCTGGCCGTTACGGTGATAGACGTTTTTGGCATTCCACTACGGGGGACACTTACAAGTCTGAACGTGCCAGCAGTATTTCCGGGCGTTCCGTTCGCACCGGCAGCAGCACCGCTGCCGCAGTTGTACGTTACATCGCCGCCGCAATAGCCATCTTCCAAGCCGCCAGTGAAGCTTTGCTCATCGCCAGCGCTGGGGAGCACAATGCCGTTATCGTTAACCTTTGTAGCACCACCCTCCCACACATGGCCGTCCTCATCCACAACGGATGTGGATTTCAGCGGGATATACCGGTCATTGTCCCCGTGATCCGGGTTCATGCCCGCGCCGTCACCACCGGCAATGCCCTGCTCGCCTTTCGCGGCGAACACCTCGCCGGTCACCGGATCTGTGTAGCCGATATCGGATGTTGACCCGGTGGAGCTGTCGAGACCGCCGAAGGTGGTTTTTGTCCCTTCTGCTCCCGGCGTGTCGGGCGTGTTGGCCCAATTGTTCGCGTCAAACGCCGCGCCCAAGCCTCCAACGCCGCAGGCGAAGGAAAACTTCTGCGCGGGAATCACGTCAAACGTTGCTTGCAAAATTTTGCCGCCGGAGCCGGGATCGCCGCCTTTGCCGCCCTTGCCGCCCAGCGCCCACTTGTCCGTGTTGTGCTGGAGCAGCAATCCAAAGATCGTTTCCGTGTAGTTTTCCGTTTTGGCCTCCGCCGGATGGCCGCCGTGTCCGCAGTGGCCACCCTGCGCACCGCCGATCAAAACTGCCGTGATTGCGGTCACATTCTCCGGCACTTGCCACTCGCCGGAGCCGGTGAGGACTACCCGCTCGTCAAAATACTCCGCAAATTCCGGCTGTGCCGGGGTGAAGCCCACCAGTGCCTCCATGCTACTTTTAAGCGTCGCACTCATGGTGGTGTCCAAAGACTGGATACACGCAGACACCATTTTCTTGTCATACGGATGATATACGCTCACAACATGGCCCGGTTTCTCGTGCCAGCTTACAATGTCATTGGTGATAGTTTCGCGGCACCGGTAATAGTCTGCAAGACGCTTCGCCACGGCGTAGGAATTCACCAGAGATACCAGCGTGGCGTCTGTAGCTGATTTGATGTTTTCCGCAGCGCCAGCCGTCACAGGCTGCGTGATTAGGCGGGTGTTGTGGATATACGCCTTGCCGGTCAGTGCGCCAGTGCCAGCGGAGATCTTGGCGTAGTTCGCGCCGCTTTCCAGAATAGTGAAGCCAGTCGCAGAGAGGGAGTGCATCGGCTCGGAGAATGTGATGATATCGCCATTCTGTGCCGTGCCGGAGAATAGCTCCTTTACTTCCGTTCCCGCAACGTATTGATGCTCCGTTACCGTCACAGCAGAGATGGGTGAATCGTATTTCACGGTTCCCCCGGTGTAAGATCGGTCGACATCAATCAACGATGCCGTACCGTCCCACAAGGGTTCAATTCTCAAAACACCGTTCAGGTCTGTGCGGAGATAGGCCCCAATGGCGAAAAGCACTTGTGCGAGGTTGTCTCGTGCAGAGCGTTCTTTCCCATCCGCATAAGGAAGCCAACCATAAAGTTTGACCCCGGCATATACACTTTTTATCAGCGAAGGGATGTTGCCGCAGATTTCTTTTACAACCTCTTCCACGGTCTGACCTGTGTAAATGCCGCCGGTATGCACCATGCCGGTAAGCGCGCCCATAGGGGAGCGTCCTGTAAGCTGATAGGTGACAGGCCCGATACGAGAAACGCCGCTGCTTACAAATCTTGCTTTGATTTCGCCGCCTCTGTAAACAATGATTGGGGTGTTATTCGGGAGTGCAGAAAGCTGTGTGCCTATTGTTTTAGTGCAAACCTCTACGCTGACCGTATCGAACGAAAGACTGCTTTCATCCAATGCCACTTCTTGGAACGATGAGCAGTAGTCCAGCCGCATATCGTCCTTAGACGCATCCCGGTCAAATTGATAAGGGCCGATCATTACATAATCCATAAGCCCTCCTTACCGCGTGATTTGCGGTGCGATGGGAATGAAATGGATTTCAATTTCTCCCCAATAATTGATCCCGTTTTCAACTTTTTCAATATCGTGCGATGCGCTGGTGTAGTATGCGCGATAGGAAATAGTTGTGTTGCCGTCCGCAGCTTCAAGCAAAACGGAATCGTCAATGGAATGGGCTTTGAGATAATTCCAGAACGCATCGTAGCTTCTGTAATCGTCCCCTCTGCGGAAAACGGTCACCTTATGCCCAATGTACGTCCCCAGAACATCGCGGATCATCCGGCCTGTGTCTTTCGATCTCCCAGCGTTCTCCCCATCGAGAACGCTGAAATTTTCGTTGTACTTGGAGATCGCGACATTCACATCAAATGAAGTCCCGTTAATTTTGATGTAATTCATACCCACCGCCTTTAGGTCACTTTAATGCCGACGCGCTGCGTCTGGTCCTTGTTCAGCTTGAAGATAATGCGGCCCAATTCCTGTTCGCCGATCTTAAGGATCGCCGTCTGATTGCCACCGCCATACTGCGCCATGCCACGGGCCACCGCTGCCTCGATGGCAGATTCAGGAGCTTCAATGTTGTTCCCCTGCTTCTGGTCACCCAGTACCGCTAAAAACTCACGGTTCGGTGGAATAACTGCGCCGGTCGCCAAACGCGGAACGGATGAGGGGGCAATTGCAGGCATAGCAGAACGTGCCGCCGGGTTTCCACCGGAAACAGATTTCGTAGAATTAAACCCGCCTGCTTTTGCAGCTATACCAACGCCAAGCAACGCCGCACCAGCTAAAAGCATTGGGACATTCAGCGTCATAGCGCCAATAGCCACAAGAGCGATACCCAGCAAAAGCATTGCCGTAGACACCCATCCGGAAACTTCATTCAGATGCAAGGTTTCAACCCAGCTCTGAAATTTGTTTGTGGTTGTGCCTATCGCAAAACCGCTCACAAGCAAAGCCGCACCAGCCAAAAGCATAAAAATATTCATGGTCATTGCGCCAAATGCAATAAGGGCAATTCCTGCAAGCATAAGGGCAACAGATACCCAGCCAACAACCTTATTCAAGCCGAGTGTTTCAACCCAGTTCTTGAGGTGGCCCTCATTTATTGCTGCAATTATTCCCATGCCAAGAATGCCAAGTCCAACTGCCAAAAGAATCGGGTTCGCCGTCGCCGCCGCAAATGCGACCAATGCAATACCGCCAAGAAGAAGCGCAACAGATATCCACTGTGCAACGGAGGTCAGCTTTAACTTCTCCCACCATGCCTCAAGCCTTTCTTGCCCAATGACTTCTGCCGCAATGCCAAACCCTAATAGCGCCACACCCGCAAGTACGATCACAATGTTTCCCATTGCCGCGCCGATGGCAATCATAGCGATTCCGGCGATTTGCATAGCTGCTGTCACATATCCAAAAGCCGAATCTAATTTGAGCGCACTTGCCCAGTCTGTAAACGTTCCGCTTTTTACGCCAACATAAATGCCAGTAGCTATTAAAGCAATTCCGGCAACCACCATTAGAATATTACCGGTAGCCGCACCAATGGCGATTAACGCAAAGCCAGCGATCAACAATGCTGCCGTAATAAAAGATGCAGCGCGATTAAGTCCAAGCGTTTCTGCCCAATCATCCATCATGCCGCTGTTTTTTGCATAAAGAACGGCAAAGCCAATCAGCAAAAGTCCAGCAATCACAAGGAGGATGTTTCCCGTTGCCGCTCCGATTGCGACCATTGCAATGCCAGCAAGGATTACAGCCGTCACAATAAATTCCGCAACATTATTGAGCCCAAGTGTATCCACCCAGGATTGCAAAACTCCGGTTTCCTCTGCGACAAAAAGCCCGGCGCCAATGAGAAGCAATCCAGTTATAACCATCTTAATACTCCCAACCGATGCGCCGATGGCAATAAAGGCAATGCCCGCTAAGATCAAAGCGCTTGCAACTTTTTCCGCTGCGCTTCCAAGCATTTTATCGAGCCAATTTTCATTTTCAGAAAAATTAAAGTCCGGTTCTGTTTTTTCCTTATTGTCTCCGCCTAATTTATTAATCTCATCAAACGAGGCAAGCGCTTTGCCAGCCTTTTTTGCAGATTTGCCCGTTTCGTCTAAAGCGTCCGATTCTTTGTAAAGGTTCTCTGCTTCTTTTTTTGTTTGGTTAATCGTCGACCCAAACAAAACCGCTGTAATTTTCGCCATAGCAGTCACAAATTGGGTTAGCAAATTCACGAATGATGTAAACGCCGGAAGCAAAACATTCACAAACGGCTGTGCGAGTGTTAGCAAAGCACCTTTTAATCGCGATAGCGCTTTTGTAGCCTGATCGTTGGTTTTAACCGCCTTCCCGAGCCATTCGCGCACGGAGCGGAGTCCTTGCACAATTAAGCCAAACACGAACACGCGACGGACAAGCCCTTTTACTCTGCGAGAAAACCGATCCATATATTTGTCTGCTTTTTTACTTGCAGCGGCCAGCGCAGTAGAACTCTTACTTGCGCCAGCAATCTGCGCAGAAAGTTCTCCCGCCCGGTTGCTCATTCGTCCAAGGCTTCTGGTATCTTTGGCAATGGACGCATCTACAGCCTCAACCCTTTTTTGCACACCATCCCATTCTTTTTGCATCGTTGCCACGGTTTGTTCCTGGTCTTTAATCGCACTTGATGTAAAAAATTCGTTTCCGCTTTTCATTTGCGACAGCTTAGATTTAGCCTCATCGAGATTTGCGGCAATCTGCTTTGATTGCTCCACGAGTGGAATTGCTTGCTGCTTTTTATCGCTGATCTTTTCATTGAGCGCATCGATTTTTTTTGTTAGCCTGTTTAATTCCGTTTGCGCCTGCTTATCATCAATGTCCGTCTTTATGATGATGGAGCCATCTGCCATGCAATCGCCTTCTTTCCCTTGCTTTTTATGCATTTTATGTTATGCTTGATAAAAGGAGTTGGTATCAATGGAAGATCATGTCACACAAATGTGTAGTAATTTATTTGATAAAAACGAGAATAAAATTGACGTCAACATTGTAGCAACCGTGTATCTTTCAGCTTTTGAAATCTCCGCATACTTAAAAAAATGCACAAATTACTCAAGCGCAGATATTAAACTCGTTGCAAAATACATCAACGATTTACCAGGCTATGACTACTCAAGAAAAGAAATTTCATACTACAAGCGAAAAATCGAAAGATGTGATTGGGATTTTTCGACGCCAACAAAGAAAATGGAGCCCTCCATGCGAAAAAAGCAAACAGCAGTTCTTTTGCCGGGCGAAGAAGTTCTCGACACGCTCAAATTTTCATGTATCCCACTTATATCGTGGTGCATTTTATTTGTATTTTCCGTGTGCAAGGCTTCTTTAATGCAAATGGAGGACGTATGGTTTTTTGTCCCTTGGGTCTTTGCATTCCCGGTCTTATACGAAATTTTCCGGCTGACCATGAACCATGTTGTTTTGACAAACAAACGCCTCATTGTTCGCGTTTCAGTACCGAAAAAGATTTCAGTAGATGTGCCAATTAACAAGATAAACGGTGTGTCTGTAAAATCGTCATGGCGAGAGTATAAATATGGAGCATTGCAAATTGACACTTCATCTGATCGGTTTTTGTTTACAAGTACAAAGTCACCTGGCGTTTTCAGAGACTCCGTAATTTCGGCTATGGAGCAAAACAAATCCGATGCCATGCGTCAACAGGCGAAAGAAATCGCAAAAGCTATGAAAAACATTTAATGCACCTGCCGCCCTCTCCGGAGGGCGGTTTTCATATCCATTTGCTGATAACGTCCTCGTCCTGTTCCGTATACTGCCGCTTGAAGTCAACCAGGTGCCGGTTCTGCTTGTAAAACTCCTGTTCGCTTTTATTCAGTTTCTTCCCCTTTGCCTTTTTATTGCGGATTCCCACAACCTGGGCAAAAGTGCAATCCCCGATTTCCTGATACGCGGATACCCACGTCCACCAGTGCAGATACTCAACGGATCTGACTTCTTGTCCCAGAACGCGGTTGACTGGGGCAACGATCAGGGGAAAGTCCTGCTGCCAGTCCATCAGCTTCGGCCCACGCTTTTCCTCACGCTGCTCTTCGCCGCAGTTGATGAATTTTGCGCATTGCTTGATCGCTTCCTCGTAGTCGCTCTGCGGCATTTCCGCAAAGTCCGGATAGAAAATGTCAAGCATGGCCTCGGCCTTTTCTTCCTCCGACAACTCAGCGTCAGACAGTGCCTCAATGATTGTTAGGATATCGCGATAGTCAGAGCGTATCTGGTACTCAGTGCCGTTTACCTCTACGGCAGTCGGCAGATCGTACCTCATTTGTGGTACTTCTTCGTATACTTGCTCACGCGGGGGTTGGTGGCTTTCTGCTCACGGGCAAAGGTGGTGTCAACCTCATCCATGATAGCAAGCATCAGGTTCGCCCACACAGGCAGGCCGTCCGCCAGCGCATATACGTTCATCTCACCAAACAAGGCAGAACAAATGTCGAAGCTGAACACATCGTTGATGATCTCACGCATTTCCTCGTCCATCTTCCGGGCGGTTTCAAAAACCTCCCGCTTGTTGGCGGTCTTTTCCACCTCTGCCTTGTACGCATCCTGCTTCTTGTCGAGGATATCAAAGGCGTTAAACAGCTTTTCCACAAAGGCGCTGTCAGTGGGGTTGAAGGAGAATTCGCATTTTCCGTTGATGTTGTAGGTAACTAAACCGGTATCGAAAATCAGGTCTTTCATAATAGCCTCCGAAATTGGGGCGGGTTTGCGCCCGCCCCTTTGTTTTTAAGCCCCTGCCGTAAAGGTCACGCCACTGGTATCCTTGGTAATGGTGCCCAGCGTACGATTGCCTCCGTAGGTGATCTCACTCGTGATGTTGAGCGTACCGCCGCCGTCGCCGCCGATGCCCGTCACGGCAATAGCACAGGAATCATACCGCTCGGCAAACTTCGCCTCGCCGGACGTAGCGTAGAAGTGTCCAATCATCATATCCTGATTGGCAAGAGCCTGCGCATCATGATCCTTGACGGCAAGGTTCCACATCTTCACCGCAGCAGCGTCACCAGAATCCATAGGGATGGGATCAAAGGTCTGGGAAATAACGGGCTTCTTCATGGTGGTGAAGGTGTTGCCCAGGATGTCCTGTTTGCTCTCCTGACCCCAGTCCATCTCTTCGCTGGAATCCTCCACGCGCTTACCGATGGCGCTCCAAGTGGGAGCTTCCTTAGAGCCGGTATTCAGATACGCGATCAAAAGCTCGCGGTCAATTGTCTGACCTTCGGGCGTCGCAAAAGTTAAATCTGCCATTATACATTCACCTCGTAAATCAGTTTTAGCGGGACCATGTAGTCCTCGTATTGGTCGCTTGTCGCGCCGAGATACGATGCAAACGCAGAAGTCTCAACGCGGAGGGCGCGCCTGCCCTCTCCAATGTCCGGTCGCTGCATCTGCGCCCAGTCCGCAAATTTGTTCAGCGCTTCAACCGCCTTCAAGCGTGTATCGTCGCTCTTGCCGGGTGGTGCAATCTGGTAGTGGATTTCGAACGAATACTCCGCCTGATACCCACCGCAGATATACTTCTTGGTGATAACGGCACCCTGAACGGAGGAAAGCGCCATGCCTACCGTTTTTGCCGCGAAATACTCGTACTTGATCAGATCCACATTCTCCGGAATACCAGGAAAACGGTTCGCCCAAATCAGCATCAGGCGGTCAAGGTCTGCCTTTTCACTGCTGGATGCCAGCATTACAGGTTTTTCTTTAGAGATCACGCTTCACCGCCTTTTCTGCTACACGCACCCACTTCTCCATGTTCTGTGCCTTGGATGCTTCAAACCAATGGGAGCAGGTCCCGGTTCTGTGGAAAATCAAATCCTTTTCCGGCACTGCTGGAACCTTCGTAACGCCTTTCCGCGCATAAGAGCTTCCGGTCAGTGGATCAACGTACAGCTTGCCATAGTACAAATACCTGGCATACGGCCCGGGGTAAATAACCGTGTTCCCCGTTACCTTTGTACGCGTCCTCAGAGAGCCTGTGAGCATAGGAACGAACGGGGCGGTATCTTTTGCAACCTGCACTGTAAGAACGTGTTCTGCGCGATCACAGCCCTTGGAAATGGCCTCTTTTACAGCGTCCATGCCGTCTGCCTGAACGGAGAATTTCAACGCCATATCACACGCCTCCGACCTGCCAGTGCTGCATATCAACGCTGCCGAAATCCTTCTCGTCAACCTTGGTCACGGTGTAGCAGTTGTCCTGAGCCAGCGCCACAGTTTCATTGTCCGTCACAAACTCGCCTTTGATGAAAAACGTTGTCCCACCATTGCCTTTGACAGAAAGCGTCCACAGGTCGGTTTTGTCCTCTGCGACGTAAAACCGCTGCGGACCGACATAGGCTTTCACCTTGCCGGTAAAACCGTCCACAGCTTCCACGCCAAACGGGATGTAGAGGTCAACTGCATCAGCCCCGGCAAGACCGCTCTCGCGCACGTTAACCGCCTTAGACGCTTGCAGCATCACGCCACGAAGTACGGTCACATACAGCTTTTGCGTTTCCTGAAACGTCTCCTTGTCGGTTTCTTTGACCGGATTGTAGATCGTTACAGTGTGGGGAGCGTACATGATCCGCACCCCCTCCCTCGGTACAGCAAGCCGGTATGGGCGAGATACTCCATGCAGGTCTCTGCGAGCAGCTTTCTTGCCCCATCCGTAGCGTTCAGCGCAGAAACGGCAGATTCGCCGCCGGTCGCCAGTGTGCGGGAATAACCGCCCACCGTTTCGCTTTTGACTTCTGCGTCATTAGCGGCAGCAGTCGCAAGGTTCTTCATTGCAAGCGCCTGCGCGGCTTCGATAACCGCGTACTTGTCAACCAGCGCACAGCAGCACATCTTTACCGCATCCAGATCCACGTTGTCCTTGGCTCGGTTCTGCGTGAAATAATCGAGGAAGGAGCTGGCCCGGACAGCCAGACGCGGGAAATCCCCACTGCTTACAGTGCCCATATAGACACCGGAGTAGTATGTGTAATCAGCGTATGTCAATTGGGTCAGCTCCCTTCCAATACTGCGATTATGTCAGCCTTGCGCATTGAACTGCTGACCCCGTCCACCCCGTTTTCCCCGGCATAATCAAGCAATTGAGCTTTTGTCATGTCGGAGAAAGCAGGGGTTTCAGGGTCAGGCTCACTCAGCAGTTCGGTTAGCCCCCCACTGCCGGAGTGATGGAGCCGACAACCACGCCGTCAATGCGCTCGGCGAACAGCACCATGCCGTTGATAACGGTATCAGATGCGGTCATGTTGGTGTAATCGGGTTCCTCGTGGATTCCGATATAACCGGTGGCGTCAGTGGTGAAGTTGAACACCTCGCCCAGATCAGCGCCGTTCACAGGGATGTAGTACAGGACGATGTTGTCCTTGGCGGTGGCGTAAATCTTGCCCTTGGGGACGCTGGAGTTCAGAATCACAGTGCCCAGGCCGAGGAAGTTCTCGACATAGGTCATGCCGAAAGCGGTCTGCAGGGTGATGTTGGCAGTTGCGAGATAGTCCGCAACGTCCAGAGGGTTCATGAAATACACTGCGCCGATTTCGTCATCCTCGAACAGCACCTGCAGCTGGCCCCATGCCTGAGCCAATGTCGCTTGGAAGGTCGCACCGCTGGCCGTACCCGTACCGGTCGCGAGGAACTCGAAGAAGTCCTTGCGGATACCCTTCTGTACGTCCTTCAGCATTTCATCGGTTGTCATTTCGACGGCCTGATCGTAGCCGCGATCAGTGATTGCCTCGGCAGAGGTGGCTTTACGCCACTTCTTCAAGGCGATCTCCTTGTAGTTCACGGCTTCGGTCTTGTACTTGCTCAGAGGGATGGTCTCGCCTTCAGCCACAGCGCCGTCTTCCAGAGTGCCGGTAGCCTTGTAACTCTTGAGCACAGTACCGGCCTGCTTGGCGATCTTACGGGTAACGCCCAGAGCCTCCATCAACTTCTTGATGGAATAGCCGAACATTTCGGTAAACTCGATCTCGCGAACACGGGCGAGATCTTCCTTCTTAATCAGCTTAGGATCAACAGCCATTTTTATTCTTCCTTTCTAAACAAATCCATATTTGCGGCGATTGCAGCGCGCCGCTCCGTTCTGTCGGTGATTTGCATAATCTCGTCCTTGGTCATAGGCTTTCCGCCCTCGTTGAGCCGTGCGCCCATGTCCAGCCGGACAGCAGGCTTAGAAACAAGGCTCTTATAGGTGCCGTCTACGAGAGCGTCAAGGCTCTTGGTGTCCTTGATCTTCTCGCCGTCCAGCTCCAATGCAGACATTTCCTCGCCGCATCCGCGCATGGCAAGGTCGAGATTTGCGCCGGTGATGTTTTTGCTCTCAAAGTAAGCACGGACAGCCTTTTCCTTTGCCGCCTTGCTTTCCTTTTCGTTGATGCCGGACTTATAAGCTTCAAAATCCGAATGTTCCTTTTCGTACTTTTCCTTATAGCCGCCGTCACCTGCTGCCTTGAGGTCATCCAACTGCTTCTGGATTCCGGGCAGTCTCTCCGCGTCCGCCTTGTACTTGCTGACGTCAGCCTTCAAGCCGTCCACGGTGTCGGTATGCGCCTCGATGATGGTATCTACTTGCTCATCGGTGAGACCCATACCCTTCAAAAGTTTGCGTGTAAGTGCCATGACACTATCTCCTTTTCTTTGGCCGCGTTTCTTCGCAGACGATAGTTTTTATAAAAACCGCTGTGCTTCGCGGGTTTTACTTAAAACAAAAGAGCCAACCACCGAGAATTCCTCAGCAGTTGGCTCCTATTGCCCTTTCCCGTGCCCAATTACGCGGGAGTTGAATATTTGATTGTTTTCTTGACCTCTAACACGATGTACCCGTCGCCCTTGCGCCGGATCTCCGCATCATTGCCACGTTTAAGAATAGCTTCCACAGTGCGCATGATATCATCATTCATTGTCCGTCACCTCGGAAAACAGGAAATCATATTCACGTTGTAGGTCTCTAAGCTTTGAGTTGCACTCTTTTTCAAGTGCATATACCGCCAAATCGGATGGGTGGTCTCGTCCTTTCCAATCGGGGTATTTTGCCCTTTCTTCATCTACTTTAGCCCAGTATTCATGAAAAAGTGCGTCGCATTTTGCCTTGTACTCATTAAAGAGTGGATGGTTTTCATTTATTTTTTTCTTTGCGTACATAGTCAACCTCCAGCTCTTTACTTAAAATCTTCATTACTTCGTGGTACTTATCAACGTCCGGGTTTATCTGCCCTTTCCACATCATCTCAAATACGTCCGTCCGTTCCAGTTCCTTAAAGCGATTGTACACCACATCGCGAGCCTTTTCAACGGTTTTAGCTGTTCGCCTCATAATGTATATAAATCGGTCATCAGACGCAATGGAAAGTTCTTCTTTACTGTCCATAAAGAACGCAACGTCTTCTGCACTAAAAGAGTAATGCGTTTTTTCACGTGGGTGATTGTGATACGAATATGACCCATTTAGGGTGCTCGGTATAGCAGACAAGTCTACAGTTGTTGCTTCCCCTGATACGCGCCAGACTTTGCCATCTTTCGTCACCGAGTAATTAACTTCGTAATCAAAATCAGCCAGTTCTTTCTCAGCATCGCTCAAAACTTTCATGGCCGCTGTTTTATCAGAAAAATCAACAGTCCCAACCAAAACCGGATCTCCCGGGGAAACGCTGTTGCCATTACCGGCGCTTTTTATGCTTTTTGAAATGCGAGTAGCATTATAGACGCGCATCCGCTCCGGTTGCTCCGGCAGGCCAGCTTTCGCGCTGAACGCCTTGTATTTAGCGTTTAACCGCCGTAGCCGTATGTTTACCGCAGTCTCATCTTCATGCAATCCTGCGGCCTTGTAGGCGGCTTTTTCGCGCTTTAGCTTTCTAACCGTCCGCTCAATACGGCGCTGCATCTGGGTTGCCTCGTATGCCGTGTAATCCTTGCCATCAAACGTGCAGCCGTGGCCATCATCGATGTGTTCCAACTGTTCATCCGTGTAAGTGCGCTCAGACACGCCCTCAACCCATGGGAACCGCCTGTGGCGGCAGTTGGCCCCTTCCAGACCGTCAACAGCGCCCAGGCCGCAAACGTCATAAATGCTCGGGTAAATGTCCCCAGCACGTACGCTGTAAACACGGCCTTGCCAATCCTTATGCGATGACCATGGTGACGGTCCCGGCTTATCTCGTGCGCCAACATGGGCCGAAACTTCAAAATAGGGTGTATCCAGATATTCTGCAGATTGCTCCGTATACTTGGAGCAGATTTGAGATACGCCGGTCATTACGGCTCTTCGCACGGCAACATCGACATGATCCCGATGACCACTTTCGTAGTCAACCACTTTTAGACCGCTGTCCGCAAGTTCCTTCACAGCCGTTTTAATCGCCTGATTGTAGTTGATTGCACCGCTTTGCACCTGCAACGCTGCGCTGTCAAGTGCCCATTGGTACGCTTTGGCAGGTGGGAGCATCGTACGCCCAGCGTCCACCAGGAAGCCCATGGATGCGGTCAGATTGTGGAATGTATTAAGTGTCTGCGTCCTGATCGCCGCCACTTCCGCAGCGTCAACCAGTGTCTCAGGCTGTGTGATATGCGCAAGGTCAATCAGGTCAGTGTAATACTGTTGGTTCCTTGCGACCACATCGCCCAGCAGCTTGTCCAGCTTCGTTTTGCTGATGCCGGAAGTTTCGCGGATTGCTTTCTTGATTTCCTTTAGGTCGATGCCGTGAGACCGCAGTGCCCGGATGTCCTGCACCGTTACCTCGTTCAGTTCATCCGCAGCTTTCAACCGGGAACAGATTTCATTCAGCAACACAAGTTCAAGCGCCCGGAACAGTTCTGCCAGATCCTCTGGGAGCGCATCAAGTAGTTCCGGGGTAAATGGATACCGGCTCATTTTTCACAACCCCAAAAGTCCCAGTATTTTCTCCAAATCCCATTACTCGACCTCCGTTTCTTCCTCGGTCACCATGTCCTGTGCCTTTGGCAGCGCTGCCTTTGCGGTGGCTTCGTCCTCATTCATCCAGCGCATACGGAACTCCCAATCGTTCATGATGCCAGCATTAAGAAGTTGCACGTCACGGTTAAAGTCCTGGCCCTTGTCCTCAATGATGGAATCGTCAAAGTCAATGGAGATCTGGACGTCCTCATTGAGGGATGCGCCCATGTACCGATTCCCCATGCGGAGCAAGCTCCGGCACAACTCTGTGATTGCCTGCTCAAGCACAATTTCATGTTTTTTGATTGTGCGAAACAGGGTGCTGTTCTCGCTGATGACCTGCGTGGCAGTTGCGATGCTTCCCTGATTGAATTTGTAATGGTTCTCACCGAAACCGCACTTGCTGGACAGGATGTTCAACATATCTTGCATACCGGTGTTAAACTCCGCTGTCCGCAGCGACATATCGACCTGCTGTAAGATGTTGCCGTTGCCGCCTCTGTCCTCCGGAAGTACATAATAAACGGTCTCACGCTTATCAAACACTGGACGACCGTCAATGCTCTTGGTTGCCTCCGGTTGCACCACAATGCGCTTCTTGCCCAACACAAATTCGTTCACATAGCTATCATAGGTAATGTCAACGCTCTTAAGCTGGTCGATGGCGTGGGCAAACACAGCCACGCCAAGCGGGTTGTTTTCGTCAGAGTTTGCAATGTTCAGCCGGTCGATCACAAACTGCGGCTTGTCGCTGCCGGTATGAACCACCGGGGGAATTGTCTCAAACCCTTTCACGCTGGCCAGTGGGATTTCCTCTGCATCATACAGATGGTTCTCAATGTCATACTCGCCGTTGCGCAGCCTGTGCACCTGGATGTAAGTATATTCTGTGTCATCGACCTTTCGAGTGGATGCGAACGCACACTCGCGGATAACGCCGTTATCCCACGTCAGCGGGTAGATGTTCCCGGCGCTGACATAGTTGATGCGAATGCGGCCAGAGTCAATGATTTCTGCTGTATCTGGGTTAATTCCCATGCCTTCCATCACCGGCACATACGCAACGGTTCCTACTGCCGCTTTGCGCTCCTGCGATTCGTTAGCCTTGACCTCCCAATTGTTATCGGCAAAAACAGTATCGATAAATTCCTGTTCCTGTTTGCCTTCAAGCGTGATGTTGACTCGCTCGTTCATTAGGAGGTTGGCCCAATCCTCGCAGACTTTCTTTCCCATTCCAACCGAATAACGGTGGCACTCCAGCTCTTCAATGCCATTCCACACCGTATAGCTGTGGAAATCTTCAACGTTTCCCTTATACCATGCGTCCCACAGGTCGATCAGAGAGTAAAATTTGCTGTCGACCGTGTCAAACCCAAGATCCTTTAATGCTCTGCGAATATTCACTATTTCACCGTCCCATCATGTGACCGGCACGTTCCAGGTCTTTGTAATAAGGCTCAATGCTGTACTCAAAGGCATCCAAGCTGTCGATGTCGGACGTGCCATCATCCAAGCGCTCGTCCTCAAATTTATCAGGATCATAAATAGCGGATTGCAGTGCATCGATCAGATGTGGGCAGTTTCTGGAAACTTTGAACCGCCCCTGCTTCATCAGCAGCACCACCAGCCGAATTCTGTCTGTGATTTGCATTTTCAGTGCGTTCTTGACTTGGGTACCCAGCCGGAGTTTTTGTGCCGTGTGATCCAACCCTCGTATAAGCACCGTTTCCGCGCTATCCGCTCGTGTCTGGCTGTAACCATACTTTGACGTTATCAACTGGCAGAACGTAGCAAAACGCCGGTTTAATGCATCCGGGTCAATCTCTTCGTTTTTGATGTATTCTTCTTCCAACGCCACAACCCGGAAATTTTTTGTAATCCCGGTGGCTTGAAATTTCGTTGCGGACTTTGTACCGCCGAAGTCAACGCCAATTGAAATGATTGAGAAGCTGGTGCCGTTTTGCTTGGCCCACTCCAAAGGGTCTCCGATCAAATACTTTTCTGTATCGTTGGCGAAGTCCTTATAAACGATGCCCTCTGCCGCTACCCACAGGCCGCGCACATACCGGTCATAAAATATACCGGCATACATATTCTCGTACCGTTCAAGGGTGCGCTTGCTCAGGCCGGGGTTGTCCGTCATTTCAAAGTGTAGATACAGTGCATTACGCTCACGGCTCCGCTTGATCCACTCCTGATAGAACCAGTGGTGTGGGCTGCCGGGGTTACAAGAGAACCACAGCCGCGCGCCGTCAACGGAGCAACGTGCAAGCGCCTGTTCCACGAATGAGCGTGGCATCAATACCACCTCGTCCAGCAACACACCCGCCAGTGTGCGGCCTTGGATCAGTGTATAGCTCGCCTCGTCCTTGCCGCCGAACACTTCAAAGTAATTTGTCACGGCTCCGCGCCGCACTTCCATTACCTTGTCACCGCGCCGCCAGCGGACGATATAACGTTCCTTTGCAAGGCTCATCGCCGTGAACGGTACGATGATGTTCTTGGTACAGCTATCCACCGTGCGTCCACACACGCCGAAACGCTGACCGCTGAAATTCTCCATCGCCCAGCGGACGAACGCCCACATCATGATGGAGGTTTTGCCGGAACGCACAGCGCCGTCACAGATCAGCGCGTCATACTTGGAATAGGGGAAAGCGAGGATTTTTGCTTGCTTTGCGCTAATCATCGCTCTCAAGCTCCTTTGCCATTTCTTTTAAGCTCTGGCTGAGCGCATCTTCCTTTACCGTATCGGCAGGACTTCCGCCGATCATCGCCCACTTGTCAATCAGCGTTCCCATTGCCGTTGTGATCTGGCTTGGCGTTGCCTCCGCCAGCTTCTCAGGGTCATTCAGCACCGCAAGCCCCTTGCCGATGATCTGGCATACGATGTCCCGCTGGCTTTCCATGTACGCGAGAATGTCCGCTGTGTTCTGGTCTTTTTTCTGTTCCAGTTTTTTCTCGACTTCTCCCGCTTCTTTCAGGACTTTGTTCGCGGCGTCCCATGAGACCTTATTCTTCTTCGCGGCAGCATTCACTGACTGCGTTTCCAGATAGTCCGCCAGTATTTTCTTTTTCTGCCGGTCTGTCAGTCTCGCAGCCATTGTCACCACCTCGCCGCTTTACTTGCTTATCGTCAACCTTTGTGAGCCATAATCTTCATGCGGCGCTCGTTGAGCTTTGCTCTTTGCTTACCAGCCTCGCGGCGATTGGCAAACATTAAATTACGGCGTTCTTTACGACCCGGATTCTTCTTCATGGTAATTCCTCCTAAATTTTTTGCTACCAGTAATAATTTACTCCACTATCATCCAGTCATCGGCAAGCATATCCGCCTGCGATGCCAGCCAGCCGAGCTGCACGCCGGATGTGCCGACAAAAGCAAGCGCTTTGTTACCGATAGCTTCGTGAATGGCGTTGATCACCTCATGCGCAGCATTCTCATAGCTGATGCGCTCCGCAAGCTCGACATACTGATTCTTTCCATTCCATCCGCGACGGGCAATTCTCTTCCCTTTCTTCGCTGCTTCAATGGCAAGGCCAAAGCTCAGGCAGTCTGTTTCCCGATATGCGGCCTCGAACACATACTTTGGGCTAAAGCTCTCGTAACCGTCCTGGTAGCGGACCTTGTAGCCATCTTCCTCGGGGTCCATACTCTTGGGGATGGGCTGGTCCTTCTCGTAGACCGTGCCACCCTTTCGAATAGCAGGGGCTGCCTCAATGATTTTCGTGCCAACATACTTTTTCATTTTCATTTCGCATAACCTCTTAACATTATTTTGCTACCAGCCCCCACCCCTTGGCCTTACATAGCAGACTTTACCCGCCCCGCAGTCTCTACCATTACCCCACGCATAAGCGCAAGCCTTCGATTTTGAGGGGCATACAACGCCGCCCACATTGGGCGCTTGTCTTTTCACAGGTTCCGGCATTGCGCTCCGCTTGAATCGCTTACACAGCGGCCTAATCATATGATTGCCGCCACCACGCCACATCCATTGAACGCCTCGGCACTCGCGCAGAGTGTAGCAATGCCGGTATCCCACGGAACTTTTCAGCCCTGCGCCGGTATGTCGGTCGCATCCGTTTCTTCATTCATAGGCCGGAGCCAGCCAAATAATTATTCGACCTGCCGCTTTCATACAGCGCACAGGTAAGCCCCTTGTAGCGGTCTTACCCTTCCGTGGTGCCGCAATGCGGTAGCATACATCTGGTACGGCATTGCAGTCCTGCCCTGCTTTAGCGCTTCAGGGAAAGTCCCCGTCACTCGCTGTGGTCTCCCCTTACGGGGCACCATTGAGCTGCGTCTGCATACCCCCGGCATCCGCCGGGGTCAGGAGGAAAGAAAGGATGGATGGAAAGAATGAGGATACGGATATAACCCCGCACCCTCATTCTGACACATATTTTTCTACGCTTGCCCCGAATTGGGGGCAAAGACCAATTTTTTTTGCGATACTATAAAGGTTTACTCTCTCGCTCGCCTTCGTCCCATGCAAGCTCATCCAAGCTGACGTGGTAATGATTTGCTATCAACTTCAATTGGCTGAGAGCCGGTTCGTTCTCTCCGGTTTCGTACTTCCGTAGCGTATCATGCCCAATCCCAATCAGCTCCGCTTTCACTCTCATGCTTTTAGCAGGCCGCTCAGATTCTCTTAATTTCCGCAGCCGTTCCGGGAAGGTACTCACGTAACCACCTCACATAGCCGGAAATTCTCTACCACGGGTCCGCCCGCCGTTTCTGTCCGCACACTGACAAACCTGCCCTTTGGGTGGATGTAAATTACCTCTCCGCGCCGGAACGGATACAGTTGCTCATACGTCGGGTGCTGCCGTTCCAGCTGCGACGGTATGGACTTGAATCTGGCCCGAACCACCTGTCCAAGTTTCATGATTCCTCCATTTCCAGCAGCATCACCAAGTCCCAGAACTTCCGTGCATCCAGCCCGGTTTCGGTCTTGATCTTCCCAAACCGATAGATCACGCTGCTTTGATGGATACCCATCTCCTTTGCGGTTTTCACGCAATTCATATCATTCTTCGCGTAGATGCGCAGGAGTGATATATCTTCCTTCTGCATAGTTACCTCCCATAACGGACCTTTTTCAGACCGGGGTATCTGTCCGGGAATGGGATCAGCTCCGCCTTCCCGTTGATAATCTGCGCCAGCACTCGGTCCATGTGCACTTGCCGGACGTCTGCCTCTGGGTTCCGGCAGTCCAGCGCCGGTTTGTATTCCCGCTGAACGGCCACCCAGTTATGGGTAATCCGCATGATCCGATCGTAGCCCCAGCCCTCCGTCTGGTGGAGGGCCATCTGGAGCGTGTCCATGGCAAACTGCATCGCCATCGCCGCCCCGGCGTTGAAGGTGGCGTCCAGCTCCGCCTCCCGCCGTTGCAAATACCCAGACTGTTTAGCCATCCCCGCCGTCCTTTCTCTCGCCGTCCATCGCCTCCACATAGCACCAGCTTTGGGGCGGGCGGCGAAGCGGCAAAGCCCCATTGTTGCAGATACCGTTGTTGCTGTACATGGCGCAGGCCTCACAGTATAGGTCATTAGGACAAGAGCACTGGAACTCCGTTAGCTCCCGCGGATGGTCATAGATCCGCAGGTCTGTGATGTGCCAGCCGTGGCCAGTTCCCTTTAGGTAGTTCACAATTTCTTCCCGTGTCAGGCAGGCTTGCTTTTCTACGTCATCCGGTGCATGGTTGAGGGGCGCAAGCTCATAAATTCGGTCGCAGGTAAACTCCCCGACGACCTTGCCGCCGCCGTAAAACTGTGGCCTTGGATAGTCCGTCGCAATGAAGTCCTCGTGCGGATATTTTGGCAGCGTGCAGTAGATGTAGCATTTGAACGGCGTCGCCAGCTTCGGCCTGGTCTTTCTGACTTCGATGGTCTTTTCACCGCTGGCGATCTTCTCCACCCACTTGGGGCGGATGCTGATAAGTACGGCTTTACTCATCCTTTATCGCCTCCAATGCTTTCTCTACCTCCGGCGGTTCCGGCAGCGGCATCCAGTGGGTAATCGGCACGGCGACCTCTGTATCGCAATCTTCCAGACTGCCCTCCCACCAAAAACAGCCGTAATCTGTCCACACAGCAGTTCCGTCCGGGTGGTATTTCCCATCACTACTGGCAATGTAGTTAATGAGGACAGGCACTCCATTTTCCGGCAGGTGCTCCTCCACCGGGACCCAGCGGGGCAGCTGCCCCCGCAGCTTCTCAATTTCCTGCTGGAGCGCCGCGATGTGTGCGTTTTGATTCTCCAGACGGTCGGCGGCTTCCGCCAGATCATCGCCCAGCGTGATCGGCGTTTCCCACTCATTTGCCCGCGCCCATTCTGCGTGCTCACGCAGCGCATTTACGAGGTTTGTATCTCTCATAATTCCTCCCTTATGTCTCCGCCCCATTGCTCCGCCATAGCTTTGGCGATGCCGGGGAAGGTCTTTGATCTCTGTTTTGAATTTTTCTTTCCCTTTTTCGCCCACTCTCCCGGGAAGGCAGCGCGCCCATGAGGCGTGGTTTCCACCCACTTCCCAGTGGGGATTACGCAATCTGTAGCAAGCAGAATTGGAAGATTTTTGATCCATAAGCATGTTGTCTTTAACCACGGCTCGCCAAACATACAAGGTTGAATTTTTTGCGTGTAAGGAGGTAGGGCGTGGATCTTCCCGGGGATTGGATTTTCCACACAAATCCGATCCACATCGGCTTCCCAAAATGCCATAAACACTTCTCGTGCGGCTTGAGCTTTTGCCATTCGCTCTGGCTGAATTTCTCCATTGATCCGGAGCCTGTTAGCCCCCGCGTTGCTGAGATATGTGCAAGGAGGATGAGCAATCAGCAAATCCCACCGCCCCACATCATGGGTCTTCCCGTCCATAGTGGTCACTTGCCCCCCCTCGATGGCCTTGAGCGCATCGCCTAAGATGTGCCACTCAGGGTGTCCGCCGGACGGCTCCTGGATGTCGCAGCTATACGCCTCGTGCCCCAGCGCCCGGAACGCCTTGCAGACTTCCTGCGATTCCTCGCAGGCTATCAACACTTTCATGCGTCCTCCAATTCCCCGCCGCAGGCGGCATATTGCCATTGATAGCCTCCCGCCGTTTTCCGGACGCCCTTTAAAACCTTGCAGATATTTCCCCGCTTAATTCCGGTTTCTTGTTGTGCACAAAAAGCGGAATCGAACGTTTTTACCGCTTTCCCATCTTTATATGCCACAACAGGTTTGCTCAACGTATTCGCAATTTTTCTCCGGCTTTCTTTTGATAGTTTTCGCATTTTCAAATTTTGGCTAATCTTCGCCCTTGCATTCGGATTATCTTTAAATCTTTTCTTCATTGTGTCGCTTTTCTTTTTAAGTGCAGAGCCGTAAGTGTTATTGTAACGCACCGTGCACCATTCAAGGTTAGTTACACAGTTATTCATTGGGTTTTCATCTTTGTGATTAACAATTGGCAAGTTGTTTACATTAGGGATAAATGCCAATGCAACCAGACGGTGCACGAAAAAGTCCTTCCATTCGTTACGGCTCCCATTATAAAGCCTAACTTTTTCATACCCACCGTGTCCGTTTGTGATTGGGATTAGTTTTTGGACGCGGCCCTTCCTTTCCGAATACACGCATCCATCCTCACTAACGTAATACCCAGTTCCGTAAGGAATTTTCTTTACATTCAAGGCATATCCTCCTCCGATGCCGCTTCACCAGCGCAAGCAATATACCCGGCTGCATCAATGTAGCTGTCTGCCTTAAACCTGCCGGTGGCGATGCGGGCCAGCTTAAACAGGCACATCATAGCCCCCACGTCAGCGCCGGTGATGCAGACGTCACCGTCCGTGCTGACGCATTTTTCCCGGATATACGGCTCCCACAGGGCCGCGATCATGTTAAAAGACGTTTCTGGGCTGCCGTAATCCTGATCCCGGTCACCGCACACGCATTGCTTGGCTGCGGCTAAAATCTCTTCACGGGTCATTCCTCCACCTCCTGCATCCAGAACTCGCGGCGGCAGTCGTGGCATTCGCGTCCCATAGTTGCGCAGTTACCTAGTGCATTCCTGTGCGACGCGGAAATCGAGCAGGGATTTATTTGTAACACACCATCATCTCCGATGCGTGTCTCTGGATACTGCTCCAGAAACACACTCTGGCGGGTTTTGATGGGGTGCGCGGCGTCCCACCGCTCGACAAACTTCACCGCCCATGTGTTATCTCCTGCTGTCCTATAATCGTTGTAGCGCATTTTTTCTTCGGTAGACCCCCTTTTGCTGAGACGGTCAACCTTGTCCAAAAACTCCACAGCGTCCATTACTTTTCCTCCTCAATTTCCACGCGGATCGTATCTCCGCTCCAAAATTTGTGTTCCACGGCGCGGAACCACTCAGGGTTGTCATCCGGCAGTATGTAGCCCTTCATCGCGTCCACAAAGGCCTTGCCCAGCGCGCCGTGATTGTCAACGTCCAGATTGTCATTCCAGAAAAATGTCACCTTGACGGGGTGATTTACCAGGCGTTTTGTAATTCCTGCTTTTCGCATTGCCCAGTGGGCCAGCTCGTGCAGCTCTTCCGCGTCCTTCTTCCGCTGCGACCAATGCTTACCGGCGTAATACGCGTTCAGGCCAAACCGCTTGTTCCACGCCGCTTTACCGCGCTTTGTTGCCGGATAGGGGATTTCAAATGCAATCACCGCTTTTCCTCCTTGCCGTCGGTAATGACGCTGACCACGCGGACGCGTCCCAGAGGCTCCAATAGCATCGCTACCGCTTCCTTCGTGCCCTGTGTGTCCTCGCCATCGTAAATGTCGATCACAAGCCGCATCATCACACATACCCCCAAGCGTCCTCGCATTTGCAAGGGCCTTTTGCGCCCTTACGGCCACCGCGATCCTGTTCTTTCGCCAGCCAGCGGGTAATGAATCCGCGTACACCACGCGCCGTTTTCCACTTCGCCGGGTTATTCAGGCACCATTCCCGCATCTCCCGCAACTGCTGTATCACGTCGACAGCAGGGTATACGCCTGCCCATTCCTGGCATTGCTCCTGCGACACCGGATATTCAGTGCCGTCATTGAGGGGGATGGAAACCACCGGCGGGGATGCCGTTTGCGGCTCGCCGCCTACTTCTTCTGGATTGCGGGGAAATACAAAGCCTTTGAGCAATTCCGGGTCTGCGCTGCCGCGCCCATAATCATCAACGTAGGTGATCAGGTACGCCCACAATCGGAATTGGAAATCCGACATTGCGTTGATGCTTTTGCTCGTCCTGATACTATCCTTGATGATCCTGTTCGGCATTCAACCACCGCCTTAGAACGGGAGGTCCCCATCATCCTCAACCTCGCTGAAACCGCTCTGCGGTTCGCTCTGCGGTTCGCTCTGCACCGTGTCGCCGCCGTCCCGCTTGGAATCGCCAAAGTATACGCTGTCGGCCACGATCTCGGCACTGCGGCGCTTGTTGCCGTCCTTGTCCGTCCAGTCACGGATCTGCAGGCGGCCCTCCACCACGGCCATGCGGCCCTTAGAGAAATACTTGCTCGCAAATTCGGCTGTGTTGCGCCATGCCACCACATCGATAAAATCCGTTTCCTTCTCGCCGGACTGGGACTTGAAATCCCGATCCACCGCCACGGTGAAGGATGCGACCGCCGTGCCGCTGTTGGTGCGGCGCAATTCAGGGTCACGGGTCATCCGGCCCATCACAATAATTCTGTTCAGCATAAATGTTCGCCCTTTCTGTAAATCATGTCCTCCCGGTTCCAATCCGGGTAAAATGCTTTCAGGTGCGCCACCAGCCGCACGTAGATGCGCTCGCGGTCTCTCAATGGTCCCTCGTCAAACAGGCGGTGGCAGTGGGGACAGAGGGTTGCAATATTCTGCTCGATCCCTCTGCCGCCCTGCGAACGCCGTACCACATGGGCCACCGGCGCACCTGCGGGAGACCCGCAAATCACGCACTGGTGATTGTCCCGCGCCCATACAACAACCTTCACGGATTGCGAAATGGACGTGGCCTTTGTCATTTTGTGCATCCCCATTCCTCCATCATCCCCGCCAGCTTGTCCGGAGACAGGGTCTCGATACCTTGCTCCACGCAGTCCTGCACTGCCATATCGATCAAATGTGACATTTGCCGGGTGTTGTAGGTGCTGGAGCCGTAATACAAAATCACGTTGGTGCAGCCGGGGATCCTGCTTGCCATGGTATCCGTCTGCCAGCCAAGCCCATTGTGTTCCCACCCGTTCCGCAGCTTTTCCACGGCTGAATCGATCACGCAGACCATTTCATGATTGCCGCCGATCTCCCGAATGTATCTCCGGTAAATATCCGTCTTGGGAATTCGGATCTTTTCGGCCAGCCGATCAACCAGAACCCAGAAGTACGCATTCGCATCGAGGCTCCGCTTCTCCCGGTGTTCTTTGATCTCCACGTCATAGACTTGACCCTCTTTCAGTGCGCCAAGCACCTGCCGCGCCTTGTTGGTCTGGATGCACAACCAATCACCGGCGGCATCCATCGTCCAGCGGAACGATGTGGAATTAACCCGCTCCATAAAATTCCTCCATGCTGGGCCAATGCCCTGTCCGCAAGCATCTTGCCAAATACTGAAGCCTTGGCAAATACGCGTCTCTCACCCAACGCTCATCATACTGGACTTCATGGCTGGATAATCGCCGGGTGTCCACCGCAATAAAGTAATTCTGCATTTCGGCCTCAGTCAAACGGTATGCCACAATATTGCATCGCTTCCGATGTCTCCAAAAACCGTAGCCGCTGGCAAACATTTCAACCTGGCATTGTTGCCAATATGCTTTGCTGACCTTAAATACCGGTTTCCCGTAGGTTTTTACCTCAATGATCGTATCCGGAAACTCACCGTCATAATTTACCCGCAGCCGATATCTCCGTATTCGGATTTGCCTGTCCATCGTACTTACGCCGATTGCAGACAAAATCCGATGCTCATAGGCCGTCCCTGCCTGCATTGCTGGCGTTGTGAAATGGTCTGTGCGTACACCTATCTTTTGCAGCCACCAGCGGCGAAACGTCTCTGTGTCCCACCGGCCCATGATGATTGCTGTGTCTGACGCGCCAAACCATCCGCTCCGGTCATGGTTGTGGATCATAGCTGCATCACAGCCTTTTCCAGCTTATCAATCGTTGCGAAATATCCAAGCATCGTTCCAAGCTGCTTTTCGTTGATATTCAGCGCGTGTAGCAGATCTTTGTGGTCAAGGCCCCGCTGCTCTTTTGCCGTAATCAGCCTTTCCAGTCTCTCCTTAATGGCCCAGATGCTATGGCGGCTCAAATCATCCTCGCCGTCATCCGCATCAGATTCCGCCCATAAGTCAAATCCAAGACCGGTTCTGATGGCAACGCCCTTCACGAATGCTCTGGCATGGGCATTGTTAATCCGCAGCTGGTTCAGAGTGTCAGTGTAAACCACCAAGGATCCATTCAGCAGCGGCGTATCGTATACAAATTCCAAATCATCAATGTGAATCAACACCCGCACAAACCAGCATTCCGTATCGCGCCCCTTGCTGGTGGACACTTTTGCTTGGGGCCAAAGATAAGTGTGAGTGGTTGGGCACTCCACCGGCGCATACCACACATCATTCGCTCCGTTTTCGTGCAGCAGTTTCACACATTTGCCCCAACTCAAATACGGGACTTTGATTGTCTTCCCGTTTTCGTCTTTGGCATCCCGCGTATCGCATTGTGGACGCACATCGATTTTAATTAACTCGTTAAATGATTTCAGTGCCATTTTCTTTCCTCCTATATCTCGCAAACCGCACAGTCTCGCCATAGCGGTTCTTCTGTGTGACCGTCTCCACGTCCAGCGCCACGCCGTCCCGCCGCAAGTCAGAGACCCGCGCCGTGAAATTGGCGATGCCGCACTCGCTCATGGCCTCGGCCCGTGTGATGCTGCCGTGTTCATCCAGATACTTCAAGATCCGCTCACACTGGTTCATATCAGTCCTCCGGGATGTCGATGATCGCGATCCCCATGGCCCGCGCCACGGCTTCCGGATCGCTGTCAACTTCATCCTTGAGCCAATCTTTCGCGCACTCCGGGCAGTAGCACTCGCCGTTGATCAAAAACCCCGGAGCCACATCGTCAAACGCATTGGGGTTCATAACGATGGAACATCTTGCGCACACCGGATAGATCTTCATTTCCACGCATCCCCTCTCTTCCACGCTTTCGTGGCGTTGGATTGCTGGGCGTAACCCGCTGTGATAGCGCCGCAGGTGGAACACCGTACATAGTGCTTAAACGGTGCGTCCGTGGACTGCACCCGCTCACCGCTGTCCATGCCGCAGACCGGGCAGAGATCCAGCGGAAAGCGCTCATGCCGGTTCTTTCTGTTCATCGCGCGCTCACCACCATATACGCAATGGTGATCAGCAGCAGGGCCAGAAAACTCATAAAGCCCATCCATGCGGAGGCGTCCGCCTTCCGCTGCTCTCTGGTGCGCCGGTCATGCTTTCTCATGCGGATTCCCTCCTTCGATGAAATCTACGATCTTGAATACCCAAGTGGCCGCATACGCCACGCCCAGGATCATAAAAAACAGGTTCCAGCTCATTGTTTGATGTCCCCCTCTTTGGTGTAAACACCGTCAAACTCAAGGCCATGCTCCCTCGACCAGATCTTGCCGAACTCCGTCATGATCTTCACCGGGTCAGGCGGAGACACCCAGATCACCCGGTATTCGATTTTTCGTTTCTTCGCCATTGCCTTTTCCTTTCCCCTGTGCTAAAATAGCCACAGGACACATATCTGAGCCTAAGATTTGTTCCGCCGCCCTGCCCGGTCTGCTACACCGGGCGGGGCATTTTTTATTCCCCATCGCTGGATTCGAACAGTTCGTCCACCGTCACGCCGTACATCCTCGCCAGCTTCTTGTGGTACTTACGTGCCGGTCGCCAGTCGCCCAGCTCCCAATGCGTCACACAGGACAAGTCCACATTCAGTTTCTTTGCTACCTGTGCACGGGTCAGGTTGGAACGTTCTCGAAGTTCCTTCAATGCCAAGTCATGTGCCCTCCTTTCGGTGTGAGAATTCATTGACTGCGGCAGAAATATGTGGTATGGTAAGCATGGGAGTTAAACTACGCGCCAAATGGCGTACTCTGTTGCAGAGGGGTATTCCATTTAGCAAACGGGTTCGCTTCCAACCGCCCCGAAGTTTGTTGCAGAGACTTCGGGGCGGTTTTTTATCTCTGCCGCAGTCAATACCCGCCGAAACCTCATGAATGTGAGAAATCACGCTTGACACGGCCCGGAAAGCGTATTACAATGAAATCGCCAAAAGACATTGCAAAAGCCGCTTTTATGGGGGCTGGTTTTTGTGTATCCTTTTCCGGTGGGCTTAGGTATATGATACCTCACAATATTTAACTTTGCAATAGCGATTCCTAAATTTTTTTAACTTTGGCAAATGTGACAAATCTGAGGTTTATTTATGGACATTGTGTTGGAGCGCATATTGAGCCTTATTCCAAAGGACCCAGATGGGAAATATGTGCATGGCGCAAAAACGAAATTTGCAAAGAAGATTGGGTACAACGATGGTGCAATCGTTGCTATGTGGGAGAACGGAAGCAGCATTTCGTACAATAAAAAGCTGTACCAGATAGCTGACCAATACCACGTATCCGTTGAATGGCTCCAGGGCAAAACGGAAGATAAGAGCATAAAAGAAACCCCCGATCCGAAGATCGAGGGTTACTCAGAATTACAGCAAGCTGCTATTCAATTTGTGTTATCGCTGCCGCCAGATAAGCTGGAACGTTTTGTGAAAATGGGGCGCGCTGCTTTTGAGGAAGGAAAATGAAAGAAGCATTTATTTCTATCGGTTGCGCTCTAATTTCAGGATTTGTCGCATGGATTGTCGCAAAGCAAGCGGCAAAGGCCGAAATCAAGAAATTGCAAACAATTTGGGCGCATGAAAAAGAAACGGCCTGCGACACGGAATTTGACAGTATGGCCGCTGCCGTTACCCTTTATGCGAAATGGCCTTCCCCAAAGGGATTTCAGGACGCCACCAATGCCGTTGCCATTTATCGGGCAAAGGCAACCGGAGAAATGGCGACAGAGGTTGACAAACTAAGCCGGATGATTGTCAGAACTTCATCTGGCTATGAAAACATTTTGATACAGTTAGATGCCATAATTGAGCGCAAGCGAAAGGCCAACGGTTAAAACGTAGCCTTTCCAGCTTCGCCCTCTTTCCAGAATAGTTCAAGTTCCCCGGTAAACAAGTTTTTTGCCATCTTGTATAAGTCTGCCATTGCAGCTTCGCGTTCCGAAGCGTCACATTCGATGCCGATTTCCCGCTCGGATTCGCCTTCTTTACTGATCGCCCAAATTTTCATTTTAAAGCCTCCATGATTTTCAGCAGTTGTTCATCAGATAACTTTTGAATCAAGTCAATGGCTTCTGCCAGCAGTTCTTGATACTCTATTGTATCACATTTTACGTCATTACACAACATTTTGTGTCCCTCCAAATAATTGTAGTAACGGGGCTATATGTCGATTATTGCACTTTGTGCAGTCGAAAATATAAGAAAATGGAGAGTTGAGATGAAAAAGTTTTTGCTTATTGCGCTGTCTTCGGTTCTCGCACTCGGCATGTTAACCGCCTGTGGGGAAACGAATCAGACCGAGCCAGAAAACGAGCCGGTAACTCCACCCGATCTCGTTGGAGAGTGGAAGCAGACAAACAGCAATGCAGATGACGCATGGCAGGCCGCTACTATTGCCGGAGATGCCATTGACGTGTATTGGGTGTCTGATAACGGAGAAACCAAAGCCCTCTATTGGGCCGGTTCTTTCGAAGCCCCTACCACGGCGGATGAGCCGTACACCTGGGAATCGGAAAATGATAAAGATCAGACCGATATGGCAATTCTCGCCAGCGGCGATGACACAAAGACGTTTACTTATCAGGACGGCGTAATCAGTTACGAAGTGTCTGCCATGGGAGTTACGCAGACCGTAAAACTTGAGAAGCAATAAGTAACTAAAGCCCTCGCCGCCTCTGCAACAAACGGCGAGGGCCTTTTTGCAGCCAGCGGGGAGCGACCGCCGCTGCTTGATTTGACCTTATCACGCTTTACCTTACTACTTCAATACCAAGACTTTGCAACATGACAGCATTCGACAGGCCCACTTTTGGCAAACTTATTGCTCAAAAACCGAAGAAATTAAGGTGATGTAAATGAACATCCAAGAAGTGTGCAGAATCCGTAAAGAAGAATTGAAACTGACCTATCAGGACATTTCCGATATTTCCGGCGTTCCGTTGTCCACCGTTCAGAACTATTTTTCTAAATTGTCGAAAGCTCCATCTTTTTATACCGTTGTTGCAATCTGTAAAGCTCTTGGCATTTCGATCGATAAGACGTGTGAAATCATAGAACACTTAACGCCGACTGAGGAAACCTTACAAGCGCGGAATGATGAGTTGGAACGCCATGTTGACGCGAAAGCGGACATGATTGAGATCATGCGGCGCGGTGTCCGTATCCGCAACAACGTGATTGCTATAATGTTTGTCATTATCGTTCTGCTGGCTGTATGGTGCTTGTACATTGATTGGAGGGGGATTTGATGAGAGCGGCACTATATATCCGCGTATCTACGGAAGAACAGGCACGGAACGGCCTGTCATTGGGGGATCAGCGGGAATCCTTGTTGGCGTATGCCGCAGACAACGGTATGGAGGTTGTCGGCGTATACGAGGATGCTGGAATATCCGCAAGAAAACCATACAAGCAGCGACCAGCACTTCTGCGCTTATTGGCAGATTGCAAGGGCGGGAAGATCGACACGATTTTATTTGTTAAGCTGGACCGTTGGTTCCGCAGTGTGGCCGGATACTACGCCGTTCAGGAAGAATTAGACCGCTGCCACGTCACATGGCAGGCCACGCGGGAAGATTACGAGACCCGCACGGCATCCGGGCGGCTAAAGGTGAATATCATGCTGTCGGTGGCACAGGACGAAGCTGACCGCACCAGCGAGCGAATCAAGGCCATTAACGAAGGCAAGCGATTGAAGGGCCAGCCTACCACATGGAGAACACCCATCGGCATCTGCGTGAAGAACCGGCACTACGCCATAGATGAAGAAACCGCTGATGCGGCGCGAGATATGTTCCCTGCCTTTATACGGCTGCAAAGCATCCTTGCACTAAGGCGGTATATGGCAACGGAGTGGGGGATCAAACGCTCGTACAACAAATACAAGGATGCGTTGTCGAATCGATTGTACTTAGGTGAGGCGTTCGGCGTGGAAAACGCATTGCCAGCGCTTGTCGATCAAGAAACCTTTAACCTTGCTCGGAGAATCCTGGAACAGCGAAGTCAGCGGAACGCCAGTGCGGATCGAATATATTTGTTTACCGGAATTCTCCGCTGCCGGGAGTGCGGCAGAAATATGCAGCCGGAGACTGTAAAACAGGTGTACAAGTACTACCGATGCAGAACGCACACACTCGACCCAGCCGACTGTCCGCACATTTTCAGAATCCGAGAAGATGTGCTTGAGGATTACCTCCTACGGGAATTTGAGGGGATCGCAAAAAAGTATTACTCCAAATCAAAAACCGCAGAAAAAAAGCCGCCCAAAACGGCGGAGCAAATCAAGCGGAAAATGCAAAAACTAAAAGACCTGTATCTGTCGGATTTGATTGAAATCGAAGAATACAAAAAAGACTATACGGACTTGAAACAGCAGCTCGCGGCAATAAACCCGGAGCCTGTAAAAGAATTTGATCTTGAAACCTTACGTCGGGAATTGAAGGAATATCCTGATTTAGACCGGCAGGCAAAGAAAGAATTCTGGGTACGCACGATCCAGCGCATCGACGCAGACAATGACGGTGCGTTTTTTGTAACGCCCAGTTAGTTTTATTTTCATGTCACAACGCCTACATTAAAATATAACTAACCCCCCGGCATTTGCCGAGGGGTTTAAGTTTAGCTTTCCAATTTCCGCATGACGCTATTGTAAACCCGCGCATTTACCACTTTCAAGCTGTCCATCAGCTCGTCCATGACCTCCCACGCACGGGCTGAGTCAACGTTAGCCACCGCCCGGAGGAATTCGCTGTCAGGCGCGGGAGCCGCAGAATACGCCTCAACCATACGGCTTTCCCTCACCGGCTCCCGGTTCTGGTTTTGGATGGTATATAGCGCCGCCAGCTTTTCGTAGTTTGACCAACTGGATTCTTCCGTCTCTAACCGCTTGATCCATAGCGCCACTTCTCGATCGTCAATCATTGGGGCCTACCCCCTTATTCCTCCATCATGTCCATTGCACGGCGCAGGGCGTCCTTGATGCGGTCATCGTCGGTTTCGCGCATCATATCGTTGATCTGATCGCGCAGATGCTCAGTTGCGTCCGTGCGGCTGTAATGACCTCGGACGTAGTGCCGACGCGCGTAGGAGCTGCCACGGCTGTAGCCGCGCATATCATCGTCCAGATAGCGCCCGGAATAGCCGCGCTCGTCCATCGCCTCGATCTTGTCGATGTTTTTGATGGTATCCGTCAGCTTGTGGGCAATGTCCAGATCACCGGCACCCAGCTCTCCTTTGCGGGTCAACTCGTCAAGTTCCTTGCAGAGCATATCCCGCAGTTCATACATAGATTTCATTCCCATTGTGTTCTCCTTTCTCAGCAAACTCTGGTAATGATAAGGTTCGCGTTGCTCACGTCAATGGCCTCGCCACTAACGTTGCGGATGGACAGCGACGCGCAGCAGCCCTTTGTAACGCCAACGTACTCGGACGCCGCCACGTTGAAAAATGCCCCCGCAACCGTGGGCGTCACCGTCGCAACGGAGGACGGGAGCGGCTCACCGTCAACCGCAATGGCAACGGAGATGGGGCCGGGGGTCCCGCCGGTGCTTACGGCAATATTGCCGATAAAGTCCACCTTATAGCGGACGCGGCACTGGGAGCAGTTACCACGGAGGTTAAACAGGCCGGAGCCTGCGCGGTGCGTCACAAGGCCCTTAGTGCAGGGGATCGGTGCTTCCGTAAAAAGCACGTTCTGGTTTGCCGCTACGGTCTGTGCGGCAATGGCAGTGTATTCAGGCATAGAAATCTCCTTTCATAAAATCAGCGGCAGGGCTACTGCCCCGCCGCTTTGTCATCAGTATCGGCATGGGGCCGACCATTTCCCCGACATGGAGGAAAAGCTACGTTATGCAGTTGTCAGCAGCCGCATCCGGCAAACTGATTGCAGCAATAGGGGTTCTGCACCGTGTAGGCCGGAATGGGAGAAGGCCGGAGCTGGGATACCAGATAGCTGTTCTGCGCCGCCTGAGATGCGGCCAGCTTCAAGCCCTGATTCTCGCTCTGGAGATCCTGCAGCTTGCTCTGGGTCAAGAAATCGAGGATCGCACGGCTGTTGCTGTTGGCGTTGTCGATGATGTCCCGCGTTGCGGTCTGGATGGTGTTGCGGGTGTCGCAGCCCTGCGCAGCCATGTCATACCGGAGCTGTGCCGTGTCGGCCCGCTGGTTGCAGCAGCACTCAGCGGCCTGCATCTGCATGGCAGTCAACTGCTGCATGAGAGCTGCCTGCTGAGTTGCACGGGAAAGCTCAGCCTGCCCAAAGCCGTTTGCCATTGCCATGTTGGTGCCGTTGACAAGCTGCGCCTGCTGGTAAAATCCGTCGCAAAGGCCCTGATTTACACTGTCGATCTTGCGCTCGACATTGGCAAAGTCAGAGGTCAGCACATAGCCGTCGACCACGCCGCCGGAATTGCCAGCATTGTTGCCAAAGCCATTGCCCCAGCCACCCGCAAAGATGAACAGGAACAGAACAATGAGCCACAGCGCGCCGTTGTCGCCCCAGCCGAAACCGCCATTACCGCCAGCATTGGTGGGAGCCACAGGCATCGTCAGCATGGGAGCGCCGTCAGAGGAAAGAGACATAGAAAAACTCCTTTCAGTTTTTTATTATCAAATCGTGGCCACGATGTTGATTACTTTATAAGTCCTTGAAACTGCTTCGCCATTTCTTGCAGTTGGTTCAACTGGTTCTGAGACATTTTGCCGGATTGCAAAAGTTTCTCCACCTCTGCTTTTGGGTCCCCCTGAAACGAGGATCGGAACTGGTTGAATTGCTGCATCATCTGTTGAAACCGGCCTACCGGAGTGTTCCCGCCGCCTAAAGCGTCAAAAAAGGGGTTAGCCATCAGCGTCAGCCTCCTTCACTTTCTTTTTACCCTTCATGCCGTCCACAACCGCCGCCAGCGCGTCAAATTCTTCCCGGGTGACAAACTTCACCGGGTCTGCCGTGGGCGCTGTACGGAGCGTTTCTGCGCGTTCTACGAGGTCATAGATTGTAAGCGATGGTTTACCGCTGGCATCGGCCTTTTTCAGGTACACCGTAGGCGCGGAGCTGTCCCACAAAGCCACAGCAGCGTTGGGCGCGATCATCCAGTTCCGGGCCTCCTGCTCACCGCTGACCCACTGGACGCCGCTCTGCGCCACCGGGTTTTGCGGGGCCTGCGGCATCTGGGGTGTCATAGGCTGCATCTGCTGCTGGCGCATCTGCATGAGGTTGTCCGGCATAGGCGGTGCGTAATATGGGTTTTGCCATCCGTAAGGTGTGTAAGCCATTTTAGTCATCCTCCTTGACCCAGTAATACAAGATGTTTTCATTGCTGCTGTCCCAGCTGTCCCAGATCACGCCGTCGCAGACGCAAACCACATGGCCGGACAAAGCCAAAATATAGGTGCCCTTTGGGTGATCCTCCGCAAATTGACCAACCGTGTAGCAGTCCGGGCAGGTGTCCGGCGCGATGTACCGCCGGTATCCGATGCTGCGGAGATACCGCCCCCAACAAGCGTTTGCCGACGGCATATCACCATCTAAATACCCTTGGATACAGAGCCTTAAATAAACCTCGCCCCACTCCTTGCCGGTAGCCTTGACGATTGCCCGCACGGTGCAGTCCCCCACATTTTTCCCGCAGGGGTTGGGGTTGAAATGGTTATACATACTCCCTCCGGTCATCGTAGAGTAGCTCAATCATGCGCACACAGCGTTCCAGCTCCGCTGGATCGGTCTGCGCAACAATATCTCGCGCCAACTCCGCCGGATACCCGCAGGCCAAAAGCCGCTCGTACATTGTGTGCGCCTCCTTTACACTTCTATGATACAAAAAATCCGGACAGCCAAACTGCCCGGAAACTGCCTGTATTCTGCCTTCAAACTGCCCCGGCACAATTAGGGCCGATCAGGCTTGCCAGATTTGCCGAAACGTGATATAATCCTTATTGTGTAAGCAATCTGGCGATTGTATCACTTTCGACTGGCTGTGCGTCAAACACAAACAGAAAAATAGGCACCCAACGACTGGTACTCGTTGGGTGCCGCTCTTTTTTATTTTTTGTTTTTTGCTTTTTCCGCCTAAACACAATAAGAAAGCCGTGTCCGATTCGGACACGGCTTTTCTCTATCCCTGCATATCATCCGCGATCTTGGCGTAGGCACGCCGTTGTTGCCATCTTCTGGCCCTCCTTTCGGTTTTATCCTTTCCAGTCAGCCTTGGCCTCTCTCACGTCGATATGACAAAAGCTGTCATAAACCCCCACGCCGCCCCAGTCGGGCATAATCGACCGGGCGAAGGCCGCCACCGTCTCCGGCTTCTGGCCGCTGACGGAAATATCCGCCGCCATGCCATAGCAGTGCTGGCTGTGGGCCGCACCGTTCACCTTGGCATTGTACTGCGGCGTCCGGTACCCGCTGTGGATGACCACCGGAGCGTCGAAGTGGGCGCGGATCGTCTCCAGCACCATCACCAGCCGGGGAGCCACCAACACCGCGTCACTGCCGTCTCCACACGCAAACTCCCGCACTTTAAAATGGGCGGAGAGCTGCTTGCCCCCGGAGGCGGCTTTGCTGTAAGCGTGGATCTCAACCATGGTTATCCCACCAGATCTGATACAGCGCACGGACCATGTCGGCGCGGGTTACGGTCTCCCCGGCGTTGGCGTCCGTCAGCAGGCCGTGAGCCTTGCCCCATACGAGGGCTTGATCTTCCACCTTGGCCGACCGCTCCCAGAACAGCAGCAGCGTAGGCACCTTCCGGCTGCTGACCACCTTCCCGCCGGGGAAAATGCCCTGCGTAGAGCCGCCGCCGTCCAGCATGAGGGCGTCCACCACGCCCAGCCCCAGCAGCTTATTCTGGAGCTGCTCACGGGTCAGGCTGGTCTTGTCGCACCACAGGCATACCTTGCCGTTGGGCATCCAGCCCACCGCCGTCCGGGCAGCAGGCCGGGCCACGTCGGCGGTCAGGCCCCGGTAGAGCTTGGACCCGCCCTTGAGGATCGGGACGCCGGAGAGGAAGGATACTCCCCGGCCCGTCAGCATCTTGGGTGCGCCGTCGGAGCCGATGGACACGCCCCAGTCCTGGTATTTGTCCCGGCTGATGACCTTGCCGTCGATCACCGTCCAGCCCACCGGCTGAAACTTGCCGTTGAACAGATAGCCGTTGATGATGTGGGTGCAGCCGGTCTTGGCCTTGATCTGCGCCGGGGTCAGCTTGCCGGTGTTGTGGTAGATCTGCGCACGGGCGCAGTCAAACGTATCAACCATTGATTCTCACGGCCTTGGTGGCGTGGCCGTCCTCGTCAAAGGTAATGCGGTAATGGCCTTCCGGGACCCAGACCTCCTCCTCGGTGTTGGCCTTGGCGGGGTCACGCCGCATGTAGTCATGCAGGTGCTTCACATCCTCAGGCTCCTTCTCCGCGGGGATAAAGCCCTCCTTCATTTCCTGCTTAGACCAGCCAGTCTGGGGGCCGTCGGGGGTCATGGTATAGTCCAGATGGAAGGTCGCGCCCGCCGCCTTCAGCTCGGCGTTGATCTCGCTCAGCTTCTTGCCGTTCTTCTTGCCTTCGTTGATGATGTTCTCAAAAGTCTTGTTCATAAAATGTACTCCTTTCAAAATTCGGTTGAATCTTCAACCGGTTTTAACTGTTCTTGTCCTCCGCTACCCGCTGGGTCCCGAAATAGAACCCGATGACCACCGTGAAGATGGTCAAAAACTCGCTGCCGCTGATGCTTTCCCGCAGGGCCAGCACCGCGAACACCACCGTCAGGGTGATGGTCACCAGAGACTTCACCGCAAGCAGATTGCCCAGCCGTTTTTTGATGTTTTCCATAGCGTTCTCCTTTCAGCGTTCGCTGATATGCTCCAGATCCTCGATCCGGTGATTGATTACCTTGATCTGTTCCTCGATCACCGGCACCCGTTGGGCAAAACTGTTGTGCTCCCGCACCTCGCGGGTCAGCTCGTCTAATTTGGTGTCGGTGATCGCCTGCTGTTTGCCGTTGGCGATCAATACGCCCATCAGCGTCAGCCCCCCTGTGATGAGGGCGCAGATTATCGTCTCCGTCATAACACACTCCTTAAAGTTGCAGTTTTAAGGCGCCTATATGGGTTTCCAATCAAAAAAGCCGCCTTGTCATCCTTGACAAAGCGGCTTTGGCATGTATATAATAGGGCCAGTAAGGACGGCTCACTTTGGTCGGTGCAGGTCGTTCCCCAACAGATTTAGAATCCGTAGAAAAGCCGCTGCCGATTTAGGTGGCGGTTATTTCTTTAGGTCAACGCCTAATTTGATAGCCGCAATCACAAGCATAAGTAACGCAATGGTTTCTGCTGTGCTCATGCGGTCACCCCCTTTACGGGGAAACAACCGTACCGTTCTTACTGGCGAACCCCATCATACACGATTCGCCTTGCTTTGTCAATTTTCTGCGCCGCCCGCTGGGCGGCTTTTGCTATGTGTGAGCCTCACCCCCTGTTTTACACAGAACGCGTCGGAAGCCCTGTGGGGCCTGCCGGAGGATTGACCTCCGGCTTTTTTAAAAGCAGAAGGCAAAAGATATGCAATACACATCATTCGCACTGATGTAGTCGGCGAGGCCGCTGTTGCTGACCGCGCAGAAACTCGTGTAGTTGCCAATGCGTGGAGAGCGCTGCCACCAGTAGTTCGCGCTACCGTTGTAATTCTTCACCTTGCTGTTGCCTGCCTTATAGTAGGCGTATTGTGTGCCCTCGCCGCTTGCAGAATAGGTGATGTTACCAAAAATCTCGATCTCGCTCAGCAGGAATAGCTTGTCCGCCGTGGTGCTGATGGTGGTGCTCCGGGAACCCTCCGAGGTTAGCTTATTCACCTCTTGGATGCCGTTCTGTACCTCCGTTGGCATCAGCGCCAGAATGGCGGGCAGGTGTGTGCTTCGCATGTCACAGCTCGTCCAGCCGCCGCTGTTGGTGTTGCCACCGTTCATCATCTTTCTGTCCGCGTAGCAGTCATGCAGCTGGAAGGTCAGGGGAGCTTTTCCGGAGCCATCAGCATAGTCATCGTGCCCCTTTCCGATAATGTCGATAACGTAATCTGCCCCGTTAATCGTCATGGCTTTCTGGTTCCCAACTACCCACGTCTCCGGCACTTGGTTCTTGTGGCAGGCTTTAATGATCGTGGCCCAATCGTTATCCGCGAAATTTGCGTTATACGTCACCGGCGCTTTCAGCAGCGGCACAATGCCGCTCATAATCACTTTCCCCATCACGCCACCTCCTTAGAAGCAGAAGGCGAAGGCCACGCCTCTTTTATAAGTCGCATTGATATAGTCGCTCGCACCGGAACTATTTGTGGCGCAAAAGTTTACCGATCGGTTTATCAAAGGAGAACGCTCCCACCACGCGTCCGAGGTACCATTGCGTTTTTTAACTTTGCTATTTCCGGCTTTGTAGTAGTCGTACTGCGTGCCCTCGCCAACAATGGTGTAATTGGTTACGCCAAAAATCTCAACTTCGCCCAGTAGAAACAGATAGTCATTTACGCTTTCTATTCCGCTAGAAGCACCCCCACCAACACCAACTTTTTTGTTAATCTCTCGGATGCCGCTCTGTACCTCCGTCGGCATTTTGGAAAGAATTGCAGGCAAGTGCGTTTTCCGCATGGCGCAATTTGTCCACCCGCCGCTGTTGGTGTTTGTGCCGTTCATAGCATATTCTTCACCATAGCAGTCGTGCATCTGGAAGGTCAGCGGGGCCTTGCCGGAACCGTCGGCATAGTCATCGTGCCCCTTTCCGATAATGTCGATAGCATAAGCCGTTCCGTTGATGGTCATGGGCTTCTGGTTGCCCACCGCCCAAGTAGCTGGAACCTTGTTCTTGTGGCAAGCATCAATGATTTGTTCCCACGTATTATCCGCAAAGTTCGCCTTGTATGTAACCGGCGCCGTATGCACCTCGCCCTTCCGCATCATCAAGCAGTATCCCATTATGCCACCCCCTTTAGAATCAATGTGGATGCGTCAAACAGGGCAGTTTTGGGGATGACCAATGCAGGGCGGATGCCGTCCGAGTCGGATGCGCCATAGTCGCCGTAGTCGCCGTCGGAACGGACGAACCACACGCGGCCGGCGTTGTCGGTGCTCGGGGAGCGGAGCCACCAGATGGTGTCCATACCGCTTAGGTACGCAATGCGTTTGTTGTTTGCGGACGTGGTTGTTCCGCTCGTAAAGTAATCCAGCTTTGCTCCATCTTCGGGGAAATCGCTATCGTCGCTGGCAGTCCAGCCAAGTTCATAGCCACCCAGCAGGAACACTTTGCAGGACAGGCCGTTTGCTCCGCTCTGGTCGGAGCCGTCGGAGCCGCCGCCAGACCGATACGGAATTTTTACCTGCTTGACAGTTGCCCGCTCCACGCTTCCTAAACTATTGAAAAAGTCCCCATTCAGCCAAGTGTTAATAGCGCTGGTTTCGTACTTGTTTACGTCGGAAGTATGCCACTGTCGGTTACTGTGAATATCCTTCCTCAGCAGCCATGTTCCGTCACAGCTTGCGTCATACAGGTTGGAATTACTGGGAATCCCTTGGTTGACAACCAAGTATTCAACAGCCGCGCCGTTTTCCATGAGTTTGACCATAGACCCCACCGGCAAAGTGCTTGCCAAGATACCGGTTGACGGAGCTTTCGCTCTGCACCCACCAACCACCGTTACATGGCCCATCAGCTCACCTCCGCAACAATGGGAATTGCAACCGTGTTGGCGTCCCCGAAGATCGTAAACTTGATCCCGCCGTTATAGGTCTCGGCGTAGCCGTTGGTGATACAGTTGAGGTACTGGTTCTCCGCTTCCACAAAGGCCGCGTAATCGTCGGAAGTCCCCGCCCCCGTATAAGCGTGGTCTACCAGTGCCGTGTTCTGTGCCGTCACCCCGGCAATGGCAACGCTCTGCGTCTTGACGCCGGTGTTGCTGTCCTCCACCCACGTGGTCCCGATGGTGGCGGTGTAGGTTTTCACGGAACTGATTTCCGGCAGCTGGCTTGTAGGCACCTTGCCGTCCGCTCCAAGAGACGCCGCGCCGATGTTGTCCCGGGCCTGATTTTTTTGATCGGAAGTCAGGTCCTGAGCAACATCGTATCGAACAGGTGCCACCGCGCCGCTGATCCGCTCCCCCGCCGCATTGTGGGCGGTGGCCCCGGAAAGCAGATTCTCCGGGGTCACGGTGTCCTGGGTCAGATCCAGCTTCGTCTCACCGTTTACCTCGACCTTGTTGACCGCCATCCTTACGCACCCACTTTCAGAGTCTGGCCTCCCTGCTCGTTGTCGGTGTAGCTGACAGGGATCGCCGCCACGGTGACGGAGGACAGACAGTTGTAGCCCTCATCCGGTAAAATCTCCTGCTGGGCGAAGGTGGGCGTGGCGCTCTTGGCCTGCGCCTTCATGCCTTCATTGCCGCTCATGGTACCGGCCACGCCCAAGACCGTGATGCCCTCACGGATGTTGGCGGGGATCAGCTTCGCCGCCTCCGCCTCCGCAATCTGTGCCTTGCCGGAGCCGTCATGGAAGCCCATGGGGATGGAAACGGGGGCCGTCTTGTCCGTGATGTCAAGGGTTTTGCCGCCCTGATTCGGCATAGTGCCGACCAGCTTCGCGCCTTTCGCGTGGGCCGTTTTTCCCAGAAGGATCTCCGCAGCGACGGCGGTGTCCTCGGAGGTATCGGAGTCGAAGGTGCTGGTGCCCACAATGGGCGCGCCGCTCTTGTCATGGGCTTTGATGCCCTTCGCCAGTTTGTCGGCAGTGATATCGTCAGCGGTGAGGTCCAGCTTGACGTCATTGCCGATGATGACCTTGTTGATGTACTTATCCGCCATAATACTCGTCTCCCATAATCAATGTATTTCCCCCGGCCTCGTTGGAAACCTCGAATTGGGGGATTTTTAAGACCGTCACATCGTCCGCCATGGACTTGTCCTTTGTTTCCAGAACCACCGGGCCGTAGATCTTAGGCGTCACCTTGTAGGCTCCGGTGTAGGGGTCTCCCTTTCCCGCAACGATGGACACGGCAAAGGAGATCTCAAGGGCCTCGCGCGGCTGCAGCTCAAAGGTAAGCATCACAGCACCGCCTTACTGATCGCCCCGGCCACCGCCACCGTCTGGATCAGGGAGCCGACCACGTCCCCGCCGGTAAACTTCACCCGGACCTGCATGGGGCACACCGGGGGAAGTTTGAAGGTCTCCGTCTGGGTGACCGGGAAGTGGAATTTCCCGTCCGAATAGGTGACCTCCTCCGGATAGGACCGCGTCAGGTTAAGCAGAGTGACCTCCACCTTCTCCACGGTGTCGATCGGGATCGCCTCGCCCAGGTTTTTGATCGTGATATCGATGCTGTACGCATCACCCTGTACCATCAGGACGTCACCTCCGTGGCGCTGACGGTGCCGGTATCGTCTACCGTCAGCTTGAATTTCTTCGTGCTTCCCGCCGTGGAGGACGGAATGATGATCTCCCCATCGTCCACGCGCTTCAGCAGCTCATCCATTTTTTCGCCTGTGAAAATCATGGTGTAATAATCGTTCGGCATAGCGCACCTCCTTATACGATCATTCTGCGGTCGAGGGCGTCCA
>PPYF01462379.1_pt1 | contig 40218 bp, 39 predicted proteins | sample 1559871 | NCBI WGS metagenome assembly PPYF01 (sample SAMN08240021, study PRJNA423297) | Human gut metagenome, whole genome shotgun sequencing project.
GCTTTTCCTGCAGGGCGTGGATCAACGCTTCCTGTTCGGCCAGGCGCTGTTTCAGCAGAAGGATGTCGTCAGAAGAGGTGTTGTTCATAAGCCCGTATTTTACCAGGCTTATTATGCGACAACCAGGATAAAGAGCGCTACAGCATGGTCAGGGACGTCAGTAACCGCTTTGGCTGCCGCCAGTCGATACCTTCCATCAGCATCGCCAGCTGCGCCGGCGTCAGGAACACTTTGCCATCGCGGGCTGAGGGCCAGGCGAAGCGACCACGTTCCAGCCGTTTTGTCAGCAGGCACAGCCCGTCGCCGGTGGACCACAGCAGTTTGACCTGACTGCCGCTGCGTCCCCGGAAGATGAAGACGTGGCCGGACATCGGGTCATCTTTCAGCGTTGTCTGCACCTTTGCGGCCAGGCCGTTGAAGCCGTTGCGCATGTCGGTGATACCAGCAACCAGCCAGATTTTAGTGCCTGAAGGTAGCGGGATCATCGCTTCAGTTCCTGTATCAGCAGAGCCAGGAACGTTTCGCTGACAGTGCCGTTGAGGCGAAGCGTACCGTGCCGGAACGTTACCTCACAGCTGATACTGAGCCCCGGGTCTTCTGCGAGCGATTCTGGCTGTACGGTAGTGGCATCGAGAGTCACAGGAAGCAGCTGAGGACTCTCGGAGGAAGGTAACAGCAGCTTTCCGTCGCGCCACTGCTGGCGCCATTTAAATAACAAATTGGCGTTGATGCCGTTTTCAAGCGCCAGTTTTGAGATGGATATTCCGGGTTTGCAGGAGGCAGCAACGAGCTGCTGCTTAAACTCAGGAGAATAATTAGGGCAGCCCTTACGCCTGCCGGGAGTCACATTTTTCTGCATATCTGACACTTTGGTTCCCACTACTTATTTGGTGGACACCACTTTGTCGAATACATCAGATTATGACCAGACGGTTCGCGCTGTACGCTTACGGAAAAATGGGTTTTCGTAGCGCATCAATTCTTACGTTGATTATTAGTGGGATTATTATCGGGTGCACTGATGCTGTATCGACAAATTATCATGACCGTACATCATATTACTCCGATAAAGCAATAGAGACACAGTATGTGAGTTCATCTGAACGTACTTCTGATGTTAGTGAGGATATCCGTCTGTATGCCCATCAAATCAAGAGCGCCATCGAAAAACAGTTCGGGGATGCGAGTAAGTATTCAGGAAAAGAGTGTACACTGAGAATGCATATGGCCCCGAATGGCCTTCTACTGGAGGTTAAAAGAGAAAGTGGAGACCTCGATTTATGTCGTGAAGCGATGAATGCGATAAAGAATGCTGATATACCTGCCCCCCCCTTCGCCGGAAGTATATAAAGTATTTCAAAATGGGGTGCTGGATTTTAAACCCTGATATTTATTGTTTTGTAATAAACGGTTTCGGCTTAGGTTTGTTCTGACACAGCTACGGCACTGAGCTAAATTTAGCGGATAGTCAGCTCTGAGCCAGTGGCGGACGTAACAACTACTATTGCTGAGATTTTAATGGATTGAGGAGCAAGAAGTGGGATTAAAGAAAATCGTTATGTTGACTTTTTGGGTCGGTTTTGTTGCGGGATGCACACCTTTACACCCTTCAGATTGCCACAAAACTACTGCTACAGGTAGTTGCAGTTCAGGACGCTGGGATGATCAGGATGAATGGGGGGCGCAAGCGCGGGGAATCAGAGCTGCAATTAATGCCAAACTTGATGAGCCGCATAACTGGAAAGGGAAAAAATGCAGGTTGCATATGGAATTCTCTCAGGATGGCACGGCGTTAAAAATATCTACCAGTAACGGTGATAAAGCCTATTGCGAAGCGATAAAGTCCGCAGCTCATAAAGCCAAATTTCCGGCCTTCAACAATCCGGAAGTCTACAGAGATTTTCAGAAATCTGGCTTTGACATGCGAGGTTAGCTCTTCAATTACTATATCTCATTCATAGCAAACTGACAGATTTGATGATGTTCTATATACGAAACCTGTGATGTCAAGTCTGAGCTAATACAAATAAACATAATATCAGAGAAATACATTTTATTAGCTCGCTACGGCGAGCTTTTTATATTGCATCGTCTCCAGCATATATATCAATTAAGGCTCTGATTGATGTGTCTGAAAGCCTACACATAATAACTATGCCATCCGTTCCGTGCGGAGGTGAGGCTATGAAATCCATGGACAAAATTTCAACAGGCATTGCCTACGGCACCTCCGCAGGCAGTGCTGGCTACTGGTTTTTACAGTTGCTCGATAGAGTAACTCCGTCACAGTGGGCTGCAATCGGTGTGCTGGGTAGTCTGGTATTTGGCCTGCTGACGTACTTGACAAACCTTTATTTCAAGATTAAAGAAGATAAGCGCAAGGCTGCGAGAGGTGAATAATGCCTCCATCATTACGAAAAGTCGTTGCTGCTGCTATTGGTGGCGGAGCAATTGCTATAGCATCAGTGTTAATCACTGGCCCAAGTGGTAACGATGGTCTGGAAGGTGTCAGCTACATACCATACAAAGATATTGTTGGTGTATGGACTGTATGTCACGGGCATACAGGAAAAGACATCATGCTCGGTAAAACGTATACCAAAGCAGAATGCAAAGCCCTCCTGAATAAAGACCTTGCCACGGTCGCCAGACAAATTAACCCGTACATCAAAGTCGATATACCGGAAACAACGCGCGGCGCTCTTTACTCATTCGTTTACAACGTGGGTGCTGGCAATTTCAGAACATCGACGCTTCTTCGCAAAATAAACCAGGGCGATATCAAAGGCGCATGTGATCAGCTACGTCGCTGGACATATGCTGGCGGTAAGCAATGGAAAGGTCTCATGACTCGTCGTGAGATTGAGCGTGAAATCTGTTTGTGGGGTCAGCAATGAACAGAGTAACCGCGATTATCTCCGCTCTGGTTATCTGCATCGTCGTCTGCCTGTCATGGGGTGTTAATCATTACCGTGATAACGCCATCGCCTACAAAGAACAGCGCGACAAAAATGCCAGAGAACTGAAGCTGGCGAACGCGGCAATTACTGACATGCAGATGCGTCAGCGTGATGTTGCTGCGCTCGATGCAAAATACACGAAGGAGTTAGCTGATGCGAAAGCTGAAAATGATGTTCTGCGTGATGATGTTGCCGCTGGTCGTCGTCGGTTGCACATCAAAGCAGTCTGTCAGTCAGTGCGTGAAGCCACCACCGCCTCCGGCGTGGATAATGCAGCCTCCCCCCGACTGGCAGACACCGCTGAACGGGATTATTTCACCCTCCGGGAACGACTGGTAATGATGCAGGCCCAACTTGAAGGTGCTCAGCAATACATAACCGAGCAGTGTTTAAAGTAAAATCTTAACTACAATATGATTCATTTTGATGATTGTTTCATAAGGAACAGTGAAGTAAGATCTAAGAGGAGTTAAATTTTATACAGTATAATCATAATATTGCAGCAAGGTGGTTATAATTGAAAGAATATTTAGATATGAATACATCTCATGTAAGAGTTGTTACTCATATGTGTGGGTTCCTGGTTTGGCTCTATAGTCTTTCAATGTTGCCACCAATGGTTGTAGCATTGTTTTATAAAGAAAAAAGCCTGTTCGTTTTCTTTATAACTTTCGTTATATTTTTTTGCATTGGTGGCGGAGCGTGGTATACAACTAAGAAATCTGGCATTCAATTACGTACCCGTGATGGGTTTATTATAATTGTAATGTTTTGGATTTTGTTTTCTGTTATTAGTGCATTCCCTTTATGGATTGACTCAGAACTTAATTTAACGTTCATTGATGCTCTGTTTGAAGGGGTTTCTGGAATAACAACAACAGGAGCAACTGTAATTGATGATGTTAGTTCATTACCTCGGGCATATTTGTACTATCGGTCACAGTTAAATTTTATAGGTGGTTTAGGAGTTATTGTTCTGGCGGTTGCTGTATTGCCATTATTGGGTATTGGTGGTGCAAAGCTTTATCAGTCAGAAATGCCGGGGCCATTTAAGGATGACAAACTCACTCCCCGCCTGGCCGATACGTCACGGACACTGTGGATAACTTATTCTTTATTAGGTATTGCTTGTATTGTCTGTTATAGACTTGCAGGAATGCCTTTGTTTGATGCTATTTGTCACGGGATTTCCACAGTTTCGCTTGGTGGTTTCTCAACTCATAGCGAGAGTATCGGATATTTTAATAACTATTTGGTTGAGCTGGTGGCTGGTTCTTTTTCCCTGCTATCGGCTTTCAACTTCACTCTTTGGTATATTGTTATTAGCAGGAAAACGATAAAACCTTTAATCAGAGATATTGAACTTCGTTTCTTTCTGTTAATAGCCTTAGGGGTGATCATTGTTACCTCTTTCCAGGTCTGGCATATAGGTATGTATGACTTGCATGGAAGTTTTATTCATTCGTTTTTTCTTGCCAGCTCCATGCTCACTGATAATGGTTTAGCTACGCAGGATTATGCAAGTTGGCCCACGCACACGATAGTGTTTTTGCTGTTGTCAAGTTTCTTTGGGGGATGTATAGGTTCAACTTGTGGTGGAATTAAGTCACTTCGATTTCTTATACTTTTCAAACAAAGCAAACACGAGATAAATCAGCTTTCTCATCCCAGAGCGTTGTTGAGTGTAAATGTAGGAGGGAAGATAGTTACAGATCGTGTAATGAGGTCTGTATGGAGTTTCTTTTTTCTTTATACTCTCTTCACGGTGTTTTTTATACTGGTGTTAAATGGTATGGGATATGATTTTCTTACATCATTTGCAACAGTGGCTGCATGTATTAATAATATGGGATTAGGTTTTGGGGCTACTGCATCGTCATTCGGAGTGCTTAATGACATTGCAAAATGTTTAATGTGCATAGCTATGATTCTTGGTCGCCTTGAAATTTATCCTGTTATTATATTGTTTTCAGGTTTTTTTTGGCGCTCCTAATATATGGCTGATTTATAATTGTGAGTTTAATATTATGTTGACTCACTCATTGATCCAATACCTAACTTTACCAGCAACCCCTCCGTCCCCAGTAGCACTGGCTGCTGGGGTGCGTTTTATTCATAAAGCAAGGCTGTATGAGCGAGAAATTAAAGATAGTCTATCGCCCATTACAAGAATTGTCACCGTATGCGCACAACGCCAGGACGCACAGTACTGAGCAGGTGGCACAACTGGTAGAAAGTATTAAGCAATTCGGCTGGACTAATCCGGTGCTGATTGACGAAAAGGGCGAAATTATTGCGGGTCACGGTCGTGTTATGGCGGCTGAAATGCTCAAAATGGATTCTGTTCCGGTCATTGTTCTGTCTGGCCTGACGGATGAGCAGAAAAAGGCGTACCGCCTGGCAGATAATCGCCTGCCGATGAATGCTGGCTGGGATGAAGATCTGTTGCGGATGGAGCTGTCGGACCTAATCAATGCTGATTTTGATGTCTCCCTGACAGGCTTCATCCCGACAGAAATTGATGAACTGTTGACGGATGTTTTGCCCGGTACAGGAAATGAGGAGGAGCCGTATACGACGAAAATTGATACGCCTGTTTATGAGCCGTCGGGCGGTAAACCGGATATCAGTGAACTGTACGACGATACGAAAACTCAGGAGCTGATCAGCCGGATACGTTCGGCGTCCCTTGAGCCTGATATTGAGAAATTCCTCCTGTGTGCGGCAGAACGTCACACGGTGTTTAATTTCAGCAGAATTGCGGACTATTACGCTCACGCCCCCTCTGAAATTCAGTGTTTTTTCGAGGAGTCGGCGCTGGTGATCATTGATTATCAGCAGGCTATTGAAAATGGATTTGTCCGGATGACGCAGCGCATGGTGGAGATCATGCATGGTGGTGAGGAGGAGGAATATGCGTGATGATTTTTGCGCCTTTATTCTGACTCACGGGCGACCGGACAAAGTTCTGACTTACCGGACGTTGCGTCGTGCTGGCTATACCGGGAAAATTTTTATCGTTGTTGATGATGAAGATAAGACACGGCATCAGTACATGGCTGAATTTGGTGAACAGGTGCTGGTGTTTTCCAAAGCCGATATCGCCAGTCGTTTTGACGAAGCCGATAATTTCTGTGACCGCCGCTCAATTTTTTACGCCCGTAAGTGGATCACCTGATTATTCTAAATACAGTGTTAACACTTCTTCTGCAGGCGCTCATACGCACTCTGTATCGGGTACTGCTGCAAGCGCAGGTGCACACGCACATACTGTCGGTATTGGTGCTCATACGCACTCGGTTGCGATTGGCTCACATGGACACACCATCACCGTTAACGCTGCTGGTAACGCGGAAAACACCGTCAAAAACATCGCATTTAACTATATTGTGAGGCTTGCATAATGGCATTCAGAATGAGTGAACAACCACGGACCATAAAAATTTATAATCTGCTGGCCGGAACTAATGAATTTATTGGTGAAGGTGACGCATATATTCCGCCTCATACAGGTCTGCCAGCAAACAGTACCGATATTGCACCGCCAGATATTCCGGCAGGCTTCGTGGCTGTTTTCAACAGTGATGAGGCATCGTGGCATCTCGTTGAAGATCATCGGGGAAAAACCGTCTATGACGTGGCTTCCGGCGACGCGTTATTTATTTCTGAACTCGGTCCGTTACCGGAAAATGTTACCTGGTTATCGCCGGGAGGGGAATATCAGAAGTGGAACGGCACAGCCTGGGTGAAGGATACGGAAGCAGAAAAACTGTTCCGGATCCGGGAGGCGGAAGAAACAAAAAACAACCTGATGCAGGTAGCCAGTGAGCATATTGCGCCGCTTCAGGATGCTGCAGATCTGGAAATTGCAACGGAGGAAGAAATCTCGTTGCTGGAAGCATGGAAAAAGTATCGGGTATTGCTGAACCGTGTTGATACGTCAACTTCACAGGATATTGAATGGCCAGCACTGCCGTAGGGTAAAACATATAAATTCTATAATTAGATGTATCTTTCCATTTACGGCAAGGAAGGGGGCTTGGAAGACGTAAAGCATCTCACACCGAGATTATTTTTTATATGTCAGGTGTCTGAAGTTTTGCTTTGGCTCTTAAAATGGTTTGCCGCGAGGTTTTGAATTCCCGGGCAATGGCACTTATACTTACACCTGACTTAATTCGTTCGAATACCACCTGTTTCTGTTCTTCATTTAACACAGGTGGTCGACCAAAACGTTTCCCTGCGCCGCGGGCTCTTACTATCCCGGAATGAGTGCGTTCAAGTAAAAGGTCTCGTTCAAATTCAGCGACTGCTGAAATTACTTGCATCATCATTTTTCCTGTTGGACTGGTCAGGTCAATGCCAGCCAATGCTAAGCAATGCACTCTGATACCTGTTTCGGTCAGTTGTTCCACTGTTTTCCTGATATCCATTGCATTACAACCAAGGCGATCCAGTTTTGTCACAATCAATTGATCACCACATTTCAGGCGAGCAAGCAACCGGTTAAAACCAGGACGCTCACTGGTTGCTGCTGAGCCGCTAATGTGTTCTTCGATTATTTGCTGAGGTTTGATTTTAAAACCTGCACTTTCGATTTCCCGGCGTTGATTTTCGGTGGTCTGATCCAGCGTTGATATCCGACAGTAAGCAAAAATTCGAGACATAGTGAGACTCTATACGAAATTGGTGTTCATATCATAATGCATCTCAGAAAATAATTATGATTATTTTTGTGCATATTTGTATGTACACGTTCGAAAATAAACGAATGCGTATGCAACCCCGTAATTTTGGTGAGACCCAAAATCGATTTTGTGAAAAATGGCTTTAACTCGGTTTGTTTTTCGAGTTCCGGGCGGACTCAAGGAAGAAGAATAGTGTTGCGTGTTATTTTAACCAGATTTCAAGTTGTTTGGTCGTGGAAAAGTGGAGCAAAATGTTGTTAAAGTGGAAAAATGATAAAAAAGTAAGTTTATTATATTACATTTTACCATTTAAATTTTGGTTGTCTTTAAGAACTGATATCGCTGTTTGTAATAATTCTTTGTTATCCAGCCATGATTTTTTCTTTATGTTTCCTTCAATGTAATCAAGCAATGTTCTGGTATTGATAGGTCTTCCCTGTTTTGCTACTTCCACTACAGCATCCCCTAGGATAATTCTTACTTCAGGAAGCTGCGCAGGGAACCACTTTAGGGTGTCTTTTGATTTCATGAAGATATTCCTTAAAATATTATTGATTTTCATTGCGATATTGTATGTCTGATTCAGGATATGTTGACTTATACATCGGTTTTGTCTGGGTTATTGGATATGCCAATCCCTAATTTTATTAGAGCATGACTAAAAATGCTGAATATGATAAGGAGCGAAGTGATTATCAGTATGCTGTTCATATAGCCTCGAATTAGTAATGTGTTATATATGATATAGTTGACAATTTTTATCCTGGGTGTTCTTAAAGTTCGTAGATAAACATTGTCGTTTCAGGTATACAGGAATGCTAACAGGTGGCGGCAAAAATCAGGCGGTTTATGGCGCAAGCTGAAGTGGCAACTGCAAACTATCTTATGCAGAGACTCTACACGGATTGGGTTTAAAAGTATACATAGATAACAGTTTTTATCTGAAGAAGAAAAATATCAAGGTGATATAGCCTATATGCCTTTGATGCGGAGGAATGAATGTGATGGGAGTGATGTATCTGAATAGTTGAAAAACCGCAGTCACGTCGTATGCAAGAACGTGCTGCGGTTGGTTTGACTTTGATTGAGACGTTTTGGAATTTTTTTCGGTGGCAAAAATGGGGCAAAACGCTGCAAAAGGGGCAAAAAAGGGGCAAAAAAAGAGTGGATTATCGTAGCTTATTGTTGTCGCTGATGATATTTAACACATTGAAAAATAAGTAAAATACTTATGAGTCAGAGAGTTGTGATTTTTGCCCTTACTTGTTCAGGTTGTATTGTTCTTTCTTACTAATTTCTTGATTTTGCGACATTTAAAAGCGACTCAATTCGTTATATGGCATCAGAAGAGTATGCGTCATGCCGGAACGCCCAGCATAAGAAATCTGATATAAAAAACTGTGGCGTGTATGGTACGGATTAGAGGGGAAAATGTCAGCACATTTGCGAAATGAATCAAAAAGCCCGCAGCAATGTGCGGGCGTTAGTGTCAGCGCACAACCAGCACGGAGCACTCTGCGTGACGCACTACAGCTGCGGCGTTGGAACCGAGCAGATAAGTGGTGATATCCGGTCGATGGGAAGCAATGATGATCATATGAGCGGGGATCTTCTTCGCCAATTCCAGAATGCGGTCTTTGGGCGAGCCTTCCTCAACATGGACATGCACTCTGTCGGTTGGCAGTTTAAATTTTTTAATGATCTCTTCCAGTTGCGATTTGGCTTCCGCTTTCAGGTCATCCATTGCCGGTAATTCTGCGGAATACGCTAAACCCAGAGAGGCATAGTAGGGCAGTGAAGGTATTACCGTCAGGAAATGAACCTCTGCATCATCAATCTTTGCCTCTTCCTCAACGTGGCTAATCACGCGTTGAGTTAATTCTGAATCGGAAATATCGATAGGGACAAGAATCGTTCTGTTCATAAAACCTCCTGTTTTAGTATCCGCATAAAGTGTAACGCCAGATGACACTTTTTGTGTAATGACGGAGTTCACATTTTTAATTTAGATCAAAGGAGGAAGAATAAGCAGAAAAAGCCCGCCATAACAGCGGGCAGGAGGATTTAGAACTGATAAACCAGACCTAAAGCGACAATATCATCGGTAGAGATGCCATTGGCAGCGTAGAAGCTGTCATCTTCATCCAACAGGTTGATTTTATAGTCAACGTAGGTGGACATGTTTTTATTGAAATAGTAAGTCGCGCCAACATCGGCGTATTTAACCAGATCTTTATCATCAACACCTGCCGGGTTGTCTGCACCACCCGCAGCGTGCAGGTCACGGCCTTTAGACATCAGGAAAGAGACTGCCGGACGCAGACCAAAATCAAACTGGTACTGTGCAGTGACTTCAAAATTCTGGGTTTTGTTTGCCACAGCATAATCGCTGTCGCCAAACGGGGTCATATTACGCGTTTCTGAATACATGGTTGCCAGGTAAATATTGTTAGCATCGTATTTTAGCCCAGCAGTCCACGCGTCTGCTTTATCACCACCCGCCGCAGTATGGTTAACCTGGTCATTGGTGCGGTCAGAAGAGGTGTATGCCGCACCAGCGCTAAAGCCCATGCCTAAATCATATGTTGTGGAAAGACCCCAGCCGTCACCGTTTTCATGGCGAACATCACGTCCGTTGTTGGTGCCTTCCTGACCATTACTGGCTCCTTCGTTGTTACCTTGATACTGCACCGCGAAGTTCAGACCATTTACCAGACCGAAGAAATCAGTATTACGATAAGTCGCGACGCCATTGGCTCGACCAGTCATAAAGTTGTCTGCATTGGTATAAGAGTCACCGCCAAATTCAGGCAGCATATCGGTCCAGCCTTCGATGTCGTACATTACGCCATAATTACGTCCGTAATCGAAAGAACCGTAATCTGCAAATTTCAGCCCGGCAAATGCCAGACGGGTCCATGACTGGTTTTTTGAAGATTCAGTGTTGTTTGCCTGAATATTGTATTCCCATTGACCGTAGCCAGTGAGTTGATCGTTAATTTGGGTTTCGCCTTTAAAACCCAGACGCGCATAGCTCTGGTCACCATCTTTCGCCGAATTATCTGAAAAATAATGCAGGCCATCAACTTTGCCATACAGATCTAATTTGTTGCCGTCTTTATTATAAACTTCGGCTGCATGTGCAGCACCTGCGGCGAGCAGGGCAGGAATTAAAAGTGCCAGTACTTTGCTTTTCATTGAATAAATCCTTTAGTTATTTTATTTGCCTTTTATCCCCATTTTGGGGAGTGAAAACATCCTAAAGGAGAAGTTCAGTTAGCCGATAAATATCATTTGTTACACCTTAAGTAAAACCTTAATCAAATAATTCCTCTGAAATGATAATAAGTCTGGTGAATGTATCGAAGATAATACATACAAAATAAAAATTATACTTTTAATTTTCTATACGTTATTCTGCGCGGGTTATATGCCTTTATTGTCACAGATTTTATTTTCTGTTGGGCCATTGCATTGCCACTGATTTTCCAACATATAAAAAGACAAGCCCGAACAGTCGTCCGGGCTTTTTTTTTAGAATTGGATAATCCTTATCCAGAGCATTTAATCGGTGTTGCTTTTTTCCGCTTTTCCGGCCATTTGTGCCAGGAAGTCATAGCGTTTTTGCAAATCAGCTGCAGCATCTTTCCATAACTGTTCTGCCACTTCTGGCTGCTGCGAATTCAGACGACGGAAACGTTGCTCATGAAGTAATGTTTCTTCCAGTGCTTCTGACGGCGGGCGTGAATCCAAGGCCAGCGGCAGTTTGCCTTCATCGGCACGACGCGGATCAAAGCGATATAGCGGCCAGAAGCCGGTAGCTGTGAGTTGGCGCATCTGGTCGTGGCTGAGTGCCAGATCGTAACCATGCTCTTCACATGGGCTATAAGCGATGATCAGCGATGGTCCCGGATACGCTTCCGCTTCCTGAATCGCTTTCACCGTCTGGTTCAGTTGCGCGCCGAGAGAAATCTGCGCCACATAAACATGACCGTACATCATCATACTGACGCCAAGATCTTTACGCGCTTTACGTTTGCCGTGCTCGCCAAACTTAGTTACTGCACCCAGCGGTGTCGCTTTTGACGCCTGACCACCGGTGTTGGAATAGCATTGCGTATCCAGCACCAGAATGTTGACGTTTTCCGTCAAACTCAATACATGATCCAGACCGCCAAAGCCGATATCGTAAGCCCAGCCGTCGCCACCAATCAGCCAGATTGATTTTTCCACCAGTGCATCTGCGTCACGCAGCAGTTCATGTGCTTCGGCAACATCGTTGAGTTGCTGGCGTAAAGCTGCGACCTGTTCTCGACGAACCTCTGGCGTAGCGTCTGATTTCAACGCTGTCAGTAATTCCGCCGGGATTTTATCGGCAAATTGATCCAGCAGACGCAGCACGCGGACACGGTGTTGATCGACCGTCAGGCGGAAACCAAGGCCAAATTCGGCATTATCTTCAAACAGAGAGTTCGCCCATGCCGGCCCACGACCGTTGGCATCGGTGGTATACGGTGTAGAGGGCAGGTTACCGCCATAAATTGAAGAACAGCCGGTGGCGTTAGCGATCAACATCCGGTCGCCATAGAGCTGAGTCAGCAATTTAATATACGGCGTCTCGCCACAACCGGAGCAAGCACCTGAATATTCAAACAGCGGTGTAATCAGCTGCGATGTACGAATATCAATACGTTCCAGTTTGCTACGGTCGATTTCTGGCAGGTTGAGGAAGAAATCGTAATTGATTTTCTCTTCTTCGACATGTTCCAGGCGAGACATCATATTGATGGCTTTAATCTCTGGATTCTGACGGTCTTTCGCCGGGCAAACTTCGACGCACAGGTTACAACCGGTGCAATCTTCCGGTGCCACCTGCAAGACATATTTCTGCCCGCGCATATCACGCGATTTCACATCCAGCGAATGCAGGCTGGCAGGGGCGTTTTCCATCGCTTCAGGCGGCACCACTTTTGCGCGAATAGCTGAGTGTGGGCAAGCGGCAACGCAGTGGTTACATTGGGTACAGAGTTCCTCTTTCCAGATGGGGATCTCTTCGGCGATATTGCGTTTTTCCCAGCGCGTAGTGCCCATCGGCCAGGTGCCGTCTGGCGGCAGCGCCGAAACGGGGAGGGCGTCACCAAGCCCGGCGAGCATCGCAGCGGTTACGGTTTTCACGAAATCAGGGGCGGCATCGGAAACCACTGGCGGTCGATTGGCGCTGTGCGGATTTACCGGTTGCAACGGAACTTCTTCTACGGATTCACGCGCCAGCGCCAGAGCCTGCCAGTTGCGTTCCACCAGATCCTGGCCTTTGCTACTGTAACTTTTGGCAATCGCACCCTGCAATTCTGCGAGGGCGCTATCGCCAGGCAGAATTTGCGTCAGATGGAAAAAAGCCATCTGCATGACGGTATTAATACGGGCCGCCAGGCCACATTCGCGGGCGATTTTCGCCGCGTTAATCACATAGAAGCGCGCTTTTTTCTGGTTTAACACGGCCTGAACTTCTTGCGGCAAGCGCGACCACACTTCATCTGCGCTGTACGGTGTGTTGAGCAGGAAAATGCCGCCAGGTTTTAAACGCTCAGCCATCTGATATTTATCGATAAACTGCAACTGGTGGCAGCCAACAAAATCAGCCTGGGAAATGAGATAAGCGGAACGAATCGGCTGTTCGCTCACTCGAAGGTGAGAAACCGTCAGGCCGCCCGCCTTTTTGGAGTCGTAAACAAAATAGCCCTGTGCGTACCACGGCGTGGAATTACCGATAATCTTGATATTGTTTTTGGTCGCGGAAACGCTGCCATCACTACCAAGGCCATAAAACAAGGCTTCCAGTTTCGCCGAGTTTGGCAGGGTGTTTTCCGGCAACGGCAGTGACAGATTAGTCACATCATCGTAAATACCAACCGTAAAGCGCGCTTTCGGTTTAGCCGCGTTGAGCTCGGCAAATACCGCCAGTACACAGTCCGGGCCAAATTCTTTGGATGAAAGACCATAGCGCCCACCAATGACACGGGGCAGAGTTTCGCGCTCGCCATTATTAAAGGCTTCTGCCAGTGCGGTCATTACATCCAGATAGAGCGGTTCTGCCTGGGCACCGGGTTCTTTGGTTCTGTCCAGTACCGCCACGCTGCGTACGGATCCCGGCAGAGCTTGCAGTAAATGTTTAGCGGAGAAGGGGCGGTACAGGCGAACTTTCAGCACGCCAACTTTTTCGCCACGGGTTAGCAATTCATCAACCACTTCTTCACAGGTGCCAATGGCAGAGCCCATCAGGATAATCACCCGTTCCGCTTGCGGATGCCCGTAATATTCAAACGGCTGATACTGACGACCTGTCGCGGCAGAGAAATCATTCATCGCCTGTTCAACATGGTCATAGACCGCGTTGTACCATGGGTTGGTGGCTTCGCGAGACTGGAAATAAGTGTCAGGATTGGCGGACGTACCGCGGATCACCGGATGTTCCGGGTTGAGTGCCCGGGCGCGATGAGCATCAATTTCGACCTGCGGCATGAGATCAAGAATCGTGTCATCGGCCAGCGGGACAATTTTATTGATTTCGTGGGACGTGCGGAAACCATCAAAGAAATGAATAAATGGCACGCGGCTTTTCAGCGTCGCGATTTGCGAAATGAGAGCAAAGTCTTGCGCTTCCTGGACGTTTGCTGCACACAACATCGCGCAACCCGTCTGGCGCACCGCCATAACGTCGGAATGATCGCCAAAAATAGAGAGTGCATGTGTGGCAACGGTACGTGCCGCTACATGCAGGACAAACGGTGTTAGTTCGCCTGCCAGTTTGTACAGCGTCGGGATCATCAGCAGCAAACCCTGCGATGACGTAAACGATGTTGAAAGGGCACCCGTCTGCAAAGCGCCATGCACGGTAGCGATAGCACCCGCTTCCGACTGCATTTCAACCACGCGTGGTGTGTCTCCCCAAACGTTCTTTAAGCCGTTTCCGGCCCAGGCATCAGCCTGTTCTGCCATCGTGGAACTGGGGGTAATAGGGTAGATGGCGATAACTTCACTGGTGCGAAATGCGACCGAAGCAACCGCGCCATTACCGTCAATAGTAATCATATGACACCCTTACATTGCGCAAATGAGGGGCGCACGAAATTGCTGCGCGCCCAGTAGTAATCTTTCAATTTTAGCAAATGGCTTTCTTCTGCATTTTCGCTTTTGTGTCCCCCACATCAGCGTAATGAATGTTTTGATCAAACAGAGGGCAAAAAAATAGCCATAAAAAAGTAAAAATGCGGGGCAACGCGCAGGACAGCTCTCGACGCCGCCCTCTGTGCTGCCTATTATTTATGGCGGTGTCGTTTGGCTTGAAGATCAGAGGAAGAAAAGATGCGAGCAGCGTTTTGGGTAGGGTGTGCCGCTTTATTGTTGTCGGCGTGTAGTAGTGAGCCTGTTCAGCAGGCGACTGCGGCGCACGTAGCGCCAGGTTTAAAAGCGTCGATGTCCAGTAGTGGAGAAGCAAATTGTGCAATGATCGGCGGTTCGCTTTCTGTTGCCCGTCAACTGGATGGTACGGCGATTGGGATGTGTGCATTACCCAACGGCAAACGCTGTAGTGAACAGTCACTTGCCGCCGGGAGCTGTGGCAGCTATTAATTCATTAAATCCGCCAGCTTATAAGTTAATGTCTGTTTCGCGGTCGCCAGCGTTAACTGGTTCGCGGTCAGATCCACTTGTGCACCTTCTTTCAGCATTTCGCTAATGGTGTTATCGAGTTCATTAAGCTGCGGGTTAGCGCACATCATACGGGTCATTGCCAGCCCTTTGGCTGTCAGTTCACCATTAGACAGTTTGCCTTCACCGCTAAAGCGGTTACACATGCTGCCGGAAATCATCATTTTTTCACCAAAGCTGATTTCTGGCGGATTTTTATCGCTGGTCACGGGCTTACCGTTTACGCTTTCCAGCACAAAGCGATGATGCTGTAACTGTTCTGGCGTTACAGCAATTTTGTCACTACTTACACATCCCGCCATCAGCAGGCTTAGCGCAACAAGCGCGGCTACTTTCTTCATTGTGGTTCTCAATTACAGTTTCTGACTCAGGGCTATTTTAAGAATAGAGGATGAAAGGTCTTTGGGGATTATCTGAATAAGCTCCCCTGGAATGCAGGGGAGCGGCAAGATTAAACCAGTTCGTTCGGGCAGGTTTCGCCTTTTTCCAGATTGCTTAAGTTTTGCAGCGTAGTCTGAGAAATACTGGTCAGAGCTTCTGCTGTCAGGAATGCCTGATGCCCGGTAAACAGCACGTTGTGGCAGGCAGACAGGCGACGGAATACGTCATCCTGAATTACGTCGTTGGATTTATCTTCAAAGAACAGATCGCGTTCGTTCTCATATACGTCCATACCCAACGAACCAATTTTCTGATTTTTCAGCGCTTCAATTGCCGCCTGAGAATCAATCAATGCACCGCGACTGGTATTGACGATCATCACGCCATTTTTCATCTGATCGAAGGCGGCTTCGTTCAACAGATGGTAGTTTTCCGGTGTCAGCGGGCAGTGCAGAGAGATAACGTCTGATTCAGAGAACAGGGTTGGCAGATCGACATACTCCACACCGAGTTCCAGCGCCGCCGCACTTGGATACGGATCGAACGCCAGCAGACGCATACCAAAACCTTTCAGAATGCGCAGCATCGCCACACCAATTTTACCGGTACCGATAACGCCTGCCGTTTTGCCATACATAGTAAAGCCGGTCAGACCTTCCAGAGAGAAGTTAGCGTCACGGGTACGCTGATACGCGCGGTGAATACGGCGGTTCAGCGTCATCATCATACCGATGGCGTGTTCAGCAACGGCTTCTGGATCATAGGCTGGAACACGGACTACTTTCAGCCCCAGTTCTTTTGCCGCGTCAAGGTCGACGTTATTGAAACCGGCACAGCGCAGGGCGATATATTTAACGCCGTGCTTTTTCAGCTCTTCCAGCACCGGGCGGCTGCCGTCATCGTTTACGAAAATACATACCGCTTCGCAGCCATTGGCAGTTTTAGCGGTTTTTTCCGTCAGCAGAAAGTCAAAAAATTCCAGCTCAAAGCCAAAGGACTCGTTCACCTGTTGCAGGTACTTCTTGTCGTACTGTTTTGTGCTATAAACGGCGAGTTTCATAAGACTTTCTCCAGTGATGTTGAATCACATTTAAGCTACTAAAAATATTTTACAAAATTTCAAATTTAATTGAAAGCTATGGCGATATTGAAAAATTCATCAACAACTATGCTTAGTGTAGGCGCAACCTTCAACTGAACGGTTAAACATGCCACAATACCCGTATTGAATGCTTAATTTTTCGCTAAATCAGGATATTAACTACCCATGCTGGGTAAATATAAAGCCGTTCTCGCGCTGTTATTACTGATTATTCTTGTGCCGTTGACGCTGTTGATGACGCTCGGGCTGTGGGTTCCCACGCTGGCGGGCATCTGGCTACCGCTCGGGACACGTATTGCATTAGATGAAAGCCCACGCATTACGCGTAAAGGTTTAATCATTCCCGATCTCCGTTATCTGGTGGGAGATTGTCAGCTTGCGCATATCACCAACGCCAGCCTTTCACATCCCAGCCGCTGGTTATTGAACGTCGGCACGGTAGAACTTGATTCTGCTTGTCTGGCGAAATTGCCGCAGACGGAGCAATCGCCAGCTGCTCCAAAAACCCTCGCGCAGTGGCAGTCCATGCTGCCTAACACCTGGATCAATATCGATAAACTGATTTTTTCTCCCTGGCAGGAATGGCAGGGAAAACTCTCTCTCGCATTAACCTCTGATATCCAGCAACTGCGTTATCAGGGCGAAAAAGTTAAATTTCAAGGCCAGCTGAAAGGGCAACAATTTACAGTCAGCGAACTGGATGTCGTCGCGTTTGAAAATCAGCCGCCGGTTAAACTGGTGGGGGAATTTACTATGCCGCTCGTGCCGGATGGACTTCCTGTAAGTGGGCATGCTACTGCGACGTTAAACTTGCCGCAGGAACCGTCACTGGTGGATGCAGAACTGGACTGGCAGGAAAATAGCGGGCAATTGATTGTGCTGGCACGGGATAACGGCGATCCGTTGCTCGATTTGCCGTGGCAAATTACTCGTCAACAATTGACCGTAAGCGATGGTCGCTGGAGTTGGCCGTATGCAGGTTTTCCTTTGAGTGGCCGACTGGGTGTCAAAGTCGACAACTGGCAGGCAGGGCTTGAGAACGCTCTGATCAGCGGACGACTGAGTGTGCTGACCCAGGGGCAAGCGGGTAAAGGCAACGCGGTGCTAAATTTTGGCCCAGGAAAATTAAGCATGGATAACAGCCAGCTGCCTCTGCAGCTAACCGGTGAAGCGAAACAGGCGGACCTCATTTTATATGCCCGCTTACCCGCGCAGCTAAGTGGAAGTCTGACTGACCCAACGCTGGCCTTTGAGCCAGGCGCGTTATTACGTTCGAAGGGAAGAGTCATCGATTCGCTGGACATCGATGAAATCCGCTGGCCTTTAGCGGGTGTAAAAGTCACCCAACGTGGTGTTGACGGACGTTTGCAGGCCATCTTGCAGGCGCATGAAAATGAACTGGGCGATTTCGTGCTGCATATGGATGGGCTGGCGAATGATTTTCTCCCTGACGCTGGCCGCTGGCAGTGGCGCTACTGGGGAAAAGGGAGTTTTACACCGATGAATGCCACCTGGGATGTCGCAGGAAAAGGTGAGTGGCATGACAGCACGATTACGCTGACCGATCTCTCCACCGGTTTCGACCAGTTACAATACGGTACGATGACGGTAGAAAAGCCGCGATTAATTCTCGACAAGCCCGTCGTCTGGGTACGTGACGCACAGCATCCCTCCTTCAGCGGCGCGCTGTCACTGGACGCCGGGCAAACGCTGTTCACTGGCGGCAGTGTGTTACCGCCATCAACCTTAAAATTTAGCGTCGATGGGCGCGATCCGACCTATTTCCTCTTTAAAGGCGATTTACATGCTGGTGAGATTGGCCCGGTTCGGGTAAACGGTCGCTGGGACGGTATTCGTCTGCGCGGTAACGCCTGGTGGCCTAAACAATCACTGACTGTATTCCAGCCGCTGGTGCCACCCGACTGGAAGATGAACTTACGCGATGGTGAACTGTATGCTCAGGTTGCATTTTCTGCTGCGCCTGAACAAGGATTCCGCGCGGGAGGGCACGGCGTGTTGAAAGGCGGTAGTGCCTGGATGCCAGATAATCAGGTGAACGGTGTCGATTTTGTCCTGCCTTTCCGTTTTGCCGATGGAGCCTGGCATCTGGGGACTCGCGGCCCCGTTACGTTGCGAATTGCCGAAGTGATTAATCTGGTGACAGCGAAAAATATTACGGCTGATTTGCAAGGGCGTTATCCGTGGACTGAAGAAGAACCCTTGCTGTTGACTGATGTTAGCGTCGATGTGTTAGGCGGTAACGTACTGATGAAACAATTACGTATGCCGCAGCATGACCCGGCGCTGTTGCGGCTGAATAATCTCTCATCCAGCGAACTGGTTAGCGCCGTCAATCCGAAACAATTCGCCATGTCCGGGGCATTTAGTGGTGCATTGCCGTTATGGCTAAACAACGAAAAATGGATAGTGAAAGATGGTTGGCTGGCAAACAGCGGGCCAATGACCTTGCGGCTGGATAAAGACACCGCAGATGCGGTGGTGAAAGACAATATGACTGCGGGTTCAGCAATTAACTGGTTGCGCTATATGGAAATTAGCCGTTCATCGACAAATATTAATTTAGATAATCTCGGTTTATTAACCATGCAGGCCAACATTACAGGTACCAGTCGCGTTGATGGTAAAAGCGGTACGGTAAACCTTAATTACCATCATGAAGAGAATATTTTTACGCTGTGGCGCAGTTTACGCTTTGGCGATAATCTCCAGGCATGGTTGGAGCAGAACGTACGTCTGCCGGGAAATGACTGTCCGCAAGGAAAAGAGTGTGAGGAAAAACAATGAAAATTTTACTGGCTGCGTTGACGTCATCTTTTATGCTGGTTGGCTGTACGCCTCGCATTGAAGTCGCTGCACCTAAGGAACCGATCACTATCAATATGAACGTTAAAATTGAGCATGAGATCATCATCAAGGCAGACAAAGATGTCGAAGAGCTGCTTGAAACTCGTAGCGATCTTTTCTGAGGTGATGATGAAGAAAACATTACTTCTTTGTGCGTTTCTTGTTGGGCTGGTAAGCAGCAATGTAATGGCATTGACTCTGGATGAAGCCAGAACTCAGGGGCGGGTAGGTGAAACATTTTACGGTTATCTGGTTGCGCTGAAAACGGATGCTGAAACAGAGAAATTAGTAGCCGACATTAATGCCGAACGTAAAGCGAGTTACCAACAACTGGCAAAGCAAAATAATGTGTCGGTAGATGATATCGCGAAACTCGCCGGGCAAAAGCTCGTAGCTCGGGCCAAACCGGGGGAATATGTACAAGGGATAAACGGTAAATGGGTGCGAAAATTTTAATAGCAAAACCGCAATATCGGGATAACGCTACAGGAGAAGGCGATTGATCTATTTTCCTGAAACAAGGTGAATATTCAAAAACTCCTGTCAAATTGCCTTTTGCCCTGAAAAATGCATAGTCAAATATCTGTTTTAACTAATTGGCGTTGCAGTACATGCAACGCCAATTAGTTAGCGGAATTTACGTCGATACTCGCCTGGCGTCATCCCAAAGCGTTGCTTAAATACCGTTGAAAAATGACTCTGGTCAGAAAATCCCCAATGAAAGCCGATGCCTGCCAGTTTTTCATCATCTGCGGCATGGCGAATCGCATCTGCACAAAAATCGAGACGACGGTTACGAATATATTGCGCGACTACCAAACCTTTATCGGCAAACATTCGGTACAAACTACGTACTGACATACCTGTCTCTCCGGCTATCCACTCCGGGCGTAATATCTCTTCGCGAATATTATCGTCTATCAACGTAACCACTTTTTGAAACTGACGTTCACGACGAGGTTGAACAGATTCCCGCTGATGAAGTACCGGGCGAAGCAGACACACCATCGCCTGTAGCGCAGCTTCACTTTCTGTTTCAGAAAGTGCCGGATTATTCATGCTCTCCTGTAACAGGCGATGACTGAGTTGCACCATGGGTAAGTCAGCGTCCAGTCTTTCTGCGCAGACAGGTTTTTGATGGGGAAAATATTGTTCCAGCAGAGTGCGTGGCAAAAGTAATGAAATCTGTTTAGAAGACTCCTGCCAGTAAAGCGAACAGGGGCGTGAGGCATCGAGTAACGTAATATCGCCAGCGCCAATCTGCACCTGACGCTCATCCTGCTCCATTATTGCCTGACCACTAAGTTGAAAAACGGTGTAAAACCAGGCATCGTCGCTGCCTTTTATTTCCTGCCAGGTGCGGTATAAATTCACTCCGTTGGTTGTCACGGTGCTCAGCTTTAGTCCTTTGGCAAAATGCGTTTCCAGTACACCCGTGTAACGCTCAGTCAGCAGGCGTCCGGTAAAATTTCCGCATACCTGATTGATTTGGGAAAGCCATTGCTGAAACTCATTATCCACTGCGGGGTTCATGGCACGTTTTCGCTCTGTGAAATGTATTTTTATTGTTGCATTTGTGTTGCAATAAACGAAGCTAATGAGCCTGACTATAGGAAATAAGTCTTGTCAGGCATAGAGACATAAGCGGTTATTGTCACGATTTGCGGAGCTTGTCACAGCTGACAAAGCGAATGTCACAGCGAAAAAAGTGACTTTTCTTGTCGCTGCGTACACTGAAATCACACTGGGTAAATAATAAGGAAAAGTGATGACAGAGCCGCATGTAGCAGTATTAAGCCAGGTCCAACAGTTTCTCGATCGTCAACACGGTCTTTATATTGATGGTCGTCCTGGCCCCGCACAAAGTGAAAAACGGTTGGCGATCTTTGATCCGGCCACCGGGCAAGAAATTGCATCAACTGCTGATGCCAACGAAGCGGATGTAGATAACGCAGTCATGTCTGCCTGGCGGGCCTTTGTCTCGCGTCGCTGGGCCGGGCGATTACCCGCAGAGCGTGAACGTATTCTGCTACGTTTTGCTGATCTGGTGGAGCAGCACAGTGAGGAGCTGGCGCAACTGGAAACCCTGGAGCAAGGCAAGTCAATTGCCATTTCTCGTGCTTTTGAAGTGGGCTGTACGCTGAACTGGATGCGTTATACCGCCGGGTTAACGACCAAAATCGCGGGTAAGACGCTGGACTTGTCGATTCCTTTACCCCAGGGGGCGCGTTATCAGGCCTGGACGCGTAAAGAGCCGGTTGGCGTGGTAGCGGGAATTGTGCCATGGAACTTTCCGTTGATGATTGGTATGTGGAAGGTGATGCCAGCACTGGCAGCAGGCTGTTCAATCGTGATTAAGCCTTCGGAAACCACGCCACTGACGATGTTGCGCGTGGCGGAGCTGGCCAGCGAAGCTGGTATTCCTGATGGCGTTTTTAATGTGGTCACCGGGTCAGGTGCTGTATGCGGCGCGGCCCTGACGTCACATCCTCATGTTGCGAAAATCAGTTTTACCGGTTCAACCGCGACGGGAAAAGGTATTGCCAGAACTGCTGCTGATCGCTTAACGCGTGTAACGCTGGAACTGGGCGGTAAAAACCCGGCAATTGTATTAAAAGATGCTGATCCGCAATGGGTTATTGAAGGCTTGATGACCGGAAGCTTCCTGAATCAAGGGCAAGTATGCGCCGCCAGTTCGCGAATTTATATTGAAGCGCCGTTGTTTGACACGCTGGTTAGTGGATTTGAGCAGGCGGTAAAATCGTTGCAAGTGGGACCGGGGATGTCACCTGTTGCACAGATTAACCCTTTGGTTTCTCGTGCGCACTGCGACAAAGTGTGTTCATTCCTCGACGATGCGCAGGCACAGCAAGCAGAGCTGATTCGCGGGTCGAATGGACCAGCCGGAGAGGGGTATTATGTTGCGCCAACGCTGGTGGTAAATCCCGATGCTAAATTGCGCTTAACTCGTGAAGAGGTGTTTGGTCCGGTGGTAAACCTGGTGCGAGTAGCGGATGGAGAAGAGGCGTTACAACTGGCAAACGACACGGAATATGGCTTAACTGCCAGTGTCTGGACGCAAAATCTCTCCCAGGCTCTGGAATATAGCGATCGCTTACAGGCAGGGACGGTGTGGGTAAACAGCCATACCTTAATTGACGCTAACTTACCGTTTGGTGGGATGAAGCAGTCAGGAACGGGCCGTGATTTTGGCCCCGACTGGCTGGACGGTTGGTGTGAAACTAAGTCGGTGTGTGTACGGTATTAATCTGGTTCGCTCATAAGTAAAAAACGGCACCTGGTGCCGTTTTTTTGTCTGAAACAATCACTTATCTTTCTTCAGCGCCCCTAGCGTTGGCGTTTCGTCAAAGAAGTTCCATGGTTTCAGCAGAGTATGTACCCATTCGGTCGGCATAATCGGCCACTCTTCGGCGCGGGCCACATGTGTGGTGCCGGTGGTCATCCAGACAACGGCGTCGGTGTTGTCCAGCGACTCGTTATCCTTACTGTATTGTCCAAGACCGGTGTCATGAGTAGAACGGTTCGGATATTTGCCTTCCGGGAAACGCTCGCCAGGATGATAACGCGTTACCCAGAGCTGCTTGTCCATAAAGCTTAAACGATGATAGATCCACTCGTCCGGCGCGAACTGGGCACCTTTTGCTACCGGGTGAGTACCACCTGCATAAGGAATAATTTGATAGGAAACCGGATTGCCCATGCGGTTCTCTTTGTTCGGGTTACTCAACAGACGAATCGTGCCCGGATCAAATTTCTGTGCGGCATCCTGTTCATTGCCGATGTTGTACTGATTAACTTGCATGGTACTGGTGCGTGGGCCACCGGCAGTATTCGGTTTTACCACTGGGTCCATCGCCACCAGGCTGTTATTCTCGCCATCTACATCCAGATCGAGGCGGAAATTATAAATATGTTGGTGTGTAGTACCCACGATATTGTGATCGATAAGCGTGCCGTAGCGCGTGTCATCTTTCGCCGTCTCATCGTGCATGGTTTTCGCTTTAACACCTTTCACCGCTTCGATGCCCGTAGCACCGGCATCGATGCCAATAGTGCCGTTTTCATGGAAGATCCAGTCAAAAATGTAGTCATAGTTACCCACTGTACTGATCCAGCGCACCACTAACTCCCGGCGTTCGGTACTGACGTTGGGCTGGCCCATTTCCTGATGCTTATACTCCGGCCCGGCATAACGTTCAAATACCGCGATAGCGCGAGGGATCTCCATCGGCACGCCAGTGTAGTCGGCGATGGTTTCATTAAGGAGCACTGCGTTAGACGGGGCATCTTTACCACGAGCAATTGGTGAGGTTAGCGTGCCCATACCGTAGTCACCAGAGTCCAGATACGCTTTAAAGTACCAGCCAATATCAGGATCACCGTAAGGCACAATCATGCCGCCGAGAGAACCTTCGTACATGACTTTGCGTTTGGTGCCATTGTCGTTATAAGTCACGGTGGAGATCATCGGCCCGACGCGAGAGTTCATGCTGAGGTGAAAATCCCAGTTCCGCCAGTGAATCATATCGCCAGTAATGGTGTAATTTTTACCTTCAGGCTCAATGATTTGCATAGGCTTAACTGCCGGAGCAACGCGGTCACGGCCATCAAATGGGCGTGCGGTCATTGGCACCGGAACTACCGGACCTTCTTCAATCTTAACGATTTTTTTCTGTTCTAAATCAACGACCGCCACCAGGTTTTCGATGGGATGTGCCCAGTAGTTGCCATCACCGACATCAAGATAGCTGATGACTTTGAGCAACCGGGCATCTTGTTTCAGGCCATCTTTACCATCGAAATAACCTACGGTCAGCGGCGTGGTAATCACTTTCTTCGCATCAGTAATACCGCGTTTCTTCACGGCAGCGGCAAATTCTTCACTGTTGTTAATAATGTTCTGCACACTGGCGAAATCATCCAGCAACACCATACCGTGGGCGTCTTTAATGGGTTGCCAGGAGAGCAGTTTGTTGTTTTGCAGATCCACCACCGCTTCGATGATATGTTTGCCGTCGAGCATAATGACGTCGGCTTTGCGCGGCTGGTCAACCGGTTTGTTTTCCAGCGCAAACGCCCAGACAGCTTCTTTATCTGGCGGTAGCAGGGAGATCTCAGTAAAACGGGTATTGGGTTTGAAGTCCGCGGAAGCTTTAACAATTTCAACGGCCTGTTTAATTTCGTCCGCAGTTAGCGCATTAAGTGGGTGAGGGCGCTTTTCTACCTGAAAGGTTTGATCCAGCCCGGACTGGAAAACATCGTTAGTAAAGGTGTCAGAAACCCAGGCTTTATTGTCTTTCATCACTACCGGTACTTGCAGTGCCAGAGGCTGACCATTAACAATTGCTGTTTGCGCACCAGGCTTCACTTTCACGTACGCGCCATCTTTAATCAGGGTAAAGAGCTGGGCGTAGTCGTCCCACTGCACATCGGCACCAAATTCTTTAAGCGTTTTATCCATTGGCACCATATGCGCTTCACCACCGTGGGCAAATACCGGCGCTTGCCAGGCGAAACTTAAGGCGACTGCCAACGCCAGGGTTGTTTTACGGGCAGAATACAGAGAGGGGCTTCCCATTATTAACCTCGTCAGATGTTGTGTTCTTGTTAGCAACCGCGCTCTGTGGGCGGTTTAGTCAGGTTCACATTATCAGTACTGATGCAAAGGGGATTGCCTGCACCTGCCAGGTTGTTTGGCAGGTGTGCCAGCTTTTCATACAGTGGATGCCCTGAAAATAGATGTACACATCATGCATAATGTGACAACGTCACAAAACTTAGTGAAATAAAAGGGCAACTATTCGCCGTTGCCCTTCATTCACCGATTAATCGACAAAATCACCGTGCTGCCTGGCCACCAGCGTCAGAATTGAATACAGCGCCACCGGGGTTTGATGCTGATTGAATACCTCTACAGCCCATTCCACCACACCTGTTGGTTTTTCTTCTGCGCTACGCTGTTTTTTCAGCGTCTTGCGCTTACAGGTGAGACGCACCTGGATGGTATCGCCTGGCTTTACGGGTTCGATAAAACGCAAGCTTTCCAGCCCGTAGTTAGCAATGACCGGACCGACACCGGCATCGACAAACAGACCCGCAGCCGCAGAAAGCACAAAATACCCATGCACCACCCGCTCACCGAAAATAGATTCGGCAGCAGCAATCTTATCCATATGTGCATAGAAATGATCGCCGCTGAGGCAAGCAAAGTTAACAATATCGGCCTCTGTCATTGTGCGGCGGGGAGTCAACAGGCTGTCGCCTGGTTGTAGCTCCTCAAAATATTTGCGGAACGGATGAATACGATCTTCTTCGACTTTCGCACCGCGCACCCACTGTTTACTGATAGCGGCAAGCATCGTCGGACTACCCTGAACAGCGGTTCGCTGCATGTAATGTTTCACCGCTCGTAAACCGCCTAATTCTTCACCGCCTCCTGCGCGACCAGGCCCACCATGTACCAGTTGTGGCAGTGGGGAGCCATGCCCGGTGGATTCTTTTGCCGACTCTTCATTGAGGATCTGAATTCGCCCATGCGTACGTGCCGCGTCGGCAATAAACTGACGCGCAATTTGCGGATCAGCCGTCACCAGCGTTCCCGCAAGGCTACCGCCGCCTGCACAAGCCAGTTGCAGAGCATGTCGCTGGTTTTGTGCTGGCATCAGCGTTGCGACAGGGCCAAAGGCTTCTGTTGCATGTACCGCCGGTGTTTCATCCGGCTGCGGACAGTACAATAAGGTTGGCGGGAAGAAGGCACCCGCAGCAGATAAATCCGCCTGACCACCGAGGCGAATCTCGCATCCTGCAGCCAGCAATATGTTCACTTTTTCCTGCACATCGGCACGCTGCTCAGCATTTACCAGTGCGCCCATTTTCACGCCTTCCTGAGCAGGATCACCGACCACGACTTTCTGTAATCGCGCAACCAGAGCATCACTGACAGCATTAACCAATGCCTGCGGCACAATAATCCGCCGGATTGCCGTACATTTTTGCCCGGCTTTTGTGGTCATCTCACGCACAACTTCACGAATAAACAGCGCAAACTCCGGTTGATCCGGGGTGACATCTTCGCCCAGTACGCAGCAGTTCAGGGAATCAGCTTCCATAGTGAAGGGGATAGATTTGGCGACGATATTTGGCTGAACTCGCAGCATCTGTCCGGTCGCCGCTGACCCCGTGAAAGTCACCACATCCTGGCTGTCCAGATGATCCAACAAGTCGCCAGCACTACCGCAGATCAGACTAATTGCGCCTTCGGGAACAAGACCACTATCGACAATTGATTTCACCATCGCCTGAGTCAGTTGGGCCGTCGCGGTAGCTGGTTTGATGATGGCTGGCATTCCGCCCAGCCACGTTGGTGCCAGCTTTTCCAGCATTCCCCAGCAGGGGAAGTTAAAGGCGTTAATATGCACTGCCACGCCTGACTTTGAGGTCAGTAAATGGCGCGCGGCAAATCCACCTTCTTTCGATAAGGGGATCAATTCATCTTCCGGCCACAGCGTATCGTCAGGCAGCTCCCGGCTACCGAGGCTGGCGTAAGTAAATAACGTCCCAATGCCACCTTCAATATCAACCCAACTGTCTGCCCGCGTTGCGCCTGTTTGCGCAGAAAGAGCATAGAAACGCTCTTTTTCACTCAGCAGATGTTTAGCGACCGCTTTAAGCATCGCCGCACGTTCGATAAAGGTCATAGCGCGAAGGGCGGGGGCACCTTTTTCAATGGCAAACTGGCGGGCAGCCGCCATATCAAGACCTTCACTGGTCACTTCCCATAACGCCTCGCCGCTAATAGCGTGGTGAATCAAACGGCTACGGCCCCGGCCAGACTGCCAGGTACCGGATAAGAAACTGGCTAACTGCTGCATCGCTACTCTCCAGATGTTTCACATTTCTGTTGCTAATAGTTAAATCGCGAATCATAAAAAGCAAGTGGTCTTTTAACGAAATGTTAACTATGCGATCTGTATAGCAACTGCGAAAAATATTAATGCACTGATAAATAATGATTTATAAAAATAGGGTGCGAAATCCGTCACAGTTCAAACATACAAAATTTGTGATTTTAGTTAACCGTTGTGTAACTTTTATAAAACAACGTGATTCGTGTTTTTAATTAAATCACGAAAACTGGAATCGTAAAGGTGATGACGTGACCCAAGAAGAACGCTTTGAGCAACGGATAGCCCAGGAAACGGCTATCGAGCCGCAGGACTGGATGCCCGATGCTTACCGAAAGACATTGATCCGCCAGATTGGGCAGCATGCGCACTCCGAGATTGTTGGTATGTTGCCTGAAGGTAACTGGATCACTCGCGCACCAACCTTGCGGCGTAAAGCCATTCTGTTAGCCAAAGTGCAGGATGAAGCCGGTCATGGTCTGTATCTCTATAGCGCCGCCGAAACACTGGGCTGCGCCAGAGAAGACATCTACCAAAAAATGCTCGACGGACGGATGAAATATTCCTCCATCTTTAATTATCCGACATTGAGTTGGGCTGATATCGGCGTTATCGGCTGGCTGGTGGATGGCGCAGCGATCGTCAATCAGGTGGCGTTATGCCGAACTTCTTATGGCCCGTATGCCAGAGCAATGGTGAAAATCTGCAAAGAAGAGAGTTTTCACCAGCGTCAGGGGTTTGAAGCCTGCATGGCACTGGCGCAGGGCAGCGAAGCTCAAAAGCAGATGTTGCAAGACGCCATTAACCGTTTCTGGTGGCCAGCCTTAATGATGTTCGGGCCAAACGATGATAACTCGCCAAACAGCGCCAGAAGTCTCGCCTGGAAAATCAAACGTTTCACCAACGACGAACTCCGCCAGCGTTTCGTGGATAACACCGTTCCACAGGTTGAAATGCTCGGTATGACCGTTCCTGACCCGGATCTGCATTTTGATACTGAAAGCGGGCACTACCGCTTTGGTGAGATCGACTGGCAGGAGTTTAACGAAGTGATAAACGGTCGCGGAATTTGTAATCAGGAGCGGCTCGACGCCAAACGTAAAGCCTGGGAAGAAGGTACCTGGGTACGGGAAGCAGCGCTGGCCCATGCACAAAAACAACATGCCCGTAAGGTCGCATAAGGAGATTCAAAATGAGTAATGTTTACTGGCCGTTATACGAAGTTTTCGTGCGTGGCAAACAGGGCTTATCACACCGCCATGTTGGCAGTTTACATGCTGCCGATGAGCGGATGGCACTGGAAAATGCCCGTGATGCTTACACCCGTCGTAGCGAAGGATGTTCAATTTGGGTGGTGAAGGCGAGTGAAATTGTTGCCTCGCAACCGGAAGAACGCGGTGAATTTTTTGATCCGGCTGAAAGCAAGGTCTATCGCCATCCAACGTTTTACACCATCCCTGATGGCATTGAGCACATGTGAGGTCGGAAATGAATCAGTTAACGGCTTACACCTTGCGCCTGGGCGATAACTGCCTGGTGCTCTCCCAGCGGTTGGGTGAATGGTGCGGTCACGCACCGGAACTGGAAATCGATCTCGCACTGGCAAACATTGGCCTCGATTTATTAGGTCAGGCACGCAACTTCTTATCGTATGCCGCTGAATTAGCGGGAGAAGGCGATGAAGATACCCTGGCCTTCACCCGAGACGAGCGCCAGTTCAGCAACTTATTGTTGGTTGAACAACCAAACGGCAATTTTGCCGACACCATTGCACGCCAGTATTTCATCGATGCATGGCATGTGGCGCTCTTTACCCGTCTGATGGAAAGCCGTGATCCGCAACTGGCGGCGATTTCTGCCAAAGCAATTAAAGAAGCGCGCTATCACCTGCGTTTTAGTCGTGGCTGGCTGGAGCGACTGGGCAATGGTACTGACGTATCAGGGCAAAAGATGCAGCAGGCCATCAACAAGTTGTGGCGTTTTACCGCCGAACTGTTCGATGCCGACGAGATTGATATTGCACTGAGTGAAGAGGGTATTGCGGTTGATCCACGCACTTTACGCGCAGCGTGGGAAGCCGAAGTTTTTGCCGGGATCAACGAAGCCACATTGAACGTACCGCAAGAGCAGGCGTATCGCACTGGCGGTAAAAAAGGACTGCATACCGAACACCTTGGACCCATGCTGGCAGAAATGCAGTATCTCCAGCGTGTCTTGCCCGGTCAGCAATGGTAACAGAGGAGATGGGTATGCAACGTCTGGCCACCATTGCACCGCCACAGGTTCATGAGATATGGGCGCTACTCAGCCAGATCCCGGACCCGGAGATCCCGGTGCTGACCATTACTGATTTAGGCATGGTGCGTAATGTGACACAGATGGGAGAAGGATGGGTGATCGGCTTTACGCCGACATATTCCGGTTGTCCGGCAACGGAACATTTGATTGGCGCGATACGTGAGGCAATGACAACCAACGGGTTTACCCCCGTTCAGGTTGTGCTGCAACTCGACCCGGCATGGACCACCGACTGGATGACCCCCGATGCCCGTGAGCGTCTGCGAGAGTATGGCATTAGCCCGCCCGCCGGACACAGTTGCCATGCCCATTTGCCGCCAGAAGTACGTTGCCCGCGCTGCGCCAGCGTCCATACCACACTTATCAGTGAATTTGGTTCCACGGCCTGCAAAGCATTGTACCGCTGCGATAGTTGCCGCGAACCTTTCGATTATTTCAAATGTATTTGAGGATGCCATGACAACGTTTCATTCCTTAACAGTGGCAAAAGTCGAGTCGGAAACCCGTGATGCGGTGACCATTACCTTTGCGGTGCCCCAGCCTTTGCAGGAGGCGTATCGCTTTCGCCCCGGTCAACATTTGACCTTAAAAGCCAGCTTTGATGGTGAAGAATTACGCCGTTGTTACTCCATTTGCCGCAGCTATCTGCCTGGCGAAATTAGTGTGGCGGTGAAAGCCATTGAAGGCGGACGTTTCTCCCGCTATGCCCGCGAACACATCCGCCAGGGTATGACGCTGGAGGTCATGGTGCCGCAGGGGCATTTCGGCTATCAGCCGCAGGCCGAACGCCAGGGGCGCTATCTGGCAATTGCAGCAGGATCAGGTATTACGCCAATGCTGGCGATTATCGCCACCACTTTACAAACCGAGCCTGAAAGTCAGTTCACCCTGATCTACGGTAACCGTACCAGCCAGAGCATGATGTTTCGCCAGGCACTGGCAGACCTGAAAGACAAATATCCTCAGCGTTTACAGTTGTTGTGCATTTTCAGTCAGGAAACCCTCGACAGCGATCTGCTTCACGGGCGTATTGACGGTGAAAAATTACAGTCACTTGGGGCCTCGCTCATTAATTTTCGTCTTTATGATGAGGCATTTATTTGTGGTCCGGCGGCGATGATGGATGACGCGGAAACCGCCTTAAAAGCACTGGGAATGCCAGATAAAACCATTCATCTGGAGCGGTTTAATACGCCTGGCACGCGCGTCAAACGTAGCGTTAACGTGCAAAGTGACGGACAAAAAGTGACTGTACGTCAGGATGGGCGGGATCGGGAAATCGTGCTTAATGCCGACGATGAAAGCATTCTCGATGCGGCATTGCGCCAGGGGGCGGATCTGCCCTATGCCTGCAAAGGCGGCGTCTGTGCGACCTGCAAATGCAAAGTGCTGCGTGGCAAAGTGGCGATGGAAACCAATTACAGTCTGGAACCGGATGAACTGGCCGCAGGTTATGTGTTGAGTTGCCAGGCACTGCCGCTGACCAGCGATGTGGTGGTTGACTTTGACGCGAAGGGGATGGCATGAGCGAACTGATCGTCAGCCGTCAGCAACGAGTATTGTTGCTGACCCTTAACCGTCCCGCCGCACGTAATGCGCTAAATAATGCCCTGCTGATGCAACTGGTAAATGAACTGGAAGCTGCGGCTACCGATACCAGCATTTCGGTCTGTGTGATTACCGGTAATGCACGCTTTTTTGCCGCTGGGGCCGATCTCAACGAAATGGCAGAAAAAGATCTCGCGGCCACCTTAAACGATACACGTCCGCAGCTATGGGCGCGATTGCAGGCCTTTAATAAACCACTTATCGCAGCCGTCAATGGTTACGCGCTTGGGGCGGGTTGCGAACTGGCATTGTTGTGCGATGTGGTGGTTGCCGGAGAGAACGCGCGTTTTGGGTTGCCGGAAATCACTCTCGGCATCATGCCTGGCGCAGGCGGAACGCAACGTTTAATCCGTAGTGTCGGTAAATCGTTAGCCAGCAAAATGGTGCTGAGCGGAGAAAGTATCACCGCTCAGCAAGCACAGCAGGCCGGGCTGGTTAGCGACGTCTTCCCCAGCGATTTAACCCTCGAATACGCCTTACAGCTGGCATCGAAAATGGCACGTCACTCGCCGCTGGCCTTACAAGCGGCAAAGCAAGCGCTGCGCCAGTCGCAGGAAGTGGCTTTGCAAGCCGGACTTGCCCAGGAGCGACAGTTATTCACCTTGCTGGCGGCAACAGAAGATCGTCATGAAGGCATCTCCGCTTTCTTACAAAAACGCACGCCCGACTTTAAAGGACGCTAATGATGGAATTCATCCTCAGTCATGTAGAAAAGGGCGTGATGACACTAACGCTCAACCGCCCGGAACGCCTGAACAGTTTTAATGATGAGATGCACGCACAACTGGCAGAGTGCCTGAAACAGGTCGAGCGCGACGACACTATCCGTTGCCTGTTACTTACAGGTGCCGGGCGCGGATTTTGTGCTGGTCAGGATCTTAACGATCGTAACGTTGATCCCACAGGCCCCGCACCGGATTTAGGGATGTCAGTTGAACGTTTCTATAACCCACTGGTACGTCGCCTGGCAAAACTGCCAAAACCGGTGATCTGTGCAGTCAATGGCGTGGCGGCAGGGGCAGGCGCAACACTGGCACTGGGGGGCGACATCGTTATTGCTGCCCGTTCAGCAAAATTCGTCATGGCGTTTAGTAAGTTAGGCTTAATACCCGATTGCGGTGGAACCTGGTTACTGCCACGCGTTGCCGGACGAGCGCGCGCCATGGGGCTGGCACTGCTGGGGAATCAACTGAGTGCTGAACAGGCGCACGAATGGGGGATGATCTGGCAGGTTGTTGATGATGAAACGCTGGCAGATACCGCGCAACAGCTGGCACGGCATCTGGCGACACAACCGACATTTGGTCTTGGACTTATCAAGCAAGCGATAAATAGCGCTGAAACCAATACGCTCGATACGCAACTGGATCTGGAACGTGACTATCAGCGACTTGCCGGACGGAGCGCAGATTATCGTGAAGGTGTCAGTGCGTTCCTGGCTAAACGCTCACCGCAGTTCACGGGGAAATAGCATGATGATAAATGTGCAAACTGTGGCAGTGATTGGGAGCGGCACCATGGGGGCAGGCATTGCTGAAGTTGCCGCCAGTCATGGACATCAGGTTTTACTGTATGACATTTCTGCTGAAGCGCTGACCCGCGCAATCGACGGGATACACGCGCGGCTAAATTCACGCGTGACGCGGGGAAAACTGACCGCTGAAACCTGTGAACGCACATTGAAACGCCTGATCCCGGTGACCGATATTCACGCGCTGGCAGCAGCGAATCTGGTTATTGAAGCGGCGTCTGAACGTCTGGAAGTTAAAAAAGCGCTCTTTGCACAACTGGCGGAAGTTTGCCCGCCACAAACGCTATTGACCACTAACACTTCGTCAATCTCTATAACCGCGATTGCTGCGGAGGTAAAAAATCCTGAACGTGTTGCGGGGCTGCATTTTTTTAACCCGGCACCGGTGATGAAGTTGGTGGAGGTGGTCAGTGGGCTGGCAACGGCAGCGGAAGTTGTCGAGCAGTTGTGTGAACTGACATTGAGTTGGGGTAAGCAGCCAGTGCGCTGTCATTCGACCCCCGGATTTATCGTTAACCGTGTTGCGCGTCCTTATTATTCCGAGGCCTGGCGGGCACTGGAAGAGCAGGTTGCTGCACCAGAAGTGATTGACGCTGCACTTCGCGATGGCGCTGGTTTCCCGATGGGGCCGCTGGAATTAACCGATCTGATTGGTCAGGACGTCAATTTTGCTGTCACCTGTTCGGTGTTTAACGCTTTCTGGCAGGAGCGTCGTTTTTTACCTTCGCTGGTGCAACAGGAACTGGTGATTGGTGGACGGTTGGGCAAGAAAAGTGGGCTGGGCGTGTACGACTGGCGCGCGGAACGTGAGGCAGTTGTTGGCCTGGAAGCGGTAAGCGACAGTTTTAGCCCAATGAAAGTAGAAAAGAAAAGTGACGGTGTCACAGAAATTGACGATGTTTTATTGATTGAGACACAAGGCGAGACGGCACAGGCGCTGGCAATACGACTGGCACGCCCGGTGGTAGTGGTCGACAAAATGGCGGGCAAGGTGGTGACCATTGCTGCGGCAGCGGTGAACCCGGACTCAGCGACCCGCAAGGCCATTTATTACCTGCAACAGCAGGGCAAAACAGTGCTGCAAATTGCAGATTACCCAGGAATGCTGATTTGGCGAACGGTAGCAATGATCATCAATGAAGCCCTTGATGCGCTGCAAAAAGGCGTGGCCTCTGAACAGGATATCGATACCGCCATGCGTCTTGGGGTGAATTATCCATATGGCCCGCTTGCCTGGGGAGCGCAACTTGGCTGGCAGCGAATATTAAGGCTCCTGGAAAATCTACAACATCACTATGGCGAAGAACGCTATCGCCCATGTTCATTGCTGCGCCAACGGGCGCTTCTGGAGAGCGGTTATGAGTCATAAGGCCTGGCAAAATGCCCATGCAATGTATGAGAACGATGCCTGCGCCAAAGCGCTTGGCATCGACATTATCTCAATGGATGAAGGCTTTGCTGTAGTGACCATGACCGTCACTGCACAAATGCTTAATGGTCATCAAAGTTGCCACGGCGGGCAGCTATTTTCACTGGCTGATACTGCCTTTGCCTACGCCTGCAATAGCCAGGGGCTGGCAGCCGTCGCTTCTGCCTGCACGATTGATTTTTTGCGTCCAGGCTTTGCCGGAGACACCTTAACTGCTACTGCGCAGGTACGTCATCAGGGCAAGCAAACCGGTGTTTACGACATCGAAATTGTTAACCAACAACAAAAAACGGTTGCGCTGTTTCGCGGTAAATCTCACCGCATCGGCGGCACCATTACAGGAGAAGCCTGATGCGTGAAGCCTTTATTTGTGACGGAATTCGTACGCCAATTGGTCGCTACGGCGGGGCATTATCAAGTGTTCGGGCTGATGATCTGGCTGCTATCCCTTTGCGGGAACTGCTGGTGCGAAACCCGCGTCTCGATGCGGAGTGTATCGATGATGTGATCCTCGGCTGTGCTAATCAGGCGGGAGAAGATAACCGTAACGTAGCCCGGATGGCGACTTTACTGGCGGGGCTGCCGCAGAGTGTTTCCGGCACAACCATTAACCGCTTGTGTGGTTCCGGGCTGGACGCACTGGGGTTTGCCGCACGGGCGATTAAAGCGGGCGATGGCGATTTGCTGATCGCCGGTGGCGTGGAGTCAATGTCACGGGCACCGTTTGTTATGGGCAAGGCAGCCAGTGCATTTTCTCGTCAGGCTGAGATGTTCGATACCACTATTGGCTGGCGATTTGTGAACCCGCTCATGGCTCAGCAATTTGGAACTGACAGCATGCCGGAAACGGCAGAGAATGTAGCTGAACTGTTAAAAATCTCACGAGAAGATCAAGATAGTTTTGCGCTACGCAGTCAGCAACGTACGGCAAAAGCGCAATCCTCAGGCATTCTGGCTGAGGAGATTGTTCCGGTTGTGTTGAAAAACAAGAAAGGTGTTGTAACAGAAATACAACATGATGAGCATCTGCGCCCGGAAACGACGCTGGAACAGTTACGTGGGTTAAAAGCACCATTTCGTGCCAATGGGGTGATTACCGCAGGCAATGCTTCCGGGGTGAATGACGGAGCCGCTGCGTTGATTATTGCCAGTGAACAGATGGCAGCAGCGCAAGGACTGACACCGCGGGCGCGTATCGTAGCCATGGCAACCGCCGGGGTGGAACCGCGCCTGATGGGGCTTGGTCCGGTGCCTGCAACTCGCCGGGTGCTGGAACGCGCAGGGCTGAGTATTCACGATATGGACGTGATTGAACTGAACGAAGCGTTCGCGGCCCAGGCGTTGGGTGTACTACGCGAATTGGGGCTGCCTGATGATGCCCCACATGTTAACCCCAACGGAGGCGCTATCGCCTTAGGCCATCCGTTGGGAATGAGTGGTGCCCGCCTGGCACTGGCTGCCAGCCATGAGCTGCATCGGCGTAACGGTCGTTACGCATTGTGCACCATGTGCATCGGTGTCGGTCAGGGCATCGCCATGATTCTGGAGCGTGTTTGAGCATATCAACCTGCGAGTACCCTACAATGATAACCAATACAAAGCTTGACCCGATTGAAACCGCGTCTGTTGATGAGTTACAGGCGTTGCAAACACAGCGTCTGAAATGGACGCTCAAACACGCGTATGAAAATGTGCCGATGTATCGGCGCAAATTCGACGCAGCAGGCGTACATCCTGATGATTTCAGGGAACTTTCAGACCTGCGTAAATTTCCCTGTACCACCAAACAGGATCTGCGCGACAACTATCCCTTTGACACCTTTGCCGTGCCAATGGAACAAGTGGTGCGCATTCATGCTTCTTCGGGAACCACAGGTAAACCGACAGTTGTCGGCTATACGCAAAACGATATTGATAACTGGGCCAATATTGTAGCGCGTTCTTTGCGTGCGGCAGGGGGCTCGCCCAAAGACAAAATTCATGTTGCCTATGGTTACGGCCTGTTTACTGGTGGGCTGGGTGCGCACTATGGTGCCGAACGTCTGGGCGCTACGGTGATCCCGATGTCTGGCGGGCAGACGGAAAAACAAGCGCAACTGATCCGTGATTTTCAACCAGATATGATCATGGTTACGCCATCTTATTGCCTTAACCTGATTGAAGAGCTGGAGCGGCAGTTGGGCGGTGATGCCAGCGGTTGCTCGCTGCGGGTTGGAGTATTTGGTGCTGAGCCGTGGACACAGGCCATGCGTAAAGAGATTGAGCGTCGCCTGGGGATCACCGCACTGGATATTTATGGCCTGTCAGAAGTGATGGGGCCGGGGGTGGCGATGGAGTGTCTGGAAACTACCGACGGCCCAACCATTTGGGAAGATCATTTCTATCCTGAAATTGTTAATCCTCATGACGGCACACCGCTTGCCGATGGTGAACATGGCGAACTGTTATTCACCACGCTGACCAAAGAAGCATTGCCGGTCATTCGTTACCGCACGCGTGATTTAACCCGACTGTTACCAGGAACGGCGCGGACTATGCGCCGCATGGATCGCATCAGCGGACGCAGCGATGACATGTTGATTATTCGCGGTGTAAATGTCTTTCCGTCACAACTGGAAGAAGAGATTGTCAAATTCGAACATTTATCGCCGCATTACCAACTGGAGGTGAACCGCCGGGGGCATCTTGATTCACTTTCTGTGAAAGTGGAGTTGAAAGAAAGTAGCCTGACATTGACGCATGAGCAGCGTTGCCAGGTATGCCACCAGCTGCGCCATCGGATTAAGTCGATGGTGGGGATCTCTACCGATGTGATGATCGTTAACTGTGGCAGTATCCCGCGTTCAGAAGGCAAGGCGTGTCGGGTGTTTGATCTGCGCAATATTGTTGGTGCCTGACGTATCGTCTGGCCCTGGTGGGGTAAAGCGCCAGGGCCAGAAGTCGATACGACCTGTGCTATGATTCATAAATCACAACAATAACAACAGACTGAAGCGAATGAGTAAACTTGATACTTTTATCCAACATGCTGTAAACGCTGTTCCGGTCAGTGGCACATCTTTGATCTCCTCTCTGTATGGTGATTCGCTTTCCCATCGTGGTGGTGAAATCTGGTTGGGTAGTCTGGCTGCTTTGCTGGAAGGGCTGGGATTTGGTGAGCGTTTCGTGCGCACCGCTTTGTTTCGTCTTAATAAAGAAGGCTGGCTGGATGTTTCCCGCATCGGGCGACGCAGTTTCTATAGCCTCAGTGATAAAGGCTTGCGCCTGACGCGACGGGCAGAAAGTAAAATTTATCGCGCAGAGCAACCTGCATGGGATGGTAAATGGCTCCTGTTGCTCTCGGAAGGTTTAGATAAATCAACGCTGGCTGATGTCAAAAAGCAGTTGATCTGGCAAGGTTTTGGCGCACTGGCACCCAGCCTGATGGCATCGCCGTCGCAAAAACTGGCCGATGTACAGACACTTTTGCATGAAGCGGGTGTGGCGGATAACGTGATTTGTTTTGAAGCGCAAATACCACTGGCGCTTTCTCGCGCAGCACTGCGTGCCAGAGTAGAAGAGTGCTGGCATTTAACTGAACAAAATGCCATGTACGAAACCTTTATTCAGTCATTCCGCCCGCTGGTGCCGCTTTTAAAAGAGGCGGCAGACGAGTTAACCCCGGAGCGGGCATTTCATATTCAGCTTTTACTGATCCATTTTTATCGCCGTGTCGTCCTTAAAGACCCATTGTTGCCGGAGGAGTTGCTTCCGGCACACTGGGCAGGGCATACGGCGCGTCAGCTGTGTATCAACATTTATCAGCGCGTAGCGCCTGCTGCTTTAGCGTTCGTTAGTGAAAAAGGTGAAACCTCGGTCGGTGAACTGCCTGCGCCGGGAAGCCTGTATTTTCAACGTTTTGGCGGCTTGAATATTGAACAGGAGGCGTTATGCCAATTTATCAGATAGACGGTCTGACTCCGGTTGTGCCAGAAGAGAGTTTTGTCCATCCGACAGCGGTATTGATCGGCGATGTTATTCTCGGCAAGGGCGTTTACGTTGGGCCAAATGCCAGCCTGCGTGGCGATTTTGGTCGTATCGTGGTGAAAGATGGCGCGAACATTCAGGATAATTGCGTTATGCACGGTTTTCCCGAGCAGGATACTGTTGTAGGAGAAGATGGACATATTGGTCATAGCGCTATCCTTCACGGCTGCATTATCCGCCGCAATGCATTAGTGGGAATGAACGCGGTAGTGATGGACGGTGCGGTGATTGGCGAGAACAGCATTGTTGGTGCATCCGCATTTGTGAAAGCCAAAGCAGAAATGCCAGCTAATTACCTGATTGTCGGCAGCCCGGCGAAAGCGATTCGTGAACTCAGTGAGCAGGAGTTGGCATGGAAAAAGCAGGGTACGCATGAGTACCAGGTGCTGGTGACACGCTGTAAGCAGACGTTACATCAAGTCGAGCCATTGCGGGAAATTGAACCTGGTAGGAAACGCCTGGTATTTGATGAGAATCTGCGACCGAAACAGTAACAGATGTAAAATTATTTTGTCCCTTTAATTATAAAGCAGAGTTATGTTTAAGCTCTGCTTTATTTATTTGAGTATTAATTCATACCGTTTTTTCATCATATAATTATTTATAATGAGAATGTGGTTTTAATTTGTAATTTATATTATATACACAATTTATATATTTCATGGTCTTTTTTTATTCACCTGAATTATAATTGTGAATTATAGGAAAGTATGTTTGATTAGATAATAATCTACTGGCAATATTGGATGTCTTCTATGTTTTAAATAACTAATTGGTCGGGTTAGTGCATCCGGCTTTCTTTATATTCGCCAGAAGGATTTATTATGCAAAGGAAAACTCTATTGTCGGCCTGTATTGCATTAGCTCTGAGTGGTCAGGGTTGGGCGGCAGATATCACAGAGGTAGAAACCACCACAGGTGAAAAGAAAAATACCAATGTGACTTGTCCGGCAGACCCAGGAAAACTCAGTCCGGAAGAGCTTAAACGCTTACCCTCTGAATGCTCTCCTTTAGTCGAACAAAACCTGATGCCATGGCTTTCCACAGGCGCTGCTGCGTTAATCACGGCCTTAGCCGTAGTGGAACTAAACGACGATGATGATCATCATCATCGCAACAATTCTCCACTCCCACCGACACCCCCTGATGATGAATCAGACGACACTCCAGTTCCCCCAACTCCTAGCGGAGATGAGATAATACCGGACGATCCGGATGATACGCCTACACCTCCCAAACCGGTTTCGTTTAATAATGACGTTATTCTCGATAAAACAGAAAAAACGTTAACTATTCGCGATTCAGTTTTTACTTATACCGAGAATGCTGACGGGACTATATCTCTGCAAGATAGCAATGGTCGTAAGGCAACGATTAATCTTTGGCAGATTGATGAAGCGAATAACACTGTTGCCCTTGAAGGGGTGAGCGCAGATGGCGCAACGAAGTGGCAATATAATCACAACGGTGAGCTTGTTATTACGGGTGATAATGCCACAGTAAACAACAATGGCAAAACCACCGTTGACGGTAAAGATTCCACCGGTACGGAAATCAACGGTAATAACGGGAAAGTGATTCAGGACGGCGATCTGGATGTCAGCGGCGGCGGTCACGGTATTGATATCACCGGCGACAGCGCGACGGTGGATAACAAGGGCACCATGACCGTCACCGATCCGGAGTCCATGGGTATCC
>PPYF01602799.1_pt1 | contig 40179 bp, 52 predicted proteins | sample 1559871 | NCBI WGS metagenome assembly PPYF01 (sample SAMN08240021, study PRJNA423297) | Human gut metagenome, whole genome shotgun sequencing project.
CCGCACTGTAAAATAACCTAAATAATAAAAAGCCTATCATATCAAGCTTTACGGCCTGTGTGATAGGGCTTTTTTTATGCTGTGGGGCATTTTTGGGGCATGCTATAGACTTAATTCATCTATTACATCAACAACTTTATCCTTCATTCTATTTGTGACATGGGTATAAATCTTCATTGTAGTTTCGCTATCTTCGTGACCGACTCTATCCATAATTGCTTTTAGCGGTACACCTTTTTCGGCTAAATAACTGACAAGTGTGTGTCTAAAAATATGTGAACTTATCGGTTTATTAATAGGATGTTCAAGACGTTGATTTGCTGCTTTAATAGATTCATTGAACGAATTACGTTGGATAGGTACGCCACGGTTTGTTACAAAAATATAGCTACGGTCCATAGTAATCCAATTAGGATTTAAGCTTTTATTTAAATCTCGAATCTTAATAGCTTCATCTAATATTTCTGATTCACGTTTTGATAACTTATTGCTACGATAGCCAGCAGGTGTTTTGGGTGGTTCTTTTTTTGCTTTCTTGTACCCTTGGACACTGTCTAAAGTGCCAAAAATATCTACAAAATTATCGTCTTTACGGTAGTTAATATCTTCTAATGCAACGACTTCACCAATACGTGCACCATCTAAAAATAGAAATTCGACAATCAGTGAATTCAAGTAAGTCCGTTTCGTGCGTCGTAATTCATTAATTAATGGAATAAGTTCTGTTTCAATTTCCAGATATTTATTTTTGATTTTTTCGTAATCTTCAATAGTTAGCACCTTTTTAGGAAGTTTAGCTTGTCGTGCTGGGTTGGTTTTAATGTGGTTAAGAGACACGGCATAATCAAACGATTGATTCAATATTGATTTAACACGTTCAAGTCTTGGTCTTGATAATTCAAGACCGTTTATAAATTGTTGAACATAATAAGTATCTATTTTAGATATTTTGACATCAATACCAAAATTTTCTCTCACATACTGAACATTACTTTTTAGCGAGCTTATAGAAGTGCGCCTAAGTTCTTTTTGGTGGAATTTCCACCAGTTGTTTAAGACATCAGTGTATAAAACTTCGCTTGAATTTAGCTCTTGTAAGATTGCAGCAATTTTTTCATCAAGTATTTTTTGAGCTTGTTTTCTTATACGAGGAGTATCTTTTTCCATCAATACAGACGCTTTCTTCCACTTGCCTGTATATGGATCTCTGTATCTTTCGACAAAATTAATTTTTCCACTTTTATGATTTTCTGACCACATTTGTTTTTACCTCATTTCTATGTTAAAATGGGTATAGTAAAGAGGCCTACTACATGCAGGTTTTTACTATACTTTTTCATTGTCTCTACACTCAATTTTTGGCGAAGGTGAGTGTAGAGTTTTTTTATTTTACTTTTCATATAACTTTTGTTATACTATTGTTGATAATATAACAAGAGTTGCTTACCTCTAGCCGTATTAGATGTCTGTTTCTTGTTTAGACCGTTTGTTTTCCGTTAGGACTTAGGTTCATGAGCGGAACTCACCGGTCTTTTTTTAGTTTAAATCTCCGTTTTCAAGAAGGTCGTATGCTAGTAGAAGTCTTCTTTGTTGTGAGGTTGACAAACTATTATTATAGTTATTTCTAAATTCGGTTAGTACGTTATTTTGAATAAAATTTAATAGTTTCAATCTATCTAAGTGTTTAATATTATATACAATGATTTCTAATTTTTTATTCATCTTTCCAGGAGAATTTAAAATTTCTTCCAAAGTTGAATATTCTTTTTTATTTGTTTTAGGAATTGAGTCTATTAATTTTTGTAGCGACCCCATATCTGATATACGTCTTTCTATTTTTCCTTTGTTACGTTTAGAAAGAAAATCATATTCTTTGTAGTTTATATTTTTTACATATTTTACAAAAGGAATTCTTGCTGTAGTATGCTCTCCAGCAATTACTGGTAGGGAAACTTCTGGTAGAAATGAAGCATTATCTAAAAAATAATCTTCTACATAATCGGGTATGCTAGGATTGACAAACATATTTTTCTTATCACCTAAAGCAACTACAATTCGTCTTTTTTTAGTTTCTTCAGACAAACTATCAAGATTTTGAGGTGAAACTAGATGGCTATCAAGTTTACCTTTTGCACCTGCAGTAATAATAATATTTTTGACCTCAGACTCATACTTACTCACTTCATATGGTGTCAATCCTTGATCGATTTTTGAAATTTCTTTATAAATTTTAGAATAATTATCAGTTTTTATAGTTGAATAAGATATATTTAGTAAGTTGTTATTTACTATTTGTTCTATAAGTTCATCTTCCCCACTAGAATATTCTACAACAGTTATACGACTACTATTTTTTCTTACATCCCCGTCTGGCAATTGAGAAGCAAAGTCAGATAATAACTTTTGAACATTTCTATCAGAAAGCGAATATCCAAGAAAAATTATTGGGGAATTTATTAAGTTTGAAAGAATCTTAGCGCTTATTAAAATTGAATTTTTATCATATTTGTCGTAATCTTCCTCCGTAATGACGATACTACTAGGGTCTTTTACGTCTCCATGTATTTTAAATAATTCAGACCAATTATATGTATCATCGAAAAAACCTTTTTGACCTATGTATATAGTTGGTTTTTCATTTATAGAATTTAATAAATCTTCGGTAAGGGTATCATAATTAGTTGTGACAATTACTTTAGCCTTTGATAAAAATGCTTTGTATAAGTCAATTTCATTTTTCATATCTTCTTTGATGGTATAGTTCTTAAACCTTTCAGAAAGAGAAAAATTAAAGGGCGAAATTTTTTCGTGATAAGCAGTACTCTGATCAAGACCATGTAGTGAAAAACTTCCGTCAAAAAATAAATCATCGTACTTTTGTTTAATATATGACGCAGTTTTTATATTAACGATAAAATCTTTTTCATCATCGGAAATAGTATCTTTGAGTTCTTTTTTTATACTTCTCATATAACTAAATATGGATGATTTTTCACCTAGCTGTTGCCAATACTCTTCTAATAAGGTTGACCAAGTGGGAAAATTTTCTAAATAACGTTTGGATATTCCCGAGCCTATAAAAATAATAGGATAACTGTTTTTTTCAATAATGTCTTTAAGCAAAATACTCATACCTCACAATCTAAATTATTTGAACAGAATCATTTTTTGATTTTATTTTATTAATACTTAGTAACTGGCTTTTTGAATAAAAATCATTTCTCTTTTGATACCATAAACTAATGTAATTAACCACCAGATATAGTAGATGATTAATTCATGGATAAGCTCTTTTAAATCCCTTTTCATAGTTCCCCTTTTAGTCAGTCAAACCAGACTGTGATTTACTTGTTAAGCTATCATTAGTAAATTGTAAAACAAAGTTTGCACCGACGTTACCTTTGATACCAGTAATCCAGTTTGCTGTGACAGATTTTGAACCAGAAATCAAACTTTCACTTGTTGTATCAGGTTCACCCAGTGTGTTTACTACGTCAGCATAAGAAGTGCCAGTTGCTAAATTATTGAATTCAGTCAAACCAATTTTAGAATCACGAGAGAATTGGAAACCAGAAATCATTTTACTAGTAGCATTATTATTGATAAATTGAATCGATACAGTAATGCCAGTAGCGTTACCGTTACCAATCCAAGTGTCTTGTTCTACATTCATGCCATTTATTGATGTTGTGGAAGTAGAAGCTGGATTTCCATAAGCATTTACAACAGTATCTTTTGTTGTTCCGCCTTCACCATTATTCATTAAATCTCCAACAACTACAGAATCATACACGTCTCTAACTGCTTTTTTAGTTTCATCAACTGATGTAGATGAAGCAGTAGTTTCTGATTTTGAAGAAGTAGTCTGCTCTACAGATGAACTTGAAGAAGTATTTTTATTGTCTGTCTTTGATGAAGAACACGCGCTAAGCGTTGCAACAGACAATAAAGTCAATCCTAATAATCCAATTTTCTTCATTAATAATTCTCCATTCTCAGCTTTTAGTGTGGTTCAGTGATTGCACATAGCTTTTTTAAACAATATCCATTAAATTATAGTATTCATCAATTACCATGCACTCATCTGCCACAGTATTCAATTGGTGGCGTTGCATGAAATTGACGTAGTTGAATTCATAATCTGATTCTCTCAACTCTTCTTCTAACAAGAGACGGATCATGTGGCGGTTAGCTTGCAATTCAAATTGTTCATGACGTCTTTGATATTGGTTAGAATCGTGTTCAAGATGTCCAAGCTCATGATAAACAACCTTTTTCATAGCTTCTTCTGAAAGTGATTTATTGATAAATATGATTTTTATCTCACTAATGTAAATACCTGGACGCGGCCATAGCTCGTTATCAAAATAAGCTAGTGTAACTCCATACGATTCAACAAGTTCTTCAATAGTCATAGACTATCTTCCTTTGCTAAGTAATTTTTATTTTCTACCTTTCAAGTAGATTTCAATAATGTTTGTAATTGCATCAACATCTTCGTCAGTAAGTGGCTTACCGTCAAATGTTTTGGCGTTTCTTGCCATTTTACGTAAATCTTCAGTAGTATAACCTGCAACTTCATCAGATGCAATTTTTGGATTGTCAGTGCGTCCCAATAGATAATCTGTAGACACATTAAAGTAATCTGCTATTTCTTGTAACCTTTCAGCAGATGGTTGGTTTCTTTTAAGAGCATAGATAGAATTTTTGCCCAATCCTAGAGTTTCCTCTAATTTACTTAGGGAAATTCCTCGCTTTTGGGATAATTCTTTAACTCTATCAAAAGTCGTAAACATTGATTTTATCAACCTTTCTAGGGTATGACAAAAAATATTTAGAGAATTTTGTAGAAAACTGTTGACAAACAGTAGAGAATACTCTAAAATAGTTTTTGTAAATAAGATTTAACTAGAAAAACAACTAAACAAATAAATCAAAAAAAGTGTTTTAGCGAACGGTATTCATTGATTTATTAGCTTCTTTTTCTATGCTTTCATTTTAGAATATTCTCTAAAATATGTCAATAAAAAACGCAAAAAAATAGTTGTTTCTTATTTACAATTTTAAATAAAGGAGGAAGAAAGATGCCTGATATTGCAAATGGACGCAAAAAAATTTGTGACTTCTTAAAAGAAAACAATATCAAAAAAGCAGCTTTAGCAGCTGCATATGGCATGAGTCGACAAGAAGTTACTAATATTTTAAGTGGCTCAACTCGTGGCCTGAAAGCTAATCAATTTATCTTACGAGTTATTGAAGATTACAAAATTGATTAAAATTTAAAATTCTCTCAGCTAGTAGTTATAGCTCCAGCAAGTCAGTATTCTCTTTATTTTAATATTTACACGTTTAAGCAGTTATTAATTCATTCATGGTCTCCTATATAAATATCTATCAAAAATTATGTATTTCCTCCAAAAATACATGACATTATTCAGAGACTTGCTAGAGCTATAACTGCTAGTTGAGAGCAGTAGACAATAGAAAGGAGTAGAAGATGAAACCATTTTTTTGACACAAAAAAAGCGACTGACGGCAATCAGTCACTAACAAAAATTAACTTAATTAAATTATAGCATATTTAAAAGGAGCACGCTATGCCAAAGGTCGAAATAACTTACAAGGCTGTCGGTGTTAACGAAGATGCTGAATGGGGCGACTATGATCATCTCATGCAACGCTGGGAGGGTTTAACTAAATCAGTAGCAAAACAGTGGGCAGCAGAAATGCGTGAACATCCAGAATTTAGCAGGTACATTGACAATCCAACACACAAGATAGTCTTTATCAACTACAAAGGTTTTGCATTATTCGTTAAATGGAAATCACGCAACAGATATTTAAGTAAAAAAGAAACGTTAGCTGAAATGCTTAAGAACATGAAATTAGAAACAGGAGTTTTAACATGACATATTTAATCGTAGCAGTAGCGATTTTAGGATTAACTGAAGTACTTACATTAACATTACTTAAACGACGCAATGAAGACATTCGCTATTATCGTAGTGAAGATTACAAAAACCACATCTTCACAGAACGAGCACGTAGCAATAGTCAAAAATGGAGTGATGCACATGATGCAGGAAATCATTAATGAAAACACATTTTTGAGAGATGAAAACAGACGTCTAAATAATGAACTGACTAAACATTACTTTGCGACTGTAGCAAAAGCAAATTTATTAGACATCATTATCGAAGAGGGTTACATTTTACAATCGACCCTTGAAAAATGTATTAATCAACTTGATGAAATTGACCAGCTAGAAATTAGAAAGGCAATGGCAAATGGTGACAATCAATAAACTTGAAATCGAAAACGTCAAGCGCATCAAAGCAGTTAAAATTGAACCATCTGCAACTGGTTTAACTGTAATTGGTGGGAATAATAACCAAGGTAAAACAAGTGTTCTGGATAGTATTGCTTGGGCGTTAGGCGGTAACAAATACAAGCCTAGTCAAGCCGTGCGACAAGGTTCGATGGTGCCACCAACATTAAAAGTGACACTCTCAAATGGTCTTGTTGTTGAACGTAAAGGCAAGAATAGTGTGCTTAAAGTAGTTGACCCAAATGGCCAAAAAGCAGGGCAACAGCTGTTAGATAGCTTCGTGGAAGAGTTAGCTATCAATCTTCCTAAATTCATGGACAGCACGCCAAAAGACAAGGCTAACACGCTTTTACAAATCATTGGTGTTGGTGACCAGTTAGCTGAATTGGAGTTGAAAGAAAAGGAAATTTACAACCAGCGTCATGCGATTGGTGTGATTGCTGACCAAAAGGAGAAGTTCGCCAAAGAGCAGCCATACTATCCAGATGCCCCGAAAGAACTGGTTAGTATTTCTGACCTCATCCAACAGCAACAAGCCATTTTAGCTACAAATGGCGAGAACGCTCGTAAACGTCAAAATGTGACAGTTATTCAACAGAACTACAACTTTAAGCAACAAGAAGTTGATGAACTCAAAAAGAAATTGAGAGTAGCTGAGCAGCAATTGGACCAGTTAACAGAAGATTTGCAAATTGCACAAACAGATGCAATGGATTTGTATGATGAATCAACAGCTGAAATTGAAGAGAACATTGCACGTATTGACGAAACTAATAGACGTGTCCGCGCTAACTTGGACAAGGACAAAGCGGAAGAAGATGCTAAGCAACAACGCGAACAATACAATCAATTGACTAACGAAATCGAGGCTGTTCGTCAGCAAAAAGCAGACTTGCTAACTAACGCAGACTTGCCACTTGAAGGTTTATCAGTTAATGACGGTAAACTTCTATATCAAGGGCAAGAGTGGGATAACATGTCTGGCAGTCAACAACTTATGGTGGCTACTGCGATTGTTCGTAAGCTCAAACCAGAATGTGGGTTTGTTCTGATTGATAAGTTAGAACAAATGGACCAAATCACACTTGAGCAATTTGGTGCATGGTTAGAGCAAGAAGGACTACAAGCTATTGCCACAAGAGTGTCTACTGGCGATGAGTGCAGTGTCATTATTGAAGATGGCTATTCAGTCGTTAACGAAGCGCATCAAGCACCAGTTACAAAACCAACATTTACAGCAGGAACATTTTAAAAAGGAGAAAAACAATGAAACAAACACAAACATTTATCGTATTCCGTGACAAGAAAAAAGGCTATTTTCTAAGCGCGTATAAAAACAATGAAGATGCACTAGCATTTACAGCTAGCTATACCAAAGAAATTAAATCAGCGCTTTCTATTCCTGAAGAAAATTTCAAAGAAGATAAGGAAAAATACGAAGGCTTGTTACAAGCATTTGGAGCAGAACCGCTTAAAGTTGAAGCAGAATACACGCTCACAACATTAGACGGTGAAGAACCAGAAGAAATTAAGGTTGACAATCAAAGTAAGGCTAAAATGCTATTTGATGCGCTAGATGATATTTTTGGAGGTGACGATTAATGCAAATCACAAAAGGGAAACGCGCACGAGCCCAAAAAGTAGTCATCTATGGTCCAGAAGGTATTGGTAAAACAACCTTTGCATCACAATTCCCAGGAGCAGTATTTATTGACACTGAAGGCTCAACCGACAACATGGACGTTTCACGCTTGGATAAACCGTCAAGCTATACCATGCTAAAAAATGAAATTGCATGGGTCAAAGCTAATCCTACTTGCTGCAAGACACTTATTATTGACACAATCGACTGGGCAGAAAGCTTAATAGTAGATGATATCTGCGCACTGCATCAGAAAAAAGGTATTGAAGATTTTAACTATGGTAATGGTTATGTTTACGTTAAAGAAGAATTAGGACGTTTTTTGAACAGTTTATCAGAACTTGTAGATTTAGGTATCAATATTGTGTTAACTGCACATGCCCAAATTCGTAAGTTTGAACAGCCTGACGAGATGGGATCTTATGACCGTTGGGAACTTAAGCTTGGTAAAAAAACAAGCTCACAAACTGCACCACTCGTTAAAGAATGGGCTGATATGGTTTTGTTTGCAAATTATAAAACAGTCGTAATGACTGCTGATAACAAAAAGAAAAAAGCTACTGGTGGACAACGTGTTCTGTACACGCAACATCACCCAGCATGGGATGCTAAGAACCGTCACAACTTACCAGAGGAAATGCCGTTTGATTATGCAGGCATTGCACACATCTTCAATCAAGTACCTGCGCCTGCACAAACACAGCCTGCATCTCAACCACAACAGACAGCGCCTGAACCTGCTCCACAGGTAACAGCACAGGAACAGACATCAACTGCTGAACCAGCGCCACAAGCTCAACCAGAAGTGCCTGAAAACTTGACACAGCCTGCGCCAGAACGTCAGCCTTACCAAGAACCTAACTTGGCTTTACCACAAGCTTTGCGTGATTTGATGATTCAAAACCAAGTCACAGAGCTTGAAGTACAAAAAGCAGTGGCACAAAAAGGTTACTATCCAGAAAATACACCAGTAGTGATGTATGACCCTGGATTTATCGACGGCGTGCTTATTGGCGCTTGGGAACAAGTCTTTAGCATGATTAAAGACAATCGCATTTTACCATTTTAATAATTAACAGAAAGAGGAAAATTAACATGACACAATTTAACAACAACTTTGACCATGAACTTGGATGGGATGATGAAATCGTAACAGATGCAAAAGAATTCGTGCAGCTCACACCTGGTGACTATCAATTCACAGTAACGAACCTTGAACGTGGACGCCACACGCCAAACCCACAAAATCCAGGAAAACTTCCAGCATGTAATAAAGCAACACTTACCCTTCAAATTGAAACAGCAGAAGGTATTGCACAATTGACACACAATCTATTCTTGCATACATCGACCGAAGGTATGTTGTCAGCATTCTTTGGTTCTATTGGTCAAAAGAAACACGGTGAGCCACTTCGCATGAATTGGAACAACGTGGTTGGTGCTAAAGGTGTTTGTCGAGTTAATAAACGTAAAGGTACTGGACAATATGCTGACCGTGAATATGACAACATTAAAGCAATGATTTACGCTGATGAAGTTGATTGGACTAAAGTATTGAATGCAAACGTGCAAGGTCAACCACAACAACCTATATATCAACAACCAATGCAACCAACAGCACCTCAACAATACCCACAACAACCACAAGCGCCTCAACAAGCTGCAGGATTCCAAGCTGGGCAATTTTAAGAGGTAGCTAATGAAACTTAGAAAATATCAGGAACAGGCAAGGCAAGCTGTTCAAACTGAGTGGAACGAAGGGAGGAAACGCACCCTGTTGGTTCTTCCGACGGGGTGTGGCTGACTGGTAAGACTATCGTATTTTCTAAGATTATTGAAGACCGTGTGAGAATGGGCGAGCGGGTGCTCGTCCTAGCGCACAGGTCGGAGCTCTTAGAACAAGCTAGCGATAAGTTAAAGACTGCTACTGGTTTAGGAACAGCATTAGAAAAAGCAGAAAGCACATCTATTGGTTCATGGTTCCGTGTCGTTGTTGGTTCAGTCCAAACAATGCAACGTGAGAAACGACTTAGCCAATTCCCACCAGATTATTTTGACACAATTGTGATTGATGAAGCACATCACGCTATTTCAGATGGCTATCAACGAGTATTACAACATTTTGAATCTGCTAATGTATTGGGTGTTACAGCTACCCCAGACAGGGGAGACAAACAAAACTTAGGTAAGTTTTTTGACAGCCTCGCTTATGAGTATTCGATTGTTGATGCAATCAAATCTGGCTATTTGTCAAAGATTACAGCAGTTACTATACCACTGACATTGGACCTATCAAGTGTCAGTCAACAAGCTGGTGATTTTAAGGCTAGTGAAGTTGGCACAGCGTTAGACCCATATCTGGAACAAATCGCAGATGAAATGGTTAAGCAATGTTCAGACCGCAAAACAGTTGTGTTCTTACCATTGGTCAAAACATCTAAAAAGTTTCGTGACATTTTAAACGCAAAAGGTTTTAAAGCCGCCGAGGTTAACGGTGAATCAGAAGACCGTGCAGAAGTCTTAGCTGATTTTGACGAAGGTAAATACAATGTTCTTTGTAATTCTATGCTGTTAACTGAAGGCTGGGACTGCCCAAGTGTTGACTGTGTTGTGGTACTTAGACCGACAAAAGTCAGGGCACTGTATAGTCAAATGATTGGGCGTGGTACTCGTTTAGCACCTGGTAAGGAAAACCTTTTGATTTTGGATTTTCTTTGGCACACAGAACGTCATGAGTTGTGTAGACCAGCGCATTTAATCACAGATAGTCCTGAAGTGGCTAAGAAGATGGTCGAAAACATGGCTGAGCAGACTAACCAACAATTTGAACTGCTGGAAGCTGAAGAAACAGCTAGCAAGGACGTTGTGGCTGAACGTGAAGAAGCACTTGCTAAGCAGTTGTCAGAAATGCGTAAGCGCAAACGTCGACTAGTTGACCCGTTGCAATTTGAAATGTCTATCCAAGCTGAAGACTTAGCAGACTACGTGCCAGCCTTTGGAATTGAGATGACGCCACCAACAGACAAGCAGTTAAAAGCATTAGAGAAGTTTGGTATCTTTACGGATGACATTGGTAACTTTGGTAAGGCTAGCAAGTTGTTAGACCGACTTAAGAAACGTCAAACAGAAGGACTTACAACACCTAAACAAATTCGATTATTAGAACGCTACGGTTTTAAGAATGTTGGTATGTGGACATTTGACGGCGCAAGTAGTCTAATCAATCGCATTGCAGCTAATGGTTGGCGTGTTCCTCGTGGTATTCGACCAGCGGAATTTAAACCAGAATAAGAAAGGATAAACATGGCAGAGAGAGATTTTGACCTGCTACCATTGCTGGATTATATCAATCCTGCCATGGTGGATTACAGTACATGGTGTCAAATCGGTATGGCCTTAAAGCACGAAGGCTATACGGCAATGGACTGGGATAATTGGTCACAAGCTGATACACGTTACAAAAAAGGTGAATGCTTCAAGAAATGGACAACCTTCAACGAAGAAGCAGGTAGTGTTGTAACAGGAGCCACAATCACACAATTAGCAAAAGATAATGGCTGGCAACCTGCTTCAAATGGACGTGGTGATTCTCACGAATTAGATTGGGAAGATACGATTGATCGTGATTATCAAATCGTAGATAAAAACTGGATTGAGTCGAAAGAAATCAGAGAACCATTGAACTGGCAACCTGCACAAGATTTAATCAAGTATCTTGAAACGCTGTTTGATTCAACGGATTTAGTTGGCTACGTAACAGCAACTTATCCAATTGAAACAGACAATGGCACGATTTATAAACCAACACAAGGAAATTTTGACAGGACAGCTGGTGAACTTATCCAGTTGCTGCAAAAGACGCCTGATGACATTGGTGCTGTCTTTGGGGATTACAACGAAGAAGCAGGTGCATGGATTCGATTCAATCCGTTAGACGGTAAAGGTGTAAAAAATGACAATGTCACTGAATATCGTTATGCCTTAGTTGAATCTGATACGCTCGATATTGGCAAACAATATGCACTGTTTAAAGAGTTAGAGTTACCAATTGCAACGCTTGTCCATTCTGGTAAGAAATCACTGCACGCAGTCGTGAAAGTAGATGCGCGTGATTATCAAGAGTACAGGAAACGTGTTGATTACATCTATCAAATCTGTAAGAAGAATGGACTTGATATCGATACGCAGAACCGCAATCCTAGCCGTTTGTCACGCATGCCTGGTGTCACACGTAACGGACGTAAACAGTTTTTGATTGATACTAACATTGGTAAGGCGAATTACGAAGAGTGGTATCAATGGGTTGAAGACTTAAACGATGATTTACCAGACCCTGAAGGACTGTTAGACAGCTGGGACGATATGCCAGAGCTAGCACCTGAGCTTATTCATGGGATTTTGCGCCAGGGCCACAAGATGCTAATCGCTGGTCCATCTAAGGCTGGTAAGTCGTTTGCATTGATTGAACTATCCATTGCCATCGCTGAAGGTGCTAAATGGCTTGGTTGGCAATGTGAACAAGGACGTGTCTTATATGTCAATCTGGAATTAGATAGACCATCAGCGCTGCACCGTTTCAAAGATGTGTACGCAGCTATGGGAATTCCAGCAAACAATCTTCAAAATATTGATGTTTGGAACTTGCGTGGTAAGACTGTCCCAATGGACAAGTTAGCGCCTAAACTGATCAGACGGTCGCTTAAAAAGAACTATCAAGCGGTCATCATTGACCCTATCTATAAAGTGTTGACTGGTGATGAAAACAGTGCGGACCAAATGGCACACTTTACAAACCAGTTCGATAAAGTTGCTACTGAATTAGGTTGCTCAGTCATCTACTGTCACCACCATAGTAAAGGTGCACAGGGTGGTAAGAAATCAATGGACCGTGCCAGTGGTTCAGGAGTGTTTGCGCGTGACCCTGATGCACTTATTGACTTGGTAGAACTTGATTTGACTGAAACTATCATCAAACAACGTACTGATGAGGCAAAATGCGAAGTGTTCAAACGTGCTATCAAAGAACGTAACTTGGATTACTACCAGCACGAAATCACGCTTGATGATATGCATAGCGTTGCAGAAATGAGCAAACATTTTGATAAAGCGCTAGACGATATCATGGTCAGAAAACCATATCTACATGAGATTCAGCAAGTTGAACATTCAATCAATATTGCAACAGCATGGCGTGTTGAAGGGACACTTCGTGAATTTGCAAAATTCCCACCAGTCAATATGTGGTTCAGCTATCCAGTTCACAGTGTGGATACAACAGGCGTGCTTGCAGATATTCAGTTGGAAGATAGTAAGCCTGCATGGCAAAAAGCTAAGGATAGTAGAAAGTCTAAAAAAGAAAAACTCAAAGAGCGACAAGAAAAATTAGAAACGGCTTATAGTGTATTATCTGATGGTTCGACTCCAGTAACTCAAAAAGAATTAGCTGAGTATTTGGACACTACAGAGAGAACTGTGCTGAATTATGTAAAAGAACATGAAGGGTTTATTGCTCAAAAAGGAATAATTTATCAAGTTGCTAAGGTAGAAAAAAACGAAAAATAACGTTTTTTCAAAAACTGCATTTTACGAAAGAAAGAAAAAAACATGTTGAAAACAACGTGAAAGAGTATGTTATTTTCGTTTCTTGGTACGAAAAATAACGTTTTTTTCAAAAATTTCTTACTAGGAAAAAAACGAGAAAAAAACATGTTATTTTCCGGAAGAAAACAAGTTATAACTCTTCCAGAGTTATTAAAAGTGTTTTTCCTTTGTCAAAAGTCAAAGAGAAAAGGAAAAGGGGCTGTAAGCTCTGCCCCTTTATCCTTTGTCTCATCTTTGACAAAGCGCGTGAAAAACAACTGTAAATCAAAATGGAAAAATGAGGTGTAAAAATGATTACAACACAAACAACACTTGCAGAAGTTTTTAAAATAATGGCAAATAGTAATGCAGATACTATCAATATTGATTTTGACGTTGATGATGTTCCTGTACGTTTGAAAATTAAATTAACAGTGCGTGGTTATGAAGCGGAGTGGAAAGAATGATTAAACTAAAAGACCTTCTTAGGGTAATGTACGTTGTTAATCACCCAAAAGCAATAAAAGTAGCTTACAAGGGCGAAAGTTTTTTAGTGGGATACGATGACATAAATTTTTTAATGGATAAACAAGTTAGGGCTATTGAAATTCTATACTCAGTTATTTTTATTAGGTTAAAGGAGGAACAATATGGAAGCATATAAACAACGAATGGTAAATGAATATAATGAATTGAAAGAACGCACTGAGAAACTTGGAAGTATGCTACTCAAGTATAGTAAAGGTGATTTGGAGTTTGAACCAACATGCCCTATTGAATTATTACAAGACCAGTATATTATAATGGGTGATTACCTACATGTTTTAGAAAAACGTGCTGTGTTTGAGGGTGTGCCACTTAATGATTGAATTTTTTATCCCAATGAAAAAAATTCCAACAGTCACCCACCAGCAAAAGAAAGTCCGTGTTGTTCATGGTAAGCCACAATTCTATGAGCCAGAGGAGCTAAAAGAAACACGAGTAATGTTTATGGAGTTGTTAGTACCATATGCACCAAAAGAACCAATGGATGGTCCGTTGAGAATGACCACTAAATGGTTGTTTCCAAAAATAAAAGGAACAACTAACGGTCAATACAAGCATACGAAACCAGACACGGATAATCTTGTTAAGCTGTTGAAGGATTGCATGGAAAGAACAGGATTCTATGTGAATGATTCGCGCGTAGCTAGTGAAGTGATTGAGAAATTTTGGGCTGACACAGTAGGAATTTATGTGAGGTTAGAAAAATTATGAGTAGCAAAGGTGGAAACAAATTAAAAGCAAAACATTGTGTGGGCTTTTATGAACAACACACAGAAAATGCGTTGGAAGTGTTGGATGAGTTTATCGAGTGGACTCACAAAGAACACTTAAAAAACTATATCGTAATCGGCAAGATGTTGAACGTTTCTCCAAACAGAGCGAATCGATTGCTGCACAGAGAAGTCTTGCCAGAAGATAAACATATCGTCAAGAAAATGAAAGAGGTCATGAGTCGTGGCGTTAGTTAAAATATACAGATTTGAGGATTCTAAAACAGGTGAAACTTTTGAAGGAACGCGTGACGAGTATGCGTTTCACTTAGGTGTGACAAGACCTGCTGTTGATTCTCGTATTCACACAGGACGTGCTAGTGCTACTGTAGTGGGTAAGAAAGAAAATGGTGCAGGCAATGTCAGAAATGTGTTTACTGAAGTTGCAACAGGTAGAGAATTCTTTGGCTACTACAAAGAGGCAACAGAATATTTTGACATTCCTTATGTTAGGTTGAAAAAATACATTGCTGAAGGGATTATCACTGTTGAATCACCTGCTAAGGCAGTTAGAAAGCCAAGAGATAGCTGGGATGTTGTTTCCGATAAAAAAACAAAACAGAAACGTCGCTTACAGTGTCTACTGAAAAGTTTTACTGTTTGAAAGGAGTTACTAAACATGAAGATTGATTATATTGATTTCTTTCAAATAGAAGTTCCTAATTGGATGAAAGCTAGTAATCAAAAGTCACAAGAACTTGGTTTTGGAACGATTGAATACTGGGAATGGGCGAATCAATCTATTGTGGCAATTTGCGAAAAATACGGCAATGATGAATTAGTAAATGGTCAATTTCATCTCATCTGGGAATGGTTAGATAAGCAAGCGAAAGGAGTAAGTCATGTATGAAGTAGTGTTGTATTTTGACAATATGGTTGATGAGACGTACCGCTTTGAGACCTACAAAGAAGCACTTGAAAAAGTGAATAATCTCAAATGGCAGTATCGTACCAAACGCTTATACAGCTTTAAAGTGAGAAAGGTTGAGAGATGAAAAATGATGTTTTAGTGATTGGATTAATTGTCATGCTTGCGGCGTTTATGTGTATTGCTGTTGGCTATGACATTGGTAAACGTGAAGGCAAGTCCGAAATGACAGAGTTAAAAACAGAGCTTAGACAAGCTAAGGCGCAAATTAAACTCTTGGAAGAAAATCAAGTGATTGTGTATTACGCTGATAGCTACGGTGGTAACCCATAACGGTATCAGGTCGGTTCGATTCCGACCATGGGTATAACCCGAAAATAATTTTTCATATTGGAGGTGGTTAAAGCACTCCTTCTTACACGCTTTGAACTACCATTCAAAAATTAGTACGATTAGTTAGCTTTTCGGGTGGTTAACTGTCAAATAGGCTGAAATAAATTTTTAGAAATGAGGAACTCCTTTTTTAACAATAACTCAATCTAAAGCGAATCATCAGCCGTTCGTGATTATACAAGGCACAATTATGGTAATTCATATTTGAGTCGTGTGTCTGCTCAAAATCATTAAAAAGAAAGGAGCTATCTTTTAAGGATTATGCAAAAAAGGCCCGCTTTCGCAGACCCTTGGTAAATGATATTAATGCTTACATTTATTATATCATAAAGGAGATGTAAAAGTGGGGAAGTTAAGTAATTCGCAATTAAAAGCACTTGATGAACTGTTATTTGATTATGTGAGCATTGACCATAAGATTGCAGTACGTAAGCTAGAAATTAGTGACGTTCCAAATACAGATGAAAACGTAGGTGGTGGACGTTCCAACATTGTGTCTAAGCCTACAGAAACGACCGTAGCGCGTTGGGATAGTGATCAGCGGTTAAATAGCTTGTATGCGCAGAAAAATGCAGTGGAGAATACGTTGAATATGTTAGACGACGATATGGAACGTATTTTCTGGCTACGTTGGGCAAGAGGTAGTGTGAATACCTGGGACGCCATTGCTGGTAAAATGCATATGTCAATCAAGACAATTTACCGCAAACGTCAACGTATTTTAGAAATTTTTGCTGATTTTTATGGTTTTTCGTAAAAGTGACAAAAAACACGGTATTTTTGTCACCTAAAATGCGATATTATAGTATCATCAAGATTTAAAGGTAAGGACGAGGATTATTGAGAGGCTTTCTCGTCCTTTTTGATTAGGGCCGCAACAGGTCAGGTCACAATGGCTAGAGTTGAAAATAAATGGTGAAGGATTAAACATCTTGTGACAGATGCCTAAAAACGATACACAATGCAGGTTGAGTGTATCATGCTTGTTTGTGCAACCTTTTGGACAAGTGGTAGGAACATAGCTCAGATGGTAGAGCAACTGACTTTTAATCAGAGGGTCACTGGTTCGAGCCCAGTTGTTCCTGTTACAGTCACACGTTTGTGTGGCTTTTTATTTTAGATGGGGAGGTGATGGAAAATCACTAAATTAACTTTAAAACAACAACGTTTTGCAGATGAGTACATCATCTCTGGTAATGCAACGGATGCAGCTGTTAAAGCAGGTTATAGTAAAAAATATGCAAATACAAACGCAAGTAAATTACTACAAAATACTACAATCAAATCTTATATAGATGAGCGCCTGGCTGATTTGCAATCTCAAAAAGTAGCTGACCAGCAAGAAGTCATGGAATACCTGACAGCTGTCATGCGTGGCGAAAAGACTGAGCCGTTGCTTGTTTTAGACGGTGAGGGTACACAGAAAGTCGTTAACGCTGTTCCGCCAGTTCAAGCGCGTACTAAGGCAGCTGAGTTGCTTGGTAAGCGTTATAGGTTGTTTACTGATAAGGTTGAGTTAGATGCAACTGTTGAACAGGTGGTGTTTGAAGATGACATCAGTTAAGCTTTCAAATTTGATACCGCCTAAATTTCATGATGTCTGGCGTGCTAGTCTCAATCAAAACATTTTACACGTTGTGTGCGAAGGCGGACGTGGTTCTGGTAAATCATCAGATGTGGCACATATCATTATTCAGCTTATTATGCGCTATGCTGTTAACGCTGTGTGTATTCGTAAGACAGATAACACACTTGAACAATCAGTCTATGAGCAGTTGAAATGGGCAATTAGTGAGCAGCAAGTGACACACTTGTTTAAGTTCAATAAATCACCATTGCGCATTACATACTTGCTACGAGGGAATTATATTGTCTTTCGTGGTGCACAGTATCCAGAACGTATTAAATCACTGAAAGACAGTCAGTTTCCGTTTGCAATTGGTTGGATTGAAGAATTAGCTGAGTTTAAAACTGAAGATGAAGTCAAGACGATTACTAACTCACTTTTACGTGGTGAGCTTAGTAGTGGTCTTTTTTATAAATTCTTCTACACATATAATCCGCCAAAACGAAAACAGTCATGGGTTAACAAGAAATATGGGACACAGTTTCAACCAGCTAATACATTTGTTCATCATTCGACTTATCTTGATAATCCATACATCGCTAAGGAATTTATCGAAGAGGCCGAAGCTACAAAAGCTAGGGATGAGCGGCGTTATCGCTGGGAATATCTTGGCGAGGCAATCGGTTCTGGAGTTGTTCCGTTTGATAACTTACGTTTTGAAACAATACCAGATGATTTGATAACCAACTTTGATAATATCCGAAACGGTCTTGACTTTGGTTATGCTACTGACCCGCTGGCATTCGTTCGTTGGCATTATGACAAGAAACATAATGGCATTTATGCGATTGATGAATTCTATGGTCAGAAAATCAGCAACCGTCAGGCAGCTAATTGGATTAAGTCGCGAGGTTATCAATCAGACCGAATCGGCGCAGATAGTGCTGAACCTAAGTCTATTGCGGAACTGCATGGCGATTTTAATTTACCGAACGTGTACGGCGTTAAAAAAGGTCCTGATTCGGTTGAATTTGGTGAACGTTGGCTTGATGATTTAGATTTCATTTGTATTGACCCAAAACGCACACCGAACATTGCACGAGAATTTGAAAATATTGACTATCAAGTCGACCGTGACGGTAATCCTAAACCACGACTAGAGGATAAGGATAACCACACGATTGACGCAACAAGGTATGCATTTGCTGATGATATGAGAGCAAACAGCAACACGAGAGAGAAAACGAAGAAAGCAAGTTATTTATTTTGAGGTAAAACATGGCAAAATTCTTATCTAAAACCAGGTTTAATCCACACAGTAACGACCAAATTATCATGCTGACGGAAGACTATGAAGCTATTGATTTTGCGTCTCAAAAATGGATTGAACAATTAAAACAATACATCAACACACATAAGTTACAGATTGCGCGTTTGGAAGAGCTTAAACGTTATTATCTAGGTGATAATAACATCAAATATCGTCCTGATAAAACGGACGAATTTGCGGCCGATAATCGTATTTCAAGCGACTTCGCTAAGTACATTACAGTGTTTGAGCAAGGTTACATGCTTGGCAATCCTGTTAAGTATACAAACGAGGATAAAACGCTCCAAGAATTGATTGATACGTTTTCTGAGCAGACAAACGAAGCTTATCATAATATCTTGATTAAGACTGACTTGTCTATTTATGGACGCGCTTATGAGTTGCTTAATCCAGAAGAAGATGAAAACAGCGGTGTTATTTTAAAACTGTATCATTTAGCGCCTGAACAAACATTTGTAATCTACGACGATACATACCAACAAAAATCGTTGTTGGGTGTCAACTATTACGAAGTCGATTATGGCGGCGGTCATCGTAAAACAGTAGTGCGCGTGTATTCTGATAATACAATCTATACGTATATTGACGACAATCAAGACACGTCTGGCCTTCATCTAGTTGATGAAATAGAACATTATCTAAAAGGTGTTCCAGTCAACGAATTCAAGAACAACGAGGACCGCACAGGGGCTTATGAATCGGTTCTTGATGATATTGACGCATACGATTTGTCACAATCGGAGCTAGCTAATTTCCAACAAAACAGTAATGACGCTATTTTACTAATCACTGGTAATCCTTATACTGGTTCGGATGATAACGATTATCTTGAAGATGGTCGTGTTAATCCTAACGGTCGTTTAGGTGTGGCACTTGGCTTTAAAAAAGCACAGATTGCCGTGCTTGATGACAATCCTAATCCTGGTGGTTCACAGCCAGATGCTAAATACTTGGTTAAGCAGTACGACTCAGCTGGTGCTGAGGCATACAAGCAACGTCTAGTTAACGATATTTTACGTTTCACATTCACGCCTGATATTCTTGACAATAACTTTAGCGGCATCCAGTCTGGTGAATCCATGAAATATAAGCTGATGGCGTCTGATAACTATCGCAGCAAGCAAGAACGCTTGTTCAAAAAAGGACTTATGCGACGTTTGCGTTTAGCGGTCAACATCTGGGAAGTTAAAGGCAATGAAGCAACGAATTATCAAGCTATCAATCAAACTGCTGTTATCTTCAGTCCTAATTTGCCACAAAATGATACTGAACTTGCAAATATTGCTAAGTCATTGTTTGGCGTGGTAAGTGATCAAACAGTTTACGAGTTGTTAGAACAGGTGACTGGGATTGATGCGGAAGATGAATTGAAACGTCTGAAAGCTGAAGAGCCACAAGAACCAGAGCCACGAATTGGCGAGGTGACTGCTGATGACCAAGAAGAAGCACAATGATTATTGGCATAAACGTAGTAATGACATTATGCGTTATGTTGATGGTACAGATATTGACATGTTTGCTAAATTGCAAAAGATTTACGCAGACGAGTCAGCGCAAATTCAACGTGATTTATTTGCGTTTGTAACGAAATATGCTGATGATAACAAAATGAGCTATTCTGACGCTCTACAACGCCTTAGAGGTGTCGACCTATCAGATTATCAAGCGAACGCTAAGAAGTATCGTGAGCAGGCCAAAAATAACCCAGATTTGCTAAAACGACTTAATGAACAATATGCTAGTTCAAAAGTAACACGATTCGACGCATTAAACCTTGAAATGACTTATAAAATTGGTGTTATGCAAGGCATTATTGAGAAGTCGTTTGAAAACTATCTGAAGTCAACTGCTAAGTATGCTTATAGGGAAGTGATGGGTGGTAATAGTGGCGCATTGAATGAACCAGCATTAAAAGAACTTATCAATACGCCTTTCAATGGTCGGAACTATTCGCAGCAAGTTTGGGGCAATACAGATGATTTAGCCAGAGATTTAAGAGACGTTCTGAAGCGTGGTTTTATTCGTGGTGATGATGTTCGTAGCATGGCTGGGGAACTTGCTAAGAAGTACAATGTAGCACGTTCGCGAGCGCAAACACTTATTAGGACTGATGGCACAGCGATTGTCAATCGTTCAGCTATCAAACGCTATGAAGAGTCTGGTTTGGAATTCTATCGCATATCTGTACAGATGGACAATAGGACATCACAGATTTGTAAGAGAATCCACAGTGAAGATAAGTGTTACAGAATTGATGAGTTTGAAACTGGTGTCACTGCACCGCCTTTCCACTATAATTGCCGTTCTGCTGTTATTCCTGATGAAGAGGAATTAGATGAACAATCGTTAAGAAAAATAGGAAAAACAACGTAATACTTTACGAAAAAAGCAAAGGATTAGAGTTAATCTAGGCGCTTTTTTTGTGTTTAAAAAGGAGAGATACATGGTTTCATTAGTTTGGCAATTTGTTGCCTTTTTAATTGGTATGATGGTGGCAGGGTGGCTGTTATTCATTATTGGAACGTTTTTTGTTGCATTGTTTGAAACAATCGCAAAATATATCAAAAAGTCGTAGGAATACAGCTTTTTATTTTGTCCAAAACTACTCATGACGTTAAAAGGTGAAGGTTATTAGTCTAACTACAGACTTAAAACGGAGGTAGCCAACATGGCAGAAGAAACTAACACTGAAGTAGTTGAAACGGAAACGGTCGACAATCCAGAAACTACCGAAGCAGACAAAACATTCACTCAAGCTGAGCTTAACCACATTGTACAAGAACGTGTTCAACGGGCCGTGGCTAATGCTGAAAAAGATGCTGAAGACAAAATTAGACAAGCACAGTCTGAAGGTGAACGTTTAGCAAAACTGACAAAAGATGAACGTGCTAAAGAGGAAGAAGCTAAGCGCTTAGCAGACCTTGAAGCTCGTGAGAAAGCAATCGCAGTCAAAGAATTGCGTATTGAAACACAAAGTCTTTTGGCAGATGAAGGTTTACCAATTGAATTCCTTGATGTGGTCATGGCAGATACTGCAGAAGCTGTTAAAGACAACATTGCAAGTGTTCGAAAGGTATTTGATGAAGCTGTTGAAAAGCGCGTGAATGAGCGTCTAACGCAAGATAAACCACGTCGCGGAGCAACAGCAGGTGCAATGACTAAAACTGAAATTATGGCTGTTCAGGACGCAAGCGAGCGTCAGAAACTCATTGCAGAAAACTTAGAATTATTTAGAAAGGGCTAATTTATGGCTGAAGAAAAATTAACTGTTATGAACGATTTGGGCGAAATTAAAACAATTGATTTTGTTAACAAATTTAGTACTAACATCTCTGAACTTTTGAAATTGCTCGGTGTGACACGTAAAGAACCGTTGTCAGCTGACATGAAAATTCGAACTTACAAATGGGAAACTGATATTGACCAAACAAGTGTTGGCGAAGGTGAAACAATTCCACTTTCTAAAGTGACTCGTGCACTTAACAAAGAATATCAAGTTGAATGGTTCAAAAAACGTCGTGCTGTTTCTGCTGAAGCTATCGCACGTCATGGTGCTTCCTTGGCAATTGACAAAGCGGACCAACGTATTATGCGCGAAATCCAAAATGGTATCAAAACTGATTTCTTTACTTTCCTTAAAACAGAACCCACGAAAGTTAAAGGAACAGGCCTTCAAGGTGCATTAGCTCAATCTTGGGGTAAACTACAAACATTTTCAGAATTTGACGGTGCCCCAATTGTATCATTCGTAAGCTCACTTGACGTAGCTGACTATCTTGGCGATAAAGCGGTCGGTGCAGACGGTTCTAACGTCTTTGGGATGACATTACTTAAGAACTTTTTAGGCATGCAAAACGTCATTGTGTTGCCAAACGTGCCACAAGGGAAAGTTTACTCAACTGCAGTTGAAAACCTTGTACTTGCTTACCTTGATGTGAACAGTTCTGACCTTGGTGGAATGTTTGCTGACTACACTGACGAAACTGGTTTGATTGCTTCAGGTCGTGACCGTAGTCTTAATAACCTTACATATGAGTCAGTATTCTTCGGCGCTCTTAAATTATTCGCTGAAATCCCTAAAGGTGTTGTTGAGGCTACAATCGAGGTACCAGCTGTTTCGACACCATCGGTAGGAGGATAACCTAGATTATGGATAAAGCGTTGATTTTAGAGGAAGTTAAACTTTTTAAAGGTATTCCTGCTAAAGATACAACGCAAGATAGGTTGATTGAATTGGCAATCAATGAAAGTGTTGATCGTGTTCTTGCTAAGTTGAATGAATTTAGTGAGACTGAATTGGCAGAAGTTCCAAACCGTTTAACTTTCATCATTCGAGATGTAGCTATTAAACGCTACAATCGTTTGAATTCAGAGGGTGCTAGTGCTGATAGCGAAGAAGGTCGTTCATTTAACTGGGATAAGTATTTAGATGAATATGAAAGTACATTGAAGAGTGCTGCAGTTGGTCGAAATTATCAAGCGAAAGGGATTACTAGGTTTATATGATTTATAACAAACGTGTTATTTTAATCACTGAAACGACTGAAGCTGATTTTTTAGGTGATAAAGTCGTTAAGAAGCAGTCTGAACCGATCCCTTGCCAGGAAGACAATTTGACCAATGCAGAACAAATCGGTATTTTTGGAACATATAACCTTGATAGTTTTAAATTGCACTTGCAAGGACACTATGATGGTTTTTCTGAAATTATCTATGATGGTAAAAAACGCAAAATACAGGGTAAAAAACATCACAAAAATTCGACGGTAATATACATTTGAGCATTAAATTCAAAGTTCGTGGTGTTGACCAGATGGTTAGATTGATTGCTAATAAAGGCAAGCAGGCACGTATAGCTACTAACCGTGAATTAGATTTATCTAGTAAGCGTATTGAACGCATGGCTAAGGTAAAAGCGCCAGTTGATACTGGTGCACTGAAAAATACAATTTTTTCAGCAAAAGCAGGCAATCTAACTTATAAAGTTACTGCACCGCAACATTATGCAATATATGTGGAAAAAGGAACCCGAAAAATGCGAGCACAGCCATACTTAAAACCAGCACTTGATGCTGAACGACCAAAATTAATCAGCAATTTACGCAAATTATACGAAAGATAGGTGATATATGACGACTTATTCACCATCAACTTTATTTTTAAAAGAACTACACGATAGATTGGAAGTGTTAGCTATTCCAATCTATTTTTATTTGCCAAATTCTGACGTTTTAGAGCCTTTTATTGTGATTGGCTCTAATTCATCAGATACTTCACGAACAGCGCAAACAGGGGCTGTTATTGAAGATATTACGGTAAATATTGACATATTCCTAGACGGTTCAAGTAGAACTGATGCAGAAGAAGTTAAAGCAAAAGCTTTAAGGGCGTTAGGACGTCGAAATGTAACAGCTAATATCATTCCAGATGATAGCATAGGACGTGAAGTATACCACGTCTCTATTACTGTATCTGATACTATTTATTAATTAAAGGAGAAGTTACTACATGACAGGACAAATTACAGTAACGACTGCTAAGCCGTTAGCAGGTAAAAAAGTCTTTTATTTCATTCAGTCTATTCATGCTGCACTTGGCAGCAATGCTATCTTACCAGCTTATCGTACAGACGGCAGTTTGACACTTGGTGCTGAATATTCAGACGAACAAACACAACAAGGGCTTTTACTTGATAAAACAAGTACCAGCCACGAAATTGAGTTGACGACTAAATTTGCACCGAAGGACCCATCAGTTGATGTGCTTGAACAAGCAAATGACACTGGTGAATCAGTCAAAATTTGGCGTGTGCTTGTTGATGAAACATTGAAAACACAAGATGGTGAACCTAAAAAAGATTTTTATCCTGCCAAATTTGGCTATGCTAAGATTGGTGATATTGAATATAATGAAGGTATTGAAGATATTATCGAAACTAGCTACACAGCAAGTATTGTCGGTAAGCTGAAAAATGGTAAATTTCCATTGACTGCCGAAGAAATTGCTTTGCTTGATGAGGTTTATAACTATCAAAACCCAGGTGAAACAACTGGCGATTACGATAACATCAAAACAAGCGAATAACACGTCAAAGGTTGGATATTAAATCCAGCCTTTATTTTTTAGTTAGGAGATAACTCACTTTATGGAATTTAAAGTTAAAAATAAAATCATTGAAATTAAGTTTGATTACCGCACAATGTTTAAGGTTGACAAACAACTTGCCACTAAAAATAAAGACACTGGTGCAAGTAACAACGACGGTGTCGGTACATTGTTTAACAACATTCTAAATCGTAATGATGAGGGACTTGTTGATTTAATTCTTTTGTCAGCTAACAAAGCGTTTAGTAAAGCTATTTCAGAAGATGACGCTATCACAGCGATTGAAACCTGGCTAGTGGATAATGACGCTGATGACACGGAAAGCTTGTTTGAAGAAATTCAACAAGAAATGGTTGACTCTGGTTTTTTCAAGAACAAGATTTTGAAATATATCGAAAACTTGGAAACAGCAGTAGAATACATGAAAGCGCAAGAGGACAGCGAAGCGCTTCAAGTCGAAATTACCGAAAAACTTATTGGCAAGATGAAAAGTGCACTATCTTAACTGAGTGTGCACGTCTTGGTTTAACAGACTTAGAAACAATCTACTCTTGCAACAAATGGGAACTTGACGCAATTTTAGAGGGGCTTCATTACAGACAGATTGATTTTCGCGAAAATCTGTCAGAGCTTGCTATGGAAATGCGCTACACTATGAATGCTAAACGTGCTAGTGCAAATAAACTTAGCAAGAAAAAAGACAGAAATAAAGTTAAACAAGCCTTTCATGCAAATAACAATAAGCAAACGACTAATAGTAGTCTTGCTGAACGTCTGCAAAAAGTCAATGACCATTTCATGAACAGATAACACAGAAAGGGGGAGTTATATGGCAGAATTTGATGGCTCAATTTATGCCTATGTCGGTGCTGATATTGCTGATTATCAAGCGGCAATGAATAAGATTACAACTGCAACACAGCGTGCTTTTGAGAAAGCACAGGATGCAGCTGTGAATAATTCTAATCGTTTAGTTCAACGTGTTGGTCAAATTATGGCACAGTTGGCAAATAATGGCGAATCACTTGGTAAACGTTTAGGAACAGCATTTAGCACAGGCTTAAATCTGTCTATTGGCGAAATTCAGCGTATAGCTTCATCAATTGGCGAAAAGATTCCTCAGCCCATAAAAAATGGGTTTAATACAGCTCTAACAGCTATACAGAGTGGTGTCAACTCAATAGCTAATAAAATCCCTCAGCCTATTCAAAACGCTTTTACAAAAGCAACTAGCTCGGTTTCTAGCTTTGCTACATCGGCGACTAGCAAGGTTAGCTCAGCATTTAGCACGATTAGTTCAAAAGTAAGCAGTGCTTCAAATACAATCAGTAATTCTTTTGTTGGGAAAGTAGGAAGTAGTCTTACTAGCTTAAGTAGTAAAGCTGCAAGTGTTGCGACTAAAATGGCTAGTTCGCTTGGTTCTGGCTTTTCAAATTTGTCTAGTAAGGCCACTACTGCACTAAATGGTATTAGTTCAAAAATGGGAGAGCTGGGAAATAGTATTACTAAAACTACTTTGACAGTTACAGCTCTTGGTGCGGCATTTGCAGTTTTCCAAGGATTTAAGGCTGCGGTTGCTGGTTCAGTTTCAAAAGCAGCAGAATTCGAAGAAAAAATGAGCAACATCAAGGCTCTTACTGGTGCTAGTTCTGAAACAATGAAGCAATTCAATGCTGCTGCTCAAAAAGCTGGTGCGGATACTGCATTTTCAGCCAGTGAAGCAGCAGACGCTATCGCTGAGTTGAGTAAAGCAGGGGTTGATACAGCCTCTATTTTAAATGGTGGTTTGACTGGTGCTCTTAACTTAGCCACTGCTGGTGAACTTAGTTTGACGGAAGCAGCGGAAGTGGCTTCAACAGCGCTTAACGCCTTTAAATCTGATAATTTAAGTGTTACCGATGCAGCTAACCAGTTAGCAGGTGCAGCGAATGCTTCAGCAACAGATGTCCACGAATTGAAATACGGACTTTCTGCCGTTGCAGCGGTTGCCTCTGGTGTTGGTATGTCATTTAATGATACAACTAACGCTCTTGCCATATTTGCTCAAAACGGTCTTAAAGGTTCTGATGCAGGTACATCTCTTAAAACAATGCTTTTGAATTTGTCGCCACAAACCGATAAAGCGGCAGCTCAAATGCAACAATTGGGCATTATTACTGCTGATGGAGCCAATCAATTCTATACAGCAGAAGGTAGGCTTAAGTCATTTAGTGAAATCTCACAAATCTTACAAGATAGCTTGAAAGGTTTGACTGCTGAGCAACAACAGAACGCTCTTAAGACAATGTTTGGTACTGACGCCATTCGTGCTGCTAACATTGCTATGAAAGAGGGTGCTGCTGGTGCAGATGCCATGCAAGCTGCAATTAGTAAGGTAACTGCAGCGGATGTCGCTAAAGAAAAACTTAATAACTTAAAAGGTGCTGTTGAATATCTTAGTGGTTCATTTGAAACATTACAAATCAAAATTGGAACAGCGGTTTTACCAATTTTGACAGATTTAGTTCAGTGGTTAGATAAGTTAGTTAGCAAATTTAGTGAATCAGCTGGATTGCAAAAATTCTTAGATTCACTAACAGCTTTAGAACCAGCTCTTGACCATATTTTGAATGGTACTAAGTTAACAGCTGACCAAATGTCTAAAGCACAGGATGCTGTAAGAAATCTAACACCTGCCATTGCAGGATTAGTTGGTGCATTCGCCTTTGGTCCTGCTTTGACAGATTTAGGACTACTTGGTACTGGATTAGGGATCATCGGAAAAAAAGCGAATTCATTTAGTTCTATCATAAGCAATGCTTTCACCAACGCAGGTGGATTAATTGGTGTTTTAGCTGGTAAAATGAATGGCTTATCAGGTATATTTGCAAATGCAGCAAGTACTGGTCTATCTGTGTTAGGTGGAATGACTTCGACAATGGGAAGTATTGCCAAATTAGCACTTGCTTCAATTGGACCTGCGGCAATCCTTGGTTTGGTCATTGCTGGTCTTGGTTTGATTAATAGTCAATTTGGCGCACAGATTGACCAGTTACTAGCTACAGTTACCACTAAAGGACCACAAATCATCACGAACTTGGTAAACGGTATTACTAGTCAAATTCCAGCATTGATTGCTAGTGGTGCTGATTTAATCGCTAAATTCGCTAATGCATTTACTGTCATGTTCCCAGTGCTTGTACAAGCTGGTGTTCAACTGATTTCTAGTCTTGTTCAAGGTGTGGGTGCTAATGCAGGTAGTTTGATTGCGTCAGCTATTCAAGTGATTGGTACATTTGTTAGTTCGATTGCTAGTGCATTACCACAACTATTGTCTGTAGGTATGGACTTTATTGCAAATGTCGTCAATGGTTTGGTTCAAAATTTACCTTTGCTTTTACAATATGCGCAACAGATTGTTGATAATTTTGGTCAAAGTTTATCTGCTAACATGCCAAACATCATTTCTAAAGGTATTGAGATTATCACTAACTTAGTTCAGGGAATTATCCAGAATTTGCCAACAATCATTTCAATCGCTACGCAGGTTATTACTGGATTCATCACAGGCTTAGCTAGTTATTTACCACAAATTTTACAAGGTGGTATTCAAATCATTGTAATGTTGGTACAAGGTATTCTTCAGAACTTACCGCAGATTGTACAGTCAGCTGTTCAAATCATTCAATCATTGATTCAAGGAATTACACAAAACTTACCGCAAATTATTGCTGCAGGCATTCAACTTGTTGGTCAATTAGCAGTAACAATTATCCAAAATATTCCACAAATTCTTGCAGCTGGGGTCCAACTTATTGCTGGACTTGGTCAAGCTATGTTAGAAGCTATCCCTAACGCTTTGAAAGGTGTTTGGGACGGTATTAAAAACGGCTTTGGTTCGTTGTGGGACACAATCACTGGTAAAAGTTCTGAAACTACTGCGAAAGTTAGCAGCGATGTCACTCAAATGACTAATGCAATTGCTGCAGGAACAGGCCAAATGAGTGCACAAACTAGTGCAGATACAATGGCAACGCTAAATAGTATTAGTCAGAATACTGGTCTTGCCAATTTGAATGCGACTAGCAACGCAACTCAAATGGCGTCAAACGTCAATGCGCAGACTGGTATCATGAGTGTTCAAGCACTTAATGATTCAATTGCTATGGCAAACGGTATTAATGCTGGTACAGCACAAGCAAGTACGAATGCAACAACTAATGCTCAAAATATGAAGAGTGAAGTTAACCGCATGAGTGGTGAAATGAGCTTCCAGACAATCAATGATGTTAATAATATGGCAAATGGCGTTGCTACTGGAATGACTACAGCAAGTACTAATGCAACAACTCAAGCGCAAGCTATGGCAAACGGTGTTAATACAGCAGCATCAAGCATGAACCTTGGTGCTGTCAATCAAGCATTGAATTTATCAGCTGGTGTATCAAGTAATATGCAAAATGCACAAGCAAATGCAAACAATTCAGCAGCTGTTATGAATAGCGGTGTTAGTGCAAACATGGCATCAATGCAAGCTAACGCAAGTGGTTCAGCTAGTGGATTATCAAGCAATATCACATCTGAGCTTAATTCAGCCGCTTCGTCTGCTAACTCAGCATCATCACAAATGGCGTCAAACATCACTAACAACTTCAATAAGGCTAAGTCATCTGCAACATCATCAATGAATGGCATTGCAAATGAAGTTAAAAGTGGTATGAACAAAGTGACTAGCAGTGTTCAATCTTCCGGAAATAAGATGAATTCTACATTTACTAATTCGTTTAATAAAGCGAAAAGTGCTGCACAATCTGGCATGAACGGTGTTCGTTCAGCTGTTCAAAGCGGCATGAATGGAGCTGTTGCAGTAGCAAGTAGCGCAGGTAGTCACATGGTATCAATCATGTATAGCACGGCTGGTGGTATGCAATCGGCTGGTTATTATGCTGGTGCTGGTTTTGCAAGTGGTCTTGCAGGCTCAGCAGGCTATATCTATGCTGTTGCAGCTGGAATCGCAGCACGAGTAACAGCAACAATTCGTAGAGCATTAGATATTCACTCACCATCTCGTGTGATGAAATCACTCGGTGGCTATACTGGCGAAGGCTTCGCTATTGGCATGTCTGACTGGATAGGTAGAATCAACGACATCAGCAAAGAGTATGCGTTAGCTGTTACAGACCAAAGCTGGGGTGTCAACGGCACTATGGCAATTGCTGGTAGTGTTAGCACATCTGGTCTATCATCTTCACTTGATAGCTTGTCAGACGAAGTGAAAAACAGTGAATTGTCACAATCAGTCTTTGATGTCCATAATGAATTGATTGGCGACAAGATTTATACAACAGTAAAAGAACGCGAAGCGAGAGAAGATACTAAAAATGATTATTTTAATTATTAGAAAGGTGAAATATGGATTTATTAATTACGAAAGGAACGGCATCAGTCAAGCTGTCTGACTACGGCTTTTATAATATTAATATTGACGACAGCGCACCTGGAATCTCTCTTGATAAGCGTTCTGTCACTGGTCGTAACGGTACAGTATTTGGTGGTGCAACATTTAATGCTAAAGTCATTAAAGTGACTGGACGTGTAGCTGTTACGAATGTCCAAGAGTTCTTAAGTCTAAAAGATGATGTATTTGGCTTGTTACTAGATGACGAGCCTTTTTATATCACTAAAATGTACCCAACCAATTCTGATTTTTACAATTATCAAATCCCTGGTCAAACAACTGGGGATTTAGATTTTGTAAATCAACCGCACACAGCTTGGCATTATCGTTGGAAAGTCACTGCAGAAGGCGAAGCTGATTTCGCTTTTGTTGGTAATTATGGTCAAGGACTAAAATATGATTTTTCAATTAGTTTTATTACTGCTGAATTGCCATATGGTGAAACAACGCCGAAAACAGTAACACTAGCTAACAATCAGATTGCTTATGCTGGAACTGCTAAGTTATCGCAGTTGGAAGTTCCGTTTGTCGTTGAATTAACAGCAATAGGTAATCAATCAAACTTTTATCTTGAAATTGGAGATAATCGTTTTACTTACTCACAATCAGGCAATATTTCTGCGGGCGATGTTTTTAAAATTTCTGGCATTGAAACAACAAAGAATTTAGAAAATGTTAATGCACGTACTAATTATGCGTACTTTGTTATTAAACCTAGTCCAACAAAAAAGGTTAGTTACAAAACTGACTTTAAGGGCACAATAAAAATTTTAAACTTTAAAGAACTATATAAATAGGAGGTGATAGTTTGATTACATTTTTAGATGAAAGAGATGTTGAGCATGGTGCACTTGCCACTATTAAAGTTACAAATGCTGTTAACGGTGAACGCTCACTGACTGGTGAAATTGAATCAGGCGATTATGTCCTAACAAATATCGAACGTGGCTGGCGTTTACGTTTTGATGATGAGTTTTATGTAGTAACTTACGCAAAGCCAATTGATGATGGTAAAGGTACGCATGTTACTTTTGACGCTGTTCATCAATTTTTTTGGGACTTTGATAAGTCATCAGTGCATGAACAATTAAATGATGGTTCGCATACGTTCTTGACTTACCTTGATTTCATATTCACTGGCAGTGATTACACGTATACAATTGACCCACTTTTGAAAGTCTATGCTTTTGAAAAACAATCATTTGGTTATAAGAGCCGTCTAAAACTTTTTAACGATGTCATCACTTCATCTGGCGTTGAATTCCAGGTTAATGGCAAAGTGGTCCGTATCTTAGAAAAAACTGGAACAGACCTATCAACGGTAGTTCGCAAGAACTTCAACATGAATGAGCTTGGCATTGAAAAGCATATTGGTGATTTTGTTACTTATCAAAAAGGCTTTGGTGCGTGGATTGATGAGAATGACCACTCAAAGGGGCGTTTAGTTACTGAATACACCAGTCCATTGGCTAGCGTATACGGAAAACTTGAAGCTGAACCTTTAGTTGATGAACGTTATACACAAGCAGACAACATGATTGCTGCATTAAAAGCTAACGTTGATAATTCTTACAGCATCTCGATTACTCTTGACATGGAAGATTTAACTCGTGCTGGTTATGATTACACTCAACCTAGAGCAGGTGATTACATCATGGCTATCAATGAAACATTAGATTTTCAAGAAAAAATTAGGATTGTTTCATTTACTAGTGAATATGATGTATCTGGTCAGTTGGTTAAACATGAAGTGACTTGTAATGACATTGGTGTAGTCAAGAAGTTATCAGCAAGTTACAACTTAACTAAAGAACAAGCTCAAAATGCGTCAGATTCAGTCGGTAAAGCTGTAGAAATGGCTAATAAAGCACTAGTTTCTGCAGATGGTAAAAGTACTGTTTATTTTGGTAATGAATTTCCAAAAGATGAGCCAAAAGGTACATTACATAAAGGTGACTCACTTTATTTGACAGTCGGCGACACAACGAAAATGTATTACTGGACTGGAGCAGATTGGGAAGAGCTCCCCATCGTTAATGATGTTGAAGCATTCAAAGAACAGATTGCTGATGAACTAAAAGACGTTCCAAATCGTGAAGAATTCGAAGCGACTATTACAGAAAAACTCGCTACATCAAAAGCTGAAATTAAAACACAGATTGACACAGCTAAAACACAGGCAGAATCAAACGCTAAGGCATACGCTGATGAAATCAATCAAGCAACAGCAGGAGTAGTGGAACAAGCGAACACAGCTGTCAATAGTTTAAAATCTGACTTAGCCAAAGTCAAAACTGATTTAACTACCACAACGTCAACTGCAAATGCTGCTAAGACGTCAGCAAGCGAAGCCAAACAGCAACTTACCGCAGTGGCTAACGATTTGTCTAAAGCTAAAACAGACTTTCAAAACGCAGTTAGCGAAGTCGACACGAAAGCTACAAATTTGCAGAGTGATGTATCAAATCTCAATACAAGTTTGTCTAACACAGCTAAAGCGTTGCAGACACAAGGCACGACATTAGCCAATCAAGCTAAAGAGTTACAGACACAAGCTAGTCAGTTAACAGCACAAGCAAAGGCACAAGAGACGTTAACCACACGGGTAGAGAACGTTGAGACTACTGCCAACGGCACTAAGACAACAGTCAGCGAATTAAGTAAAACAGTTACTCAAAATGGCAAAGACATCACAAGTGTGTCGAACCGTACTAAGACGGTTGAAACTAGTTTAACTAGTGCTAAGACGTCAATTAGTGAACTACAAACAAGTGTATCAACAGCTCAAACTGATTTAACGAATCTGACTAAGCGAACTAAGACTGTTGAAGATGGCTTGACAGGAACTAAAACTAATCTTAGTGAGTTAACACAAACTGTTTCAAACGATGGTAAGACGATTGCTAGTCTAACCAGTCGAACTAAAACGGTAGAGGACAGCGTAAGTGGTCTTAAGACCACGATGTCAAGCGTGCAGAAAGATTTAACTGCTGTTACAACTCGCACTAAAACAGTTGAAGATGATTTGTCAGGAACTAAAACAACATTATCACAAGTACAGACAACAGCTAGCATGTTCTTTTAACTACGACGTTAACAATGCTCTGTCTGGTACAACGTTAAATGATAATGATGATACAAGTAAGCGAGCGCATTCCCCATCCAACAAAAGCATTCCAGCGAATGTTTGGACAAGGGTCTGGTTTAGCTATACTGCTAAACCCAACGTGCCAATTACAGAAAATAATTCTAATTTTGGCATTGTCAACAATACCGAACCAGTCACTATTGAAATCAAAGAGGTTATGGTTGCTAAGTCAAATATACCTGTTGATTATCAAACGCCTGATGCCGAACTAGAGCAGAAAATAGCAGAATACAAACAGAACGCAGATCAAAATTACGCAAGTTTGCAAAGCACCGTTCAGAATCTGGATGGAACAGTGCAGCACAACAAGACTGTCGCAGACCAAACAGCGCAAGGTTTCAGTACACGTATTGAATCTCTTGAAACATACAAAGATGGGGAAACTACACGGGCTAACCAGTATTTCGAATTAGCTAAGAATGAAACAGCACGACAATTGACTGCTGAACGTACAGCAATTGCTAAGGATTATGTGGCTAAGTCTACGTACACTAGTGACGTGACTGGCATTCGTAACGATTTAACAGCTACGACTACGACTGCGAACACGACTAAAACCAACCTTGCTAACTACCAAGCTAGCAATGATAAAGCAGTAGCTAACTTGCAAAGAAATCTACAAACAGCGAATGGCAATATTAGCAGTTTGCAGACGAAAGTTGAAGCAGTTCCTGGGCAGATTACCAGTGCAGTGTCAGCGGTTGAAGGTAAAATTCCGACAAACGTTTCAACACGAAATCTTATCTTAAAGTCAAACGACTTCGCAAATCCACATAAACAAAATGGTGCTAACACAACAGTAACATCAACCGATGACTATTTCGTTATTAAAAGTACAGGGTACACCGCTAACGCATGGGGCGGTATGTCGTGGGATTTGTCTATTTCAGAAGTCAAAGCTGGTGAACAATTCTCTATTTTGATGCCAGTCTATATTGATAGTTCAGTTCCTATGGACAATGGCTGGTCTTTCAATCTAAAAAATCATTCATCAAATTCAGCGGCATATAATTATAGTATCCCCGCTAATAAAAAAGATCAGTGGTTTAATGTTGCTATCACCTTTAAAGCTTATAACGATGTTGTTTTTGATACTTACCCGTTTTATGTATATCTCGTCAAAAATGGTCTAGTACGCATTAAGCCACCTATGCTTGTACGTGGCAATTTAATACCATCAGACTATCAGCCAGCTTTCGAAGACACCGAATCAGACATCACTAAGCTAAATACAACACTAACTCAAACAGCTGACGGTCTTAAACAGCTTAGCACGCAAGTAACGTCTCAAGGCAGTACGATTACATCACACACTAACTCGATTAATTCGTTGACTACTGGTTTAAATGCTAAAGTCTCACAGTCCGACTTCAATACGTTAAGCGGTCGTGTAACAACTGCTGAAAACAATATCACAGCTAAAGCTAATGAGTTAAGTAGTAAGATCAGTAGTGTCGAAGGGAAAATTCCAACAAGCGCATCTCAGAGAAACCTAGTGCAAGGAACTTCAGTTGCCTGGTCACCATTCGTTAATATTACTACCAATAAAAATTGGAGATACGGCTTAGCAACTGTAAATTACGGCGATAAAACTGGAATATACGCTGGCACAACTATTAATATCTTTGTTTATCTGTCTGCAGATGAAATTGTACTAGATAGTTCGATAAATCCGCTATTCTTTATACAAGGCATGATTATTGACAAGAACGGTGCTGAAACATGGACAAACTGGGATAAGTATCATCCGTTTTATAATAAATGGTCAACTAATCTTGTATCTGGCAATAATTATAGGATAGTTAAATTATCAACAAAAGTAACCAGTGAAAGCTATTCAAACATCAATGGTTTCACTATAGAAGTTCGTATTGATGGTGTTAAATCTGGCAAGTTCCATCATAGGGCTTTGATGGTTACAACGGGTGATGTTTTTCCTGACAGCTGGTCGCCAGCACCAGAGGACGCGATTAGTCAAATCAACGCAGTATCTAGTGAATTGAAGCAGACAACAGACGCAATCAAAGCCAGCGTATCTTCGTTGGATAAATCAACAGTTAAGAGTGCTAGCTTGACTATTAATACAGACGGAATCGTCATGAAAGCTGGCAAGTCAACGACTGATGTTGCTAACGCTATCGGTTCTTATTTTGCTGTTAACCAAAACGCTATCAACTTATTCTCTGATAAGATAAACGAGTCAAATTACAAGTGGCACAATTACCAGCGCACAAATCAAAACAGGAACAATTAGTGCAGCGAATATCGCAGTAGGTGCGATTACCACAGATAAAATAGCTGCTAATTCTATTAATTCAAGCAAAATTGTATCAAGTGGTATTACAGCGAACGTTATCAAAGGTGGTAAATTACAATCACTATCTAACGCAACTAATTTTGAACTTGATACTGGTAAGCTTTTTTACAATAACAACAACACTGGTATTTTTCGTGTTCAAGCAAATGCTAGTACAATGGGACTTAAATTTTCAAATACTAGTATCACAGTTAGTGGAACTAGCCGAATCTTATCGCGAGTTATTTTAGGCGGTGATCGTCGTGAAACTTCACTAGATGACGGAAAGTGGGACCAAGGTGGGTTTACTGGTATTGTGGCTGAAACAATCAACGGTGTTGATTCTAACGCTCACAGTCAAGCTGATACTTTACGTGTGATTGGAGATAATATTTATTTCACCCACAGTTACAACTACGACGCTCAAACAAAAACAAGTGCACAAGGTTGGAAGATGGAAACGTTCAGCCCTTTTTCAAGTTATGCAGGGAATGTCGTCTTGAAACCGTACGGTATTAATTATCGTCAATCAGACATCATCACTGGTGATGTTCGTTTAGATAACGGGGATGGCTCTGGTTATTGGGTGCGAGGATGTATAAGGACTTTAAGAAACTGTTTTCAACATTATCTCAACGGTGGAACAACATCAGGTGCTATGAATGCAATACGAGATGCTTTAAAAGAAATTTCAGGAGTTTAATATGGATAAAAATCAATTAATTATTAATGAATTACTACAAAAACTAGCCACTGCGCAATATGAAGCAGTACAATTACGTGCTGAATTAACAATTGCTAATCAGCATAACAGTGAACTTGAAGACAAGTTAGCTGCACTAATGCCTAAAGACGATTTGAAAGGAGGTGATGAATAATGAGAGCATGGAACGTTGTCGGAAAATACCCAATTTACACTGATGGAAAAGTAACACACACAGAAATCACACTAGCTACTTTGTCAGGTAGTTACGGCACATTTACTGAACGTGTTGCAGGTGATCAAACTGGTAAAACCAACGATGAACTTATTGAATTAGCTCGTGATGCTTATTTCAAAACTGAATATGCTGATAAAGCTAAAGTTGGTTAAAAATGCGACTGAAAGCATTACACAATTAATGGAAACATTGTCTTTATTAGAAACGCCAACTGAAGACGTCGAAGAAGATGGAGGACAATCAAATGAAAATTAAATGGTCTGAGAAAGCAATTGATACTTTTGGTAGATTTTACGCAGGTCAAATTTCGATGGGGTGGCTTACACTTGATGAAGTCCCTGCTCAATTTAAGGAACGTACACAGTATTATGTTGACTTAGCTAACCAAGAGCAAGAAATGCAAGAACCTTAGAATCGAGGTTGTAAGATAGATATGTGGAAACCAGAATTTTTAAGCATGATTTTAAGTGCGTCAGTCTCAGTATTGACGCTCTTTACTTTTTTTCAATCTCGCATGACTAATAGCGAACGTCGCACTACAATTCTTGAAGAAAATGCAAAACAGCGTGATAAAGAACTAGTTGAAATTAAAAAACGTTTAGATAATCACGACAAACAGAATGAAGCACTTATTCGACTAACTACCGAAATCACCAATCTGAGTGAAAAAGTCGAAAAAATCGATACTAAATTGGAGGAATTATCATGATTAATTGGAAATTACGTTTTAAAAACAAAGCTACACTTATTGCTATTGCTAGTACAGTGATTTTGTTAGCACAACAATTGGGCTTGAAACTACCAGATAACATTGAGGACGTTGTCAATACAGTTTTAACTTTGCTTGTATTGCTGGGGGTGGTCAATGACCCAACAACCGCAGGGCTAAAAGACAGTGAAACAGCTTTAACATACGATAAACCAAAGGAGGAAAATAAATGAATACAGATGCACTTATTAACTGGTTTGAATCTCGTCGTGGTAAATTAACTTACTCAATGTATGGATCACGTAATGGCTCAGATGGTACTGCAGATTGCTCTGGTTCAGTATCTCAAGCTCTTAAAGAAGCAGGTATTCCTATCAAAGGTTTACCATCAACTGTAACACTCGGTACACAACTTGCTCAAAATGGCTTTATTCGTGTATCTCGTAACACAGACTGGACTGCTCAACGTGGTGATATCGTATTGATGTCATGGGGTGCAGATATGTCTACTTCAGGTGGTGCTGGTGGACACGTTGGTGTTATGGAAGACGCTAACACATTCATCTCAGTTGATTACTGGACTGGTGGTGCTGCTGGACAAGCTGTATCTTCTCACAACTGGGACCAATACTACAATGCTCAACGACCACGATATATTGAAGCATGGCGTTATAATGGTGCAGGAGGTAACCAACAACCTAATACTTCTGTATCTCAGACACCTACACGCAAACCAGATTCAAAAGCATATTATCTTGCAAATGATGTTGCGTTTGTTAACGGAATCTATCAAATCAAATGTGATTACCTTGCGCCGGTTGGCTTCGATTGGAATGACAATGGTGTCCCTGTTGGATTGGTAAACTGGGTAGACGAAAACGGTAATAACGTACGTGACGGAGCAGATAAAGACTTCAAACCAGGTATGTATTTCAGCTTTGAAATTGATGAAGCTCATATTGCAGACACTGGTGAAGGCGGTTACTATGGTGGTTACTACTGGCGTAAATTTGAATTCGGTCAATTTGGTACTGTATGGTTGTCATGTCGTGATAAAGATGATCTAGTTAATTACTACAAGTAAATTTGATATAATTAAATAGCAGACACTTTAACACGCCCTCAGCTCTTGCTGGGGGCGTGTTTTGCGTTTATTGCTAAAAGAAGCTTTGGAAGCAGAATTTAAAAACGGAACATATAATCATAATTGGAATAAATTTTATCCACCTATTTTTGAAAATTTACAAGAAATAAAACTTGAATACTGTAATTCAGCAAAGAAAGTACACATAAGAATGGCAGATATCATAGCAAATCAAGCTTATTATTTGTCTAAAAGTGGGAAAATTAATGAATTAAAACAAAAAATGATTACACATTTTTTACCATAATTATCGGCTGACTAACGTATGCTAGCTCTATAATTTCTGTAGTGGGTAAAATCCTGCTAAGAAATTATAGAGCTTTTTATTTGCAAATAAAATAATAGAGGAGTAGACTTAAGGCATCAAATACTTAAGGAGTGTATCTATTATGTCAAACTATGAAGAAAAAGAAGCAGAAGCATTAGTAAAAATTGCAGATGTTTTGAACAAACTGGATTCAAATTTAGAAGAATTAGATTCTCTAAATGAAGATGCAAAAAAACATAGTATGAGAAAATGGCTTGTTGAGAAAAAAGCCATGCATGAAATTAAAAAGATTGTACACGAAGCTGGTAAGTATGAAAAGTACGATGAAAAAGAACTACAAAAAGAAATTGAACATGTAGAACAATATATGTAAAAGAAAATATTAAAAAGAAGAGTGTGCAGTCCCTTTTTTGTGGCTCTTTGTCAACTGTAGTGGGTGGCAAAGTTAAGCTCTAGCGAGAACAAATGATGTTCTCGCTTTTTTGCTGTTCAAAGCGATGTAAATACGTTTTTTTAAAGTTGTCAAAGTTCCTGTAACCAAAAGCGCAAGTGATAAATTGGATATATTGGATATATTGTTACATACTTATGATTCTGAATGTTGGGTGAACGTTGGAGGTAACCATTCCTTCCTAGTCATTGAACCTCTTAGGAAGTTGTAAGGTAGCTCCTCATAGCTTAGACCTAAGACGACTATCAGCTAATAAGTTGCATATATTTGAAGCAGAGCGAAGGCTCATTTAGTTAGTTGTTTTAAATTTGTGATAAATCCGTATTCCTGAAGGGGTATGTGATGGAGATCTAACCTTTGTTAGCTCTTTTTTTATTGTCGTTAAAACGGACTTATCACTAAAGTGTGGTTATAACGGAATTGCATCCAATGCCAAAATTTTGGGGCATTTTTGGGGCATAAGTTTAAAACTTTTGTATTTTTATGCCTCAAACGTTCAGATGTTTCACCTGCATAAATGCTTATTTTACAGTATTTTCTACTATTATATACGCACTAAAAACGGTACTATATTTCCCGCACTGTAAAATAACCTAAATAATAAAAAGCCTATCATATCAAGCTTTACGGCCTGTGTGATAGGGCTTTTTTTATG
>PPYF01114155.1_pt1 | contig 40175 bp, 48 predicted proteins | sample 1559871 | NCBI WGS metagenome assembly PPYF01 (sample SAMN08240021, study PRJNA423297) | Human gut metagenome, whole genome shotgun sequencing project.
TTCTGAATTTTGAGCCAGAGGGGCGTATGACGCCCCTTGCAAGCCATGAAAAAGGAGGGATTCCCCCCACATGCAGTTCTAAATGGCACAAAAGAGCGGCAAAAAGTGGCGTTGGTAGACATCTGGTAGACACGCCGGGCATGCCAAGCGCAAAAAGAGCCCGGAACCGCAACGGTTCCGGGCTCTTTTTGGTAGACATTTGGTAGACATTTTCCTCTTACGCCGCCTGCTTGTCCTGCTCCATACGCACCAGCTTGATACAGGCGCCGATGACACCGAACAGGAACCAGTAGGTAAACATATTGCGGGGGTAATACCAGGTGTACTCCGCCACGCCAATGACCAGTATACCGCAGAAGGCGCCAATGGCGGCGGCCATCATCCGCTTCACCCGGGGGTCCAGGGCGGCACAGAAGCTTTTCACACCCGACTTCAGTTGATAGAGCAGCAGCGACAGGTAGGCCAGCAGACCGAGTATACCCGTCTCTCCCCACATCTGGAGATAATTGTTGTGGGTATGAACCGGATAGGAGCCGTCGAAGTTGGTGGGATAGGTCTGGAAGACCTTCTTTATTACATCGGTGCCCAGGCCGACGCCCCGCGCCCAGTAGTCCTCCATCAGGTTCCTGGTAGTCTCATAGATACCGAAACGGTACTGAACCGAACTATCCTCTCCGGCGTTGAAGATGGTGAGGATGCGGTTGTAGATGGTCTCGGGCAGGAAGGGGATGGCGGCCAGACCCACCAGCAGGAAGACCGGCACCCAGCGCCAGTTCAGCAGGGCCAGGAAGACCAGCACTGCCCCGGCCAGGCCGATCCAACTGGCACGGCCGTAGGTTGCCCCGACGGCCACCAGCCCCACCCCCAGGGAGAGCAGGGAAAGGAGCTTCCCCCGCCAGCGGGAATTGAGGAAGAGAGCCAGGTTCAGGGGCAGGAGCATGGCCAACTGCTCGGCAAAGTTGTTGGGGTTGTCAAAGAAGGAGTAGACCCGGCCCGGCATGCCCTGATTGAGGTTCATATCCTGCTGGGAAGCCACGATATCCACGCCGATATAGCTCTGATAGCAGCCGTAGAGGGCGGCCACCGAGAGGCCCAGCACCGCCAGGGCCACCATGAGCTGGAGCTGCTCATACTTGCGCACCATGCTGACCACCAGCAGCACCAGCAAAAAGCCGGTCAGGTGGAAGGCGAAGAAGCGCAGGGAGAGGCGGGTGGACAGGGAGCCCGCCAGGGCGATACAGATAAAGGCCATATAGAGCGTCATATAGGGCCCCAGGGTGTCCAGCTCCAGCCGGTGTTTGGGGCGCGAGGCACTGCCCACCACAAAAAGCCCGGTGAGGGCTACCGCACCCATCAGGCCGTAGACGTTGTTCCACATAGCATGGGGAGTCATGAGCATGACCATCATGAACAGTCCCAGGAAGAGGAAGGAGGCCCCGCCCAGCGCCCCTATCAGGCGGCAGAACAGACTGGCGTCCCACACCCGTTTTCCCGCCCGGTAGACGGCCTTGAAAAGGGCGCAGGGGATGTTGATGATGGCGGTAAACAGGCGACATGCAATGCTGTGGGGCCACGCCCTGGGGATGCGGCCCTCCCGCCAGACGAAGGTACAGATGGCGCTGTTCTCCGCCTGCCGGAGAAACCATCCCTCCAGCCGGTCGCAGGCCCGCCCCAGGGCACTGTTGGCGGCCGCATTCTTCAAGCACAGCCACAGGGACAGGAAAAAGCGGACAAAGAGGCTATTTTCAGTAATAGACATAAAAAATAATACTCCTAGCAATCAATCGTGGAGGGCTTTTTCATACACGCCGTAAGTGGCCCTGGCCATTTTGTGGATTTCAAACTTGTCCTCGATGGTCCTGCGCGCGTTCTCCCGGCACCGGGCTGCGAAAGCCGGATCCTCCAGGAAGCATTTCATGGCCACGGCCATGGAGTCGGGGTTGTCGTACTCCACCAGCATGCCGCACCCTGCCTCGTCGTTGACGATGTCGGAGTTGCCCCCCATGTCGGTGGCGATGACAGGCAGCCCGGCGGCCATGGCCTCGATGATGAGGAAGGACAGGGCCTCGTGCTGGGAGGAGTTGACGTACAGATCCGAACCCTTATATAGGTTCTTGATGTCCTTGCGGAAGCCGATGAACTTCACGCAGTCCTCCAGCCCCAGCTCCTGTACCTGGGCTTTTGCAGGCTCCAGCAGGGGGCCGTCCCCGGCCAGCACCAGGGTGAAGGGCACGGCGCACAGCTCGGTGAGCCGCTTGACCGAGTCGATGAGGTACTTGTGTCCCTTGTCCCCGGCAAACCGGGAGGCGCACAGCATGACGAAGCGGCTGTCGTCCAGCCCCAGCTCGGCGCGGAGGGTGGACTGGCTGCGGTCTCCCGCCCAGGCGGCCAGATCCACGGCGTTGAAGATGACCTGGATGCGGTCGGCGCTCCAGCCGTTGGCGACGAGCTGCTCCTTCCCCTTGTTGCACACGGCGATCATCTGATCCTGCCGCCGGTCCATGATGCGGTTGGAGAAGCGGGTCACGAAGTCGTTGGCCAGGACAAAGTGGTTGGTGTAGACCACCCGAATTTTTTTATTGTACTTCTTGGCCAGCAGGGCGGTGTAGTGCTCCCGCAGATAGTGGCAGTGGACCAGATCGATGTCCCACTCGGCGCAGAGCTTCGCCAGTTCACGGGCGGCCTTTTTGTCGAAGCGGCGGCGCATCTCCACCCGGCGGCAGGGCACGCCCATGGCCTCCAGCCGCTCCACCAGCAGCCCACCCTCGTTGTAGGCGAAGAAGGGCTGCACCAGCCCGTCGGTGGAGAGATACTTCACCAGGGTCTCCACGTACCGCTCGGTTCCCGCCTTGCCTGCGAAATTCAACAGATAGAGTACCTTCAGCATGAAGAATACCCCCTTTATCCAAAGAGTAAGCGCGGAGCCATGCCCCGCGCCTTTCATTTTACCGGAAAACACCCAGGAAATCAACCCGCTTTTCGCCCCCAGCCGCAAAAGAGCGGAGCCGCTTGCACGGGGAAAAACGGCGGCGGGGGCCTGCCGGAACGCGGCAAAAGCGGCGCGTCAGGGAGCCGCGCCCTACACAGGGCGGGAAGGCGGCGGGCATGACCGCTCCATGACAAAGTTGGTGAGGAGCACCCCCCGGCGCTCCACCTGCTGCTCCTTCACCACATGCCAGCCCCGCCGCTCAAAGAAGGGCCGGGCGGTGATGGAGGCATGGGTGATGCGGGCGGCGGGGAGGGCGTCGCAGAGGGCGGAGGCCACCCCCCTCCCCTGCCAGTCCCTGTGGACATAGAGGCGGTCCAGGTAGCCGTCCGGCCCGAGATCGGCAAAGCCGACGATCACGCCTCCCTCCACCGCCACCCGGGTGTCGTGGGCGCGGAAGGAGGCGTCCCAGGCGGCCAGCTCCACCCGGCCGTCCGCCCAGGCGTCGAGCTGCTCGGGGCTGTAGTCCCGGGCGTTGACGGCGTGAACCGTCTGATAAAACAGCTCCGCCAAGGCCGGGCAGTCGGAGCTGCGGTAGGGGCGAATGTGCATACGCTACCTCCGTTTCCGCAGGTGGCGCCCACGGTTCAGCAGGCGCTCCCCCTGGTCGAAGAGGCCCAACATGAAGCGCATGATGGAGTAGGCCAGGCCCAGGAACACCAGCAGCACCAGGAAGGCCTGCGTGCCCAGGGGGCTGAGGCCGAAGCTGCCGCCGAAGCCGAGGATTGTCACCGCCGAGGAGCCCGCCATGGCCCCCCACAGCACCCGCCGCTTCCAGTCAAAGGGCTTGCACACCTCATAGAGCACCATGATGCCGATGACGATGAGCAGGATCGCCGACATGGTGGACAGCTCCGCCTCGCTGAAGCCGAAGGTGAGGAAGAAAATCTCCACCCCCAGCACCACGAACAGGTCGGTGAGTCCGCCGGGCAGGGCGGCGCGGAACACGTTGGACAGGAACTTGCCCTTTACCAGACTGTGGTTGGGCTCCAGGGCCAGGAAGAAGGAGGGCACGCCGATGGTGACGGCGCTGAGCAGGGAGAGCTGGAGGGGGGTGACCGGATAGGGGAAGGTGGCGAACAGGGAGATGAGGGCCAGCAGGAAGGAGAAGATATTCTTCACCAGATAGAGAGCGGCGGCCCGCTGGATGTTGTTGATGACCCGCCGCCCCTCGGCCACCACCTTGGGCATGGCGGAGAAGTCGGAGTTGAGGAGCACGAGCTGGGCGGCGTGGCAGGCGGCGTCGGAGCCGGAGGCCATGGCGATGCCGCAGTCGGCGTCCTTGAGGGCCAGCACGTCGTTGACACCGTCGCCGGTCATGGCCACGGTGTGGCCCTGCCGCTGGAGGGCGCGCACCAGCTTGCGCTTCTGGTTGGGGGTGACCCGGCCGAAGACGGTGTACTCCCGCACCGCGCGGGCGATGTCCTCATCGGAGCGGAGGGTGGCGGCGTCCACGTACTTCTCCGCCCCCTCGATGCCCGCCTGGCGGGCCACCTCGGAGACGGTGACGGGGTTGTCACCGGAGATGACCTTCACGGCCACCCCCTGCTCGGCGAAGTAGCGGAAGGTCTTGGGGGCCGCCGGGCGGATGCGGTTGGACAGGGCCACCAGGGCCATGGGGGACACCCGCCGGGGATCCAGCCCCTTCTGGTCGGGCACCCCGCCGTACTCGGCCACCAGCAGCACCCGGTAGCCCTTCTCCGACCAGGGGTCCACCGCCTCCTTCAGATCGGCGTAGCGGTTCCCCATGATGAACTCCGGGGCGCCCACCACAAAGGCGCCGTGGCCGGGGAACACCGCCGCGCTCCACTTGGTGGCGGAGGTGAAGGGGATGGTCTGGGCGGCATGCCACAGGGACTTGCCGTGGAATTTCTGGGCCATGGCGCGGGCGGTGTCGTTGTCCGCCTCCATGGACTGGTAAAAGGCGTTGAGGGTCTCGGTGACCACGGTCTCGGCGTACTTCTCCTCGTCCAGGTACACCACCTCCCCTACCTCCATGTGGGGCTCGGTGATGGTGCCCGTCTTGTCTACGCACAGAACGTCCACCCGGGCCAGGGTCTCGATGCAGTTCATATCCTGGGCCAGCACCTTGCCCTGGGCCAGGCGAATCATGCTCACCGCCAGGGCCACGCTGGTCAGCAGGTAGAGTCCCTCGGGGATCATGCCGATGAGGGCGGCCACCATGGACACCACCGCCTCCTGGGCGGTGCGCTCCAGGAAGACGAACTCCTTGACGAACAGGGCCACGCCGATGGGGATGAGCAGGATGCCGATGATGCGGATGAGCTTGTCCAGGGAGGACATCATCTCGCTCTTGCCCACGGTGACATCCTTCTTGGCCTCCAGGGTGAGGCGGGCGGCGTAGGACTCCGCCCCCACCCGGTCCAGCCGGGCCCGGCAGCGACCGGACACCACGAAGGCGCCGGAGAGCAGCTCGTCGCCGGGGGCCTTGGTGATGGCGTCGGCCTCGCCGGTGATGAGGGCCTCGTTGACCTGCACCTGGCCGGAGAGAACGGTGGCGTCGGCGGGGATCTGGTCGCCGGAGGCCAGCTCCGCCACGTCGTCCCGCACCAGTTGGGTGGCGGGCACGGAGATCAGGTTCCCCTCCCGCACTACGTTGGCCCGGGGGGCGGCCAGCAGGTTGAGCTTGTCCACGGTCTGCTTGGAGCGGAGCTGCTGAACGATGCCAATGCCGGTATTGGCCACGGCGATGAGCAGAAAGAGCATGTCGTCGAAGGAGCCCACCGCCACCAGCAGGGCCGCCAGCACCACAAAGATGAAGTTGAAGAAGGTAAAGACGTTTTCGCGCACGATCTGCCCCACCGTCTTGGTGGGGGAGTCCACCGGGTCGTTTGCCCAGCCGTTCTGCTGCCGCTCTTTTACCTGGTGCAGGGTGAGCCCCTGCTCCGGATCGGGGCTGAGCCGGGCCACCTCCCGCCTGGGCTGGGGGGCCGGGACCTGCGCGGCCGGCTGCTTTGTGTGCTTGCGTTTCATGCTTCCGCCTCTGATTTCCTCAAAATTCGGTCCGATACCTCTGTAGTATAGTGGATCGCGCCGGGTGGGACAAGTACGCCCCCTCAAAATTTACCGTTTTTTCACATCCGAAGCAACCTGCTGGTCTACCCGGCCCTGTCCCCCGCTATACATGGAGAGAAGGAGGCGGCGCCTATGGAAACCAAACCGGACAAACAACAGACCGTCACCCGGCTGGCCCTGTGCGTGGTGGTTGCGGTGGCGCTCTACGCGGCGGCCGGGAAAGTCCCGCCCCTGGAGCCCTACCGTCCCTGGCTGGAGGAGCACAAGGTACAGGCCATCGCCATCACGGCGGCCATTCTGTTCGGGCTCTCCCTGCTCCTTTTCCCGCCGGAGGAGGGCGGGGCAGAGCCAGCGGCCCCGGAAGAGGGCCCCTGCGCCGGGTACGAAAGAACGGAGGACCTGCCGTAAGGGAGGTCCTCCGTTGACGTTGCGGCGCCGGAGCGGAGTTCAGCCCTGGAGCTCTACCGGAACAGCGGCAGCAGCGCCGCGCCAATGAGGCCCGCGTCGTTGCCCAGGGCCGCCCGTACCAGCCGGGTGCGGTGGAGGTTGTTGCGCGCGTAGTCCTCCCGGTTGAGGATGTAGCGCACCGGGGCCATCAGGGTCTCCCCCTGGGCGGAGGGGCCGCCGCCGATGCAGATGACCTCCGGCTGGAAGATGTTGACCAGGCTGGCCACCCCGCAGCCCAGGTAGTCCACATACTCGTCGATGACCTTGCCCGCGGCGGGATCGCCCTGGGCGGCGGCGTCAAAAGGAGTGCGGCCGTTGACCCCCTCCAGGCTCCCCGCCAGCTCCCACAGCCTGGAGGTGCGGTCCTCCTCCATCACCTGGCGGGTGCGCTTGATGAGGGCGGTGGCGGAGCAGTAGGCCTCGAAGCAGCCCCGGCGTCCGCAGGTGCACAGCCGCCCGCCGTGCTCGATGACGAAGTGGCCGATCTCCATGCCCGCGTAATTGAAGCCGGTGTAGAGCTTCCCGTTGAGGATTGCGCCGCCCCCCACGCCGGTGCCCAGGGTGACGGCCACCATGGACTGGCTGCCCTTGCCAGCGCCCGCGGCGTACTCCCCCAGGGCAGCGGCGTTGGCGTCGTTCTCCAGCAGGATCTCCTTGTCCAGCCGCGCCTTCATCAGGGCGGTGATGGGCACATTGGTGAAGTCCAGATTGGACCAGTATTTGATCACGCCGGTGTCCGGCTCAATGGCGCCGGGAGCGCCGATGCCCACCGATACCACCTCGTCCAGCGCCGTGCCGGCGGCCTCCGCCGCCCCGCGGGCGGCCGCGGCCATCTGGTCGGCCACCGCCTCCGCCCCTCTCGGGGTGGGCAGGCTCACCTTGCCCAGGATGGTCCCCTCGCTGTCCACCACGGCGGCGGCCACGTTGGTGCCGCCCAGATCAATTCCCAAATACTTCATAGCTTGCCCCTCCTGCGTGAAACGTATTCACATTATAATGCAGGACGGGCCGCCGCACAAGAGGCAAAACGGCGCTCAGGTGACAACTGTGCCCCGGGCGGTCTTAGGGAGCCGGGGGGACACCGCCACAGGCTGCCGGTTCCGGGTGCGCAGGTGCACCAGCAGCGTGACGCAGCCGCTGAGCAGCAGGAAGGAATAGAAGCTGATGCCTCGGGAGACCAGCACCGCCGGGGTCACCAGTCCGGCGCCGAAGAAGAGCCGCATGGCCGCCACAAAGCCGCCCTCGGAGGCGCCCACCGCCCCGGGCAGGGGCAGGGAGGCCACCGCCAGGGTGACCAGGGCCTGGGTGCCGATGATGTCCAGCGCCCCGCTGCCGGTCAGGCCGAAGGCGTGGTACACCACCAGCGGGACGGAAAACAGGGCGGTGAGCTGGCAGAAGGTGAGGCCCAGCAGAGCAGGCACCAGGGCGGGGTTGCGCCTGACGCAGTCCGCCCCCCGGCGGTACTCCTCCATCTGCTTCTCCAGCTTCTCCCTGGCCTCCTCCGGGCGGCGGACCAGACGGACGCGCACCAGCAGGCTCAGTACGCCGCCAGTGAGCCTTCTGGCCGCATTGGGCAGGAACATGAGGCAGAGCATCCCCGCCGTCAGCGCGCCGTTGACCACCGCGCCGAACAGCAGGAGCAGGCCCAGCCCGCCCCCCAGGTTGGCCACCAGATCAAAGCGGAGCAGCGCCACCGCCAGGGCGTAGCCGATGACCACCACCTGATAACACACGGCGATGAGCATCATGTTGAGGGCCCCGTGGGCGGCGGGCACGCCGTCCCTGGACATGTAGTAGATCTGGGCGGGCTGTCCGCCGGTGGCCGACGGGGTGATGGAGCTGACATAGAAGCCCACGAAGGAGTAGCCCAGGCAGCGGCGCAGGGGGGCCCGGTGGCCCAGCCGTCCCAGGATCAGGTGGGAGCACGTGGCCTCACACCCCACGAAGGCCAGCATGAGAGCCAGCCCCAGCAGCAGCCAGCCGGGCCTGAGCTGGCCCAGGGTGTGGAGCAGCCGGGTGACGGGCTGGTCCCTGAACAGCAGCCAGCCGGTGAGGGCCATCAGCGCCGCGATCAGGCCGATCCCCACCAAGGACTTTTTCCGGTTCATCCGACGCGTACCCCCTTCTCGGCCTCCAGGCCCGCCAGCATGCGGTTGAGGCTCTCCTCCTCCAACTGTCCCTTCATGGCCCGCATGTTGCCCGCCATCCACTCCAGCGTCTCGTCGTCGTAGATCAGCGCGCGAATGGCGGACAGGCACTCCTCGGGCTCCTTGGCCGCTACGCGGCCAAGGCCCCGCTTCACCAGGAAGCGGGCGTTGTTCTTCTCCTGCTCCAGAAAGGGCTCCCACGCCAGGATGGGCAGCTCGGAGAAGATGGTCTCAAACAGGGTAATGCCGCCGGGCTTGGTGAGCACCAGATCCGCCCGGGCCATGTAGTCGTATACCCGGTCGGTGAAACCCAGCACCTCGATGTGGGCATACTTGCCCGCCAGGCGGTCGTAGAGCTTGCGGTTGTTGCCGGTGATAATGGTGGTGTGGACGCCGGGCAGGGCGTCCAGCGCCTCATAAAAGCTGTCCCGCTTGGGCAGCAGGCCCAGCCCGCCCCCCATGATGAGCAGGTTGCGCTCCCGGCCCGGGCGGCGGCGCACCGGCCGCTTGAACTCGCAGCGGACGGGGATGCCGGTGACGCAGATGATGTCCCGGTCTACCCCCTTGGCGGCCAGGCGGCTGCGGATGTCGTTGGAGCCCACCAGATAGCAGTCGGTGTATTTGTGAATCCACTCGGAATGGCTGGACAGGTCGGTGACGCAGGTGATGAGGGGCAGGGCGCTCCCCGTCTCCCCCTTCCAGCGGGACACCATCCGGGCGCAGAGGGGGTGGGTGGCGATCACCGCGTCGGGCCGCCGGGCGGCGACAAGCTCCTCCAGTTTGTCCAGGAACAAAGTCTCAAACAGGGGGCGGGCGTCGGCGGGCAGATCCTGGGTCAGCTTGTAGTAGAGGTTGAACAGCCCGCTGCCACGGGTCACCAGCAGGTTGAAGCACTTATACATGGCCTCCGAGGCGTTGGGCATGGCCTCCGCCACGAAGTCCAGCACCTCCACCTCCGCCCCGGGGAACGCCCGCAGCAGTTGCTGGCGCAGGGACTGGGAGGCCGACCAGTGGCCCATGCCGAATTTTCCGGTGAGAATCAGAATATTCACGGTGTTCCCTCCTTTTCATATATCAGTATAAAGGAGGATTCTTTAGAAAACCTCGCTCGAATTCTTAAAAAGCCATTAAGATTTTATAACAAGGCCTCCCCATTCATTTTATGACACTTCACCTCAGACACCTTTCACCGTTATTTTGTGTACTTTTTCCCCCTTGTCATAATCACCAACAATTTGTCGTTAGTAACGAAGAGGGCCCCCGCTCACAGAGCGGGGGCCTAGCTTTATTTGTCTACTAGATCTTGTTTGTCATTTGTCATATTCTCTCCCCCCAGCTTGTCCCCGGCGCCGTCCACGGTGGACTCCAGCGCGGCGATGGCCTTGCGGAGCCATGCGGGCACAGGGGCGCCGAGGGCACCGATGTTCTCCACAATGCTCCCCAGCTCGGTCATGATATACCAGACCAGCACCAGAACACTCACAAATACCTCATACTGGAAGGGCATCTCCAGGGCGGGGATGTTGGCTAGAATCAAACCGATCACCCCGTCCAGAATAGCGGCCACCAGGACGGCCACCACGGCCCCCAGCTTGTGCCACAGGCCGTCCCTTGCCACCTTGGACGACCACTCCCCGGCCCGGAGGGCGGCGGCGGTGCCGGTGCCGTAGTCGAGCGCCATACAGAGCAGCCAAGCAAGCACCAGCCAGCCAAACCAGCCCCACAGGGCCGTCAGACCGCCCAGCACGGCGGCGACCGCCGCCTTGAATCCGTTGATATGCTCCATATCAATCGTCCTCCCTTACATAATCCGCCGTTTTCCCGATCAGGGCCTCCACAGTATCCTTGGAGTAGTTCCCGGCTTTCCAGTAGTCGGGCTGGTCGATAATGCCGACATTAGCCAGCGTGTCCACGTCGGTGTCCAACTTGGACACATTCGCCGTCTCTCCCCGGCAGAGCGCCAGGAACGCCTCCCAGGCCCCGGCGGTGGCCCGGATGGTCTTGGGACAGTCCTTGCCGTTCCAGCGGTTGTGCTGGACTACATTGTCCAGCGGGATGCCGTGCTCCTCCATGAGCAGGCGCACCAGGGCAGCCGCGTTGGCTTTGGCCGCCTCAAAGTCCCCTCCGGCGTTGACGCAGATCTCGATGCCGATGCTGGTGGCGTTGCCCGGCCCGTCCTTGCCGTCCCCGGCATGGTAGGCCGTCTCGTAGTCGGGCAGGTGCTGGACAATGGCGTGGTCGTCCACGGTGTAGTGCCAGCTCACCAGAGCATCCTCCCCGGCGGCGCTGTCCAGGTAGGCGGCGTGGGCCGCGGCGTCGGTGCCCTTGGCCGCGTTGCCGGTCTCATGGATGGTGATATAGGCCCCCGGGTTGGTATCCCTGCCCGGCCTATTCCGACGCCAGTCAGAGATGATATCCTCCTGGATGGCGAGGCCCGTATCTGTGACCCTCTGAGGGGCCCTCACGGCCTCCAGATAGGCCAGAGACACCCAGCCCTTATCCGTCCTGCCCCAGCCGTCCCGCTCCTCCAGAACGTCCACCACGGCCCCGCAGGGGTACGCCCCCACCTTGCCGTAGCTAGTGCCGGGGCCGCTGCGGATGTTGACGCCGATGCTGGGCGTCACGGTGTACTTGCTCATAGGCTTGTCCTCCTGTTCCGGCGGCTCCTGGCCGTCCTGTTTTGTCCAGATACACAGATAGCCCTTGACCCGCTTACCGTTGCTGATGCGCTGGCCGTCCCCAAAGTCACAGTTGGAGGAGCTGCCCGCGTCGAGGCCCAGGGCCCGCAGGTTGGTTGCCTGGTCGTACCGGCAGCCTATGCTCACCAGCTCGTCCCGCAGCGCCTCGGGGGTCTTGGCGTCGCGGGTGCCGTCGCCGGAGCAGTACAGGATCACCCGCGCCCCGGCCAGGAGAGCGGCGGAGCGCCCCCGTGTGCCCCCGTACTCCGGGGAGTAGCTGAGGGCCTTACCCGGCCCCCTGGTGGGCGTCAGCAACTCCACGCCGCTGATATAGGACGCTCTGCCTCGATCCGGGATCAGATCCATGCGAATGTCCTCGCCCGCGTCCCAGGTGAGGCCCTGGCAGTTCCATCCGGCGTCCGCCTTGACCGTGCCATCAATCTTGAGGTTGCCGACGGGCCTCCCGGTGATTGTGTCATAAAACCAGGCGTTGAGGATATACTGGCACCTGCAGGCGGCCTTGACCTGCTCCATAGACCGCCCCCCGGCCTCCACCAGGGCGGCCCTGGTGATGGCCGCCCTGGGGATGACTGCTATGTATTTACTCATGGCCCTCCTGCTCCTTTTCCCACTCCTCGCGGGCCGGGCCAGAGATGGGGCCGGGATCGGCGGCGCTCTCCACCAGCTTCGCCATAGCGGCGCAGTTACGGGGATTCTCGTTCCACAGCTCCACCAGCGCCTTATAGTTGTCCCGGCATACCCGGTGCCAGACGTTGACGGCGGAGGTCACACCCCCGTGCTCCAGGGCCTCATACTGGGGCTTGAGGGCCGCCCAGTCGGGCAGATACTTCGGGTCGAGCCCCGTCATGATGTGGTCTACCTCCCGCCCGTGTCGGATGTTGTTGAGCAGCATGGAGCGCCCCACACCCACATCTACGTCATTGGCGTTGGCCAGGGCGAAGGAGGCCGGAGTCAGCTTGGCAAAGTTCAGTTCGGTGATCATATCCATTCATCCTTTCTTTTTTCGGCCTTTGGCCGATTTAAACGGTTTCGTCAGCGGGCTTGTAGCTCTCGCCAATGTACTGCTGGTACTCTTCCTGTGTGATGACGCCGTCGGACACATCAGCCCGTGCCAGGGTGCGTACGTCCTCCTTTACGGGGTCAAGGACGCCATCAAAGGTCCGTGCCCCCCGTTTGATACTGCGCCAGTAGCTGTGTGCGATTGCTTTTACTGCCATTGCTTTTAACCTCCCAGCATTTCATACATATCCAGCAACGCATCGTCCTGCTGTGCGTTGATAGATTCCTGTGCGGCCTGACTCTCAAAGAGCGCGATAGCGGTTTCGTCGGTCTGCGCCAGGGCCTCCTCCAGGAGCCCCAACCGTTTCTCCGCAGAGGGCGGCTTGGGCTCCGGCGGTCTATTGTCCGGGGTGGCCTGCCCTGTTTCGGGGTTGTAGCGCCACCCCTGCTCTACATCGTCCTGTACCTCTACACAGCGTCGTGCAAATGCCTCGCTATACCACTTCTCCGGCGGGAGTGCATATTCCGGGATGATTTCGCGGACAGTGTTATCCTCGTTCAAATAAACCGTTTTCATCAAAACGCCCCCCTACCGTAAATCGCTACATATCCGTGTCCGCCTCTCCCCCCATTTCCAGAGGATTTTTGCTGGTAAAGGAAATTGCAGCCGCCGCCAGCACCACCACCGCCGCCACCTCTGCTACCATCCGCACCATTGGTTCCGTTTGCGGATGAGGTGGCTCCGTTGCCTCCCCTTCCGCCGCCGCTGCTTCCACCGGGTGCTCCTTTCCCATCAGAATTACCGGTCGATGAACCTTTGCTGTTACCGCCGCCACCGCCGCCACCTGGGGCCCTTATTCCAAATGTCATTATAAGAGAGCCATCTTCTCCCTGTTCAGATACAGTATCATTAACATGTCCTCTTCCGCCAAAGCCAGGACCAGAAGCGATATTTGAAGCCACACCACCAGCTTTACCAGCATCGAAGCTATCCCCTGGAGATCCTCCTGCCGCTGTAATTCCGAAAGCGCTGCTACTGCCTCCGCTCATGCCTTTTCTGCCGTCGATATCGCTGTTTGCACCGTTGGGGCTCACTGAAGTCCCCCCGCTTCCACCAGAGCCGATAACAATATTTTTATTTGAAATTTTAGTGCTGTCTAAAAAATAAGCAACAACTACTTCTCCAGCACCGCCGCCACCGCCGCCTCTACCTTCCCACTCGTTGTAATATTCGTTTGTTTTTCTTATCTCGCCCACACCGCCTCCTCCGCCAGCGCCAACCACAATCACAAAAATATCTGTATATTTGCGGTCGAACGTATGGGTAAAGCTCCCCGGCGATGTGTATTCCTTTACCAGGCTATATCCGATTGAGCCAAGTATCTGACCGAGCGCCTGGTCAACTGTATGGTTCCCGGCTGAACCCCATATCTTGGTTTCTGTGGTGTCGCTTAACAGGGTTCCTTTGTTCAGGGGTGTCCCCTGCCGCGACCACCCTGCCTCATTGATCCCGTTCAGGTCAATGGGAAATGTCCCGGCGATCAGCGCCGTGATAAAATCCTCATAGCTAGGATACAGGGAAAGCGCTGCCGCCACCGTTTTCAAATACCGGCTACTTCCGTTTCCAGCAATAATTCCATCTTGCATTGTTACACCTCACCACAAAATATTTCGCCGCTCACAAATGGCGACCGCTTCAAACGAGCGCGGATCTGGTCCGTCAGCACCAAAACCCGCTCAATGTGATTGGCCCCTTCATGGGTCAGGAACTCCATCGAGGCCGGGATTGCTGGGGCGTTGGCAAGGGGGAACGTGCCACCGATCGCCCCCACGTTGGACAGGTAGTCCGCCATCTGTGCCTGTAGCGGAATGTCATCTATAGCCCAGGCAATACCCTGGCCGGCATATCCGGTGACGTATCCCGCATCCGAAAGCCACCCGTTCAGATAAGCCATGGCCGTATTGACCCGGTTGAGATCAGAGGCGTTGTATGTCCCACGGTCGTTCAGGGCGTCCACATCGGCCTGTGTCCGGTCGGTAACCATGCGGATGATGTAATAGCTGGCCGTGGTAGTCAGCCCCGCCCCGTCCTTGGCAACGACCGTGACGTTGTTCTCCCCAACCTCAAGATTCAGGAGGAAGGAAAATCGTCCATCCGGCCCAACGGTCGGGTGTCCCGCCACCGCCCCGTTGTCCATCACGGTCATGGTCACCGGAGGAGCGGTGGCATCGTTGGTTTGCCCCGTGATGGTAACAGTATAGGGATCCACCACTACCTCCTCGAAGGACAGCAACGCGGACAGCGCTGGCGGTACGGTATCTACAATGTAGTTTGTCTCCATCGTAGCTGTGTTTCCATCGTTGTCGCTGATGCCCGCCTCGACGGTGTGCGGCCCCTCCGCCAGAGCAGCCCCTGGCGTATAGGTGATGGTATACGTCCCGCCTGCGCCCGCCGTGACGGACACCTGCTCCGCCGGAACTGCCTTCCCGTCCAGCTTCACCATGGCGCTGTCTGGGGCGATACCGGAGCCGCCGTCGTTGTCCTGGGCGGTCCACGTCACCGCAGGCGTGTTGGTGGTCACATAGCCTGCCTCCGGGGATACCAGGGTCAGGATGGGCGGGATGGTCTCCCGCACCACCAACCGGAGGCCCGGCAGATTGCCCCCATCTGTAGTCACCACCACGCCGCTGTCGTTGGTGGCCTCTACCGTTACGTCGTAATACCCGTCCGGCTGACCGCCGGAAAATGTGTCCGGCGTGATAGTCGTCTGATAGGCTCTGGCGTCTTCGTTGTAGGTCAGCATGTACCACTGACCATTGAACTGCGCCCGCACCTGGGTAATCGCCACGCACTACACCTCCCCAGCCTGGACCTCGCCACTGTGCCAGAGGTCCTCCCGCTCTCCGCCCTGGGCGTCGATGACTACGACAGACAGGACGGTGGGTAGCCCGACTGATACGGGGTTGGGTGCAAAGCTGGCCGAAATAACCAGCGGCGTCCATGTTTCGGACATACTCATCCCTCCTTGTCCCAATAGATAACGGCACAGCCCTGTGCCCCTGCCGCTCCGGGTTTCCCCGGCTCTGGATCGACGAGCACCTTAAATGTAACCGAACCGCCGCCCTGCCAAGTGTTGTGCTTATACACGCCATACCCGGGAGCTCCGCCCCTGCCTCCGGCCCCTCCATCCCCACTGCCGGGGATCGGCTTCTCAACGCCAGACCTGCCATACACATCTCCGCTAGCCACATCGGAGAACCCGGTGGGATACTGCACGCCATTGGCGCTGGAATATGTGCCGAATATAGTATCTGGCCCGCTGAAGGAGATCTGGAATTGCTGCTGGGGGTTAATTCCAATCTTCCCTGTCCAGACCCTGCCTCCAGCCCCATCCTCTCCGTCAGCTCCATAGCCGCCCGTGACGGCCTCCCCAAAGCCATCCTCGGATTCCGCTTTCCCCATGGTACCAGGCTCTCCGTGGCCTCCGTCCTCCCCCTTGCCCACCAGGATGAGCCGGAGGGAGGTCGCCCCGGGGGGAGCTGTCCAGATACCGGGCTCAGTGATAACCTCCCGTTTCTCGTACAAAAACATACCGTCGGCCTGGAGGATCGTGCTCTGGCTGCCTTTCAGCACGCCGGAGGACATGTCGAACGTCTGAGACATTCTGCGCCCTGTGGTAGCCGTGGATTCGTTGAGCCACACCGTATCCACATCCCCCAGCTCCGATGCCGGGTTGCCCCGCCCCACGGCCTCCAACTGGTTGCCGCCATAGGTGGACAGGATCAGCCGGGCGGCCGTCAGCGCCTCAGCCTGGGTGTGGATGAACGGGTTATTGACCGCCACCGTGTTCCCGGATGCCGTGGCATTGCCCGATACCACATACTCAGTGCCATTCCCGTCTGCCAGGGTAAAAATGAGTGCGGCCAGATCATCGTTGGCCTTCATGACCGGGTACGCCTCCATGTTGTCCAGAGTCATCTTTGCTCCCTGGTTCCAAAGAGGTTCAGCGGTAAGGTCCCCGGTTTCATCGTCGGCCCGGGGGAACACCCCGGCCGCCATGCAGGCCATGCGCAGGAGCTCGCCGCAGGATTTCCCCTTCACGTCCTCCGCGCTCCGGGCCGTCAGGGAGCGGCCGGCATACTCCGGGTCCACATGGTACCGACCCGCGAAGTTGTCCCCAAGCTGCGCCACAATGGAGGCTATCCAGCCTTCCAGCGTGGTGGGGAGCTGGGCGGGAGGGATGTACTGCCGGCCGGAGACTAGGCCCACGATGTCCACCAGCTCCCACTGCATGGTCAGGCCGTTGTCGCCGGTCTTCCAGCCGCCGGAATACTGGTAATAGATGCCCTTGGGCTTGTACTCCACCGTGCCGTCCGGCAAAGCTACTCCAATGGACACTGGGATGCCCTGGCGCTCCTCGATGGAGCGGAACACGCCGCTCTTGCTGCGGGGCTCAAACCTCCGGTCCAGGTTGTCCATGGACAGGGAGCAGGTGCCGTAGGGCAGCGCCAGGCAGGAAAAATTGACCTGCTGGTTCAGAGTGAACCGGGCCAGGATAGAGCTGTCCCACTCCTCATACAAACCAGGAATAATCTCCGGCACCCGCAGGCGGCGGCCCGGCCGTGACCAACGGGTCACCGTAACCCGGATGGCGTCCGGATTGTTGACAGTGAAGCCGTCCAGGGCAATGCTGGACGCGGTATTGCCAGCCACGGTCTTGGTGTAGTAGGCCGTGCCCCCCTGCCTGACCTCTACAGTGAAGTCGGTGGGCACCCCGTCCCACTCCGCTACTGGGAAGTAGATGGAGCACGCCTGGAGGATGGAGACATTGGAAAAATGCTCCTCCACCCACACCGCTGGGGAGAATACCCCCTCCGCGCCGGACAGTACATCCCCCAGGAAGCCGATATGGTCTGCCCCCTGGAGAGGGAGCAGCTTGAACTGCCCGTTGAGTGCCCAGCGGTTGGGCTCCAGCGTGGCGTAGGGGAGTAGCTCCATCTCCTTGTCGTGGATCTGCTCCGGCCGGCATACATTGGCCACGCCGGAGCTGTCCACCGTGCCGTAAACGATGTCCGGGTCGATGATGTCGATGACGGCCTTGAGATACATCCGCCGCGTGTCGTCGGTAATGGCCGCCTCATAGACGGCGGAGCTGCTAAGCATGGGGCTTGACCTCCCTAAGCGTAAACGCCACATTATGCCAGTAGGGCCTCCCGCCCCGCGAAAAAGCAAAGGTGGGCTGCGGGAAGCTCTCCGTCAGGAAGGTGGACACCACTAGGCTGTCCCCGTCATCGGGCAGATAGGCCACCTGGAACGACTTGCCGGAGCGGAGCACCGCGTTGACCTTCCGCATGAGCTCGTTGCCCATGTAGTCATACTCGTACTCGATCATCTGCACCCAGCCCCGCACCTCCAGGACACGCCGTCCGGAGATCATGTCCACCTGCTCCCCAAGCTGGGCCGGGTAGCACTTGTACTTGTCGTGGCTGGTCTGCGGCAGATAGATGTTATCTGCGAGAATCAACTGTGTCATACGCCGCTCTCCACCTCCGGGTTGGCCTTTGATACTGCTCTAATATCATCCAGCAGCCAGCGGGCAATCTCGCGCCCGTTAGAAAGTTTTAATACGAAAGAGAGGGGCTGCGCCGTACTGTTCGCTCCCGCAAGCACCGCCTGAATGCTGTTCACCAGCCCCGCGGCGATGTTTTGGTCTATCCCTCCCGTACGCTCCGGAGGCAGGCTGTAGCTGGAGGGCATGGAGCGGGCGATGTATGCTTGGGCCTCTTCGGCGGTCAGAACCCGTTCCCCCTCATGCAGTTCAGCGATATATCCGTCATAAGGGACATAGGGCAGGCCGCCAGCGTGGGAACCGTCTATAGCGGTACCCGTCGGCCCATAGGTATTGCTCAGCTCCGCCTGTACCTTCCTGGCAATCTCCGCGGCCTTATTCAGAAGCTCAGTCTCCCTGGAGGACAGGCCGTCCACCAGAAGCTGCCCCCACTCCTGGCCACTCTCAAAGACAGTAACATTGATACTGTCCAGGGCGTCGGCCAGTTGCTGGTCGTACTCATTCTGCAAGGCGTTCAGCTCGTCGGCATAAAAGGCGTCGGAGATACGCCTGGATTCCGCCTGAATCCGGTCCCAGGTGTCCAGGTACGCCTTCAGCTCCTCCTCGGTCATCTCCAGCAGGGCCTCCCCGTAGGCTGTGGCGTCGTCCACACCCATACCCACGACCCGCTCCATGAGGCTGTCCGAGAGTCCCAGGCTGCCCAGCTTGTCCAGGGTTTCCCCGTAAGCGGTGATGGCATCCAACTGTTCCTGAAGGCTGTTGAGGGAGAATGCCTCACCGCCGTCACCATCTTTCTCCATGGTGAACAGATCCCCGTAGCTGGAGAGCTTTTCCGCCATTTTGTCCCGCTGGGCCTCTATGTCCTCCATGGCGGACTGGATTTCCTGGAGGGCATCCTCAGTCTGGGCCTGGATGCTCTCAAGCTGTTCCTCCCAGTTGGAGAGCATGGCCTCCGACTGCTCCTCCCAGAGTTTCTGCTCCTCCTCGGCGAGCTCCTGGTCGTACTGGTAGATCTGCTCGGTGATCTTGCGGTACTCGTCCAGGTTGTCGTTGTCGGTAAGGTACTCGTCCCGGAGCCTGGCCAGTCGGTCGTAATATTCCTTTTCCTCCACCTCTCCCATGGCCTTCTCATGGTCCAGGGTGGCCTTGAGCTCCTTGTAGGCCGCCAGATCCTTCTCGGCCTGGGTCTTCACCTGTCTGGATGCGGAAGAAGTAGTGCGGACTGTAGACTTATAGGTAAAGGAGTAGCTGTTCAGGGAGCCCTTCAGAGCCTCCAGCGCCGCGATCTGGGCTTCATAGGACTTTGCCTGCCCCTCTAAGGCACTCTTGGCCTGGGCCGCATTCAGATACGCTTTCCCCAAGTCAGTGGCCATCAGCGCCTCGTCCTGCATGGCAAGAGCTGCGTTCACACTGGCCTTTTGACTCTCCAGCGTGGCGATCTGCTCCTGTATCTTGGCCTGGGTGATGGCGATGTAGGCGTCCCTGTTGAGGGTGATCGCCCCGGTTTCCGTGTCGATGGCCAAGGCCGCGGCATACCCGGCGTCAATCAGGTCAAGAGCAGTGTCCAGGCTCAGGGAACCGTTCTCGGCCTGCTCCTGGAGGGCGGAGGAGAGAGTATCCTCTGCGTCGGCAAGGGTGCGGGTGCTCTGGGTTGCGTCCTCCAGGGCGCTCTGCAGATCCTCCCAGGTTCCAATGGACTCTCCTACGCTGTCGCCGTTCTCATTCTGGGCGTCAGTGTTGTCCTCGGTGGCTCCGGTCAGATCCTGCATGGCTGATTCAGTCTCATTCAGCGCCTGCCGGGCCTCCTCCAGGAGCGGCGTGCTGCTCTCCACTGCCTGGGTATAAGTTTCCTGCTGCTTGTACGCTTCCCCCAGTTCTTCGTTCAAGGCGCTGATAGTCTGATAGAGGCGGTCCAGCTCTGCCCGCTCCTCCGGTGTGGTGCTCTCCTGGCTCTGGAGCTGGCTGATTCGCTCATTTACTTCAAGCCGCCGTTCCTCCAGTTCAGAAACCGTGGCCGTAATCTTGGCCAGCTCCACCTGGTTGGCGTACATCTCCGTATAGGCGGCGTTGTAGGCTGTCCGGTACTGCTCCAGAACCTCCGCCTGGGCCGCCTGCATGGCTGCCTGCTCATAGGCGTCCACATAGTCCCGGAGGGCAGAGATACTCTCCGTGAGGGAGAAGGTCACCCGGCCGAAACCGTCCGCGCTCTCCTGCACATATTGGGACAACTCCGGCATCAGATTGACCAGCAGCGCAACCGTATTGCTGTACTCCTGCGCCTGCTCGGCAGTCATAGCCTGCCGGCTTTCCAGCTCCTCCAGCTTGTCGAGGTAAGCCTGGGCGGCCTCTGCTGTGGCCAGCGTATTGGATGCGGTCTCCTCATAGGAGGCGCTGGCGCTCTCCATGGTCTCCTGCATCTCTTCCGCTGCCTGGGTCAGTTCCTTGACAGAAGCCGTGGAGTCATCCGCCGAAGCGATAAACGACCCGACGGTCACCACCAGCGCGCCGATGGCTGCGGCGATGGCCACCGCGGGGCAAAGCGACATAGACAGGTTTAGGGCGTCCTGCACCACCTTGGCGGCGGTGGCGACGGCCGCATAGGCGGTGATGCCGGCGGCCAGCAGGCCAACGGCCCCCGCCGCTCCGGTCAGGGCCTGTACCAGCCATGGGTTTTCCTCCACAAAATCGGCGGCCCAGGTAAATGCGTCAGTCCCGGTCTCGGCCAGCTCTCCCAGCGCGGGGTTCAGCGCGTCCCCGATAGCCACTTTCAGGTTGTTGGCGGCGTTGGCCGCCATGGCCATCTTACTCTCGGTGGTCTCATATCGCTTGCCGGCCTCTTCCGCCAGGGCCGTATTTTCGCGCCACGCCTGCCCGGCCAGGCTCACCGCCCCTGTCATCTGATCCGAGGCCAGGGCCAGGCTCTGGAGCATATTGGACTGGCGGACGCCGGAGAGGCCCATCTCGTCCAGCACCAGCACGGCGCTTTCGCCCTTCTCCTCCAGGCCGTCCAAACCGGAGATAAATGCTTGGATGGCCGTAATGGGGCTGCCCTCCCAAGCCTCAGCAAAGGCGGCGGCGGACAGGCCGGATACTTCGGCGAACTGCTCCAGGCTGTCCCCGCCAGTGGAGACGGCCTTCTCCATGGCGGCCAGGGTCTGGGTCATGGCGGTGCCGCCGGCCTCCGCCTCGATGCCCACAGAGGACATGGCGGCAGCCAGGGCCAGGATTTCCGACTCTGTCAATCCGGCCAGGGAGCCGGCGGAGGCCAGCCGCGTGGCCATCTCGGTAATCTCGGCCTCGGTGGTGGCGAAGCTGTTGCCCAGGGCCACAATGACGGAGCCCAGGCGCTCATAGTCTGCCGCCGAAGTCCCTGTGATATTGGCAAAGCGGGCCAGCGCGGTGGCCGCCTCCTCGGCGGTCAGGTTAGTAGACTCACCCAGATCCAGCATGACACGGGTGAAGGAAAGCACGTCATCGACGGCAATACCAAGCTGGCCGGCGGCCTCCGCTACGGCGGAGATCTCCGTGGTCGTTGCAGGGAGCTGTGTAGACATCTCCTTGATGCCGTCTGAGATTGCCGCCAACTGCTCCGGTGTGCCCTCCACCGTCTTATACACGCCGGTGACTGCGCTCTCAAACTCGGTGGATGCTTCGACGCACGACCAGATTGCCTCTGTAATCTCCCTCAGTCCCGCCGCGGCACCTGTGGCAACCAGAGCGGCGGCCAGGGCATCAACGGCGCTCCTGGTCTGCTCTGCACTGCGTCCGTAGCGGTCAATGGACTGGGCGCAGCCGTCGGCGGACTTGGATGCCTCGTCCAGATATCGCCGGTTTTGGGCCAGCTCCGCATTGAGATCGTCCACGGACACCTGAGCCCGATTGACCTGCCGCTGGTAGTAGGAGGATGAATTGGCCGCCTTCTGCTGCATAGCCTCGGCGTTTTCCAACGCCTTGGTTTCGGATGCGATCTTGGCGGCCAGCTCGGCCTCTTCCTTGGCGGTATCCCCAGCCGTTTTCTGTAGCGAGCTCAGCCGCGCCTGATACTCCGCCAGTCTGCCTCTGGCCGTTTCTACTTCCTTGGCAAAGGATGCCTCGGCAGTGCGGGCCGCCTCCAGGCGGGACGTGTATAGCCTCAGCTTTGTCTGCTGAGCGTCATACATGGACTGGAGGGCCTCTCCCTTGGCCGTCAGCGCCGCCATGCTGTTGGCGCTGTTCCGGTACTGGCTCTCTACTTTCTCCAGCTCGGATCTCTGGAGGGCCAGCTCCGCGTTGACATTTTTCAGTTGTGCGCGGTATTCCGCCTCTCCTTCCAATACCAGCCGGGTGGAGATGGTTCTTGTAGCCATTACTCCTCGTCCTCCTTATCCCGCTCCTGCCGGAGCAGCTCCAGCAGGTCAAAGAGCACCCCTGGGGCCAGCGCCATGGTCTCTCCGGCACTCAGCCCCAGGGCGAGTCCAAGTCGCAGATACTGCGCCCGGCTCAACCGCTCGTTTTTTTTTGCTCCAATTCCAGCAGGCCCAGGTCAACGTCCTGGTCGGATTCTACCTCCCGACCATAGCCCGCCATAATTGCTGCCATGAGGGCCTTACGAAGCGGTGTCAGCTCTGCCGGGGTGGTCAGGGCGGAGACGGTGTTCTCCGCCAGTATGGGCCCCTTGTCATAGCCCAGGGCCCGCCGGGCCAGCTCTCCCTGCTCCGCCAGGATGGCCAGGCCGCCGCAGAGGGCGGCGAAGCCATCCCGTCCAGGTTCGCCGATGGCCTCCAGCAGATTGGAGGAGCTGCCAAACCTGTCCTCCACCTCAAACATGGCGGCCCCGTTGAACACCAGATAGTAGTCCTGGCCTGCCAGAGTGATTCTGCGCACTTTCATATCAGCCTCCGGGCACAGTGGTAGTGAGCACAGAGGCTACCCACGCCTTGGCCGCTGACTCGCTGTCCAGGATCTCCGTGTGCATCCAGTCACCGTTCTCCGCCTTCATCACGGTGAAGTTGGTGTTGTTGGTGGAGAAGGTCACGGAGCTGCCCTTGGTGGAGCTGTTGTCGTTGCCCATGGCGGCCTGCACCTTGGGAAAATAATATCCCTTGTAGTAGATTCCTCCGGCCTTGCTGCGCATCTGGCAGTAGTAGGCCAGGCCGCCATAGGGGGCCTCGTCGCCCACGTTGTACTTAACCAGCCCCTCCTCAGCGGTTGCTCCATAGATAGCCTCCGCCGGCTCGTCGTCCAGGCCGTCGGTCGTCATGGCCACCTGCCCGCTCACGAAGTCGGACACCTTGAGATTCAGGGCGTCGTCGCTGTGCAGTTCGCCGCTGGCCAGCGTGATGGTCAGGTTTGCGCTGATCAACTCGCCGATCACCGTAATCGGCTTGGAATAAGTGGGCAGCGCATCCTCCGGCTCCGTCGCAATAGGGGCGAAACAGGGGTACTTGGCCCCGACCTTTACCTTGCTCATACTTGTCCCTCCTATAAATTTTTGGATTTAAGATATTTGTCGTACACGTCTGCGGCGGCCGCTGTAGCCTCGTCGGCCGCCGCTTCATTGGCGGTGAGAATGAATGGCCGGGCCTGGATGCCCCTCTGGGGGGCTCCAAACTCGTTGACAAAGGCGACGGTGGCGTTGCGTTCCCCCTTCTGGTTGGTACCACGGGGATAGACATACTTGCTGCGCCGGCCGTCCCGCCCGCGCTTCATCTTCCCGCGGGTGATAGAGCGGAGAGTCTCTCCGCTGTCGTAGACGCCCATTTTCATGCCGGTATATACCTGGGCATCCTCTACGATTTCCGCCTCAGCGTCCAGCATCTCTTCCGCCACATCGTCGGGGATGTCCGCCGTTTCCATGAGATCATCCATAAGGCTATCCAGCCCGTTAACACTCATCTGCGCCATCGTCCGTCCCCTCCAGCCATTGGCACTCGAACACATAGTGCTGCTTATTCCCGCGGTTCTTTTGTGCGCTGTCATTGGCCGGTGTCTCCTCCGGCCAGGAGAAGCCGGCCTGGAAGAGTGCCCGCTTGACTGCCTTGCGCTCCGTCAGTGAGTTGTAGCCGCTGGGGCAGATGTAGTGGACCTGCACCAGATACAGCTCAAAGGCGGGCGTATCGTCCGCATGGCCCGTGGGGAGGGCGGAATAGTTGAAGATCAGGCAGCGTTCATATTGCTGGGTGTCCATCCAGGGCACCACCGGAAGGCCCAGAGACTCCAGCGCCTCGATAATACGCTTATTGAGAGTCATTGTGTGGCCCCCTTCCGCTGCACCTTGACCTCCAGCCAGGCGTGGCGGTTCTCCACGTCATTGACGGAGATCACCTCGTAGGGTTTGGGATCTGTCCCCCTGTAGATGATGCAGGTGGTGGTGAGCTTCGGGGTGTACCGCAGGGTGAGGGTGGCCGGCTCGGTCACCCCCGCCTGGCGGGCCGTGTAGACCTCGGAGCCCCAGGCGTTCACCCATTTGCAATATCGGGTTACCCCGTCCCCGAACACGTTAACGGGCTCCTCCAGTTTATAACCATCCTCATCCCGCAGCGGTTCTCCCTGCGCGTCACGAGGCACATCAAAAACCATGATCTTAGTGCGCAGCTCACCGGCACTCGCTCGCTTTGCCATTGCCTCACACCTCCCCAGCCCCGGATGTGTCCAACTTGGACACATCCTTGTACCGGAGCTGCATCTTCAAGCTCTGGGTCAGATAGCGCATAGAGTTGGCCTCCGCCGCCGTGAGATCCCGATAGTCATCCAGATCCGTCACCAGCAGCTTGGCGAGCATCTTCGCCTGGGGACTCTCCCGGTCAAAGCCGTCCCGGATGCCGTCGTCGATCATGCTCTCGGCCACTTCAATGAGGGCGGTCATTTCCTCGTCACTGGACTCGTAATCACGGCTGTAGGCCCGCGCCTCCTCCACGGTGATCACCATAGTCTCTCACCGCTCAGCCTGCCGCCTCGGCCTTGGTGGTGACCGTCCCCTTGACGCTCACATCCACCGTGGGCGCGTTGGCCGCCGCCGGGTCGAGCAGGCCGTAGCAGTAGGCGGCCGCGTCCGCCTGGATCACGTCGTAGCCCTCAATCACCCGCATCAGGGTGCGGTTCTTGACGAAGCCCGCGTGGGCACTGGCGTCGAAGAACTGGTAAGCGAACTCCACGAAGTAGCAGCCGGCCTTGAGATCGCCGTAAAAGATGGGGGCCTTGGTGCTCTCGTTGGGGAGCTGGGCGTCGGAAAAGACATGGACAGGCAGGTTTTTAAAGAGCTTCCGGGTGGCGTTGGCGGGGTCGGGCTGAAGCATGGGGCGGCCGTTGGCGTCCTTGGCCTTGTCCATGACATTCCAGCCGGTCTGATTGGTGACGACCACGCCGCCCACCAGGCAGGCGGGATCGAGATCCAGGTTGAGGGACTCGCCCAGGGCGTCCAGGCTGGCCAGCTCCTTGGCCGACTTGCTGGCCTTCAGCGTGGCAAAGATGTCCTTGTTCTCGCTGTAGATGGCGTTCTTGACGAACCAGTTGTTGAGATAGGCGATCAGGCCCGCCGTCTCCACCGCCGTTAGGATGTTGGAGACGGGGATGATCATGCCCTTGAGGGCGATGGCGAACTTCACCGCCTTGAAGGTGGGGTCCGTGCCGTCGGGGATGTCGTCGCCGTCGTCAAAGTCCTTCAGGCCGGTAACAGCGCCCGACTCAAAGTCAAAGCTGCCGGAGAGGGAGGTGGTGGGGATCACCGTCACCAGGTCCTTGGCGGAGATGTAGCTCCGGCGCAGCTCCCGGATCTTGGTGTCCACATCCTCGGGCATCAGGTTGGCCTCTCCGTTGGCCGCGTTGGTACCCGTGACCAGCGCTTTCTGGAGGCCGGGCTCCGGCGTGATGGCGGCGCGCTCCTCGTCGGAGAGGGGCTGCCTGCGGAGCAGCTTGGCGATGATAACGAATCCGGAAATCTCCTTCCTGGTGCCCGGGTCGCCCGGGTCGTCGCCCTCCGGCTCGTCGGGAACCATGGCCCGCTCCCGCTCGTAGAGCCGCTTTTCCAGCTCAAAGTCCTTCTGGAGCGCGTCACACTCGTCCATCAGCTTGGCCGCGTCCTCGCTGCGGCCCTCGTCCTGGGCCTTCCGGGCCTGGGCAAACTTGTCCTGCATCGCCTTCTGGATCGCCTTCATTTTCTTGTTCATCTGTCATTCCTCCATTTCCATCAGCGCAAGGCTGGCTTCCATCAACCGCATCCGGAGCGTCAGGGCCGGGGCCTCCTCCCCCGGCCGGGGAAGGTCGTCCGGCTCGCCCTTTCCCCCGTAATGCTTGATCACCCCGGCCCCTTTCTGGGCCGGTACCGCCACAAAGGACAGCTCATAGGCGTCTGTGGGGTCGTCCAGGTCGATGTGGCACCGTTTGCCCTCATACTCCTGGCCGGGACAATGGCCGCAGTAGGTCTCCCGCCGGTCTGTGCCGCAGATGGAGCATATGGCCTTTGCCACCTGGCAGCCCACCGACACCTCCCGGAGGATACCGCCCTCAATGGCGGCGATCAGCGGCGCCGTCTGGTCGTTGCGGAGCATGTAGGCCCGCAGCACCAGCCGCCGCACGCCCTCCGACTCCTCCACGGCCCCGGCGTAGATCCGGGCCGTCTGGCCGCTGGCCGACCACCTGTGATCCATGATCACGGTCTTCCCCACATACAGCTCGGCCAACCGGTCCAGGGCCGCCTCGGTAAACCGCTCCTGATCCCGGTCCACCTGGTTGTCGCAGGCGGCCACCCGGAACACAAAGACCTCCTCCTCCGTCAGCTCCTTCAGGGCCTGCCGGTTGATGAGGGCCAGCTCTTCCCCGGCCAGGGCCTGCTTCTCCACCCTGGCCGCTTTCTGGATTGCATCCATAATGCCATCACTCCATTCCATTTCCATACTGCTTCCCCACGTCCTCCAGGGGGATGACGTTGCCGTTGGCAATCAGGCGGTCGCCGCCGGCGGCCGACGACATCCCCAGGTAGGCGCGGGCCTCGTTGGGCATGTAAACCGAGTTGGCCACGGCCTGCACCATGCTCTCGATCTGGGTCTTGGTGTCAGCCCGCAGCATCACCGCCGTGTTGAACTGGGCCGCCTCCCCCCGGTCCATCTGCGCAGGCTCCAGCAGCTTCCAGCTCAGCTCCTCCTCATAGCCCTTGAGAATCCACAGCAGTGTATCCGTCAAGAAGGCGAGCTGCTGGGCCTCGGAGTTGGCAAAGGAGGACTTCTCGTAGTCGTTGACCTGGTTGGGCTTGACGCCGAAGGCCGCCGCGATCTGGAGGGCGCTGTGCTTGCGCAGCTCGATGAACTGGCTGTCGGTCAGCTTGATGTTCAGCGGTTCGATCTTGGAGCCAAGCGGCACGGGGATGAAGCTCTTGGTGGCGTCCATCTGCCCGGTGGCATACGCCTCCAGGCCCCGCAGGAAATTCTGTTCCGCCTCCGAGTTGAGATCGCCGGTGTACTGGACGGCGGCCTTGGCCGTGAAACCGTTCTTGTAGAGGGAGTTGAGCATCTGCTGGGATTGCAGGCTGCCGTCCAGGGTGCTGCGCAGGATCTCCTGTACCGACAACCCGGTGATACCGTCCAGGCTCAGCCAGGTGCGGAAGTGGAGCACCTCGTCCTGGCACAGCTTGTACCGCCTCCCGTCCGGTGCCGACCAGATGTACCACAGCCGGGCGTCCGGGCCCAGGATGCGGCGGTTGTCAAACCACACGCTCACCCGGTCGCTGCGCATGTGCCAGAGCTGGGTGCTTGCCCCGCTGCCGAAGATGGCCGCGTAGGCGTTGCCGTAGTGGTTGCGGGACATCTCCATGTCCGCCCAGAAGTAGGTGGCGGTCTGGATGGGGTTGGGCCGGTAGCGCAAAACCCGGTAGAGCGGATTCTCCCGCACCTCCTCCACCCCCCGCTCCGGGGTGCTCCGAATGAGCTTGAGGGGCAGCTTGGAGACGCCTTCGCTCAGCACCCGCAGGCAGGTAAAATAGGTCGCCTCGCTCAGCTTGCTCCGGGGGATGCCCCCCAGGTTCAGCAGGTCAATGAGCTGGCTGAGCGTCACCTGCTCCGCTCCGTCCGCCGGTGCCGCGGCCTGGCCGCCCGTCTTTTGGACCAGTCTCTGAAACAATCCCATGCTCACTCACCCCCTTCTCTGCGCCTGCGCCGGAGCCACAGGGCAAGCCCAACAATCAGCCACGGCAGGAACAGGAGCAGCGCCAGCAGGAACCTCCCCAGCCACCGGCATCCCCGGCCCGCCAGGAGCGCCAGCTCCCCCGCTGTCTCCAGCGTCCAGCGGTAGCCCGGCTCCGCCCAGCGCAGGAGCTCTTTGATGTAGTTCACGTATTCCACCCCATTTTTGTCAGATACTCCGCCATGGCCCGCTCCAGATCCACCGGGGGATCTTCGGTGAGCTTCATCCGCGCCACATGGGCGTCGATGGCCGCGTCCACCGGGTCGATGCGCCGGGTGCGTTTGCCCGCCTCCTTGTCCACCTTCATCTCCTTGAAGCTGTTCCGCACAATGCGGGCGTTCCGGAAGGACAGGTCCAGCAGCTCGTTCCGCTGGTCGTAAAGGTACTGCCCCGACTTCATGAGGAGCTGAAGCTCCTCCGTCCCGCTGTGCAGGAACCGGGCGGACTGCTTTACCTCCAGCAGAGGCGCCCCCAGCTCCTCCAGGTCCTTGAGAAAGCAGTCGGCGTTGTGGGGGTCGTACCCCAGCCCCAGGAGGGTCAGGTCATACTCGGCCAGGGTGTCCCGCAGGGTAGCGAGGATAAAGCTGTAGTCATTTTTGAAGTCCTGGACGCTTCCGGTGGCCAGCAGGAGGCGGTCATGGGCCCACACGTCGTAGGGGGCCAGGTCGCTCCTGATGTGCTCCTCCAGCCGTCCCCGGGGCATGAGGCTGACGCTCCAGCCGTAGTACATGGGCCGCTCCCGCTCCGTCCACTGGAACTCCAGGGCCAGGGTGGTGAGATCGCCGCCGGAGGACAGGTCCAGCCCGGCGAAGCAGGAGGCGCCCCGGAAGTGCTCCAGCGTCAGCGGGGAGCGGCACTTCTTCAGGATGGCCGGCGTCACCAGCTTCTCGTCGGCGTTCTCCGACCACATGTTCTGGCATTTGGTGATGTAGTCGGCCAGCTCCCGGCCGCCGGCGTCCCTGGCCGTCTGGGCGTCGGCCAGCATGGTCTCCATGCCCTCCTCTGTCTGGCAGAGCACCGGGTTTGACTTTGGAAAGTGCTCCGGGGCAAAGAGGTCGTCCCCGTCGTCCAGGCAGTAGATGTCTACGAAAAAGTTCTCCGCCGTGGAGCCGCCGGCTAGGATCGCCTGGCAATACTCGTCCATCTCGTAGCAAAAGCTGTTGAGCTCGTCGCCCCGGGTGGTGATCATGGAGGTCAGGGCCTCCTTCAGCGACCGCTGGCCGTTGTAGATGGCCTTGTAGATCTTGTTGTCCCGGTGCTGGTGGATCTCGTCGATGGAGGCGTAGATGGAGCGGAAGCCCTCGTCCAGGCCGCCCTCCCTGGACAGCGCCTCAATGGTGCAGCCGGTCTCCCAGGAGGTGATCAGGGACTTGTAGTCCTGGATGCGGAAGCACTCCATCAGGTCGCCGTCCGCCAGGACAAACCGCTCCACGTCCTCCCAGGCCAGCCGGGCCTGGCGTTTCTTGGTGGCCACGGTGAAGAGCTTGCCGAAGCGGTAGCCGCCGAAGCCGGCCAGGTAGGTGGCGGTGATGCCGTTCTCGAAGGTCTTGCCGTTCTGCCGGGCCACCGACTTGTACTTGCGGCGGAATCGGCGGTAGCCCTTGCGGTTGACCCATCCCATGGGCACGCCCAGGTCGAAGGTCTGGCAGCCGTAGAGGCGGACCGGCCGGGGCTCGTCGCCCTCCACGATGGTCAGCGTCTCGGCAAAGTCCAGGATCTCCTCGCTCTTTTCCGGCACCCAGAGATAGGGGAACTCGTCCGTCCCCTGCCGCTCCAGATCCCGCAGGTGGCGGCGGCACGCCTGGACGTGGAGCTCCCCGGCCACCACATCGCCGGAGACTACCCGCTCGGCATAGGCCGTCGCCCGGTCCCTCATTCGCCCTCCGCCAGCTTCTTAAAGCGGTCGAACTTGTTGGACTTCGGTACCGGCGGCTCCTGGGGGATCACCAGCTTGCAGCGGCTGGTGATGTTAAGCCCCAGGGCCCGGGCCGTGGCCTCGCACTGGGTGAAATACTTGTCCTGGAGCAGGGCCAGGCTGCGCTCCAGCTCCAGGGCCACGTCCTCGTCGTCGATCTCCTCGCCGGCGGCCACGGCCCGCCCTTCCTCCGCCGCCAGCCTGGCCCGCAGCTCCCGCAGCCGCGCCCGCTTTTTCTTGGGCAGGGTGCGCAGGAGCTTGGTGTACCTGGCGTAGAAGCCATGGGCCACCACGTACCGGGCCAGCTCCCCGGCGTCCACGTTGCCGATGATCTTGATGCGCTGGAGCTCCCCCGCCAGGGCGGAGAACTCCTCCCGCTGCTTCTTGGACAGGTAGTCCGGCGGCTGGATGTCGTCGGCCGGGGCCGTGGGCTCGGTGGCCATGCGCCGCTGGATCTCCTCCTGGGTCAGATGCTTGCGGCCCTTCGCCAGCAGGATGTTGATGGGTTCGCGTGGGTTGGGCATGTGACGATCCTCCTCTCCCGCCCGATGTGTCCAAGTCGGACACATTCCAGGGCGCGATTTTTGCCCTTTTTTCGGCCGGTTTTGTCTCGTGCGCGCCCAGGCTGCGCGCGGGCGACGGCTGAAAAGACCAATCCCGCCCCGGCCGCCGGGGGACGTTTCCCTCCATCGGGGAGTTTTTGCCGCAAAACAGAGGCCGTGCGGTCAAGCGCGCCGTCCGCCTGTACTTTTTGACCCGCCCCTGGGCCGCTTGTGATGGCTCTCTTCGGCGCTGTGGTGGGCCTTGCAGTCGCCCTTGAGGTTGGTGATATCCAGCCGCCTGGCCCAGTTGACCTCAAGGGGCTCGATGTGGTGCACCTCCGTGGCAAGCTCGATGTCCTCCTCGCGCCGGAGCCCGGCCTGCCACTCCCGCACGCACTCCTCGCACCGGTAGCCGATGGACTCCAGCTTCCGGAGGCGCAGGGGCCGCCAGGCCGCCGAGCGGTAGAAGGCCACCTTGGCCGGGTCGCGGTGCTTGTCATAGCCTGCATGTCGCTCCCGCTGCATCGCTGGCAAGCGCTCCGCGCACCGGTCACAGATGGCGTTGTGGTTGGGCGTCGCCGCCCCGCATTTGGCACAGAGTTTCAGCAGCACGGCACACACCTCCGGACGAAACAAAAAGCCTGAACCGACACGGGCCGCATCATGCGGACCATGTGGCTCAGGCTCATTGGCTCAGGCTCAAATCGATATCCAGATATCGCTCCTGTTTGCAGTGCCGGCAATAGACATAGGCTTTCACTTTGCCGTCCGGCGGCAGCCGCAGGAGCTTCATCGTCTTGCACTTGGGACAGATAACCCATCCATCCTTCAGGACTAGTTTACCACGTTCGCGGGTTCCTTGCAATGGGTTTCACCTCCGTGTGTCTATTGTTCCACTAGATTTCAAGATTGAATGCGCGCGGGTGCGCACGCGGGCGCGCGCGACAGATTAAAAGAAGAATTGCTTTGTATGTAGCTGGCGTATGCGTATGCCCCGAACGAGTTGGACCGCTCGCCTCGCCTGGCCCACAGCACATCGTCCGGTATGTCGATGACGCCGCTCTCATCCCTCCATCGCTCCGGTGGAGGCAACTGCTGGGACAAACTCCTGGAGCAGTTCCACGGCCGCCGCCCGATGGGGATGATGATGCCGTCGGTGCGCTCCTTGGTCAGATACTCTGCCAGCCGGCGATAGCCTCCGGTGGGCATGAGCACCGGCTCGTCGTCCACCTCCCCGGCCCGCCACAGGTGGCGCACCACGGCCGGCGGGAAATCACTGTACCGCAGAACTAGGTGGATGTGGTAGCGGTGGTCTCCGTGCAGTCCCTCCACGCAGGTAACCCAGTCAAAGGGCTGGCCTTCATTGAATCGTCGCGCCCGGGCCATGAAGGCCCGCTTGGTGGCCATAGCCTCCCGAAAGGTTCGTGGAAGATGGACTGAATCATAGGTGAGCGTGTAATGTGTACCCTCAAAGCCGAACAGCGCAAGCCTCAGCTCCAGCCGGTCGGCCTGACTCCGGCACACCGCTGAGTGCGGTGAGCGGATGATCTCATTTTTATCCCGCCGGTCCTCCCTGGAGTCCGTGCGGGCCAGCCGGGGACGAATCGCCCGGCACTCTTTGACCAGGGGCCCCGCCCTCTGGCATGTGCAATACCACGGCCCCTCGGCCATCAGTCCACTTGGTTAAAGCGGGCCATGTAGTGGGCCGCCCATGGCCCGACGACAGACTGGCGGAGGGCCAGCATCTTGTCCCGGGTTAGCTTGTCTACCATGCGGCCCACGTCGCCGCACCCATCCATCTGGGCCAGCCGCTCCAGATTGCCCATGGTCTGCGCCGTCACCAGACAGCGCAATCTCCGCAGGTTCTTATTTTTCATGTTGAGTTTCTCCTTTCCTTTTCCCCGGCGGGCTGTTCCGCCACCGGAAGGCGGCGCAATGATGATACCGCCAACCACATGGCCCGCTGGGTATGGGTATCCGCCTGTACCTGCACCGTGGCGTCCCGGGCGGCCTGCTCCAGCCCCCTCCGAACGGCCGCCTTGTGGGCCAGCACCTGGGCATAGGTCGCGCCCCGGGGCTTACCCGGTCCGGGGCGGTGGTGTGTTTTCTTATTCTTCGCCATTTGGGTCCTCCTGCCTTTCCCAGTCCATACTCTCAGGGAGCTGCGGGCATCGCATCCAGATCGTCACGGTCGGCGATAGCGGGAAGGCCATGGCCGCGTGCTCCCATCTCTCCTTCTCAGCACTCCACCAGTAGAGACTCCCACCTTGGGACATAGGGCCCGTGATGCACCAGTACAGGCCGCTCTTCTGCGGCTGCTCTGGCCACCAATGCCAGGGGCCGTCGTCATCGCCGCTGTCCGGCGCAGTTTCCCGGGCCTGCTTCGCTGCGGATGTAGAGGCCGCCGGCGGGCCGGTCAGCTCGTCCGTAACACCCAGCAGGTAGTCCGTGGAGCACCCCAGATCCTTGGCCAGCCGGACCGGATCACTGAAGTCCCTAGCGTTAAGGGTACTGGGATACAGCCTATCATCCTGGTCAAAGTGGCCTGCGGCCCATTCTCGCAGTTTTCCCGCCGTCATGCTCCGGCCATAATCTGAGATGTAGATGGGGGAATAATCGTCCAACCCAGCGGCATCGGCGGCTGCGGCAAGCCTCTTGGCCCGGAGCTGCACATTTTTCTGGATTTCAGCCTGGATCTTCTCCTCGCGCTTGGCTTCCCTGGCCTCCTCCTCGTCCCGCTGCGCCTTCCGGGCGGCCTTGGCCTTGGAGCACATGCGTTCACAAGCGTAGCAACTAACCTTAGCCCGTGCACAATCCAGGCAGCAGGTCTCACCCTTGCACAGTTCACCGTAGCCACAGTCCAGGTCATGCCGTAGGAATGCGTCTCCCCTCTTACATGGGCTGCCGTCTGGACAGGCAAATTTAGGCCGCCAGTCGGTGCCGTTTTGAGCCATCCCCAGCAGCTCCTCCGCCCGGCTCCCGGTGGGCAGGTTCGGCAGCATATTCGCCAGCCGCTCCTGGAGTGCGGTCTCCATCCGTGCCAGGACGTAGGCCGTCTGCTCCGGGAGCTTGTTCCGGTCGAATACCTCCAGGTACGCGGGTATCAGCCTCTCCCGGATGACCTTGAGCCGGGCCAGCTTGGGGGCGGACACCTGGCAGGCCGCCGCCACCTGGTCGCGCATTCGGCCGGGAAACTCATAGCCCTGCTCCTTGAGCTGGTAGAGCAGCAACTCCACCCGCTGGGCCTGTTTGGACACCTCCGCCGGGGAGAGCACCCGGGTGGAGCTGTTGGCCAGGATCAGCCGCAGCTCCCGGAGCTCCTGTGATGCCTCGTCCCGCTCCACGATGCAGGGGATGCTGGCCCATCGGTCCCCGCTCCCCTCTGTGCTGCGCAGGAGCTTGAGTGCCGACCATCGCCGGTGACCGGAGACGATGACGTACCGCCCGTCCTCCGTCGGCCTTACCCGGATGGGTTGCTGGAGCCCGCAAAGCTCAATGTTGGCCGCCAGGTCCTCCAGGCCGGTCAGGCTGTAAAAATTGCCCGGGTCAGCCTCCAATTTGTCCAGGCCGATGTACTCGATGGCCTCCCGCGATGTGTCCGAATCGGACACATTCCCCACGGCAGCGGCAAAGGCCGCCGTGATATCAAACTTTGCCATTACTTTGCCGCCCCCTCTTCCAGGAACTCTGCTACAAAGGCCCGGTAATCCTGGGCCGCCGCAGAGCGGGGCGACCAGCTCACCACCGGCTCCCCCGTCCAGGTGGACTCGTCCACCTTGGGGCTGCGCCGGATGTGGCTGGCAAAGACATGGACCGGGGCCTGCTCCTGGAGCAGCCGCTCCCCCTGCTCCACCGTGTCCGATCGGTACCACATGGTGGGAAGGCAGCCCGCCACATGCACGTCCGGGTAGATGCTCCGCAGACGGTCAATCTGGGCTGTCAGCTCATTCATCCCTCGGACCGAGTAAGCGTCTACCTTGATGGGGATGACCACGTCCGTGGAGGCGGCGATGGCCGCCGCGCAGGCCGGGGACAGTGCGGGTGGGCAGTCAATCACGATGCAGTCGTAGGCGTCATCCTCCGCCACCGCGTCCCGCAGGTCACGGATGGCCCGCAGGTTGGGCCGCTCCCCCTGGAGCAGATCCACGTCCAGGTTGCGCAGCTCGTCGTCGGCCGGCAGTACGTCCAGGCCCCGGATGCTGCTGTGATACAGCAGGTCGTCGTAGTAGGCGTCCGGGATGGTCAGCAGCCCGGCCAGGGTGTTGTATTCCCCCGGCGGGAGCAGGGACTGGGTGGCGTTGGCCTGGGGGTCTGCATCAATGAGCAGCACCCGCTGGCCGTACTCGGTGGCCAGGATGGCGGCCACATTGACGGCGGTGACGGTCTTTCCGACGCCGCCCTTCAGGTTTACAATGGCGATTGTCTTCACGTTTATCGTCCTTCCAGTTTAAAATTTGAAGCTCTCCCGCAGGATTCCCCGCCCGGTGTCCACCCGGACGGTGAAGTAGCGGTGGGCCCGGTTGATGTACTCAATATGCCCGGTCACCCGCCGGGGAATGGTTTTTGTGTCCTTGCCCCCAATTTCCGCGCCGAAGGCGGCGGGGACAAAGGTGTAAGCCTCACCGATACGCATATGGGCTCCTCCTTCCCGAGGTGGCGCAGCGCCCACGCCAGGGCCTCCGCCACCTCCTCATGCTCGGCCCGGCGGGCCGCGTCCACCCGTGCCAGGGCGGCATGCCGGCGGCACTCCGCCTCAATCAGCTCCAGCCGCCGCTTCTCCATCTGCACGCCCTCCTTCCGCTTACGGGAACGGGTCCTCTCCGCCTTCCGGCAAATCCACAACTGCCTGACGCCCGCTCAGCGCCCAGCCGTACACCTTGTCCGGGTTGCCCGTCCCCGACTTGTAAAACCGCTTGCTTTTCCGTTCGAAGTTCAGGCCAATGCTCCGGCCCCGCTCCCCAAAAAAGCGGTTTTTGAGGATCGTAAGCACCGAATCCTGCTGGCGGTCCTCCCGCTCCTCCTTCTCCAGGACGTAGACGTTGTCCGCCAGATTGGTCACGTCCCCGATGCCGGCCACCTCATCCGAATCTGAGATGCGGTCGGTTTTGCGCGGGTGGGCGACCAGATGTACGTGGACGTTGTTATCATGGGCAAAGGAGGCCAGCTCCGCAACAAACTCCGATTGCGCCCGGTAGAAGTCCCGGTCGTTCCCCCGGAAGCGGGCGGTCATGAGGTTGTCCACCAGGTAGACCTTGGCCCCATAGCGCCGGTAGGCGTAGCGGAACACCCGCAGGATGTTGGCTGCGTCGTGGTAGGTGCTGGTGCCGATGTCGTAGAGCAGGAACCGCCCCCGCCACCACTCGTCGATCATCTGCTGGGCGAAGGGTGTCGGATGCGGAATCTCCCGGCCGCTCAACTGGTCTTTGCGGATCTGGAGGTTTTTGGGGCCCGCCGCCTGGAGAGACGCCCAGTATTTGAATTTCCAGGCGGGGAGCTCACCGGAGTAAGCGCACACCGGCTGTCCCTGGTCGATGGCCTCCAGCAGAAACTGGTCCAGCAGGGTGCTCTTGCCCTCGCCCCGCTTGCCCGTCCAGACGGACAGCTCCCCCATGACGGCCCCGCCCGTGGCCCGGTCCAGGTTGGAGATGCCGAAGAGCACCTTGTCCAGTTTGGACACGTCCGGCGCGCGTACATCCGCCATGTCCAGGAGGCCGTAGGCTGGGATCTCCACCGCCTCCAGGAGCATCCGCTCCACCGCCCGCAGTCCGCAGGTGGCCCGGAGCTCCCGCACGGATTTGCACCGGCAGAAGCCCTTGTCCTCCACGACCAGCAGGATGACATTGGGCAGGCGCTGGCGCAGCTCCCGCACCATGACCGCCCGCTTCTCCGGGTCTCCGCAGACCACCAGCACGTAGCAAAATTGGAGGAAAAACCGCTCGTGGCGGCTCAATGCCTCCCAGCCCGCCGACGCCCGCAGGCATGCGGCGTTGATCTGGACGGCCAGCACGTCCTCCGGGTCAGCACAGAACCAGAACCCGGTGGGCAGCTCGGGGTTCAGGTAGCCGGGATCGTAGAGCAGCACGTCGCTGAGCTCCGGGGTGTTATTCGACATATCGTTTTGGCTCCTTTCTCGGTGGAGCAGTTGGGATGTCCTCCCAGCGTCGCCCATTTAGCCAAGTAGTTGCGTGAGGAATAAAACGGCCTCCAGCTTCCTGCCATTGTTCACTCTGTTTCTGCGCACTCAATGCTTTAAGTATTACGGCTAGGAGTTCGGGCGTTACCTTGAGTCGTTTAAATGCTTCGTAGGCCCTACGTTTGTCCACTTTCTTTGGGTAGGCATCCCAGAAAGTGTGGAAGGAATCATCTACCTCTTTCAGCCTAAGTGGGATAACCGCGTCAACTCCTTCTGGTGTCTCGGACATTTCTCCCCCTCTCAGGAGCACTACACGGATATCACATGGATACTCACGCAGTTTACACAAGCTCTTGGCCCGCACACTTTTTCTATCCGTCTCAATAGCCGCTACTATCCCATCCTTTGCCGCAACAACGCCGATACGCCCAGTATATCGGGGACTTCCGCCTCTGGATGGCACAGGAACCCCATTCTGGCAGGTATAGCCGTTCGCCTCCAGTGCCGACAGAATAGACATATCAGCCTCACGAGCATCCTCTGTTACCTCGATTGTCGAGAGAATATTCTGCAATTTTTTCAAATGCGCGATCTTATTTTCTTTTTTTATTTCTTCTTTATATTTCTCCTCCCCATTTTCAGGGATAGGGTATCCGCGCACACGAGGCGAGGTATCCTCATTTTCGGGGATAGGGGTATCCCCATTTTTAGGGATAGGGTATCCCCCTGCACTAGACGCAAGGCATCCCCTGCTGCTTTTCATAATTGGGTAGATGTTCCGGCGCAAAATCTGCCCGGTTTTCTCGTCCCGGAAAATCTCTGTCTCTATATGGCCCCGTTCTTCCAAAGTGGCAAGCAGTGCCGAAATTCTCTTAGGAGAAAGCCCCATTTCACTTGCCAGTGTTCGGTTAGTTGACCAACAAAATGCATATTCGTTGCACTTCCAAGTAATAATGCCATACAGCATCCTGGCCGACCAAGAAAGCGCTTCATCTTTTAAGACAACCGCAGGGATAACGGCAAACATTCCTCCCTCGGCCTTTGAGCGCATGGATATTTCATCCCTTGTCACTGTCCTCCGCTCCTGTCTTTTTTTGATATTCTTTTGTAATCGCAGCATTTAGATCGTCTGTGATACGGTCTAGCTCTCGGACAATTACCGAAAATCCACAGCACCGTTCCAAAATCCATTTTGGTACTGGGCCAGCATCATACTTCTCAATTGCCAGCATTTCGCATTCCAGCTCCTCCGTCATAATCCGCAAGGTCTTTGCCGCGCCATCCAGGTACGCAGAAACATCTTCCATTGCAGATGCAAGCTCATAGTTCATAAACTCTCCTCCAAATTACGGCACATTATGCCGTATATTTATTCCACATAATACGGCATAATGTGCTATATGTCAAGTGAGACTTTAGAGGAGGGAATCTTATGTTTTGTGATCGTCTAAGAGCTTGCAGGATCGCGCGAAACTATACCCTGCAAGAAATGGCTGATGCCGTAGATATTTCTCTGCGCACTTACCAAAAATATGAGGGCGGAAGCACTTTCCCTGACTTCTCACATCTGGTTAAATTGGCAGATTTTCTTGATATCTCTACGGACTTCCTTTTGGAACGGGACGATTATTTGCAATCTCTCGGAGTATCCGTTGATGTATCCCTAAAATGTCCTCCAAGGCGTCCCAAATCTCAAAAGAGCCGCCACTCTCTCCGCACTCAATCCGCTGGTAATAGCGCAGACTGATCCCCAGTTTGTCCGCCATGGCCTGCTGGGTCAGGCCTTTGGCTTTCCGGGCGGATTTTAAATTCTCCCGCATGATGATTTCCTCTTGTGTAAATCGGAATCGCGTGCTATAATACACGTGTCTTCACGTTAGGCTCTAGTCACTGTGTCCGAGTGGCTGGGGCCTTCTTTTTTGACCTCGTCCTCCGGCAGATAAACCCACCGAAGGTCGTAGAACTTGCGCATTTTTGCCGGCGACAAGGTATGGCCTCCCCCGTACATCCAGGTGCGCCCGGCCACTACCTCCAGCCGCCCGACGACATACCTCTCACTGCGGGCCGAGGTCTTGGGCACCATGTGCAGGACAATCAGATCCCCGTCATACGGGCCCAGCTCGCCCCGCCGCCGCAGATCCAGCGGCCTCCAACGCTCCATCAGCATGATGCTGCCTCCTTCTGTCTTTGCAGGCGCTCCAGCACGGCCCGCCTGCGCCGGGCGAGACGCCTATGGCGGCACTGCTCCCGGTCCAGCCGGGACAGCTTGGTCCCGTAGGCCGGGTCCCCTGTCCGGGCACAAAACTGGTGCAGACGCCCAAGCTCGTCCGCGGCGTGCTCCCAGTCCAGGGCGCTTTCCAGTAGGGCTTCCGCGATGGTGTTATAGTCCCGATTGCTGAGCTCCAGCCGTATCATGCTCATGCGCTCAGCACCTTCCCCATGAGCGCCGACACTCCGGCCAGCCGCAGATCCAGCGCCTCTTGGACGTGACGCACCATGACCTCCTCCAGCTCTCGGAGGCGGTAGGTAGGCAGGTCTCCCCTCTTGTACTTCACCAGGAGGCCGGGGCTGATGTTGTATGTCCATGTCCCTGTCTCCTCGCTGCAAACGGCAAAGCCGAAGGGTGCCCGCTCTTCCCGCAGGGCGCGGTAGATGGTGGGGGACGACCAGCCTATGTATCGGGCCGCCACATCAATCGGCACGTTGTCATACGCCATGATCTCCTCGTCCGTGAGCGGCCGCTTGGTTGCCTTTTTCACTTTACTCCCTCCTCAAGATGTCCCTGTTTGGCGTAGCGCACGGCCATGGCGGCCTCCACCAAGTCGCCCAGCTCCGCCACGATGGTGTCGAAGATGGGGCGCTCCTGGTCGTCGATAATGCCGTCCTTGCCGATGCGCAGCAGCTCCCGGTCCCGGTGGGCGTCCACAAAGCTATATACCCGGTCCAGCAGCTCCATGATGGCCTCCGGGAGCCGCACCTCTCGGATATCCGGCACGATGCTCCGCGCCATGTCGGCGCTGGCCCGCAGGTGCTGGATGCCCAGGAGCTGGCTGTCGTAGGCAATGACCATCAGGTCCACCACCTCCGGGGGTGGGATGCGCTGGCCGGTTTCATAGGCCCGGATGGAGCTGTCCGAGATACCCAGCTTTTCCGCGGCTGCCTCCTGGGTCAAACCCTTCGCCTCGCGGGCGATTTTATAGATATTCCGCTTGTCCTGCGGCATGGTAATCACTCCTCCCTGGGGGTACAATATAAGCATGAGGTCAGACGGCCTCCTCGAAAAGCGCCGCCTCGGGGATCTGGTCCACCCGCCCGTTCTGGCGGAGGATCAGGATGGTGGGCTCATGGCCCCGAAGGGTCAGGCGCACCGTGTTCTTGGTGACCGCCTCGGCGCACTGCACCTTGTCAATGTCATAATGGTTCTCAATCCAGCGGCCAATCTGCCGCTGCTCCGGTGTACGAAGCATAAATAAGCTCCTCGTATAATAAGATTTGCAGATGATTTTAAGTGTATCTGCTTAGTTCACTCCGTGTAACCAACAGGCTTAG